>Ga0335077_10002474_pt1 | contig 22061 bp, 19 predicted proteins | sample Lox_Sample_31_FD_207151 | JGI IMG/M metagenome (GOLD analysis project Ga0335077, IMG submission 207151) | Soil microbial communities from Loxahatchee National Wildlife Refuge, Florida, United States - Lox_Sample_3.1 | ecosystem: Environmental > Terrestrial > Soil > Wetlands | place: USA...
CGTTCCGACAATAGGAGAATTCGTGCCGGGTTATGACGCAAACGGTTGGTTCGGCGTCGTCGCGCCGAAGCGAATACCCATGGAGATCGTCGACAAACTCAACCGTGAGATCAACGCCGTCGTTGCTGACCCAAAAATGAGCAAGCAGCTCATCGGATTGGGGTCGCCGCCCCTGGCAATGACGCCGGCCGAGTTTGGAAAGCTGATCGAGACTTACACGGATAAATGGGCCAAAGTGATCAAGCTGGCCGGGGTCAAGCCGGCGTGATCCGACAGGCAAGGTCGCGAGAAGACGGGCAGGTCGCGCATTGAAACTGCGCGATGGCTACAGCAAGTTCGGGAAAGAGCCTGCCCGCGTGACGGCGCGCCGCGTCCGGCGCCACCAGACGATCAGGATGCCACCGGCGAGAACCAGCCCCGGGATGCCGGCACCGGCGACAGGACCCGGCACGCCAGCGGCGGCAAATTCCACGCCGCCCGACACGCTGTTTGCAAAGGCATTATTGCGATCTTGCCCATTATAGAGCGCGCCACCAAAGAGCGGCAGGTCGTTCCCGCCAAAAGGCGCAAACTGAAGCTCGGCGAGATAGCTGCTGTCATCATTGTTCCCCGCGAAGGCAAGGCCGATGCTGTTCGCGGAGGTAAAACCAGCCAGGTTGAAATAATACAGAAACGTCGTCGGCGAGGAATCGAAGTAGGACGGCGAACCAGACATCGTTACGTCGACCGCCGACAGCACGTCGCCCGAAGTGTTGAAGGTAAATGAGCCGGTGATCGTCTCGGTGTAGGAATTGAACGGGCTATTGGCTTCCTGCACCGTTATTTTGGTGCCTGGTTGAAAGACGTAATTGATCAGATCGGCTCTGGCTTGCGGCTGCGCCGCCAGGACTGCAGTGCAGATCACCGTCGATGCAATGGCGGTCCTGGCGCCGAGCGCGGCAATGGAAGCGCTCATATTGCGAACCTCGCTTGCGATCAGAAACGGTGGGATTAAACGACCATTTGCGCCGCACGGCAACCGGCGCAATGGCGAAAGGCGGCCTCGCGATGGCAATTACCGGGACGTTGCGGACAGCAGCGCCTCGGACAGTTCCCGCGGCTTTACGACCATGGCGTCGTGGCCGCAATCAATCTCGAGCACCGGCCAGCCAGAGCGACGACAACGCTCCGCAGTCGCATCGAAGCCGAACTGCTTGCAAAGAATAAAGGTGCTTGGGATGTGAGAAGCAAATGTCGGGGCGTCTACTGGCTGCCGAAACGTTCCGATCGGGTGGGGACGCAACCGCGCGCGGACCCATTCCAGGTCGTCGGGATCGGTAATGCCCAGGATGCCGACGAGAGGCTCTATTTTATAGCCATCGCCCTTTTGCTTGGCCTCCGCTTCAAGCTTTTCCCGAAATTGCGCTGAATTCAGGTCGAAGCCGGATTGGCCATGCCGCGGCACCAGAGCATCCAGGTAGACAAGCTGTCTCACTCTCCTCCAAGCCCGTTCGGCCGCGCCACAAATGACCATGCCACCATAGGAATGTCCGACCAGTACGACATCGTCGAGGTCGTCCATTTCCAGCATGCTGGCGACATCGGTGACATGGGTATCAAGATTAATAGAGGGACTGATCAGATGCGCGCGGTCGCCCAAACCCGTGAGCGTTACGGTGAGCGCTCGATGGCCGGCCGCTTGGAGGAGTGGCACAAGCTTGTTCCAGCACCAGCCACCGTGCCAGGCGCCATGGACGAGAACGAAGGTTGACCGAGATGACATCAAGTCGACCCGCAAGGCTTCTGAATGGATCAGACGACCATCGGACGTCCAATCTATCGCGGTCGCGTGGTCTCACCAATGTCGGAAGCGATTCTGCTCCAGGCCACCCTTAGCTCGCGCGCGGCTTGGCGCGGCGGGTCGGCGGCGCGGCAACCGGATCGTCGGGCCACGGGTGCTTCGGATAGCGGCCACGCATGTCGGCGCGGACTGCGGCATAGCTGCCGCGCCAGAAGCCGGGCAGGTCGCGCGTCATCTGCACCGGCCGCTGTGCTGGAGATAGCAATTCGATGAGGAGCGGCACTCGGCCGCCGGCAATCGACGGGTGGCGGTCGAGACCGAATAGCTCCTGCACCCGGATCGCAATTTTCGGGCCGCCCTCCGCCTCATAGTCGATCGGCACGCGCGAGCCGGTCGGTGCATCGAAGTGGGTCGGCGCCTCGTCGTCGAGTCGGCGCTTGAGCGGCCACGGCAACAGCGCATCGAGCGCCGTCGCGAGTTCGTCGGCGGTGATGTCGCCAAGCGCGGTTTTGGTCGCGAGCAGCGCCGCGAGCCAGTCGCCGATGGTTTTGCCGAGCGCCGCGTTGGAGAGGTCGGGCCACTCCGCGCCTTCGCTCGCGCGCAGGAACATCACCCGGTCGCGCCACTGCCTGAGTGCTTTGGTCCAGGGCAGGCGGTCGACGCCGATGCTGGCTACGCCGGCGGCGAGCGTCTGCGCCGTCTCGGCGTCGGGCACGATCGGCCGCGGCTGCTCGGCCAGCATGATTGCGCCGAGCCGCCGGCCGCGCCGGCCGCGCAGGCTTCCGCTTGCGGCATCGAAGGCGATGTCGTCGCGCGACGCGATCCGCTCGGCAAAACGGGCCTCGATCTCGGCAAGCCCGATCGGCGCCGCGGATAGGATGCGGCCCTGCGCAGCGCTGCCGGTGAGTTCGGCGACGGCGAGGAAGTCTTCGCGTGCAAGCGGCGATGCGGCCTCGACATTGGCGCCGCGGCCATTCGCCAACAGGAACGCACCCGGCGCGCCGCCGCGGTTCTTGGCGATGCGGTCGGGAAAAGCGAGTGCGATCAGCCCGCCGACACTTAACTCACCCGGCCCCTTGAGGGGGAAGGCGCCGCGCAGGATGCGGCGGGAGGGAGCTGTCGTCTCGCCATTCCCGGCGGCAAGCTCGGCCCACCGTGCCGCCATGGCACGCGCATCGCGCCCGCGCGGCGAGCGATCGCGGTGCAGCGCATCGAGACGATGACGCAGATCAACGTCGTCGCCGCCGAGCCCGCGCTCGCCGATCACTGCGGCAATCTCCGCCGCGGTGCGTGCTTCGCCTTCGCGCCCGGCATCGATCACCATGCGGGCAAGCCGCGGCGGCAGCGGCAGCCGGCGCAGCAGCCGGCCCTCCGCGGTGATGCGAAAGTCGGCATCGAGCGCGCCGAGCGCGACGAGCAGCGCGCGCGCCTCGGCGAATGCGACACGCGGTGGCGGGTCGAGGAAGGCCAGACCGTCCGGCGCGCTGCCCCAGGCGGCAAGATCGAGCGCGAAGGACGACAGTTCGGCGGCAAGGATTTCCGGCCGCGCGAAGGCCTCGAGCGCAGCGGTCTGCGGCTCGTCCCACAACCGGTAGCAGATGCCGGGCTCAGTGCGCCCGGCGCGGCCGCGGCGCTGATCGGCCGCGGCGCGTGATACCCGCACGGTTTCGAGCCGGGTCAGGCCGACATCGGGCTCGTAGCGCGGCACCCGCGACAGCCCGCTGTCGATCACGATGCGCACGCCCTCGATGGTGATCGAGGTTTCGGCGATCGAAGTGGCGAGCACGATCTTGCGGCGGCCTTGCGGGGCGGGCGCGATGGCGCGGTCTTGCTCGTCGCCGCCGAGCGCGCCGTAGAGCGCGACCACGTCGGTCGTCGCATCGGTGCGGCCGTCGAGCTGCTGCTGGGTGCGGCGGATTTCGCCGGCGCCGGGCAGGAAAGCAAGGACGGAGCCCGCTTCAGCGCGGGTGGCGCGCAGGATGGTCTCGGCGACCTGCGGCTCGATCGGCCGCGCGTCGCGCCCGACATAGTGGGTCTCGACCGGGAAGGCGCGGCCGGCACTCTCGATCACCGGCGCGTCGCCGAGCAGGGCGGCGATGCGCGCGCCGTCGATGGTCGCCGACATGACGAGAAGCTTGAGGTCCTCGCGCAGCCCCTGCTGCGCATCGCGGGCAAGCGCCAGGCCGAGATCAGCATCCAGGGAGCGCTCGTGGAACTCGTCGAACAGGACGGCGGCGACGCCGGTGAGCATCGGGTCGTCGATGACGAGACGGGTGAAAATGCCTTCGGTCACCACCTCGATGCGGTTGCCGCGCGAGACCTTGGAACCGAAGCGCACCCGCAGCCCGACCGTGTCGCCGACCTTTTCGCCCAGCGTCTGCGCCATGCGCTCGGCTGCGGCGCGTGCCGCCAGCCGGCGCGGCTCGAGTACCAGGATGCGGCGGTCCTTGGCCCACGGCTCACCGGCGAGCACCAGCGGCACCCGTGTGGTCTTGCCGGCGCCCGGCGGCGCCACCAGCACGGCGGCGGACTTGCCGCGCAGCGTCGCCGTCAATTCGGGCAGCGCCGCGTCGATCGGCAGCGGGGGCGATTCGATCGTCATCACCAGGCGCGCGCCGATGTCTTCGGCCGCGGCGGCCTGCCGACCGGCGCGTCCAGCCGTGCCGCGGTGGTGCAAAGCGTGATCGTCCAGTTATCCACCGGGCGTGCCAATTCGTGTTCAGCGCCTATATTATCCGGCATCATGCCAGCAGTAAAAAACGCCGCGCCCAAGGCGCCGCAATCTGCCGCCCGTCCGGTCAAGAAGGGCGACCACGTCTTCCTGGTCGACGGTTCCGGCTACATTTTTCGCGCCTATCACGCGCTGCCGCCGATCAACCGCAAGTCGGACGGATTGCAGCTCAATGCCGTGTTCGGCTTCTGCAACATGCTGTGGAAGCTTTTGCGCGACATGAAGCCCGACGAGAAGCCGACCCATCTCGCGGTCGTGTTCGACAAGTCGGAGAAGACCTTCCGCACCAAAATGTATCCCGACTACAAGGCACACCGGCCCGATCCGCCCGACGATCTGCGCCCGCAGTTCGGCCTGATCCGCGACGCGGTCCATGCCTTCGGTCTGCCCTGCCTCGAACAGGACGGCTTCGAGGCCGACGATTTGATCGCGACCTATGTGCGCCAGGCGGGTGAGGCCGGTGCCACGGCGACCATCGTGTCCTCCGACAAGGACTTGATGCAGCTCGTCAACGACGGTGTCGTCATGCTCGACACCATGAAGGACAAGAAGATCGGCCGCGCCGAGGTGATCGAGAAATTCGGTGTGCCGCCCGATAAGGTGATCGAGGTGCAATCGCTGATCGGCGACTCGACCGACAACGTGCCCGGCGTGCCCGGCATCGGCGTCAAGACCGCGGCGCAGCTCATCGGCGAATACGGCGATCTCGAAACGCTGCTCAAGCGCGCCGGCGAGATCAAGCAGGAGAAGCGTCGCCAAACCTTGCTCGACAATGCCGCCAATGCCCGGCTGTCGAAGAAACTCGTCACGCTCGATGCCAACGTCAAGCTCGACGTGCCGCTCGGCGATCTCGCCGTGCACGAGCCCGACTACAAGCTCTTGATCGCCTTCCTCAAGGCGATGGAGTTCAACACGCTGACGCGCCGGGTCGGCGAATTCGCTTCGATCGACGTTGGTGCGATCGAGCCCGACGCGAAATTGGCGACGCACGGCGCCGCCGCTTCGCCGGCTGCCGCGACCGACGCCGCGCCGCGCAACGGCAATGCCGCGCGCAACGAAAGATCGCCTGCATCGGCACTTGCCGCCAAGACCGGCGCCGCCGCGCCGGCCCAGGCGAACGGTGCGCTCACCCCGCAGGCGCTCGCCCGGGCGCGACTCGATATCGCGCATGCGCAGAAATTCGATCGCTCGAAATACGAGACGGTGCGCAGCCTCGATCGCCTCAAAGCCTGGGTCGAGCGCGCGCGCGACCAGGGCTTCATCGCAATCGACACCGAAACCAATTCGCTCGATCCGATGCAGGCCGAACTGTGCGGCTTCTCGCTCGCGGTCGCGCCGAACGAAGCCTGCTACGTGCCGCTTGCGCATCGCCAGGGCGGCGATGGCGGCAGCGGCCTATTCCAGGGCGAGCGTGCGCCCGATCAGATCGAGGAGGACGCCGCGCTCGAGGTGATGAAGCCGCTGCTTGCGGACGCCGGCGTCCTCAAGATCGGCCAGAACCTGAAATTCGACTGGCAGATTTTCGCGCTGCGCGGCGCCGAGATCGTGTCCTACGACGATACCCTGCTGATGTCCTACGTGGTCGATGCCGGGCGCTCCGATCACGGCCTCGATCCGTTGGCGCGGCGCTATTTCAATCACCAGACCATCGATTTCAACGAGGTGACCAAGGCCGGCAAGAGCAAGATTACGTTCGACTGCGTCGAGATCGACAAGGCGACCGAATATGCGGCGGAAGACGCCGACGTGACGCTGCGGCTCTGGCTGGTGCTCAAGCCGCGCCTTGCCGCCGAGCACATGATCACCGTCTACGAAACGCTCGAGCGGCCGCTGCTGCGCGTGCTCGCGCGTATGGAGCGGCGCGGCGTTTCGATCGACCGCCAGGTGCTGTCGCGGCTGTCCGGCGAGTTTGCCCAGGAGGCGGCCGGCCTCGAAGCCGAGATCAACAAGCTCGCCGGTGAGACCGTCAATGTCGGCAGTCCGAAGCAGATCGGCGACATTCTGTTCGGCAAGCTCGGCCTGCCTGGCGGCACCAAGACCAAGACCGGGCAATGGGCGACCGGCGCTCGGCTGCTGGAAGACCTCGCCGAGCAGGGCCACCAATTGCCGCAGAAGATTCTCGACTGGCGGCAGGTCTCCAAGCTGAAATCGACCTATACGGATGCGCTGCCGGGCTACGTCAACCCGTCCACGCATCGCGTCCATACGAGCTATGCGCTCGCCGCGACGACGACCGGCCGGCTGTCATCGTCGGAGCCGAACCTGCAGAACATTCCGGTGCGCACCGAAGACGGCCGCAAGATCCGCCGCGCCTTCGTCGCCGCCAAGGGCTACAAGCTCGTCTCCGCCGACTATTCACAAATCGAGCTGCGGCTTCTCGCCGAGATCGCCGGCATCGAGCAGCTCCGCAAGGCGTTCCGCGACGGCCTCGATATTCACGCCATGACGGCCTCGGAAATGTTCGGCGTACCGGTGAAGGACATGCCGGGCGAAGTGCGCCGGCGCGCCAAGGCGATCAATTTCGGCATCATCTACGGCATCTCGGCCTTCGGTCTCGCCAATCAGCTCGGCATCGAGCGCGAGGAAGCCGGCGCCTATATCAAGAAGTATTTCGAGCGCTTCCCCGGCATCCGCGATTTCATCGAGGAGACCAAGAAGTCGGCCAAGAAGAACGGCCACGTGACGACGCTGTTCGGGCGCAAATGCCACTATCCCGACATCAACGCCTCGAACGCCTCGATCCGTGCCTTCAACGAGCGCGCCGCCGTCAATGCGCGGCTGCAGGGCACCGCCGCCGACATCATCCGCCGCGCCATGATTCGCATGGACGCCGCGCTCGAGAAGCGCAAGCTCGCCGCGCTGATGCTGCTGCAGGTGCACGACGAACTCGTCTTCGAAGTGCCGGAGAGCGAGGTGGAACGCACGCTGCCGGTGGTCAGCACCGTGATGGCGGAGGCGCCGCTGCCGGCGCTGTCGCTCTCGGTGCCGCTCCAAGTCGAGGCCCACGCCGCCGACAATTGGGACGCCGCGCACTGATTCGGCGAGGGCAATTTATCGAGACGATTCAAATGTTCCAGCCGCGGACCCAAATCCGCGCGCAGGCTTTTCCGGATCACGGTCTAGCAATGGAGCTGCTCGATCTCCTTGGCCTTGGCCATCAGGTCGACGGCGACCTCCTCCAAGCCATGCGAGGTCGCGCGGTCGGGGCAGGCGCGGGCGAGGCGGGCGCAGGTCTGAGCAATGTCGCGAAGATATTTGACGATATCCGGCATCATGAATCCTGAAGACGGGTCTTTGATTCCCGTGTCGTAGTGATTGACGAAAAGCGTAACGTTGGCGAAGCCGGTGCCGACGTATGCGCCGATGATCGCGCCGACGGCTGGGCCTTCGCGCCGCGCGCTGGTACAATAATTGACGTAGCAATACTTGCGATCTGCGGACAAAAGTTTGTTCCGCCCTGCCAACGAGCGAATATCAGAAGCGAATATCAGCAGTAAGTCAGCGTCGCACGCGCTTGGTGCCGGCGCGGCGTAGCTGCCGGCCGTAATCGGCGCGCAGCGCGCGGCGCGCGGCCGGTCCAGCGCCGGAACGCGTGCGAGAAGGCGCTCACTTCGGTATAGCCGAGCAGCCAGGCAATGCGGGAAATCGATAGATTCTGTTCGCCAAGATACTGCCGGGCGAGCCCGACGCGCATGTCCTGGAGGATTTTGGCAAACGAGGTGTCTTCGTCGGCGAGCCTGCGGCGCAATGTGCGGGTGCCGATGCCGAGTTTGTCCGCCACGACCTCGATCTGCGCCTGGCCGTGCGGCAATAGCGCCGCGATCGCATTCTCGACTTGAGCGCGCATTGCGCCCGCAGGCATTTTTCGGCCGGCAAAGACGCGTTCGCAATGTTCGGTGAGCAGCCGGTTGAGATAGGGGTCGGCGGTGATGATCGGCAGGCTCGCGGCTTCCTTCGGAAATGTCAGCTCGTCCCGGCCGGCGCCAAATTCCGCTCCGCCGCCGAGAAAGCTGTCGAACGCATCGGAATGCGAAATGCGATGATGCATCAGCCCGACATAGATCGGCCGCAAGCTGCGCCCGGTCATCTCGCGGCAGAAGCGCACCAGCGCGGTGACCCAGGCCTCGATCTGGTGCCGGTCGGATTGCCGCGACACGCCGGAATAGGCGAGCGTGATGCGCAAATTCCTGCCGGTATCGACTTTGAGCGCGACGCCTTCGTTGACGCTTGAGGAGTAGCGGCCGATTTTCAGCAATCCGTCGCCGAGCGTATCGGCCGAAGCGGCGACGTAATAGAGAAATCCGGTGCTGCGCAGGTCCATGTTCTGCGCCACATGGAATCCGAGCAGATCGTCGTCCATCGCGGCGGCGATCAGGTTCAGGCAATGGATCTGCGCCGCCACGCTGATCGGCACCGTCTCATCTCTTATGTCACGCATGGTCAGGCCGGCGTGATGCAGCAGCGGCCGCAGATCGATCCCGCTTTGCAGCGCGTGCGCGCAGGCGAGGCGGGTCATCAATCCGGCGCAACTCGGTATCGCGCCGAGCTGCCGCGACAATGGAGTCCGGTTACGCAGCGCGAACCTCCCCTCCACAAACCGGCTTGCGGCAAAGTGCGCCGGCGGCGGCGCCTTGTTGCAGCCCGGCTTCGCCGCCGCTACGAGCCGGGACGGTGCTGTCGAGCAGCGTAGCATATCGAACGGCGCCCAGGGGCCGGATAGGACGACGTTCGCAGCTCGAGGCAGGCGCGTCAGGCCAGGAACTCGATGCCATATTTCGCGGCGATCGTGCCGAAGTCCGCCGCCGGGGTGGCTGACGGCGCAGCGCCGCTCGCGCCAAGCAACGTCGCCACCTCCTCGATGAACGCGTCGAAAATGCCGCCGGGCGAGCTGATGATCAACTCGCGTCCGGTCTGCGGCCCGGCGCAGCGGATGCTATGGGGCGTCCCCTTCGGCACGAACATCATGTCGCCCGGCCCGCGCTTGAGCATCTGTTCGCCAAGCTGACAGTCATACTGTCCCTCGCAGATGATATGGGTTTCATCGTAACTGAAATGCCGATGCAGCGAGGCGCCGGAGCCCGCCGGTTCAACTGCTTCGCACAGCGTATAGGCCTTGGCGGTTTCGGCGGCGCTCAACTTGAAGGTCAAGGTGATTCCCCCGAGCCGGTAGGACTTGCCTTCCCCGCTGCGGAAATGTCGTGGCGGCACGGCTGGAGTCATCGACGGTTCACGATTTGGATGGCGCCGAGCCTGCGCCGCGCACGCCGGGAGCCAATGCCGCGCCTCGGTTTGATAGACACTTGCGGCGACGCACAATAAGCTTGATTCACGAATGGGCGACGAGTGACGGCATGGCCGAGCAGAGGGTCGAGCGACGCCTGAGTGCTATCCTCGCCGGCGACGTCGCCGGCTACAGCCGCCTGATGGGTGCCGACGAAGAAGGCACGCTGGCGCGGATGAATACCCATCGCCGCGAGTTTCTCGAACCGACCATCGCCGGCCACCGCGGCCGCATCGTCAAGCGCACCGGCGACGGCGTGCTGGTCGAGTTCGGCAGTGCGGTCGATGCGGTGCGCTGCGCCGTCGACATGCAACGCGGCATGGTCGAGCGCAATGGCGCGACGCCGTCCGATCAGCGCATCGAATTGCGTATCGGCGTTCATGTCGGCGACATCATCATCGAGGAGGGCGACATTTTCGGCGACGGCGTCAACATCGCCGCGCGGCTCGAAGGCGAAGCCCAGCCCGGCGGCATCTGCATTTCCGACGACACCTACCGCCAGGTGCGCGGCAAGCTCGATGCAAATTTCGTCGATGCCGGCGAAAAGGCGCTGAAGAACATCGCGCAAAAGGTCCGCGTTTATCAGTTGGCGCCGGCCGGAGCGGCCAGCGAAGCCGCGGCGCCGGCACTGCCCGACAAGCCGTCGATTGCGGTGCTGCCGTTCCAGAACATGAGCGGCGACCCGGAGCAGGAATACTTCGCCGACGGCATGGTGGAGGACATCATCACCGGTTTGGCGCGGATCAAGTGGCTGTTCGTGATCGCGCGCAACTCGACCTTCGCCTACAAAGGCCGTACCTTGAACATCAAGGAAGTCGGCCGCGAACTCGGCGTGCGCTATGTGCTCGAAGGCAGCGTGCGCAAGGCCGCGGGGCGGGTGCGCATCACCACGCAATTGATCGATGCGGAGACCGGCGCCCATGTCTGGGCCGAGCGCTACGATCGCGCCATGGACGACATCTTCGCGCTGCAGGATGACATCACGCTGAGCACGGTCGCGGCGATCGAGCCGAGCCTGCGGCAGGCCGAGATCGAGCGCGCCAAGCGCAAGCGTCCCGACAATCTCGATGCTTATGACCTCGTGCTGCGCGCAACGCCGGTCGCCGATACCGGCATGCCGGACGGCGCATTGCATGCCTTGACGTTTCTCGATCGCGCTTTGGCGATCGACCCGCAATATGCGCTCGCCCACGGCCAGGCGGCGTTCTGTCACGAAATACTCTTCATCCGCGCCGGCAGGCGCGAGGAGAACCGTACCGCGGCGATCCGGCATGCCCACACGGCGATCGGCTTGGGCCGGGACGACGCGCCGGCTTTGGTCTATGGCGGCATCGCCATCGGTCTCGTCGAGCACGATCGCGCTCTGGCTCAGGAAGTATTCGAGTCGGCGCTCGCGGTGTCACCCTCGGAAGCCTGGGCCTATCTGTGGGGCGCGCTGATCCTCGGCTGGGGCGGCGAAGCCGAACGTGCCATCGAATGGGGCGAGCGCGGCATTCGTCTCAGTCCGTTCGATCCGTGGATCACCGCCGGCCTGCATGGCATCTATATGGGCCATTACCTGCGCGGACGTTATGAGGAGGCGGCGGTTGCCGTTCGCCGCGCCATTCGCAGCAAGCCCGGGTTCAGCATTTCGCACATGTTCCTGGCGGCGGCGCTCGCCAAGCTCGGGCGTACTGAGGAGGCGAAGGCGGCGGCGGCGCGCGTGCTCGAACTGCAGCCCAATTTCAGCAGCGGTGCGCAATGCGAAGCGATCGGCTGCGCGCCGGTCCTGGCCGCGCCGCTGATCGAGGGCATGCGCGCGGCGGGTCTGCCGGAGTGAACGCGCCGTTCAGTGTGATGGCGACGGATCGGTGCGCTGCGCAGCGGCTCAGCGCAATTTCTGCGCCGCGCTGTTGACGATGGTGTAGGCCTCGTTGACCGCGGGCTTTGATTTCGACACTTCGGCGCTCGCGGCGAGGAAGATTTTCATCATCTGCGCCTGCTCGTCGGCCGGCAGGCTGATCAGTTCGCCGCCGGAAGCGACCCAGCCTTTGCGCGCCTTGTCGACGATATCGATGGCGATCGGCGTCAGCGCCGCCTGTTCCTTGGCGGCGTCGCTGTCGACGATCTTCTGCAGATCGGGAGGCAGGGAGTCGTACCAATTCTTGTTCACTTCGGCGATGGCATAGACCGCGGGCTGCCCCGTCTCGGTGACGAATTTCGCCGCGTCCTGGAAATGCATCGGCGTCCACACCACGATGCCGCCGACGGCGCCGTCGACGGCGCCCTGTTGCAGCGCCGGCACGACGTCGCCGAGCGTCATCGCCACCGGCGTCGCGCCGAGTTGCTCGATCGGCTTGGTTTGGAACGCCGAGGCGAGCACGCGGATCTTCTTGCCCTTGAAGTCGGCGAGGTGCCGCAAGGCATTCTTGGCGATCACCGAGGACGGCGCATTCATGAACATCGCGACGCCATGCAGTCCCTTGTTGGCGCCGAGCGAGAGCATCACTTTCAGCACCGCGGGATCGGCGGCAAGCTGCTCGCCGTGCATCATCGAATCGACCAGGCCGGGTGCCGCCATGACTTCGAAGCGTTCGTCGACACCGACGAAGAATTCCGGCGGGATCACCGCGCACTGGATGGCGCCGAACTGCGTGCCTTCGATCTGGCGCGGAATGGAGCCGAGCTGGCTCGCCGGATAGATTTCGGTCTTGATGCGGCCGCCGGAATCCTTTTCCAGCGCCGCCGCGTAGTTCTTGGCGAAGAAGTAGCTTGGATCGTTGAGCGTCGGCAGCGTGATCTTCATCGTGAAGGTCTTGTCCTGCGCCGCAGCGCCGCCAAGCCCGAGCCCTAGCGACAAAGCGATCGCTGCGGCATGGGCCGTCAGTCCGTTCCGCTGGTTGAAGATCATGGCTCCCCCCTCTGGCGCGCGGATAGCCGCGCAGTCGGTTCGCGAGCCATGGTAGCGGCCTCACTCGGGCAGCCCAAGCCCTTTCAAGGCATTATGCAGCTCGGTGCGGAACATGATGTCGCGGTAGGGCGGCAGGCGGGTCGTGATGGTGAAGGCTGGATCGGCTTCGACCATGCGGCGCGCCGTCTCGCGGGCTTCGTCCATTCGGTTCATCCGGGTCAGTGCCAGGATTTGCGCGCGGTGCGCGATGGTGATGTTCGGCAATTCGTGCAGCGCCTTCTGCGCATATTGCAGGGCGCCCTGGTTGCGGCCGGCGACCAGCGAGGCAAAGGCGAGCCCGCTGAGGATCGAGGCCAGTTCGGGATCGCGCGGGCTCAGTCGTATGGCACGGTTGAATTGGTCGATCGCCTTGTCGGGATCGGCGCAATTGAAGCAATGCACCCAGGCTGAGGGCGCCAGCACCTGCGCCGAGTTCGGATTGATGTCGAGGGCGCGATCGGCAAGTGTCACCGCGAGATCGTAATCGGCGCCGAAATAGGTCAGCGCCAAGCCGGCCCGCCCGAGCGCCATGGGATCGTCGCTGCCGGCGGCAACCGACTCGCGGGCGAGCCGCACCGCTTTGGCGGCATCGCCCGGCCGCGACCAGCCCTGAGCGCGGCGCTTGACCAGCGTGTAGGCGAGCCAGGCTTTTGCCGTCGCGTAATGCGGTTCGAGATCGATCGCCTTCTGGAGAAAGGCCTCGGCCGCATCATAGCCCGCGGGGGTCGCTTCATGGAATGCCGCGAGCGCCCGCAGGTAGCAGTCATAGGCATCGAGGCTTTCGGTCGGCTTCGAGCGGCCGCGGAGCATCTCGGCCTTCATCAGGCTCGGCTCGATCGCGCCGACGACGCTCTCGGTGACGCGATCCTGCAGTGCGAAAATGTCCTCGAGGCTGCCTTCGAAGCGGTCGGCCCAGATGTGGTGGCCGGTCGAGGCCTCGATGAGCTGGCCGGTGATGCGCACGCGATTGCCGGCCTTGCGGACGCTGCCTTCGAGCACGTAGCGAACGTTGAGCTCGCGGCCGACTTGTTTGATATCGACCGCCTTGCCTTTGTAGATGAAGCTCGAATTTCGGGCGACGACGAAGAACCACTTCACGCGCGACAGCGCGGTGATGATGTCCTCGACCACGCCGTCGGCGAAATAGTCCTGCTCGAGGTCGCCGCTCATGTTCTGAAACGGCAGCACCGCCATCGACGGTTTGTCGGCCGCGGGCACAGCGGGGCGTGACTCGGGCCTGCCGGCTGCCGGCGCGGCGGCCGCCGCCGCCGGCTTGACGCGGAAGACGCGCACCGGCCGCGCGATGTTCTTGAGCTGCTGCTCGCCGATGTCTTCGAAGCATAAGTCGAGCTTGCCGAGCACGTCCTCTTGAACGCGGCCCGAGACGCAGATGCCGCCCGGCTCGGCCAATCCCTCGAGCCGCGCCGCGACATTGACGCCATCGCCGAAGATGTCGCCGCCGTCGGGGATGATGTCGCCGACATTGATGCCGGCGCGCAATTCAATGCGGCGCTCCTTCGCGACGTCGGCATTGCGCGCCGCCATGGCGAGCTGGATTTCGACCGCGCAGCGCAGCGCATTCACGACGCTGGGAAACTCGACCAGCATGCCGTCGCCCGTGGTCTTGATGATGTGCCCGCCATGGTCGGCGATCGTCGGATCGGCGACCTCGCGACGATGCGCCTTGAGTGCGGCCAGCGTGCCTTCCTCGTCGGCGCCCATCAGGCGGCTGTAGCCGGCGACGTCGACGGCGAGGATGGCGGCAAGCCGCCGCTCGATGCGCTCTTGCGCCATCTCCGATGTCCTGATCCGCTCCGCTTGGCGGCCGAATTTTACGGTCCGGAGCCGGCTGATGTCTACTGAGCCCGCCGGCGGCAACGCGGAGGCGGGAATGAAGCTGTTGCTGCGGACGACCGGCGTGCTGGCGCTGGTCGCGGGTCTGGTCTTCATGGGCCAGGGTTCCGGCTATTTCCCATGGCCGGCCGAAAGCTTCATGATCAATGCACGGCAATGGATCTATTACGGCGGCGCCATCGCCGTGTTCGGCCTCGTTCTCGTGGTCATGGCGCGGCGCTGAGCTTTGCTCCGCGCCAGTGCGATGCGCGAATCGCCGGGCTTGGCGGCGCCAAGCCCCGACAGAAATCCCAAGTAGCTGCAACCGGATGCGCAGCGGGCCAAGAAGTGGTCACAATTTCATGCGGCCATTGGGCGTCGGACGGCCGTCCGGGACAGGGGCGGCTGTTGCAAGGGGGTTCCAACATGAACGTTGCCAGACCATTTAAGGCTGCCGATTCCAACAGGTCCGAGGATACTGACGTCGAAGGGAATATCCGCGAGCTGGTGCGCCGGGACACCGCCGCGTTGCGCGAAGGCAATAGCGACAGCGAAGTCGCAGCAAACGATCTCAGCAGCCTCATGAGCCGGGTGTCGGAAAGTTCGACACGCGAGATCGACAATCTGATCGACGAGCTGCGTGGATTGCGCGAGAAGCTGCAATCCGACGGTAGTCGGGTCCAGCGCGACATCGTCGAATATGCCGCGCTGACGCAGTCGGTCATGCAACTCACCAAGATCATCACCGACGGCGTGTCGCACGTGAAGCGGCCCGACCTGATCGGTCCACGCCTTGGGGATCAGAAATCGCTGATCGGCGCCGCGGCGCGCGAAATCTGACACCGCCCTGGTCGCCGCGCGCTCGGGGAACCGCCACGGCGCGCGATGGTGATCGCGCCGCGCGACAGTGCTACCGTCGCAGCCTTCGCGCGCGCGGGCTTGAGCGACGATGGCGGAATTTGACGGCGTCATTATTGGCGGCGGCCATAACGGCTTGACGCTCGGCGCCTATATGGCGCGTGCCGGCCTCGCCGTTTGCGTCCTCGAAGCGGCATCGACGATCGGTGGCGGATGCTCGACGCAGGAGCCCGTGCTGCCGGGTTTCAAGTTCAACCTGCATTCGAATTTCTACATCGCCTGGGCCAACGCGCCGCTGACGCGCGACCTTGAGCTTCACCGCTTCGGCTTTGCCACGCTCGAACCGCCGGTGCAGCAGGGCATGGCGTTTCGCGACGGCACCGCGCTGACGATCCACCAGGACGTCGAGACGTCCTGCGCGTCGCTCGCGCGCTTTTCCGCACGCGATGCCGCAACCTATCGCGACCTGCATCGCATGTTCGCCGTCGAGATGCAGCCCGTCTTCGCTGCGCTGATGTACAGCCCGCCGCTCGCCGCCGACGCGCTGCGCGAGCGTTTGCGCGGGCCGCAGGCCGAGGCGCTGTTCGGCTTCGCACGCTACGACTTCTTCGGCGCGGTCGATGCGCATTTCGAGGATCGCCGCATCCGCGCCCTGCTCAAGGTATTGCTGCATGCCGGCGCCGGCGAGAATGCGCCGGGTTCAGGCCTTGCGCTGCCGTCGATGATCGCCTCGCTCGCGAGCAACGCCTTGCCGTGCGGCGGCTCGATCAACCTGCCGCTCGCGCTCGCGCGCGTCATCGAGGCGGGCGGTGGCACCGTGCGCACGCAATCTGAAGTGCGCGAAATCTGCATCGCCGACGGCCGCGCCGGTGCGGTCAGGCTCGACGACGGCACAAGGATCGCGGCACGGAAATTCGTCGCCAGCGCCATCAATCTGCCGGCGACGATGCGACTTGCCGGCGAGCAGCATTTTCCGCAGGCGGTGTGCGACAAGATGAAGGCGTGGGACTGGGGCAGCCACAGCCTGGTCACGCTGCATCTCGCGCTCAACGCCAAGCCCGATTACCGCGCCGCGCACTTCGACCCCGACCTGAATCGTGCCTTCAATGTACTGTTCGGCGCCGAGGACGACGCCGAGATCGCGCAGAGCTTCGCGCAGATCAGGGCACACCACTTTCCCGCCAATTTGATCGGCAACGGCGCCTGCCATTCGCAGTTCGACCCCGGCTATGCGCCGGCCGGAAAGCACGTCGCGTTCTGGTATCCGTTTGCGCCCTATGCGCTCGAGGACGGGGCCGAGGGCTGGGATCGCCGGCGAAACGACTACGCGGCGCGTCTGCTCGCGGCGTGGCGCGTCTATACTTCCAACCTCGACGAGCGCAACGTGCTCGGCCAGTTTCTCTACACGCCGCGCGACATGCCGCGCTTCAATACCAACATGGTCGAGGGCTCGCTGCGCATGGGCGCATTCATCCCGTCGCAGCTTGGCGTCAACCGGCCGCATCCGCTGCTGGCGGATTACCGCACACCGATTGCGGGGCTCTACCTTGCCGGCTCGTCGAGCCATGGCGGCGGCGCCAATGGCGCGCCGGGCTACAATGCCGCGAACGTCATTGCCGACGATCTCGATCTGGTGCGCCCCTGGACGCCGATGGCGCCGCCGCGCTGGCCGAATTGAGCGCCGCTCGCTCTCTCTAATTCATCGGCGGCCAGCCCACCGGCGGGAACGGCACGTGCATCGTCATCAGCACGATCGGCGCGCCGCCGCTCGGGATCACCTGGTGCGGGGTGTTTGCCGGAATGAGGATCATGTCGCCTTTGACGACGTTGTGATCGGCGCCGCCGGCGATCGACGGCCCGCTGAGATTGTTGGCGTTGACGCGCTTCTCGTCGACGATCTTGCCGCCGGTGATGATGTTACCGGTGCCCTCGAGCACGACCATCAGCTCGGCGTCCTTCTCGTGCAGCGCCGCCGGCGCATTGCCGGGCCGGTATTCGAGCTGCGCCTTGTAGGGGCGGCGCGCGCGTCCACGACCGCGAGAGCCTATTCGCGCAGCAGCCGATAACTGCTAGGCTTCCTCATTATTCGGCAAGCTGGGGGCCGACGTGAAAAACCTTCTCGCATTCGCAGTGTTGTTGATCGCGGCGAGCATCGGCGCTGCGGCAGCGCAGAACTGGCCGGCGCGGCCGGTAAAAGTCATCGTCGGCTTTGCGCCAGGCGGCCCGACCGACCTGTTCGCGCGGCTGATCGCTCAGAAATTGACCGAGCAGACCGGCAAGAATTTCTTCATCGAGAACGTCGCCGGCGCCGGCGGCAATATCGGCACCACGCGCGCCGCGCAGTCGGCGCCGGACGGCTACACGGTGCTCGTCACCGGCGGCAACATCACCAACAATCCCTATCTGTTCGCCCAGGTGTCCTACGACCCGATCAAGGATTTCGATGCCGTGACGCTCGGTGCCGCAACGCCGGTCGTGCTCGCGGTCAATCCGTCGCTGCCGGCGAAGTCGGTGAAGGAACTGGTCGATCTGGTGCGCGCCAATCCGGGCAAATACAGCTACGCCTCGCCCGGCACCGGCACGCCGCCGCAGCTCGTCGGCGCGCTGTTCCAACATGCGCTCAACCTCGATCTCGTGCATGTGCCATTCGGCGGCGGCGGCCAGGCGGTCGAGGCGACGGTCGGCGGCCATACGCCGATCTCGTTCGGCGCCATGGCGCCGGCAGTGCCGCTGATCAAAGCCGGGCAGTTGCGCGCGCTGGCGGTGACCGGCAAGGCGCGCTCGCCGACCCTGCCGGACATTCCGACCATGGCGGAAGCAGGCTACCCCGACGTCGAGGGCGCGACATGGACCGCGCTGGTGGTGCCGGCCGGCACGCCGAAGGACATCATCGCCAATCTGCACGATCTCGTCGTCAAGGCGCTCGCGGCGCAGGACGTCAAGGACAAGCTCGCCGCCATGGCCTATGTGCCGATCGGCAGTTCGCCGGACGAGTGCAGCGCTTTCTTCAAGGCGGAAATGGCACGATGGTCCAAGGTCATCAAGGACGCCGGCCTGCACGCCGAGTAGCGTGCGCGCCGCGAAATCGCCTCGCTTTCATCCCGCATCCGACAGGTCAGGCATGAACAAGCTCTCGATCGGCGACGTCACCGTCACCAGCATCATCGAGCGCGACGGACCATGGCGAAAGCCGCAGGACATGTTTCCGGCCTACAATGCCGAGGTCGCCAAGCGCCATCTCGCCGAGCTCGATCCGGTGGTCTTTGATGCCGCGTCGGGCCTGATGGTCATCACCTATCAGACCTTCGTGGTGCGCACGCCCAAGCACACCATCCTGATCGACACCTGCACCGGCGAGGACAAGGGCTATCCGCCGCCGATGGACTTCCCGAAGCAGCCATGGCTCGACGGCTTTCGCGCCGAAGGACTGCGCTTCGAGGACATCGACTACGTGTTCTGCACGCACCTGCACATCGACCACACCGGGTGGAATACGATGCTGCGCAACGGCCGCTGGGTGCCGACGTTTCCGAAGGCGAAATACATCTTCCACAAGCGCGAATATGCCGCCTGGGAGGAATCGACGCGGCGCGGCGAGACGCGGCCCGGCGGCGGCGGCAATATCTGGACGTTCAACTGCGAGCCGGTGGTGGCGGCCGGTCAGGCGCTTCTCGTCGACGACGACTTCGCGCTCGACGACACGTTCTCCCTGACGCCGACGCCGGGACACTCGCCGTGCCATTGCTGCGTCAATATCCGCTCGCGCGGCCAGCAGGCGGTCGTCGTCGGCGACATGATGCACCACGCCCTGCAATGCCGCGAGCCGGGCTGGTCGACGGTGTTCGACTGGGATCAGGCCGAGGCGGCGCGCTCGCGCCGGCGCATGCTCGGCGAAGTCGCCGGCACCGGCCGCTTCGTGCTGCCGATCCATTTCCCGCATCCGACCGTCGGCCTCGTCGAGCCGGACGGCGAGCGCTTCTGCTACACTTTCGTGCGTTGAGCGTGGGCGCGAACTGCGCCGCGGTGTCGGCGCGATGTCGAACGCCTTTCGCGCACGAGCCGTGCCCTCAGGGCAGATTGAGCTGACGGACCAGTCCGAACCGCACCACGTGCATGTCCGAGGAGATTTTCGTCGCGCTCAGACCTGAATTCGTAGCGGTCTCCAGCACGCCGCCGTTCACGGTGCTGGACGCGGAGTTCTCCGGCGAGGTCAGGGTTCGGTCGAGGAATTTCGTATAGCGATATTCGGCACGGAAGCTCCACAGATCGGCGATCTGACGCTCCCATCCCAACCCCACGGTCGGACCGTTGCTGGTGAATGTCCGATCGGGATTAGTTTCACTTTCAAGCGTCGTCGAGAAGCCGGCGAAGGTCCAACCACCCAATCCGTAGATCATGTTCCTGGAATCGACCAAATAACCGAGGCGCCCCAGCGCGCTGACCATCCAGTTCGCCGTCAGGGTCAGATTCTGCGTGAAGGATTGGACTTCGCTGTCTACGAGCGTCAGCGGCGGCCCGCTGGATTGGGAGAAGGTCTCCGTCTCATTCTGAGTGAGCCGCTCGTTGAAACGTGCCAAACTGCCTTCGATCTGCAGGCCGCCCACCCACTTATTGCTCTGTTGATTGTAGCCGAAAATCAGATCAGCCACCCCTCCGGGCTTAAGCCAGTTCGTGTCGCTGGATGTGGCCGTCGAACTTTCGGTGTCCAGTTGGGAGATGCCGGTTGGTCCCGTTTCAGTGAAAGTGCTCGAATCATTGGTCGTTGCTTTGGTATGGGTGCCGCCGACGCCGAGCGAGAAGCCGGCGTAGAAGCCGGTCCACGCGTAGGCCGGGGCCGGCGCATACATGTACATCCGGCCGGAGGCCGGGCCTGCCCCTTCGTCGCCGAAGTAATGAGTCAAGCCGACGCGAACGACATGGAGCGATGGCGACACGCTCGTGGACGCATTGTCGAAAAACTGACTGAGTGAAGACGGCACGCCGCCGGAGAAGGTCGTTTCGGAGAAGGTGCCGCCCGTGGCGACATTGATGGTTTCGAATTTTGTGAACCGATATTCGAGCTTGAGCGTCCAGCTATCGAGAATCTGTCGCTCCCAGCCGGCTCCGATCGTTACGCCGTTTGCGCCGAACGACGGATCGCCGCCGCCGCCGTTCGGCAATGAGGTGTTGAAACCCGCGAAGGTCCAGCCGCCGATGCCATAGACGAGGTCGCGCGGGGTCACGAGATAGCCGAGCCTCGCCAGCGCCGAGACCATGAAGTTGATGTTCAAAGTGTCGTTCTGGCTGAAGGTGCCGGTGGTCGAACTGATCGGGCCGATATTGCTGAACTCGGTGTTCGTTGTTGTTCCCGATTGATTGAAACGCCCGAAGAAACGGCCGAGGCTGCCTTCGATCTGGACGCCGGCAAGCCAAGTCGGCGACAGCCGGTAGTTATAGCCGATGTAAAGGTCGGCAACGGCGCCAACCTCGGCCCGCGATTTTCCGCTGAGGACGTCAGTCCCCCTGTCCGTGGTGAATCCACCCGGCGGCGACGGCAGCGACGTCGAGGTGTCGATGAAGCTCTCCGTCGTGGCGGTCTTGGCGTCGAGGCCGCCGAGGCCGAGGGAGATGCCGGCATAGGGTCCGGCCCAGTCGAAGCCGCGGGCAACGGGGGGTGCCTTGGCCGCCATGGCGTAAAGCGAATGGGTGGCCGGCGAGTTCGCGGGTACCGCCGCGTTTGCGGCTTGGACCATGGAACTCGAGCCTGCGGCTGGAGCATTCGCTGCAGTCTTGGCCGGCCGTTGCTGGCCGGTCTTTTGTCGCAATGCGCGATTCTCGGCTTCGAGCTCTCTGATTCGTGCGCGCAGCGCGGCATTTTCCGTTGCGGCCGGCGCGGGGTTCACGGACTGATCCGTCACCGCAGCGACGGTCTGAGCAGCCGCCGGGCGCGGCGCCGCAAGGACTATCGTGATTGCGGTGCTGGCAAGAAGCGCCGGCACGACCAGCGCGGAAATCCGCCTCGTATCCATGTTTGCCCCCAGGCTACGCCGAGGCTAAGCAGCATCGACCCGATGTCAATTGCCTGCCCGGTCGCAAGACGACATTTGCCGTCGGCTGTGGTGTATTTGCCACAAGCCGCCCTTGGAAGTTGCCGTCACGGGAGCCCGCGGCGGAAATACGGCCGTCGGCCGGCGTCTATTTGCTCGGCACCACCGCGATCGCCTCGACCTCATAGAGGGCGCCATCGCGGGCGAGCTTCGAAATCTGGATCGTGGTCGAAGCCGGCGGTGCCTTGGTGTCGACGTAGCGATCGCGGACCTCGATGTAGATCAGCAGATGCGCCATGTCGATCAGGTAATTGTTGAGCTTGACGACGTGCTCAAAGCCGGCGCCGACCGCGGCAAGCGCCGCCTTGATGTTCTCGAAGCATTGCACTGCCTGGGCGCGGAAATCGCCGGGCGCGCCGGCAAAGCTGCCGTCGGGCTTCATGCCGAGCTGGCCGGACAGATAGATAGTGCGGCTCGGGCTCGTCGTCTCGACGACATGCGAATAGCCGCGCGGCGCGGCGATGTTCGGCGGATTGAGGAAGCGGTGAACGGCCATTGCGGTCTCCTCGTTGGGGGGCGGCGATCGCGCTCAATCGAGCTTGATATTGGCGGAGCGGATGACG
>Ga0335077_10002475_pt1 | contig 22059 bp, 22 predicted proteins | sample Lox_Sample_31_FD_207151 | JGI IMG/M metagenome (GOLD analysis project Ga0335077, IMG submission 207151) | Soil microbial communities from Loxahatchee National Wildlife Refuge, Florida, United States - Lox_Sample_3.1 | ecosystem: Environmental > Terrestrial > Soil > Wetlands | place: USA...
GTTGGACAAGGAGCAAGGTGCACTCCTTCAACGGTCAGGACGGCGGCTGGCCGTTGGCCGGGCTTATCTTCGACGAGGCCGGCAATCTCTATGGCACCACGTACTTTGGTGGCATTCGCGACGCTGGTACCGCGTTCAAGCTAACACCCAACCCTGATGGAAGCTGGAAGAGAACCACACTCCACGCTTTCAAGGGCACGGATGGTGCAGGTCCTTACGCGGGACTGATCTTTGATGCCGCCGGCAACCTCTACGGTACGACCCAAAGCGGTGCCAAGGTCGGCGTGGTCTTTCGCATCAAGCCCTGAAATTTCTGGCTGTCCAAGATGCGCGTCGTCGCACAGCCTTACCGTCCCAGCCTCTCCCGCAACTCCTCTAGCGATTCCACTCTCGGCAAACCGGACTCGCGGTAGGCGCCGCAGACGTCGAACAACACCGCCTGCATCCCGGCCTTCATCGCTCCGTCGTAGTCCACCGAGCGCACGTCTCCCACATAAAGGCTTTCTTCCGGACGAGCGTTCATCTCCCTCAAGGCAGCCTGAAAGATCGCCGGATGCGGCTTCTCTTGGCCGACGATGCCGGAGTCGGTGATGGTAAGAAAGCAGTCAGCGATGCCGCAGCGCGTGAGCACCTCCGCGATCTTTCCGTCGGCATTCGAGATCACGCCAATCCGGTAGCGCCGCGCAATTTCCATCAGCCGTTCGCGTGTCCCCGGACGAATCTCGGTCCAGTTCGCCGAGGTCCGCATCGAGGCCACCAGGGCGCTGTGCAACTCGCCATTCTCCAGGCCAAGATCGGCAAGCATGTGGGAGTGAAACAAGGACCAGAATCCAAGGTCAGGCTTGCCGTCGTGCATGCCCGTGTCGAACTGGTTCTTGGTGCGACGCTCGATCGCCTGCCAGAGTTCCAGCGTGGGTGCAATCTTCCGCTGGCGAAGCGGGGCAAGAATGATCTCGCGATTGGGGAAGAGCAGGGTGTTACCGACATCGAAGAAGATGGTGGTGACAGGCTTAGGCATTCTAGTTCTGGGAATGTGAAGCGCTTCCAGTGTAATGCCTGGCTGCAGTGCCCGACCAACGGGGACGACAGCTATTTTCTCTGGCTGACTTGAGGTAGTGAAACAGGTAATATTTTAGAGGATCGGGCAGTGTCGCGTGCGTTCCCAGTGGGATCGAATGGAACTCTTGGTGCCAACTGCGATGGTAGATGGATTGGCCGGAATGTTCTGGAGCGGGACCGCACGGCTGGTCGCCCTGAGCCTCCAGCCCCTGACGTTGTTCGCCCTGCAACTGTCGGGCCGGCGGGGCAGTATCTTCGACATTCTCTGGGCGCTGGTGTTCGGCTTTGCGACTCTTAACATCCTGGGATTAGTGGCGCGCCGCTTCGAACCCAGCCGCAACCGGCTTAGCTTCGGAGAGATCGTCGCCATCATGACGGTTGTAGTCTCCATGTTCCTGCTTACCTGGGAAATGCTTTATCTTTTCAAAGTTCTGCCTTTCCGGGTGCATCCCTTCTAGCTGGCGGCTTTGGAGTATGATTGAGGCGATGGCGAAGACCACCCCAGCCTTCGATGTCACGTGTCCCTGCTGCAATGCGGTGCTGAAGGTCGACCCCGCCGAGAAAGCGGTTATCGCCCACACCGCCGCGGTCAAGCCCAAAACTTTCAATGACATGGAAGAAGCCGCCCGCGCCATGCGTGAGCAGGACAGCCGCCGCGAGTCGATCTTCCGGCAATCGGTGGAGGCTCAGAAGCACGCGTCGGATCTGCTCGAGAAGAAATTTCAGGAAGCCGTCAAGAAGGCAAAAGAATCTCCCGATACCGGCAAACCCATCCGGGATTTTGACCTCGACTAGCGGTTGCGAAAACTCAAGCGATAGTTGTCGATGGTCCCGATTTTTTCTCTTCCGCTGTCGTCTTTTGCCTTTGCTTCCCGATATCTCTGGTAAGGCACAACGTCGAGGTGGCGCGAGTCAGCCACCTCCGACAAACCGCCCCGAATTGGGTTTCGATGGGACTAAAATTCCGGGGTGCTCAGAGGAGGGCAACATATGGCAATTGACATGGACAAGCTCAACGCCTTTATCGGGCGGTTCGTGGGGGATCTGGGTGCAGCGGTCCATAGTGGCATGGTGGTGATCGGGGAGCGGCTTGGTCTCTACAAGGCGCTGGCGGCCCATCCCATGACCTCTGCGGAACTGGCAGCTAGTACCGCTACGGACGAGCGCTATGTTCGGGAATGGCTGGCGTCCCAGGCGGCAGGCGGGTACGTCACTTACGACGAGAAAACACACAAGTTCAGTCTCAACGAAGAACAAGCCTTTGCCTTGGCCAATGAAGACAGCCCGGCATATCTGCCTGGGGCGTTCCAACTGGCGCTGGGCTCTCTGGCGGCGGTTCCGCGCATCGCTGACGCGTTTCGCAATGGAGCCGGCATGGGCTGGCACGAGCATGATGACGGGGTGTTTCACGGCTGCGAAAAGTTCTTCCGGCCCGGTTACGCGGCCAACCTGGTGAGCTCCTGGATTCCCGCCCTGCACGATGTGAAGCAAAAGCTCGAAGCAGGAGCACGCGTGGCGGACGTAGGCTGTGGCAAAGGAGCTTCCACCCTGTTAATGGCCAAGGCTTTTCCCAAATCCCGCTTCTTCGGATTCGACTACCATGACAAGTCGATCGAGGCAGCGCGTGAGATGGCTCAGCGCCAAGGGGTTGCGGACCGGGTTACCTTCGAGGTCGCCAAAGCCAAAGAATATCCCGGCAAGGACTATGATTTCGTGGCGGTCTTTGACTGTTTGCATGACATGGGCGACCCGGTCGGCGCCGCCGCTCATGTGCGCAATTCGCTGCAAAAAGACGGCACCTGGATGATCGTGGAACCATTCGCGCATGACGAGCTGAAGGACAATTTGAATCCTGTGGGCCGCGTCTACTACTCGTTCTCCACCCTGTTGTGCACGCCCTGTTCGCGTTCGCAGGAGGTGGGAATGTGCCTGGGGGCACAATCCGGCGAGGCTCGCATGAGAGAGGTCGTCACTTCGGCCGGGTTCAATCGTTTCCGACGCGCTACCGAGACGCCGTTCAATATCGTCTACGAAGCCCGGCCGTAACCACCGGATTCTTGCCGACGGACTCGCCCCAGCAGGGGCGAGCCGCCGGTACGTAAGGGGCTCGTTTATCGGCCGAGGGTCGGAGAGCTGAGAGGTCAGGCTGGCGAGCCTCGTACAATGAGCCGATGTCCCCGTATCCTGTTCTGCTCGGTCACCGCGGTGCCCGTGGCACTACCTCAGTTCCAGAGAATTCGCTGGCTTCCTTTGATCTTGCGCTAGAGCACGGTTGCGATGGCTTTGAGTTCGACGTTCGGCTCACGGCCGATGGACACGGGATCATTTGCCACGATCCGCGGGTGCAGGGTATGGAGATTGCCCAGGCCACCCGGGCTGACTTATCGCACCTGTGCACTCTTCACGAGGTACTTGGGCGGTATGGTGACCGTGCATTTCTGGACATCGAACTGAAGACTGCCGGTCTTGACGGCGTTCTTTTAACGGCGCTCAATGTGCACCGTCCACCACGGTTCGTGGTGTCGTCGTTTCTGCCCGAGGTGTTGACCAGCCTTCGCGTCCACGACGCCAGCCTTCCGCTCGGCTTTATCTGCGACGTGCAAGCTCAGCTGCAGGCTTGGCGTTCGTTGCCTGTGGAATACGTAATTCCGCACTTCAGGCTGACTACACAGAAATTGATGGAAGACCTGCGCGCTGCGGGGAAGAAGACTTTCGTGTGGACAGTGAACGATCCATCGCGAATGTCGCGCCTGATGGATTGGGGAGTAGACGGGATTATCTCGGATGAGACCGGGACGTTAGTCAAGACGGTACGTGGTCGGGGATAGTGCTCGAAGTGGGCTAGGGATGTCCGCTTTAATCTGCGGCTGCTTCCAACTGCATATCCACTCGTGGCTTGCGGAGGAAGGCTGTACGCTCGGTCTCAAGCGCCTCCAGTTCGGCGGCGGCCTGTTCGTCGCTCCAACCCATGGCGGCGCGAATTCGCGTGGCTGCTTCACGGCTGCAGGCTTCGGACCAGCAACCGCCTAATGCGACCGGTACGCGGCGCAGCAGCACATCCCCTAGGGTGACTGCCGCTTCGGTAGCAAAGGCGTCCATGGCTTCCGCCACGATGTGCTCGGAGTGGTGGCAGAGTTGAGCCCTCATCTCCGGACTGCTGCGGGAGATCTGGGCGATAGCGACGGTGCGAGGTCCGTGCCATTCGGCGATCGCCCGGGCGGAGGTTTCACTGATGCTGGCGGCGTGGGCCACTTGCAGGGTCCAGCTGTCGAGCATGGGGTCCACCGATTCCGCGATCGGGGTTGCCACCGCGACCTGGCGCTTGATGGTCAGACCAATCTTGACAGCGCACTGTCGTGCCAGTTCCGCGGCGGTTGTAAGCTTGCCCCCAACGACGGAAATGACGCGGGCCGCGCCGTCTTCCGCATGATCGTGAAGGAAATGCCGGCGGGTGATGGCCTGCGGATCCCGGCCTGGCGAAAAGGGAAGCGGCCGCACTCCGGCAAAGGTGTAGCGAATGTCTTCCCATGACACCTTGGAGTGGGGAAGAATCGCCAGCAATGACTTGAGCAGATACTCAATCTCTTCCAGCGTCGGCTCGACCCTGGCGGGATCGCCATGGTCGGGAACCTCGGTAGTTCCGACCAGGACCTGGTCGTTCCAGGGAATGACGAACATGGGACGGTGGTCCACGGCTTCGGCGTAAAGGGCAGCGTCCGGAGCTCCGGCAAAACGTGGCAGCACGATGTGGGAGCCACGTACCCCTCCCACCAACGGCTGATGAGTGCGGATTCTGGAACGCTGGCAAAGCTTGTCGACCCAGGGACCGGTGGCATTGATGATCCAGCCGGCTTCTACACGCATCTCTTTTCCTGTCAACTGGTCACGGAGCAGCGCGCCCTTGGCGCGGCCGTTGGTGATATCGAGGGCCAGCACCTCGGTATGGTTACGAACGACGGCGCCGGCCTTCATGGCGTCCACCAGCCACTCCGCTACCAGGCGCTCAGGGAACTCGCACTGCGCATCCTCGAAATCGAAGATGGACCACTGCTGTCCCGAATCGAGGAAGCGCTCCAGCTTGCGCTGTTCCTGAAGGGATCCGCGAAGATCGAATTTCGCGCCGCCAAGCCTGCGGTACAGCCAGAGGCCAGTACGAATTTGCAGGGCGCTGCGCCGGCTCCTGCCGTCCAGCGCCATCAGAAACTGAATTGGATGCACCAGGTGCGGGTGCTCCCGCAGCAGGAGTTCTCGTTCCCGCAGGGATTCGCGTACCTGGCCGATCTCTCCATGCTCCAGGTAACGTAGCCCGCCGTGGATGAGGCGGGTAGAGCGGCTGGTGGTGCCCGACGCGAAATCGTCCTGCTCCACCAGCAAGGTGCGACGGCCAGCGCGGGCGCAGCGGCGGGCAATCGCAACCCCGTTAATGCCGCCCCCAATGACCAGCACCTGGAAGTGTTCCGATTCCAGTGGCCGCCGGGTTATTGCGTGGAGAGTCATGTCTCTTGATCTATTTGGATGCTCCTGCGCTTGGCGTCAAGCCCGGGCGCAGAGTTCTCCCCCAGCTAAGTCTGGGCCAAACAATAACTTCGCGGAAGATCACCTTAGTGCCAGAGAGTTATGGTTACCAGCCCGAGTGTATGGCAGCAAACATATGGAAATACGAGGCTCTGGATGCGTGTCGGCGGCAAAACCGTCCGGTGGCTTGCAAGGCCTGGGGAAAAAGGCTCAGAAATCGTGCCCGTCAATCGAGGTGGAAAAATCGAACCGGTGCGTTGCTCCGGCTCCCGGCTCTCATTTAGATTGTCAGAGCCAATGCCAACCACCGGAGAGCGCTTCGAGCGCGCGGTAGCGATTATGGCCCGTCTGCGCGGGCCGGGCGGGTGCCCGTGGGACCGCGAGCAGACCTTTGATTCCATCAAACCCTATACCCTGGAAGAGACCTACGAGGTCCTGGAAGCGATCGACAACCGCGACTGGCCGGAACTCACCGGGGAACTGGGCGATCTCCTGCTACAGGTGCTGTTCTATGCGCAGATGGCGAAGGAAGCGGGCACGTTTTCGATTGACGAAGTACTGGAGCGGCTCTCCACCAAGCTGGTGGACCGTCATCCTCACGTCTTCGGTGAGGTGAAAGCGGAGACTTCCTCCGATGTTTTGCGCAACTGGGAAGCGCTTAAGGCTGAGGAGAAGAAAAAGCGATTGCAAGCGGGAGGCGGAAAATCAGCCTCCCCGGAAGACGCGCCGGAGTCTGTAGTGGCCGGCGTCTCCCACGCTATTCCGGCCTTGCTTGAGGCGTATAAGCTGAGTTCCCGAGCGGCTCATGTCGGTTTCGATTGGTCGAGCATAGAAGGCCTGTTTGACAAGCTGCGCGAGGAAACCAGCGAGCTGCGCGAACATCTGAAGCAGTTTCCGGAGCCCGGTCCCCGGCCGCACGGGCGTGGCGTGGCCGGTTCCGGAGAGCAGACAGTGCCGGCGGACTTGCGGGAGCGGCTGGAAGACGAAGTCGGCGACATGCTTTTCGTGCTGGTGAATGTGGCCCGCTTTCTTTCGCTCGATCCTGAATCGGCGCTCAGGAAAACCAATCGCAAGTTCAAGCGCCGCTTCCAGTGGATGGAAGAGCGGCTCCGTTCCTCGGGGCAAACTCCCCAGCAGGTTTCCATGGACGAATTGGAATCCTTGTGGCAACAGGCGAAACGGCAGGAGCCGGAGAACCGGTGAGCGCAGAGGCGATCGTGATTCGCAAGTGCCACGCGCTTGAGGAAATGCGAGCCTGCCTGGCGCTACAGAAGGACGTCTGGAATTTCAGTGACATTGAGCTTGTGCCGTTGCGATTGTTCGTGGTGGCCGATCGCATCGGGGGCCAGGTCATGGGAGCGTTCGAGGGCAAAGATCTAATTGGTTTTGCCTTAGCCATTCCGGGGTTTCGCGGGGGACATTCCTTCCTGTACTCGCATATGCTCGCGGTTCGCAAGGACCGTCGCAATGCTGGACTGGGCCGCCGGTTAAAGCTATTTCAGCGGGACGATGCGCTTGCCCGGGGATTCGAGTTGATGGAATGGACCTTCGATCCGCTGGAGATCAAGAACGCCTACCTGAATATCGAAAAGCTGGGCGCGATCGCCCGCCGCTATAACGTGAATCAGTACGGCATCACCTCGTCTCCGCTGCAGGGCGGATTGCCGACGGACCGGCTGGTGGCGGAATGGTGGATGAAGTCGAATCGGGTAGAACGCGTGCTTAGCGGACAGCCGAAACCGACATTTGCGTCAGCTCAGGCGATTACCGTTCCGGCCCAGGTCTATGAATGGAAGGCGTCGCCCGCGACCCGTCGTCAGGCCCTGGAGGTGCAGGAGCGCAATCGCCCGGTTTTTGAGCGCACTTTTTCCGCAGGCCTTGCAGTCTTAGGGTACGAACGGGACAAGGCCGGAAATGGGAAATTTCTCCTCGGTAAGTGGAATGAGAAGTGGGAATACTCGTAGTGCTCGTTGAGCAGCAATCGACAATCAATACTCCACCATGAAAATCGAAGCCGTCACTCTGCGCGAAATCCAAATGCCGCTGGTCCAGTTCTTTGAGACGAGTTTTGGCCGGACTTATAGCCGCCGTATCTTTCTGGTTACGGTTCATTGTGAGGGGCTTGCCGGATGGGGCGAGTGCGTAACTGGGGAAGATCCTTTCTATAGCAGCGAGTGGATCGACAGCTCGTGGGCGACAGTCTGCCAGTACCTGGCGCCAGCGGTACTGGGTCAGGAGATCAAGTCGGGGCGCGAAAGCGCAGGGCTGATGGCTCGGGTGCGCGGTCATCGCATGGCAAAAGCCGCCATCGAGAATGCGCTTTGGGACGCCGAGGCGCGACAAAAACAACAACCGTTGTGGAAGTTGCTGGGAGGCACGCGCAAGGAAGTTCCCTGCGGCGTGTCCATCGGAATTCAGGATTCCATCGAGCAGTTGCTGGAGAAAATTCAAACCGAGGTATCCGCTGGATACCGCCGTATCAAGGTCAAGGTCAAGCCGGGATGGGACATCAATGTGCTGGAGAAAATTAGGGCGCGCTGGCCAGACATCACGTTGAGTTGCGACGCCAACTCCGCTTATAGCCTTGACCAGCTGGAACACTTGCGGAAGTTCGATCCCTTCAACCTTCTGATGATCGAGCAGCCGCTCTGGAATGACGACATCTACTATCATGCGCGCCTGCAGCGGGAGATCCGGACTGCCATCTGCCTGGACGAATCCATCCGGCACGCCCGCGATGCCGCGTTTGCGGTGGAGAGCGGAGCGTGCCGCATCATCAACATCAAAGTTGGCCGGGTCGGCGGATTCACCGAGGCCAAGAAGGTGCACGACGTGTGCCAGGCGAATGACATTCCGGTCTGGTGTGGTGGCATGCTGGAATCTGGCGTGGGCAGGGCGCATAACATTGCGCTTTCGACTCTGGAGAACTTCCGCTTGCCGGGAGATGTTTCAGCGTCCAAGCGCTACTGGAAAGAAGACATCATCGAACCGGAAGTGGAGGTTTCCCCGCAGGGTTTTATTGCCATTCGCGACGAAATGGGCACCGGCTATCGCATACGTGAAGATCTGATTGAACAACTGACCGTGCGCAAAGAAGTACTGACGCCGAGTCGATGAGTAAAGCAGGTCGTCAGTCTTCAGTTCCCGGTTCCCAGTTATTTCGGGCCGGGTTGAGCTTCGCGACTGTCTGGGGGGAATGGATTTTCTCTTTTCAGCAATTCAATCCCCTGGGCGAAGGTCAAATTCTCCGGCGCGGGGCGGAACTCGGAGTAGACCTCGTCGGATTGAATATTCAGGCTCTTAAACAGCAGTAGTTTGCCGGTGAAGCGCAAGGTCATATGGGTGATGGACCAGTCGTTGTCGCCTACACTGCCTTGCTCTACCAGGAAGTGGCCGCCTCTATCGAGGTGGCCAAGAATACCCCAGCCAAATCCTACATCTTTGAAGAGGGTTCCATCGATCTGTGCGATACGGTCTTCGGCGGCGTCGATCAACAGGACTCCCTGCATCCCGGTGAGCACCTGTTCAGTGTGCGAGGGAGGATCATAGTCGGGTTTAGGGCGAAATTTCAGGCGGACAAGATCGTCCCCCAGTCTGCCGATTCCTTTCTTGCCAGGAACGGTCCCGTCGTAATCGAAAACGAACGCGTCGGGTATGGCTCGGACGATGCGGCTGACCCGGTCGGAATTCTCCTTCTCCTGTTTCTGCTTGTGTTCCAGGGCATCCGAGTCATTCATCAGGCGTTGATTGCGAGTGTCCTCGCCCTGACGCTGCTCGGGCGTGAGCGGTCTGTCGTCGTTGGCGATCAGAAGACCGGCCATGGCGTCTTTGGTCTGGACGTAAAGGTGAGTCTGAGAGCCACGCGCCGTCTCCTTGCGCGAGCGGAACATATAGTTGTGATTGTCGGAGCTCTTGAGTTCGTTGGCGACAGCCCGGCGCACCAGGTCCTGCGCGGGAATCCCGGTGTTCGGTTCCGAGCGTGGGAATGCCAAAGAGCACGCCATCAAGGCGAACAGGAAGCCGCGCCGGATTTGTCTGCGATCCGAGCCCGACCGATGCAAAGCGCTCCTTTCCAAAATCAGTGCGGTGGCCATCGGGTGGCCGCTCCCGCTCGCTTCCGCCCCGGCGACGACTTGCCTGCCGGGGCTGCCTTGATTATAGTTTGTGCATCGCTCGGACTTGCGAACTGGCTCCACGTCCCTTCTCAAGGCTCTTCTCGATTTGAAGTTCTGGCCAATGGTTTAGAATCGCAGTGGGGCAGAGTGCCGCGCCCGAGATCCTGCCGTGCCACGACGGCGGCGCTCCGCGGGGCGTAACGTAGCCGGACACCTTGTAGCATCGCCACCAAGGAGGCGGGAAAATGGAAACGCCAAAACCAGCGGAATTCGCGCATCTGGGCAAGTCCGTCATCATACGCGGCGAGCTGTCTGGGAGCGAGGATCTGTATGTGGATGGTCAGGTGGAGGGGACCATCGAGCTGCAAGGTAACAATCTGATCATCGGACCAAACGGACAGGTGAAGGCAAACGTTAACGCCAAAGGCGTGGTGGTGCAGGGAAAGCTGGAAGGGAATATCCGGGCGAGTGAACGCGCCGAACTGAAGAAGTCCGCGATCGCGGTGGGCGACATTTCAACGCAGCGTGTCGCCATTGAAGACGGCGCCTACTTTAAGGGCCGGGTCGACATTCACAAGGACGCTAAATCAGCGGCGGCCCAGCCGGAGATGGTGGACAACAAGAGGGCATAACCCGTTCCTGTTCTACGATCCGCGATAAACTAATCGGACATAGATTGCACGGGACGCCAGGAAGTCAGAATGGCATCCGTAACCCATAGCTTCATGAAACTATTTCGTGGCTCATCCGGAGCACCGGAGCCCAGTCCATCGACGCCCAGCAAGCAGAGGTTAAGCCGCCGCTCCAGCGGTTTGGGCGAACTCGACCGCTATTTGAAATCGCAGGAAGGGCTGTGCATTCTCGATCTCGGCTCAACCTCGCCCTCCAATATCGGCTATCTCACCGGCTTGGGGCACAAAGTTTACAGCGAAGATCTACTGATCGCCTCTACCGACTCGACCCTGGCTACCCAGGATGAGCAGGGGAACCAAGTCCTCGATAGCCGGCGTTTTCTGGCGGAGAACCTGGAGTACACCGCGGCGCAGTTCGATGCGGTGCTGTGCTGGAATCTGCCGGATTACCTCGACGAGAGCCTGGTGAAGCCGGTGGTGGGACGATTGTGGTCGCTGCTGAAGCCGGGCGGAATGCTGCTGGCGTTCTTCCATACCCGCGACGCCGGGCCGGACGCTCCCTGCTACCGCTTCCACATCGTGAACAGCGATACCCTCGAGATGCAGCATATTGGGATGAAGCGCGAGGTGCGCAAGGGGCCCACCGGCGCGGTGCATACCTCGGTGGGCGATACCTTCCGCCTGCAGAGGGTGTTCAATAATCGGCACATCGAAAATCTGTTTCGTGATTTCGCGTCGATCAAGTTTTTCCTGGCACGGGACAACATCCGCGAAGTCCTGGCGGTTCGCTGACCGCTATTCCAGGTTCTTGCCTTTGGTTTCCGGCAGCTGTGTGGCTACCAGAGACGCCAGCAAGAAAGACACGGCGCACAGGTAAAAGGCCCAGCTGAGCCCTTTCGCTTGACCGATCCATCCGATGACAAACGGCGCCACGGAACTCAAGGCGCGGGCCCCGTTGTAGGTGAAGCCCAGCGCTCGGGCCCTTACCCGGGTGGGAAATATCTCGCTGCCGATAATCCCTGAGCCTGAGAAAAATCCCGTCCCGAAGAAGGCAACGACCGTGCCCAGCACCATAATCACCCAGGGCTGTCTCGCCATCGCATAAAGCGGAACCAGTACCGCGGCGCAGAAGGTATAAACCATGAAGGATCTGCGCCGTCCCAAGTGATCCGCCACCCAGCCGAAACTCGCATACCCCGGGAACATACCTACCAGATTCAGCACCAGCAGCAGGGTGGTGGTTCCCACCACACCGAACCCGCGGCCTCCTTGCTCGACCGGCAACGAGAGGTAGGGCGGGATCCAGGTGAACAGGCCCCACCAGGCGAACATCCCGAAAAAATTCAGGAAGAGGAGGGCGAAGGTGTGCTTCATGTAGGGCGGGAGAAATATCCGGTGGAAGCTGTCGTGTTCGTACTCGTGCTGCGCCTGGGCGACTTTGCCGGACTCCTGGGCGAGCCGATGATGTTCCTTCCACATGGCAGATTCGGGGACCTTACTCTGAATCCAGAGGGTGACCGCCGCGGGCAGAATCCCCACGAAAAAGACCATGCGCCAGCCGGCGTAGCGGAGCACGATGCCGGCCACCAGCGCAGCCAGTGCGTAACCGATGGCCCAGGAACTCTGCACGACGGAGATTGCCTTGGCTCGCAGTTCGGTCGGCCAGGTTTCCGCGACCAGGGTTGCGCCGGTATTCCATTCCCCGCCCATGCCCAGGCCGAGGACGAAGCGGAAGGCGGCGAGCATCAGGACGGACCTTGATAATCCGGAAGCGAACGAGCAGATCGAATAAGTCAGGATGCTGAGCATCAAGGCGCGCTTGCGCCCGATGCGGTCCGCGATGAAACCGAACGAGACACCGCCAATTCCCGATGCCAGCAGGGTGAGGCTGTTGAGCAGGCCGCCGGTAGCTTTCGTCATGCCCAGATCGCGCATGATGTGGGCCAGCACCAGCGCGTAGAGCATGGCGTCGAAGGAGTCGAGCATCCAGCCGAGAGCGGCCGCGAGCAGGGTGCGGCGCTGGTCGATGGTGATCCCGGACAGAATTTGGCGGAACGGCTGCATCAGGCGGGGATTGTAGCAGGCAAGGTTCTCGACACGACACCGCAGTCCGGAAGCAGACCGGCCCAGCTTGGGGGTTTGCTCAGGCGTTGAGAGTCAACAGATGGAAATATCTTCTGGCGGTCTTGACGTCGCAGGCGATTTGCTCGCGCAGAGCCTCGACCGAAGGAAACTTGATCTCATCGCGCAAGCGCTGCAGGAAGTGCAGTTCGACATCGGTGTCGGGCCGCAATTCGATGGGATGGAAATTCAGCAAGTGAGTTTCAATCGCGAAGGAGTCGGCGCCAAAAGTGGGCCGGTTTCCGACGTTGGTCACCGAATCGAAACATTCTTCGGCAACGCGGGTGCGGGTGATGTAAACGCCGTCCTGCGGGACACATTCGTCGTACCGGCTCAGGTTGATGGTGGGAACCGTGTATTTCGAGCCGTAACCGCGACCGCGGCCCGGAGTGGAGAGGATGGCAAATGGGCGCCCCAGCAGGTGACGGGCGCGGCTGACGCGGCCTTCGCACAGAAGTTTACGGATCTGGCTGCTCGAAACGGATTCTCCGCGCAGCCGCATTTCAGGGTAGCGTTCCACCGTGAAGCCCATCTCGCTGCCGAACTCAGCAAGCATGTCCACGTTGCCCGCGGCTTTGTGACCGAAGTGGAAGTTGTAGCCTTCGTGCACTTCGCGGGCATTCAGGTGTTGTTTGAGAATGACCTCCGCGAACTCATGGGGGGGCATGAGCGACAAATCGCGAGTGAAAGGCAAGAGCAGCACGGCGTCCAGGCCGCTGGCATCGAGCAGGCGGAGTTTTTCCGGCGTCGGCGTGATGAGCTTGGGCCCGGCGTCGGGCCGCAGGATGCGCACCGGATGCGGTTCGAAAGTAACCGCCATGGAGTGGCAGCCGTTCCCCCGGGCACGCCGCACAATTTCGTGGAGCACGTGCAAATGCGCGCGGTGCACGCCGTCAAAGTTGCCCACGCTGAGATAAGTGGGCCCGAATCCCGGCGGCACGTCCTCGAGTTTGTGAAAGACCCTCATGGCATTGTCGAATACCGGTTTCCTGCTGCCAATTTGTGAACTTAAATTGGCAATGGGAAATCAAGAATTGCAATCTTCCTAGATCTCAAACTCCAGCTTCATCCCGTCGTACGACAAGCGCACGTTCGGTGGCAGGCTGGCGTTGGTGGCTTGGTGCGGCAGATCGTGACAGATATGGGTAAAGAACGCTCGCTGCGGCTTCACTCGATCGACAATCCGCAGCGAATTCCCGACCGTCGAGTGCGTGGGGTGCGGTTTGTGGCGCAATGCATCCAGAAAAAGAATGTCCAGCTTGGTCAACTGCGCGAACGAGGCCTCCGGAATATCGCTGAAATCCGTGAGATAGGCGCAGGAGCCGAACCGGAAGCCCAGAATCTCTGCGTCGCCATGGAGGACGGTTACCGGCTCGAAGCGGGCTCCGAAAAGGTCAAACGGGCCATGGATCGTCCTCAATTCCACCTGAGCGATGCCGCCGTACTTGTAATCGGCGTCGAAAATATAGCGAAACATCCCGCGCAGAAATGCGCCGGCATCTGCGCTGGCATAGAGTGGAATCTTTCCGGGACGATGGAAACTGAGCGGGCGCAGATCGTCGATGCCCAGGATGTGATCGGCGTGAGCGTGAGTGTAGAGGACGGCATCCAGGCTGCGAATCTGCTCGCGGATGGCTTGCTCGCGAAAGTCCGGGGTCGTATCGATAATCACGGTATGACCGCCGTACGCGATCAGAACGGACGGGCGAGTGCGGCGGTCATGCGGATCGGGGGAATGGCACACCTCACAGGTGCAGCCGATGGTGGGCACACCCATGGACGTACCGCTGCCCAAGACCGTGAGCGTAGCCTTCATCGTCCACTGGTTCCTGTGCCTTTGTCGCTGGGTTGCGGCGGACGGGCGAGCGCGTTGGTGACCTCGACGTAGGCCATGCGCAACTCATAGAGACAATTTTGCAGGAAGTTCTCTTCCTCTGCGGTAAGGTTGCCCTTGGTCTTTTCGGCAAGCAGGCCCAGGGTGTCCACTGTCTGTCTTGCGGCAATCAGATCGATGCGGGGCTGGCCGCCTTCTTCCTGCATCAAGCCGAGCTGCAGCATGGCGTTCATATACAGCGTAGCCATGAAGCGCAGGAAGGTTATCTCCAGCTCTTTCGCAGAGTGGCCCCCGAGTTCGACCCGGGTGTCGAGGTCTTTGGAGGTTTTACGGTAGGCGTCGGCCTGAGTCTTCTGCTCCTCAGCCGTTGGCATTGGCGGAACCGAAGCGTCAGCAACGGGCGGTGACGCCGACGCGGCGGTCGAAGCCGGCTCCGCCGGCTTCACGGAAATCTCTTCGGGAACATCCTTGCGCAAGTCGCCATCCGCGGTGAACAAGCGGCGATCGGTCACGGTAAAGCTGTCCTGTCTCTTCTCAGCCATAAAATATTCCTTTAACGGTTAACAAGTATGTCGCCAAATGGCAAATCGGTAACGATGAGCTGGGACTCACCCGACGTGACGGTTTTACCAGCCGCAATCTCGCGTCGCACATACCCGAGTGCCCGCCACGACGGGGCTTGTCCAGACTTGGCGGGAAAGGAGGCAAGGCTGGTGATCTCGCCCACATCCCTGCCATCGGCTTGAAGCTTGGCGCCGGCGACTGGGGCAGGACCTTGGACCGCAAAGCCGGTGAACTTGCGATGCACGCTGCCCCGCGAACGGATCCGCTCCACGATTTCCTGCCCAATGTAGCAGCCCTTGCTGAAGTGGAGGGCGCGCTGCTGCCCGGTTTCCTGCGGCAGGTCGCGCTCGCGGATATCCTGGCCATATCTGGGAATACCGCAGGCGACGCGGAACAATTCCAGCGCCGCTGCGCCGACCGGCCGCGCTCCTGCCCGTACCAGGGCTTCGCGAAGAAGGTCAAGATTGGCAGGCGCAACCCAGAGCTCGTAGGATTCAACGCTCTGGTTGTGGCTACGAACCACGGTGATTCCAATATTCTTCCAGGCCAGGTCTGCAAATTGCGGAGCCTGCAGGTCGCTCACATCGAAGCCGCTGGCGCGCAATATGGCTCCCGCCGTGGGCCCTGTAATTCCAATCCCGGTAATTTCGCCGCTGAGATTCGCAACTTCGACATCGTCCATGATGATGTAATGGTCGAAGGTAGCGAGAATTCTCTGCAGTTGCGAGTGGTCGGTATCGACCAGCAGCGATTCGCCGCGATTGTAGGCGTAAAGATCGCCGAGGATATGTCCCTGGGGATTGAGGAGGAAGGCATAGACGCCATGACCGACTTGCAGATCTCGGATATTGTTGGTGACCATGCCGTTGAGCCAGCGGACCCGGTCGCTGCCGGAGAGCGCAATCCTGGCCCGGGAGCTCAGATCGAAGAGGCCGCAGCCGCTGCGTAAGGCCTCAAATTCACCGAGTAGGGTGCCGGAGTCCACCCGCGGAGTAGCCTCGATCTGCTCAGACGCCCCGGTGCTGTTATGTACGCTCATGTCCGAATATCTGATTATAGCGGAGGAAAACAGCTATCGAACGCTTCGTGGGCTCGTCAATGAAAGCTAGCTGGAAGGAGTTGTTTTATGAGAGCGATTCGCATAGCGGTGATGTTGCTGATCGTGGGTGCCGCCGCATTTGCTCAATCTGACGCGCAAAAGGTCTTGGATACGTTCAAGTCCATGGCTGGAACCTGGACGGGGAAGTCCCCGCGCGGCGAAACCGCCGAGGTCACCTACCGAGTGCTGGCGGGTGGTACCACGGTGATGGCGGAGAGCAAGCTGGGCGGCGAGCAGATGACCAGCATGTTTTACGTCGACGGCGATCACCTGCGCATGACCCATTTCTGTCCGTCGAACAACCAGCCGCGCATGCAGGCGACAATCTCGGGCGACGGCAAGTCGGTTCTGTTTGACTTCGTGGACGCCACCAACCTCGCCGGACCGCAGGCCGGACACATGCACCGCGCGCTCTACGTCTTCCACGATCCGGAACACTACAGCGAAGAGTGGACCTGGAAACAGGAAGGCAAAGAAACGCGCATGCACTTCGATATGCAGCGCGCGAAGTAGCGCAGCCTCGAGGTTGCAAGCTGTGCAGCCGAGGTGTGCCTGTCCGCCCCGCTTCTGGTATCTTCATTTTCCGTGACCCAAAACAAACGCATCGCAATCATTCCGGGTGACGGCATCGGGCGCGAAGTCATTCCGGAGGCGGTGAAGGCAATCCAGGCAACCAAGGCGCCCATAGAACTCGCGGAGTTCGATTGGGGCGCCGACCGCTATTTGAAGGACGGAATCACCGTTCCCCCCGACGGCTTCACGATGCTGGGCCGGGATTTCGATGCCATCCTGGTGGGCGCCTTTGGCGATCCCCGCGTGGCTTCGAATATTCATGCCAAAGAAATCCTGCTGGGCATGCGCTTCAAAATGGATCTCTTCGCCAATGTTCGTCCGGTGCGCCTGTTGGACGCCGGATTGTGCCCCTTGAAGGGAGTCGAGCCGAAGGACGTCGATTTTGTGGTCATTCGGGAGAACACCGAAGGCGTGTACGTAGACGCCGGCGGCGTCTTCAAGCAGGGGACGCCCGACGAGGTCGCCGTGCAGGAGGACATCAACACCCGCAAGGGGGTCGAGCGTATCATCCGCTTCGCCTTCGATTACTGCGAACGTAACCACAAGTTTGACGGCACTCCGCGCAGGCAGGTACTGATGTGCGACAAGTCCAACGCCATGACCCACGCCGGCGGGCTGTGGCAGCGAGTGTTCAAGGAAGTGAGCCGCGAATATCCCCAGATCAGCACTCAGCACATGTACGTAGACGCGCTTTGCATGCAGATGGTGCGGGATCCCCGCCCGTTCGACGTCATCGTTACCAACAACATGTTCGGCGACATCATTACCGACCTTGCCGCGGGGTTGCAGGGTGGACTGGGAATGGCGGCGAGTGGGAATATCTATCCGGGAAAGACCTCGATGTTTGAACCGGTGCACGGCTCCGCCCCACCCATTGCGGGGAAGAATATCGCCAACCCATTTGGAGCGATTCTCACTGCAGGAATGATGCTGGGTCATCTGGGGCTAACGGCTGAAGCCGAGAAAATCGAGGCCGCCGTGATCGAGGCGGTGCGACAGAAAAAGACGACCATCGATATCGGGGGTGCGCTGAGCACCCGGGAGGCGGGGGACTGGGTGGCAACGACGATCCGGTAGAGACGCGGCTTGCCGCGTCCCGGGCGGTGTAGGAGGCTCCTGCAAGTTGTGTGTAATCCTAGGTTGACCCAGGAATGAAGAGGTGCGTACTGCTGCACGCAAGACGCGGCAAGCCGCGTCTCTACAGGGATGTGTTGAGGCCTAGTTGAACATGGCCCGCAGCCTGCGTATCGCCGCTAGCGCCATCGCGTAGCGATTATCCAGCGCATAGGCCTGCGCGTAGCATTCCCGGGCCTTCTCCCAGTGGTGTTGGTGCTCATAAACCCTGCCCAGGTTGAAATGCGGGTAACAGCGCGGCTCATAGCGCTTGGCGGCCATGGCTTTTTTGAACCAGGGAATGGCGTCATCCCATTTTTCTTGTTCAATCAGGTATGCCCCGATATCGTTGTAGGGATTCCCGAATTCCGGATCCAGTTTGATGGCCTCCAGGCACTCGGCGATGGCGCGCTCGTAGTCGCCGAGGAAGGAGTAGGTCCAGCCGCGGAAGGTATAGGCTTCGGCGGTGGGGAAGGCCTCGATCGATCGCGTGTAAAGCTCGACCGCGCGCTCGAAGTCTCCGGCCGATTGCTGCTCGTAAGCCTGGCGGAATAGTTCAGCGGCAATCTCGCGGGGATCGGGAGCGGACATAAATTACCCAATGACGAACTCCAGGAAATTCTATCGGAAACTGTTCGCGCGGTTGGTGGCAGGATGCTTGATTGTATTTCTGAGCGGCTGGCTCTGGGCGCAAACCACGACTCAGCCGCCGCCTCCATCTTCGGCGACGCAATCCACGGAAAAATCTCCGCAAGGGAACGGCCAAGCTGACCCATCAAAACCCCAGGCCGTCGAGCCTCCGAACAGTGCCAAGCCGGAAGACGGCGCCCGGCCTCCCCAGGGCGAAATCGCCGAGCCATCGCAAGAGACGAAGATCTCGCCGAAGGACGCCGACGAGCTTTTTCGCTCAGTCGACGAAATCCTGAAGTTCGCCAGCAAAGACACCGGCCTCCCGATCAAACAGGAAGTAAAGCGCCGCCTCACCAGCCGCGACGAAGTCGTCGCCTACCTCCAAAAGAACATGGCGGAAGACAAGGACGCCCAGCGCCTGCGGCGCTCGGAGCTGGTGCTGAAGAAATTTGGCCTTCTGCCGCGCGACTTCAATCTGCAGACCTTTCTCTTAGCGCTGCTGCGGGAGCAAGTGGCGGGGTATTACGATCCCAAAACTAAAGCCGTCAATCTCCTGGATTGGGTGGATATCGATCAGCAGCGTCCGGTGATGGCCCACGAGTTGACCCATGCGCTGCAAGACCAGTCCTTCGGCCTGGAGAAGTGGATGAAGGGAGCTGGCGATCTGGCGGAGAGCGGTGGTGAACCCACGTCGGAAGACATCGAGAAAGACGAAATCAGCACCGCGCGGCAAGCCGTGGTCGAAGGCCAGGCAATGGTCGTGCTGGTGGACTATCTGCTCGCGCCTACCGGGCAGTCGCTGCTCGACTCACCCCAGATTGTCGCCGCACTGAAAGCCGGCATGCTGGTAGGAACCCCCGATTCCATTCAGTTTCGCAATGCGCCGCTTTTCTTGAAGGAAGCGCTGACTTTTCCTTATCGGTACGGCCTGGACTTCGAAACAGAGTTGCTTGCCAAGGGCGGCAAGGATAAGGCCTTCGCCAACGTATTCAAGAATCCGCCCAGCAGTTCCCGCGAGATCATGGAGCCGCAAACCTACCTGGCGGGGGAGCACGTGACGCCTTTGCCGCTGCCGAACTTCAAGTCTATTTTCAAGAATTACGAGCGCTTCGACATCGGGGCCATCGGAGAGTTCGACACCGCAATCCTGATCGATCAATACGCGGGCTCGGACGCGTCCCATGCACTTTACCCGCACTGGCGCGGCGCTTACTACTACGCGGTGCGGCCCAAGGGCGATCCTCCTGACCCCTTGGGACTCGTATATGTCTCGCGTTGGTCGAATGCGGAGCACGCCGCCGAGTTTGGCGCCATCTATGCCAAGTCACTTCTGAAGCGCTATCTGCATGTACACGACGTGACCCACGGTGGGCAAGATGCGGCTGCTACCCTCGATCACCTGGAGACGCTCGTGGGCAAGCATGTCTTTCTAACCGAGGAAGGGACCGTGGTGGTCGAGGTCAGGGACGACACCATGCTGGTGACCGAGAGTCTTGACGAAGTGAGTACGGGCAAATTAGAACAAGAAGTGCTTCCCGCGGCGACCGCATCCAAATGAGAGCGCTCGCGATACTTTCTTCGAGCCTCGCCGGAGAAATCTGTGGGTCACTGACAGGCTCCAATGGCGGCCGCGCGTTCGGTTCGCGCAGCCCGCGAGCCCCATGCGGGATACCGCGGCTTCAGCGTTTTGCGTTCGCAGGCAGTTGCCCTTCGAACCAGTTTGCCCGTTCCGGTAAATGCTACGGCGTTTTGCAGAAGTCATCCGCGCCTCATGCCGATGAACATGCAATCTGGGATACCTTGCGATTACGCAAGCCTGGTTCTCTACGGGCGATGCCAAGCCAATTCGAGACCTCATGCGCGATCTAGCAAGGGTGAATCGCGGCGAAGCTTGAGCGAACCGATTTCTCTATTCGAATCGAAACCTGTGTATAATCCGCCGATGCTAGGAATACCGTGGAGCACAATTGCGCTCGGCTCGCTGTTGCTTATTCCGGCGGGCTCAATAGGAGGACAGGACGTGCAATCTCAGCAACCTGAAAAGTCGAAGCCGCCTGTCAAAACGGAGCAGCGCGGGCGCATCCTTGGAATCGGCGGTGTCTTCTTCAAATCCGCCAATCGTGATCAGATGCGCGAATGGTATGCGAAGCATCTTGGACTGGCTGATAAAGGCCAAGGCGTGATGCTTCCGTGGCGCGAACACGACGACCCGCAAAAGGAACACGTTACCGTTTGGACTGTTTTTCCCGCCTCCACTAAGTACTTCGATCCCAGCCCCGCACCGTTCATGATCAACTACATCGTGGACGATATGGATGCTTTGCTCGACCGCTTAAAACAAGAGGGAGTAAAGATTGACGCCAAACGCATGGATGAATCCTACGGTCGCTTTGCCTGGATCTATGACCTAGATGGGAATAAGATTGAGCTCTGGCAGCCGCTGCCCGCAAAGCCCTAAGGAGCCTTCCCCTGCACTTAGTGATCGGTTTTAAGTGCCGACAAGAAGAGCATCGAATGGCCGTGCGACCGCGCAAGGGTTCGGGCGCAGTCAGCTCCCTCTGCAATTTGCCGGCGCACGGTTGCGACCCCCTCGCCCAACGGCGCTTTGGGTTGATCCCCTGTGGGGGGTTCTTCTGACGAGTCTCTCTTAAAGACGCTATCGCGAAGCTGGATTCGGGGGAGCAGGTTTGGTTTCGCCGGAGCTCGGTGATTCCAGGAAACGATGCACCGTAGCTTTCACCGTGAACTGCTTCCCCTCGCGCTCCAGTGTCAAGACACGCTCGTCGCCGGGACTGCCGCTGAGCAGCGACCAGACTTGTCCCATGGTTCCACCCTTGGCGGGCACTTTGTCGATGTCAATCAGCACATCGCCGGGCTTAATCTCCGGTACCGACGGCTTGCCCTCGTAGTCGGCAACGCCGATCACGGTGTAACGCTCATCGGGTTCGGGCCGGAGGGTCAGGCCGACCACATCCATGGCGGTGGTAATCGGAGTCCCGGTCTTCTGCAGATAGACGGTGCTATGGGCGTAGTCAATACCCACGCGATATTCGAGCAGCGCGTTTGCGCCGATGAGACCAATCGTCTCCGTTCCGGCGCGCTTCTCGAACCAAGCCATGACGTCCTGAGGAAAGGAGGCAACCCCCACGTTGCTCAGGGCCGTTCCGCCATATTGCAGGCTAGCGAGGCGCAGCACCTCCCAGTGCGGTTCGCTCTCTAGTCCCCACATGTTCGCGGGCCCCACCGCGCCGGTCATTTCCGGCCATTCCGGATGTGCCTTGTGCCACCTGGCAATCAGTTCTCCAGAAACGAAGCCGAAGCTGGCGCCTACATCGAGAGCGAGATTGTATCGCTCGCCTGCAATCATGCTCGGCACCTGAATGAGACCATTCTGCGAGTTGACGAAAACCTTCACCGGCGCGCCGTCAAAATGGGTGCTTCCCGCGGCAGCAATGGTCAATTCTCGGTTGGGATAGTCCACAACCACGTCATAGTCGCGCAGAACTGTTGCCGGGAGCGTGATCTCCGCACTCAGGCCCGGCCCAACCGCCTCGCGCTCTAAGATCGCATGAGCTTCTTTCACGGCCGTGGGATGGATGGCCATTCCGCCGATCATGATCACGTTGGGCGGCTGGGTCATACGCTGCTGGGCGGCCAAGGCGGCTTGCGGCTCGGCGGAGATCGGGAGGCCCAGTTTGGTTGCCAATTCCTCAGTAATCGACATGTCCGGATTGCCGTTGTCCACCCAACAACGCACCCGCTTCATGCTCCCATCCGGGAGCGGAAAACGGGCGTCGATAATAA
>Ga0335077_10002476_pt1 | contig 22052 bp, 12 predicted proteins | sample Lox_Sample_31_FD_207151 | JGI IMG/M metagenome (GOLD analysis project Ga0335077, IMG submission 207151) | Soil microbial communities from Loxahatchee National Wildlife Refuge, Florida, United States - Lox_Sample_3.1 | ecosystem: Environmental > Terrestrial > Soil > Wetlands | place: USA...
AGTCGGCACGGAAGGCAAGCTAGGTGGCCAGGCCCAGGTACCGGGCGTCGCAGGAACGTGGAAGGACCTTACGGATAACGTCAACTTCATGGCCGGAAACCTGACCGCGCAGGTGCGTAACATCGCCGAAGTGGCCACGGCCATCGCCAGCGGTGACTTGTCACGCAAGATCACGGTGGATGTGCGCGGCGAAATTCTGCAGCTTAAAGAAACTCTGAACACCATGGTGGACCAGCTCAACCGCTTCGCCGGCGAAGTGACGCGCGTGGCTCGCGAAGTCGGCAGCGAGGGCCGCCTCGGCGGCCAGGCCAACGTCCCGGGCGTGGCCGGAACCTGGAAGGACCTTACGGACTCGGTCAACTCGATGGCCGGTAACCTCACCGCTCAAGTGCGAAACATCGCCGAGGTTACGACGGCGGTGGCGCGCGGCGATTTGTCGCGCAAAATCACGGTGGATGTGAAAGGCGAGATTCTGGAACTGAAAAACACCATCAACACCATGGTGGACCAGCTCAATGCCTTCGCCGGCGAGGTCACTCGAGTAGCCCGCGAAGTCGGCACCGACGGCAAGCTGGGAGGTCAGGCGCAGGTTCCAGGCGTGGCCGGAACCTGGAAGGACCTTACCGACAACGTGAACTTCATGGCCAGCAACCTTACCGGCCAGGTGCGCAATATTGCCGAGGTGGCTACGGCGGTGGCGCGCGGCGATTTGTCGCGCAAAATCACGGTAGATGTGAAGGGTGAAATCCTCGAACTGAAAGATACCATCAACACCATGGTGGACCAGCTGCGATCTTTTGCTTCCGAAGTTACCCGCGTCGCTCGCGAAGTGGGAACCGACGGCAAGCTTGGAGGTCAGGCCCAGGTTCCGGGGGTGGGTGGAACGTGGAAAGACCTCACGGACTCAGTCAACTCTATGGCCAGCAACCTCACTGGTCAGGTGCGCAATATCGCCGAAGTTTCCACGGCCATCGCCAACGGCGACCTTTCGAAGAAGATCACTGTCAACGTAAGCGGCGAAATCCTTCTGCTCAAAGAGACCATCAACACCATGGTGGACCAGCTCAACGCCTTCGCCGGCGAGGTGACCCGCGTAGCGCGCGAAGTGGGCAGCGAAGGCCGTCTCGGTGGTCAAGCCAACGTACCGGGTGTTGCCGGTACATGGAAGGACCTTACCGACTCGGTCAACTCCATGGGCGGAAACCTCACCGCGCAGGTCCGAAACATCGCCGAGGTCACTACGGCTGTGGCCCGCGGCGATTTGTCCCGCAAAATCACGGTGGATGTGAAAGGCGAGATTCTGGAGCTGAAAAACACCATCAACACCATGGTGGACCAGCTCAATGCCTTCGCCGGCGAAGTCACTCGCGTGGCCCGTGAAGTCGGCACCGACGGCAAACTGGGTGGCCAAGCCGAAGTTCCCGGCGTGGCCGGCACCTGGAAAGACCTCACCGACAACGTGAACTTCATGGCCAGCAACCTCACCGGCCAGGTGCGCAACATCGCCGAGGTGGCTACCGCCATCGCCAACGGCGATCTCTCCAAGAAAATCACGGTCGACGTCCGCGGCGAGATCCTGCAACTAAAGGAGACCCTCAACACGATGGTCGAGCAGTTGCGTTCGTTCGCTGCCGAAGTGACGCGCGTGGCGCGCGAAGTGGGAAGTGAAGGGCGTCTTGGCGGCCAGGCGAACGTCCCGGGTGTGGCCGGGACATGGAAGGATCTTACGGACTCGGTCAACGCCATGGCCGGGAACCTCACGGGTCAGGTGCGCAACATTGCTGAGGTGACCACGGCCGTGGCGCGCGGTGACTTGTCGCGCAAGATCACGGTGGACGTGAAGGGCGAAATCCTCGAGCTCAAGAACACCATCAACACGATGGTGGACCAGCTGAACGCGTTCGCTGCCGAAGTGACCCGCGTGGCCCGTGAAGTCGGCACGGAAGGCAAACTTGGCGGACAGGCGCAGGTGCCGGGCGTGGCGGGCACGTGGAAGGACCTCACTGACAACGTGAACGTCATGGCGGCCAACCTGACGGAGCAGGTGCGCGGCATCGTCAAAGTGGTGACCGCCGTGGCCAATGGCGACCTCACGCAAAAGTTAACCGTCAATGCAAAGGGCGAAGTCGCAGCCCTGGCGGAAACCATCAACAACATGACCGACACGCTGGCCACGTTTGCCGATCAGGTGACTACGGTGGCACGCGAGGTTGGCGTCGAAGGGCGCTTAGGCGGGCAAGCCAACGTTCCGGGCGCCGCCGGCACCTGGAAGGATCTCACCGGCAACGTCAACCTGCTGGCTGACAACCTCACCAACCAGGTGCGCGCCATTGCCGAGGTGGCAACCGCCGTGACCAAGGGAGACCTCACCCGTTCGATTCAGGTGGAAGCCAGAGGCGAGGTGGCCGAACTGAAAGACAACATCAACACCATGATCAACAACCTCCGTCTCACCACGGAGCGCAATACCGAGCAGGACTGGCTGAAGACCAACCTTGCGCGCTTTACGGGGATGCTCCAGGGCCAGCGTGATCTGGGGACGGTCGGGAGAATGCTGCTCTCGGAGCTGGCGCCGCTGGTGAATGCCCAGCAAGGCTTGATCTACCAAATGGAGTCAGAAGAATCGGCGACCTTGGTGCTGCTCTCGGCGTTCGCCAGTGATGGCGAAGACGGCCACCTGCGGCGCCTGAAGTCGGGTGAGGGGCTGGTCGGACAGTGTGCGGTCGAGAAGAAGCGCATGATCATCCCCGACCTGCCGCCTAATACCTTGACAATCCGCTCAGGACTGTTCCAGGCGGTGCCACGCAGCGTGATTGTGCTGCCGGTGCTGTTTGAAGACCGTGTGAAAGCGGTCATCGAACTGGCTTCGCTGAGCCACTTCACCAACCTGCAACTGGCTTTCCTTGAGCAACTGACGGCCAGCATCGGAATCGTGCTCAACAGCATTGAAGCAACCATGCAGACCGAGAGTCTGTTGAAGCAGTCTCAACAGTTGGCGGGTGAGCTCCAGACCCAGCAGAAAGAATTGCAGCAGACGAACGAACAGCTTGCGCAGAAGGCTCAACAGCTGGCGGAGCAGAACGCCGAGGTGGAACGCAAGAACCAGGAAATCGAACAGGCACGCCGTGCCCTGGAAGAGAAGGCCAAGGAACTCGCGCTGACCTCGAAATACAAGTCCGAGTTTCTGGCCAACATGTCTCACGAGCTGCGGACGCCGCTCAACAGCATTTTGGTACTGGGGCAGCAACTCAGCGAAAATCCCGATCGCAACTTGACCGCAAAGCAAGTCGAGTTTGCCCGCACCATCCATGGTGCGGGCACGGATCTGCTCAACCTGATCAGCGATATTCTGGACCTGTCGAAAATCGAATCCGGCACGGTATCGATCGAGGCGGAAGAAGTGTTCTTCGACAGCCTGCTTGACACCGTGGCACGCCCCTTCCGTCATGAGGCGGAGAACCGGCGGCTCAGCTTCGAGGTGGCTGCCGGTACCGAACTCAGCAAGAGCCTAGTCACGGATTCGAAGCGTCTGCAACAGGTGTTGAAGAACCTGCTGTCGAACGCCTTCAAATTTACTGATGAGGGCGGGGTCCGACTGTCCGTCTGCCGAGCCGAGAGCGGGTGGAGCGAGGACCATCCCGTACTCAGCAAAGCGGCCTTCGTGGTAGCGTTCCAGGTCGCCGATAGCGGCATTGGAATTCCCTTCGACAAGCAGCGCATCATCTTTGAGGCCTTTCAGCAGGCTGATGCCGGGACCAGCCGCAAGTACGGAGGCACCGGACTGGGGCTGGCAATCAGCCGTGAACTCGCGAGCCTGCTCGGGGGAGAAATCCAACTGCGAAGCGCACCGGACAGGGGGAGCACGTTTACGCTCTATCTGCCGCAGGCCTATGTCGGGCCATCGGTTGAAGGTGTGGGTGCAATGGACAGGAGAACCTTGGCAGCGATTTCGCCTCTCCAACTGGCCAGCGTCAAAGCAGCTGACCTTCCCAGCGAGGCGGTGGAAGATGACCGTATCGGTCTGCAGCCGAAAGACCCCACCTTGCTGATTGTGGAGGATGATCCCCACTATGCACGCATTCTGCGCGACCTGGCCCGCGACAAAGGCTTCAAGGCACTGGTGGCTCAGCGCGGCGCCGAGGCGCTCAGCCTGACCCACGAGTACTTCCCGACCGCGGTGTCGCTGGACGTTTTCCTGCCCGACATGCTGGGCTGGACGGTGTTGAATCATTTGAAGCAGGATCCGACGACGCGCCACATTCCTGTCCAGATGTTGACCCTCGACGAAGACCGCCATCATGGGTTGGCCCGCGGCGCGTTTGCCTTTGTCACCAAACCGGCCGACTCGCAGGACCTGGAGTCGGCCATGACCCGTTTGAAGGATTACACTGCCCCCCGTCGCAAGCGTCTGCTGGTCGTTGAAGACGATCCAGCTGAGCAGTTGAGTGTCACCGAATTGCTCGGCCACGACGACATCGACTTGACAGTCGCAGCTACCGGTTCGGAGGCGCTTCGCGTGCTCGAGGAGCAGCCATTCGACTGCGCCGTGCTCGACTTACGTCTGCCTGACATGTCGGGTTTCGAGATCCTGGAGCGCCTCCGCGATCGGCCTTTTCTGAACGACTTGCCGGTCGTGGTGTTCACCGGCAAGGAACTCTCCGCCGAAGAGGATGCACGGCTGCACACCCTGGCCCGCAGCGTCGTGGTCAAAGGGGTTGAGTCTCCGGAGCGGTTGCTGGATGAGACGGCACTATTCCTGCATCGCGTGGTAGCGGACCTGCCGCCACAGAAGCAGAAAATGCTGGAACGGCTGCACCACTCGGATGAGGCCCTGACCGGCAAGAAAGTCCTGGTGGTGGACGATGACGTGCGCAACATCTTCGCCCTCAGCAGCGTTCTCGAACGCCGCGGCATGAGCGTGCTTACTGCCGGCACGGGGCGGGAGGCCATTGCTACGCTCGAATCCACACCTGACGTGGTAATCGTGCTGATGGACATCATGATGCCCGAGATGGACGGCTATGCGACAATGCAGGTAATTCGCCAGAACCCTCTGTTCCGGCGATTGCCGATTATCGCGCTGACCGCCAAGGCTATGAAAGGCGATCGCGAGAAGTGCCTGGAAGCCGGCGCCTCCGAGTACCTCGCCAAGCCGGTGAACACGGAGCAATTACTCTCCGCCCTTCGCATGTGGCTGCACCGCTAGCGCGTTCGCAATACGCTTTCGAGTGCCTGACCGGAGCAACTATGAGCGAGAAAGAAAAAGTGAACATCCTGATGGTGGACGACCAGCCCGCCAAGTTGCTCACCTATGAGGTGATGCTCAGCGAACTGGGGGAGAACCTCATCAAGTCCACTTCCGGAAGGGACGCCCTGGAGAAATTGCTGCAACACGATGTCGCGGTTGTGCTGATGGACGTGAGCATGCCGGATCTCGATGGATTTGAGCTGGCGGAAATGATCTGCCAGCATCCACGCTTCCAGCGAACCGCCATCATCTTTGTCTCCGCCGTCCATTTGACGGACCTGGACCGGATGAAGGGTTACCAGCGCGGCGCTGTGGACTACCTCACAGTGCCGGTTGCCCCTGAACTACTGCGGGCCAAGGTCAGCATATTCGCCGAACTTCATCGCAAGACGCAACAACTGGAGCGTTTGAACCGGGAACTGGAAAATCGTGTGATGGAGCGGACCAAAGAGCTCGATACCAAGGCCGCGATCCTGGAAAAGCTGAACGATGAACTGGTGCAAAGGAACCAGGAATTGGACGCGATTCTGCACATCGCCCCTGACATCATCTTCAGCCGGCGCCAAGATGGGGAGCGTGATTATATCAGTGACCGTTTTTACGAGTACACCGGCGCTTCCAACGGGAGCACCGGTGGATTCGGCTGGCTCGACTACGTCCATCCCGATGACCGGGAGCGAAGCGTGGCTGAGTGGATGCGCTGTGCTGAATCCGGGGAGAATTACGAATCAGAGTATCGCCTGCGCGGGAAGGATGGCAGTTATCGCTGGTTTCGAGTACGGGCGGTGCCCATTCGAGGCGACCAAGGAGACGTCCAGCGATGGTATGGGACGTGTTCCGATATTCATGACCGTAAACTGGTGGAACAGTCCATTCGCGACAACGCGGCGAAGCTGGAGAAGATGGTGGATGAACGGACTACCGCTCTCCGCCACCTTTCGACCCGTCTGATGAAAATCCAGGATCAAGAGCGGCGGCGTGTAGCCCGGGAACTCCACGATGGACTGGGGCAGCATCTGGCGGCCGCCAAGATGCGTCTCGATATGCTCATCCAACAGAACAGTGGCCCTGCGGACGACTCAGCCGTAACAGAAGCGGTGGAGATTCTGGATCGGGCAATTCAGCAGGTGCGCAGTGTGTCTCACCTCCTCCATCCACCCTTGCTGGATGAAGTGGGCCTGCTCTCGGCGCTTCACTGGTATCTCGATGGCTTAACCAAACGCAGCAGCATCGAAACCTCACTCGACGTTTCACCCAATGACTTTCCGCGGCTCACCCCGGAACTGGAGACAGCTGTGTTTCGGATCGTGCAGGAAGCTCTCACCAATGTGTATCGCCATTCGGGAGCGCGCCACGCGCAGGTGAGTCTTCGCTGGAACGATCAGCAAGTCACCATCGCGGTGCAGGACGACGGCAAGGGAGTCGAAGAAGTAACCGCAGAACTGCAACCTGGCGGTATCGGTGTCGGCATCGGAGGAATGATGCAGCGGGCCAAGGAATTTGGCGGGGAATTACGGCTCACGAATGCCAATCCCGGAGCCCTCGTCGAGGTAGTAATTCCGTGCACTGACTCCGTAGCCCATCAGACCATCGCAGTCGCGTGACAAAATCACTCCGCTAACTGCGCGTTAACCGCTTTGCTTGCCTGGTCGCCCGAAGGTCCTCGGGTCATGAGGGTACTTTCGTAATCCTCACCCTCAGGGGCGAAATGTCCGGAGCCCTACAGTATCTTTCGGATTTTCCACATTCAGTTGGGGAGAGTAGCGTCGGGACATCGAAGGTCCTGGCCGGCATACATGTTCCGTCCGCCGGACGCAGCACAGGCGGAAGCTGGTTGAGTACGGAGGGGAGAGTTGTCTTGTCGCACACGGTTCTCATCGTTGATGACAGCCCATTGATTCGTCACTCACTACGCGCCTGCCTTGAACAGAACATCGACTGGGAGGTTTGCGGGGAAGCGGAAAATGGCCAGATTGCCGTTGAAAAGGTGAAAGTACTGCATCCGGACGTGGTCATCCTGGATTTGCAGATGCCGGTGATGAACGGGATGGAAGCTGCCCGTCTGATCTCGGGGATCGCACCCGGTACGGCCATGGTGATGTTTACGATTCACGGATCAGAACAGCTGCGCAAGGATGCCCGGGCCGCCGGCGTACGCGATGTCCTTTCCAAGGCCGAACGCTTTCCTGACTGCCTCCTGGCTTCCCTGCGAAGCATCTGCAACGAGCATTAAGCTGTCGACCGGTAGCCGCGATGTAATCGGACTCGACTACGGATGGGGGCGGCGTACCCATTCACGACTGGAGGGACCACAGGACTGACCAGGGAGGCAGACGGCCGTGCGCAGAAGCGTCGGCTGCTTCTGGGCTGCTGGAGTAAAACGTGTCTCTGGGCTGTAACGTCATCGAACTCAGCCATTCGTCTCCCAGATTCGCCGCAAGCCTGAGTTGGGTACCGCCGGCTTCCCACTCGACCACCAAGCCTTGGTTTTGGAAGTCACGGTATTCGGAACGGGTCCCTGAAGTCATACGAAGCAAGGGAACGATCAAGCGCTGGCGGAGGGACAGCAACTCACGATAGAACCGCAGCCATTGCGCGTGAGATGCCTGGTCGAGTTCCCCCCAATCGAGCTTTGACTGCCGGAAAGTTTCCGGGGCGTTAGGGTCAGGGATCAGGCCGCGGGTTGAGACGAACTTGGCAAACCTGGCGAACTCATCGCGTCTGCCGGCCGTAACCGCGTGCGCCAAATCGCCCTCAAAGTCGCAAAAAAACAGAAATGGTGAAGCAGCCCCAAATTCCTCACCCATAAACAGCATCGGTGGCGAAGGCGCCAGTAACAACACCTCCAGGGCCGCTCTCAACGCCCGCGCAGGAGCGAGCCTGATAAGTCGCTCGCCAAAGGCACGATTCCCCACCTGGTCGTGATTTTGCACGAAGGAGATAAAGGCGCCCGGAGGTAATCCGCTGCTGGGTTCGCCGCGTGCGGCCCGGTGATATTCCGAGTATTCGCCTTGATAAGCAAAACCTTCCGCCAGACAACGGCCAAGGTGACGGAGTGGCTGGCCCACATAGTCGGAGTAGTAACCGTCGGACTCGCCGGTTGTCAGCACGTGCAGGGCATGATGAATATCATCGTTCCACTGCGCGTCGAACCAGCAGGGACCACCTTCTAGATTGCGACGCAGGTAGTGAGCGGCGTTGTCCCCGTTCTCAAGGATAAGGTAGACAAATCTCTCCCCCTCGAAACGCTGTCGAACCACGCCAGCCAGCTCGGTGAGAAAGTGCGGGTCGGAATCGTCCACGATCGCGTGCACCGCGTCCAGGCGCAGTCCATCAAGGTGATATTCCTCCAGCCAGTACAGGGCATTGTGAATGAAGAAATCCCGCACCGTCCGGCCGTCAGCACCATCGAAGTTAATCGCTTCTCCCCATGGTGTGTGGTGGCGGCTGGTGAAAAACTGCGGCGCGTAAAGCCGCATGTAATTGCCTTCGGGGCCAAAGTGGTTATAGACGACATCGAGAAACACCATCAGGCCCGTGGAGTGAGCCGCCTGGATAAGGCGCTTGAGATCTTCGGGACACCCATAAGAACTGTCGGGGGCGAAAGGCAGAACACCGTCATATCCCCAATTTCGCGTACCCGCAAAATCGGCGATGGGCATGAGTTCCAACGCGGTAACGCCTAATTCTTTCAGATACTCGAGCTTCCTCTCGACGCCTTGGAAAGTTCCCTCAGGAGTGAATGTCCCCACGTGCAGTTCGTAGATGACGGTCTCTTCCCACGTCCGGCCGCGCCACTCATTGTCTGACCAGTCGAAGGCGGCGGAGTCCACGACTTCGCTAGGTCCATGAACGTCACAAGGTTGAAAGCGCGACGCCGGGTCAGGTACTGCCCGCTCACCATCGATTTGAAACCTGTATCGCGTTCCCGGGCCGACCGCGCCGGTGCTCAACTCAAACCAACCTCCCTCGAGTTTCGTCAGCGGGAAATAATCGTGCGGGGATTTCTCCAGGTAAAGGGCAACGCTCTTCGCCGCCGGCGCCCACAACCGGAAGCGCACGCTGCCGTCCGGGCGCACCTCGGCTCCAAAAGGCATGACATAAATCGATCTCATTTACAATCGCCTGCGCTCCTCGCGCACCGCGCCAGACTGACGTTCCACCAGGAGAGCCAGGGACCGCGCCTGCAGGGCGTACGAGCTTCCGGCTGGGTGTTGCCCTGAGTTGCGGCGGTTCTGAGTGTCAATCAGGGACACCCAACAGTTCCCCGGAGTGGTTGGAGCAAGCAAGAACGGCACTTCTTCATGATGAGCATTCATCAGCAGGAGAAAATTCTCGTCGACGATCGGGCGGCCCCGCTCATCGAGTTCGTCTAATGCTTTTCCCGACAAAGAGACGCCCAGGGTTCTGGCATGCTCTTGGTTCCATTCCTCGTCGGTCATTTCTCTTCCATCGGGGCGTAGCCAGACGATGTCCTTGATCTCCGCACCCTTGATTGCCCGGCCCTGAAAGAAGTTCCGGCGCCGGAACACATGGTGGTCCTTGCGCAGCGCAATCAGTTTTTGCACGAAGCCTAGCAGTTCTTTGTCGAAATTCGCCGCCTCCCAGTCAATCCAGCTGATTTCGTTGTCCTGACAGTAGGCGTTGTTGTTGCCGCGCTGCGTGCGGCCGAGTTCATCGCCCGCCAGCAACATGGGTACTCCTTGCGACAGCAACAGGGTCGCCAGGAAATTCCGTTTCTGCTGTGCCCTCAACCCGTTGATCGCAGGGTCGTCGGTTGGACCCTCTGTGCCGCAATTCCAGCTGCGATTGTTGTTGGTGCCGTCGCGATTTTCTTCTCCGTTTGCTTGGTTGTGCTTGTCGTTGTAGCTGACCAGGTCCTGCAGCGTGAAGCCGTCATGCGCCGTCACGAAGTTCACGCTGGCGTAGGGCCGCCGGCCGCTGCGCGCATAGAGATCACTGGAACCGGTGATGCGGTAGGCCAACTCCCCGATCTGCCCACCGTCACCCTTCCAGTAGGAGCGAACGGCATCGCGATAACGATCATTCCACTCCGCCCACCCGACGGGAAATTTACCCACCTGATAGCCGCCCTCCCCGAGATCCCATGGCTCCGCGATCAATTTCACCTGGGACAGCACCGGGTCCTGGTGAATGATGTCGAGAAATGCGCCCAAGCGGTCGACTTCATGCAGCTCCCGCGCCAGGGTTGCGGCGAGGTCGAAGCGGAAACCGTCAACATGCATTTCGAGCACCCAGTAGCGCAGGCTGTCCATGATGAGCTGCAGCACGCGGGGATGCCGCATGTTCAGGGTGTTGCCAGTCCCGGTGTAATCGATGTAATAACGGGCATTGTCAGGAGCGGTGCGATAGTAGACAGCATTGTCAATGCCGCGGAACGAGAGCGTCGGGCCCAGTTGATTGCCTTCGGCTGTATGGTTGTAGACAACGTCGAGAATCACCTCGATTCCGGCGGAATGCATGGTTTTGACCATGGTCTTGAATTCATTGATCGAGCCGGTCGAGCAATAGCGCGATGCGGGCGCGAAAAAACCAATCGAGTTGTAGCCCCAGTAGTTTCGCAGCCCTCTTTCAACCAGCCTGCGGTCGTCGATGGACTCGTGCACTGGCATCAGTTCGATAGCACTCACCCCGAGTTTGAGCAGGTAATCAATGACGGGCGCCGTGGTCAGTCCTTCGTACGTTCCCCGCAGCGCCGGCGGAACGTGGGGATGGCGAATGGTGAAGCCTTTGACATGAAGTTCGTAGATCATGCTCTTGTGCCACGGGATTCGCGGCGGCTGGTCCATCCCCCAGGTAAACGCGGGGTCAATCACTGCCGACTTGAGCATTCCCGGTGCGCTGTCGCGGCGGTCAAAGGACAGATCCTCCAGGCGATGCCCGATGCGGTAGCCGAAGTGCGAATCGCTCCACTTCAGACTGCCGACAATCTGCCGCGCATAGGGGTCGAGCAACAGTTTGTGGTGATTGAAGCGATGTCCCTGCTCTGGTTCATAAGGTCCGCGAACGCGGTAGCCGTACAGGAGTCCGGGCCGGGCCTCCGGCAGATAGCAATGCCAGACCTGATCGGTTTGTTCCGCCATATTGATGCGCCGCAGTTCACGGCGGCCGGTCTTGTCGAAGATGCACAAATCCACTTTCTCTGCGTGTTCCGAAAAAAGCGCGAAGTTGACACCTTCGCCGTCCCAGGTTGCGCCTAACGGGTAAGGCTTACCGGGCCACACGATCATTTGACTCTGCTCGGGAATAACCGATCCTCGCTGTGACGCTTAGTGTTTGGGCTTAGATTTTAGACGCGTTTGACAGGTTGCGCAGAAATGATACTCGCCGCCGGGTTGCCTTGGGGCGTCTGCGTGTTGCCGACTGTGCCGCCCACCGGGCTGCGCCGGGTAGGGGTTCCTGCTCCGATCTTTAAAGCAAACGCCGGAACAATTTACAGCCGACAATGGATGGTAAACCCATCCCGGATTGCATCTACTCGTCGGTGAGCGAAATTTGAAATGCAGCCAAATACAAAGAGAGGTTTGGAAATGAAACCGATGAAACACGTAGGGACAAGACATCTCCTGGCACTCACCACCGCCACGCTGATGCTGGGGAGCCTGGCCTTGGCCGCCGACGATAACGCCGCCGGCAAAGACCAATCGGACGTGCAGAAGCGGATCGACGCCTCTGCCAAGGTCCTGAACGAAATTATGAGCACTCCCGACAAAGCCATTCCGAACAAGGTTCTCAGTGATGCCCGCTGCATCGCTGTTGTCCCCTCGATGATCAAGATTGCGGTCGGCTTTGGCGGAAGTCACGGTAAAGGGATCGCCACTTGCAGAACCGAACACGGCTGGAGCGCGCCCGCGCCGATCACCGTCACGGGCGGGAGCTGGGGACTGCAGTTAGGCGGACAGGCCGTAGATCTGGTGATGCTGGTCATGAACGACAAGGGCATGGATGACCTGCTGGCAAGCAAGTTCAAGCTTGGTGCCGACGCATCTGCCGCGGCTGGACCGGTGGGACGTGACGCCGGCGCCGACACCAACTGGAAGATGAAGTCGGAGGTCCTGAGTTATTCGCGCGCCCGTGGAGTCTTCGCCGGGATTGACCTAAATGGGGCGGCGATCACTCAGGACAAGGATGAAACCCGCATCCTCTACGGCAAGATGGAATCCTTCAAATACATTCTCGACGGCAATGTTGCCGCCCCGCAGGCTAGTCACGATTTTCTAGCTACCGTGGCCAGGTATGCTCCAAACACACCTGTCCAAGGGCGGCTGAATCCAGACGATGCACGCACAGCCAATGCCACGGGCAGCCACTAGTGGAATGTCGCAAAGGAAACGTTAGGGGATTCTTCAGGGGCGATTTTTTGGGTAGGGCACGGCTTTCAGCCGTGCCGCCACCATATCCGACCAGGCCGGGCTCTAGCCCCTGAGGGAGAGTCCTGGTGCGTCCGATGATTTGCTAACGTTTTCAACGCGACAGTCCACTAGAACCGCTCTTATCAATGCCTTAGCACGATTTTCATGCACCCGAGGCGGCCCATGCCGCGGAAATTCTCTACCACCTTTATCTCGCCAAGCACTCTGAAAATGAAGGCGAAATCCCCCGTTCAGCTATTGATGAGATTGGCTTTGATCAGTAGGACTTAAGCAGCGCTGGCTTGCCCACTTCCCACTTCTTCATGTTCACGCCCTTCACCAGAAGCCATAGGCAGAATGATGCCTCCCCAACAAACGCAGGGCCGGCAATGATGGCGAATATCCGATCTGCGTAGGCGGGAGCCAGAATCAGTCCGAAGCCGTTGACCAGATAGCTCAGGCCGGGCATCAAATACAGAATGCCGATGGCCTTTGGAAAATAGCCCGACTTGAAGATCAGGTACCCGGTCACAAGGAAAAAGGGGCCAAACAAGAGCAGCGCAATGCCAAAGCCGTAGGTATGCGATTTGACCGGCAGGTATGCCATGGCGTAGAGCTGTTCCGGCGTAAATGCTTTGAGGTATCCGGCATTCCCCAGCGGAAACAACGCCTCAACGAGTTGAAGCGCGTAGGCGGTTTCTACTGCGGTCGCGATCAGATTGAAGAATAATGCCAGCAAGGCGAGGTCTCTGCTGACTGGCCTCGTTAAGACATAGAGAATCAGCCCCAAGGCAATAGTGATAATCGCCAGAAACAGTTCGGAAGCGATCCCAAAGCGCCACAAGGACTCCATCGACCTGAGGTTGGCGGCTGTGACCGTTGCATTCCCTGGCACGACGATCCTGCCCCGGACGAAGACCTCACCCATGGCGCCCAGGACGATAATGATCAGGTACAGCACGCCGCCGATTCTTGCGTAGAGTTGTGGCGATGTTTCAACAGAAAGATCATCTGTCATTTCTGTTTCTCCGAACTTTACGATCTTTGCACGGCCAGGCAGTCCTTGCTCGCGGAACGCCGTGCGTTCTGCATGTGTTCGTTCCAGTGCAAATAGGAAAAACCAATACAGGTGAAAATCGCATGCTTCAGCGCTGCCTCCTTGGATTGAGATACGAGAGCCAGTGCCCAACCGTTCCACTTTCTTTTCCGGTCGTCTATTTGTGAGACTCGTTCTAGCCTGGGCGGCAATGGGAGACGAAGTCGCCATTTGAGGTATCCTACGGCCGCTGCGCCTCAACACATCTCTCCTGGCGCTTAATGGCCGCCGGCTTTCACGTGCTACTATTTCGCCCACAGGTGGGGGCATGCCGCACGTTGGCCAGAGGTTTGGGCGCTATCGCATCGAGGAAGAGATCGGTGCCGGCGGTATGGGTGTCGTTTATCGCGCCTACGACGAAAAGCTGGAGCGTGAGCTCGCTATCAAGGTATTGACTCCCGGAACGTTTGACGACGAAACGGCGCGCAAGCGGTTTCGCAACGAAGCCCGTGTGCTCTCCCGGCTAAATCATCCATCCATTCAGACCATCCACGACTTCGATAACATCGACGGACACGATTACCTCGTGAGCGAACTGGTGCCCGGCTTGTCGCTGGACACTCGCCTCCGATCGGGCGCGCTGCCGGAAAAAGACGTTATCCACATAGGCATTCAGTTGGCGCAAGGCCTGGCGGCAGCCCATGCGGCAGGTGTCCTGCACCGCGACCTGAAACCTGCGAATCTGCGCGTAACCCCCGACGGCCGGTTGAAAATACTCGATTTTGGTTTGGCGACCCTCTCCCCCCAGGCAGTGTCCCATCTGAGCATTACCCAGACCATGGCAGAGGTACCCACGGGCGTCGCCGGCACCCTGCCCTACATGTCCCCCGAGCAGTTGCTGGGGGACGAATGTGATCATCGCACCGACATCTACTCTGCCGGCGTGGTGTTGTTCGAACTCGCAACTCAACAGCTGCCATTCGACGATTCGCTGGTCCCTAAGCTGACCAACGCGATTCTCCACCAGCCGCCCCCGGCCCCCAGATCGCTGCTTCCGAAACTCTCCACTGAATTCGAACGCATCGTGCTCAAGTGCCTGGAAAAGGATCCGGAACTTCGCTATCACTCGGCGAAGGAACTGGCAACGGATCTGCGGCGCCTTGAATTAACCTCCACTGTAACGGCCGCGGCTCCCGGGCCAAAGCGGCCGCGACGCTGGGTTGTGCCCGTGATCGCTGGTGGCAGCGTGTGCGCGTTGATCGCGGCGACATTGCTGTTGTGGCCCCGTCTTACCCGCATCCAGAGCAGGGAGGCGCCCGCACTGCGCTGGGAACAACTGACGAACTTCAACGATTCCGCCGAAATTCCCGCGCTCTCGCCTGACGGCAAGCTGGTGGCGTTTTTGCGGGGCCCCGGCAGTTTCGGGAATTCCACGAATACGGGTCAGGTGTGGCTCAAGTCTCTGCCGGAGGGAGAACCCTTCCAACTCACCAAGACCCCATTCAGAAAACAGACGATCGATTTCTCCCTGGACGGCAACCAGGTGTTCTTCACCCAAATCGAGGGACCGTTTGCGTGGAATACCTACGAACTGCCCTTGCTGGGCGGGCAGGAACCGAAATTGTTTATGGCGAACGCCACGGGATTGAGCTGGATCGGCAGCGATCGCCTGCTCTTCTCCACGATCATGACCGGCATACACATGAAGCTCGCTACCTCTAATGCCAGCCGCACCGACGAGCGGGACATCTACGTCCCACCCGACCATACGCAGGGAATGGTGCACCGCTCCACGCTGTCGCCCGACAGGAAATGGGTGCTGCTGGCGGAAATGGATAGCGAGTGGTGGCGGCGCTGCCGGATCGTGCCGTTCGACGGCTCATCGGCGGGACAGCAAGTTGGACCCGAGGGTTCCTGTACCTGGGCCCAGTGGTCTCCCGACGGCAAATGGATGTACTTCACTGTCGATACTCGGACTGCCGGTTTTCACGTCTGGCGGCAACGCTTCCCCGACGGCATACCGCAACAACTGACGCCATCCGGAGCCAGTGAGGAAGAAGGGCTGGCGATGATGCCTGACGGCAAATCCTTCATCACCACGGCCGGTACGCAACAGTCCACCATCTGGCTGCACGATGACAAGACAGATGACAAACCGATCACCTCGGAGGGCTATTCGTTCCTGCCTACTCTTTCACCGGATGGCAAGAAGGTTTATTGCTTGCGGCGGGTGGCCGGCTCGCACTCGTACTTCAGCGGCGAGTTGTGGGTTTCCGACGTTGCCACTGGAGCTGCGGAGCGGCTTTTTGCAGGTTTAGTGCTGACAGACTTCTCGATATCGCAGGACGGAAAGAAAGTCGTCTTCGCGACCGAACGGGGCCAGGCTCGATCGGGGATTTGGCTGGCATGGCTCGACCGCACGCAGGCGCCGCGGCAACTTACGTTTGCAGGCGAGTCTCGCGCTTTTTTCGGCAGGCCGGGGCAGATTCTGTTTCAGGGCGCTCAAACTCCCGCGAAGATCATGCGTGCCAACGAAGACGGCAGCGGACAGGTGGCAGCCTCGGAGCTTGACATTATGCAGTTGCAGAGCGTTTCGCCTGACGGGCGCTGGGCTCTGGTCGGCGTGACGCCGCCGGGAGGGCATGGCGACAGGAACACCATGGCTATGGTTGTGCCGCTTGAGGGCGGTACGCCGGTTACCGTCTGCGATAACTGCAGCTTCGGCTTCGGCATCGCACGCTCCTCGGCCCCACTGCTCTCGTGGAGTGTGGACGGGAAATGGGTGTACGTGTCGCTGCGGCAGTTCCCCTTCGGCTCATCCAAGACCGCAGTAATCCCCATCAAGTCCGGGGCCGCGCCTCCCACCTTTACGAAGGACTTCGGCAGCGAGGCCGATTTCGCCCGCATTCCCGGCGCGCTCTTGATCAATCAGGACAATATCTCTTCCGGCATGTCGCCGAAATACTTCGTCAGCACGCGCCGCTCGGCGAAGGCAAATCTCTTCCGCATCTATCTGGAGCGATAGACGCCCTGGCCTTGTCCGTGAATACAGGTGGAGGCCCCTTCTGCGCGCGCCTGCTCAAGCCCGGGGGGAGAGCATCGTCAAAATATCCCGCAGTCCCTGCCGGATGTATTTCAGGTTGGCCGTCGAACCCACAGGAAAGGGCAGCGGCACTTGCCGCTTATCGGCTTTACCTTCTCCGCGCAGGTGCTGGCGTGCCCCAGCGATGGTGAATCCCTCTTCGTAAAGCAGCTTCTTAATGCGCAGCACCGCTTCTACGTCCTTGCGGCGATACATTCGCTGCCCGGTGCTGCTCTTGATCGGCTTGAGCTGGGGGAACTCCGTCTCCCAGAAACGCAGCACATAAGCCGGCAGGTGGCAAAGTGTGGCGACTTCCCCGATGCGAAAATATAGCCTTTCGGGGATCAGCACATCCGCTGTTTTGGCGGACGCTTTTGCCGTAGCTCTGCTCTTCTGGTTCATTCCGATCTCAGCGCGCCAGTCTTGATTTCCCCCAAACGCGTTTCTAGCACGACCCGGCCTTGCACACAACCGCGAATTTCGCAGGGACACATTCCTCCACCCGCAGACCGCCCGTCCCAGGCCGAAACCCGGCCCGGAACTTCGACTTTTCCCGCCCAACCCTGTTATAAAGTCAGGGACAAACCCGTGGCCGAAACCCCACCACAACCACGCCGCTGGACTGTGATCGCCTCCGGGCTGCTCTGTATCGCGCTGGCGCTGGTGGTCACCTTCACCAGCCGCACTGCCTTCTTCAGTCCGATCACCGTGGTCGTAGTTGCTGCCATCGGCTCGGTGGCTCTGTTGCTGCAGCTACGCATGCGCGAACACCACCGCGGCCTGCATTCGCCTATCTGGCTGAACGCCCTGGGAATCCTGTTTGCTGCTGCTGCCTTACTGTCCGACTACGTACCTTCCGGCCCGCGTTTCGCCCAGGCCATGGCCCTCGCTGCCGTCGGCAGTTTCGGCATCAGCGGAGCCATCATCCTGCACGCCCTCCGCAAAGACCGCATGGCTTCCAAGTAGCTGGTCACTCACAAGAGCCATCGCCTGGCCGGGCGCCTCGCCCCGTCAGGACCTGCGTAGCCTGGCTACGAATTCCTGCTTTTACCTCTCCTGAAACTGGATCGCCAGAGTAGTCTCGACTTCCACCGGGCTTCCGTTGACCCGGTAGGGCTGAAAGCGCCACGACTTGACGGCGTTCATCGCCGCCCGGCTCAGGGCATCGGCCCCGCCCGACGGATGCTGGTCAATCACCGTGCCATCGCGCCCGATTACCACGTTCAGCAACACCGCCCCGGCAGTGCCCCTGCGCGTGCCTTCGGGAACGGCTGGGTCTTCCTTATACACCAGCAGCGGCTCCATGATGCCCGGCGGCAGCGCGATGCGTTGCGTCTTGGCGCTGGACGCCTCAGTCGACTCCGTTTGCAATTCGCCCCATCCGCTCTGCCAGCGCCACCAGAACAGCGCTCCTGCAATGATCAGCACCGCCACCGCCGCCAGAAAAATTCTGGACTTCAACACCTGCGCGAGAGAGAACCTGCGGGGTAAGACCAGGACATTGCTCACGCTCGATCGCAGCCCTGCAGCGGCGCCTGCCCCGGGTTGAGGGCGCGCGCCTAACGTTCGGTGGGTCCAGCGCCGGATAATAGCTCGCTGCTCCACTGATAGCGTCTGAAATGCCAACCCGCAACGCAGCGGCGTCCGGTGCCGCACCACTGCCTTGGCATGCAGCCCTAACCCCATTTCCGGAAGAAGGAATTCGACTGCCACGGGATCGCCCGGTGTGAGCTCCCCGCCCAGCATGGCGGCGATCCCACCTTCACTCAAGTCGATCGACCTGCCGGGAATGGCGTTCGGTACGCCTGATCGCACTACCGTGACGCGCACCGGCACTCCCAGCGGGCAGCGTGGAATCCGCCGCCTTGCGCCCGCCTCAGACGGCGTGTGCGCTGGCGCGCTCATGGTTCACCTGGCGAAAGCATTGGCTGGAAGTTCGCGGCCGGCATTGGCGCCGGCCGTGACACCAAATACGGTTGAAGCGGCCCCAAGTATAGCACCGTTGTGCGCGACCCCAACAAGCCGCGCTCTCAGCGAATTTCATTTCGGGACAGACTTCCGGAGTGAAACTAAATCCCAGATCATCAACAGAATACGAGGAATCAAGGGCGCAGAAAACGACTCCAGCTGCACCCCAACCACGGTATGCTGCAATCTCTGGAATCGGGACCCGCAGCGAAAGGCTTCGCCGGCACGCAAATCACGGCCAGCGCTTCGCGGTGTCCTCCCAGCCGGCTGCCCGGGCCGTCTGTGGCGCCGGCGTGTTCGTCGGTTGCGGGATGCGTATGGGCTGCTGCTGCGTTGTCGTCGAACTGGCGAGAGTCGGCTTATTAGCCGATTCGCCAAGAGAGTCCTTCTCGTCGGATAGGAGCGGCGCAGCGACCCGCAAGGCTTCCACTTCTTTCTCCAGGCGGGCGAGCTCAAGTTCCTTTTGCCTCAGAACCTCGTACACGTTTCTCATGAAAACACACCTATCAGCAAGCTTTGAAATTTACTGACCATGCCTGTAAGCTTACGTTAAACCGACACTTTAGCAGGTGGCAAAATTTTGTCAAGGAATTAGGGCTAGAACTACGTCCCTTTGATTGAGTGCCCATTCCGCCACCCCCGGTGGCCGCTGCTCCGCGACATCTCCAAGCCTCCAAGCCTCACGCGATGTTACTATTTCCTTAATACCAAAGGAGTTATATTGAACCCCGGACTTCCATCCACGATGAAATTAGCTTTCTAACTTTTGCGGCGCCTTGCCGTCTAACTCGCATGATGGCAAGCCCTGGTTTTGCCCGGCCTCGGCCTCTCGCAATCTCCGCCCATCCGGCGGCTGGCTTGGGCCCACATTTTTCGGGAACAATTGAGAAACCAGGCACGTACTAGATCAGCAGGCGTGGTTTCTGCGGACCTTTCACCTGACGGTGTTCGCTGTCGATGGGGCGGTTGCCCCTGGAGGATGAGGTCATGGATGGCAGTGCGAGTCTCAGCAGTGGCAACACCAACCCCGGTTTCTTGCGCTCGGGCGATACTCACGTTCAGCAGGTAGTGAGGGCCGCGCACGAGGAGCTGCAGCAACTGTTACGCCAACGCGCGGAAATCATGAAGCGCATCGGCACCGTGAAGCAGACCATCGCCGGCTTGGCCAACCTCTTCGGCGATGGTGTGCTCAACGAAGAGCTGCTGGAGTTGATGGACCGCAAAGCCGCAGGGCGCCAGCCCGGATTCACCAAGGCTTGCCGCCTGGTGCTGATGGAAGCCAACCAGCCTCTGGCCGCCCGCGAGGTGTGTGAGCGCATTCGCAAACGCATTCCTTCCATCCTGCTGCGCCACAAAGATCCACTGGCTTCGGTGACCACGGTGCTGAACCGTCTGGTCGACTACGGCGAAGCCCGCGCGGTTTCGCGTGAAGGCGGTCGCAGAGGCTGGGAGTGGATCGCCGATCCCGTCACCACCGTCGCAGCCCGGGCTTCGGCACAGCACTCCGTAACCGAGATGTAGGGCGCGAGTGAGGGCACATCCCGCTAGGATGCAGTCTGCGGAGAAGCGTTTCACGAGTGCCATGATTTCAGCCGCAAAGCGGCTCCCAATTGCTCCTACAGTGTTCACCCGAGACAACGCGGAAACATCCTGTAGCTCTCTGTCCCTCAAAAGCCGCGTCCCGCGCGGCTTTTAGAGAAAATTACATGGAATAATTTCTCTTCCGGCATATTCCTCCGCTGCGCCACTCCCGCCTCTGCCATCGCTAACGGCAAGTCATTTCAGGCGCTTTACCAGGCAGAAACATTTGGCACAAAATTTGCACCGGTGCAGCCGTCTTCGCTGTCGGCCTCGGCGCCATTCCCCGGGCCCCGTTTCAAAAGAGCGCCAGCCAATATTTTCTAGACAGAGTCCGTCACAATTTTTTGGAGGGAGCATGCAAACAGCTCGGAGCAGTGTGTCTATGCGAGGGCCGCTCATCTTGCCTGTGGTGGCCTTCTTGATTTGTTCCACCTCTAGTCTCTTGGCGCAAACCTGGTCTGCCACCGCCACCCAAGCTGTCGGACCACTTCTCATCAACGCGATTTCACAGGGCAACCTTCCCGATTCCACTCCCCTTCACGTCAATATCGGATTGCAAATACAGAATCGCGACGCAGCCGCGGCCTATGTGCAGCACATCACCACCGCCGGCGACGCCCTTTTCGGCCAGGAACTCGACCCTGCTGCTTTCATCGCCACCTACTCGCCATCGAGCGCGCAGGTTCAGTCTGTGGTGAACTACTTGACCGCTTCAGGTTTCAACAACGTGCAGGTCGAACCGAATAATCTGATGATCGCCGCCGACGGCTCAGCCGCCGCTGTACGAAAGGCGTTCAACACCCAACTGGGGGCCTATCTTGTGAACGGTAACTCGGTGTATGCCAACTTGAGCGCGGCCCAGGTGCCGCAGGACCTCGGCGGCCTCGTCGTTGCCGTGCTGGGATTGAACAATGCGGCGAAGATGGCAATTCCCACGGTCAGGACGTCTGCCGTCAGCATTCCTGTCTATCCCGGAGCGTATCGCCCCAAAGACTTGTGGACCGCCTACGACACTGGCAAGACTGCGGCCGGCTCGAAAACCGCGATCGCGATTTTTGCGGAAGGCGATGTCTCGGGAGTGGTCAGCGATCTTCGTCTCGCTGAAACCAACAACAGCTTGCCCAAAGTGCCGGTGAAAATCGTGCAGGTCGGCCTCGCCAGCCCGGATACCGCCGGCGCCGACGAGTTTGATATGGATACGCAATACTCCACCGGCATGGCCAACACCGTTTCCACTCTCTACATCTACACCACCACTTCGCTCACCGATTCCGATGTGGCCCTGATGTTTAATCACTTCGCGGCGCAGAAACTGGCGCGCGCGGGCAGCGCTTCTTTCGGCTTGTGCGAGGCCTTTGCCTTTATCGACGGCTCCATGCTCGTGGATGACAACGCGTTTCTGGAAGCCGCCGCCCAGGGACAGACCGTCTTCGCCTCCACCGGCGATAACGGCTCATCCTGTGGAGTTGCCGTAGGAGCGAACGGCGTGCCTGGTTTGGGTGCCCCCATGGTGGAGTATCCGGCGGCATCGCCCTACGTAATCGGCGTCGGAGGCACCACGCTGCTTACCAACAGCGATGGAACCTGGAACAGTGAAATCGTCTGGAACGCCGGCGGCGGCGGCATCAGCCAGTTTGAGCTTTCGCCGTTCTGGCAGACCTCGGTCAACTTTGCTTCCACCGTGGGAAGAGGTGTTCCCGATATCGCCATGGACGCCGACCCCAACAGCGGCGTCTACATCTGGCTGGACGGCACCGAACAGTG
>Ga0335077_10002477_pt1 | contig 22050 bp, 21 predicted proteins | sample Lox_Sample_31_FD_207151 | JGI IMG/M metagenome (GOLD analysis project Ga0335077, IMG submission 207151) | Soil microbial communities from Loxahatchee National Wildlife Refuge, Florida, United States - Lox_Sample_3.1 | ecosystem: Environmental > Terrestrial > Soil > Wetlands | place: USA...
CTTCGAGCCGTCGTCGGCGCCGCACGCTCCACATCCGCTTCCGCCGCCGCCAATGCCGCCCGCGCTACCTCGCGGAACTCTGGATTCCCAGGTGCTGATCGCGTTGATCGCCGCCCGAAACACCTGGGCAAACACGGGACCCTTGTCGAAACGGCTTTTTGCGATGGGCACGTCGCGATATACGCGCAGCGTTTCGCCGGTAGTCAGCGTCTTCGTGTTGCCGCCGAGCATGGCGTGGCGCACGTCGACCACACCCTCTTCGACCTCGACCAGCGTGGTTTCGTCTTCCTCGTCAACCGTGATATCGAAGATGGTGCCGCGCACCGAGATGACCGCGGTCGGAGTCAGCACTCGATTCGGGTTAGGGCCGTACAGATGCTCGATCTGAACTTTGACCCGGCCCACCAGAACGTCCAGCAGATCGCGCCAGTTGGGTTCGTTTTTGCGAAACACCACGCGCGAGTTGGGGTAGACGACAAATGTCGATCCGTCAGAGAGTTGGAAGGTCGCCTGGCCGTCCGCACCGGTGATGATCAGTTCTTTGGCCTGGACGTGATCGTTGACCTGAAGCGCCCACGGCTCAGGATTGGAGTCGCGGATGACGGAAACGCGACCCGTCAGCGAGATCACCTTGGCCGCGTATTGTCCTGAATCCAAACCAAAAAACTGGGCCGAGCACACTGCGCCCATGGCTGCCAACAGCATGCACAACCTGGCCAGCTTCGACGACGACGCGTTGCCGCGTGCTCTGCCCTGCATGACTACACGATCCCCTGGGCCCCCAACAGCCGCCCATCGCAAAACTAACACACGAGCTAGTCTAACACCAAAATTGCAAAGCAAGTAGCTGTCCGGGAAAAATCCTACTTCTCTAGGGCTATGATTATCAACAGTTTCAGCGAAAACTGCCGATCAATTCAAGGTACAATGGACCAAACTGGTGTATAGGAACGCCACAGTCAGGGTCTTGATCGCCACAGTACTCACCGGGATGGGCTTAATGGCTCAAGACCCGCAGCCGGTTCCGGATTCCGGCTGGAGGAGGGTCGGCAACTCGGCGATCGAACTCTCGCTCGCCGGCCTAGCGACGGGACCGGTCGATCGAGTGTGGTATTCGGCATCCGCGACCCTTCTGATTCACACACAATCGGGACGCGTGCTCGAAACGTCAGATTTTGAAACCTGGCATCCATCGAACGTCGCCGTTCCGCCGGATCTGCCTCCGCGAGTGGCGCCGGCGACCCTGCCGGATGGGCAAGCGCGGGTGCGCAGCGGATCGAAGGTAATCTACGCCGTAGCCAAATTCGCGTATCGCTCCGAGAGCAATGGAGCGGCGTGGGACAATCTCACCTCGTATCGTGGCGCGTCGATTGTGGGGGATCTGGCCGATCTCGCCGTTTCACCGTCGAATGACGACGAGATCGCGGTGGGCGGATCGGCGGGCGTGTTCCGGTCGATCGATGGGGGAAAAACCTGGAGCGGATTAAATCAGACCTTGCCCAACCTGCCTGCAACGCGGCTGCTCAGTCTGCCCTCGGGCGAGGAGGGCGTGCGTATCGAGCTCGCCGACGGATCGGCCGTGGCCTGGGAGCCGGGTGAAAAGATCGCCTGGACTCCGGCGCAGAATTTCGATCTCGCGATCGAAGCGCAGCTCCGGCAGTTGTACAGCTCTCAGCGGGGCCAAAACGTGACGGCGATCGCTACTGCGGGCGATTATATTTACACCGGAACGGCCAACGCGACGCTGGCGGTATCGTCCGATCGCGGCGCGTCGTGGATCAGCTTTCCGGTCGCAGCGGCGGGCACGGTCGAGCGATTTTGGATCGACCCGCAGGACTCCCGCGTCGCGCTGGCGGTTTTTGGCGCGCGGACGAATCAGCCGGCAGGCACCTCCCCGGTGCATATCGAACGTACGGAGAACGGCGGAATCTTCTGGGACGATTTCACCGCGAACCTCCCCGACGTGACCGCGAGCGGCGTTACCGCTGATCCGTCGAGCGGCGCGATCTACGTCGCCACGGCCAACGGCGTCTTTATGACCTACACGGACCTGGCGACGCTTGCGACCGCGCCGCCCAAATGGGTGCAGATCCCCGGCCTGGCGCAGGCGCCGGTGACCGACGTGCGTCTCGACGATCAGGGGCATCAGCTTTGGGCGGCCACCGACGGCTACGGTGTGTTTGCGATGCTCGCGCCGCACCGCTTCCGCGATCCGCGCGTGGTTTCCACCGCGGATCAGATCGCGCAGGCGACGGCTCCGGGAGCGCTGGTGAGCGTACTGGGGGCGCGTGTAGAGACGGCGCGAGCCGGAGACGTCGCGGTTCCAGTGCTGGCAGCGGGCAACTCCGAATCGCAGCTCCAGATTCCGTTCGACGTCCAGGGAGATTCGGTGTCGCTTGCCGTGGACAACGGTTCCGGCTCGCGAACCCTTCCCGCGGTACCGCTGGCTTCGACGGCGCCGGCCATTTTCGTCGATCCCGACGGCACCCCCCTTCTGCTCGACGCCGACAGCGGCGTGATGCTGGACGCCATGAATCCCGCGCACTCGCGCGGGCGCATCCAGATTCTCGCGACCGGTTTGGGTCGCGTCAACCCGGACTGGCCCACCGGCATCCCCGGGCCGCAGGAGAATCCTCCGCGGGTGGTCGCGCCGGTTCAGGCGTTCCTCGATCGCCAGCCGGTCCAGGTGACGCGAGCGGTGCTCGCGCCGTATATCGGCTTCTACCTGGTCGAAATCGAAATTCCCAAAATTGTCGATTCCGGCCCGGCGGAGTTGTACCTGAACGTAGGCGGGCAGGCGAGCAATCGCGTGCGGGTCTACATTCAACCGTAGGGATTACGGGATTATCCTTGCCTTCCTGACCGGAGACAAAACGCTCCGATCGCGCACCAATGTCAAAACGGCATAGTTTCCGAATCGGGACGACGATTCGGAGGGGCCCACACCCCGTTTCGGGTGAGGTGTGCCGGGAAGGAACGGAAAATGACCCAAAGAAGACTGTTGATTTTCATCTCGGGATTGTTGTGCGCAGTGGGGCCAGCGCAGGCGACCATTTCGTACTATTCGAGTAACAGCTCGTTCCTGAGCGACGCGTCGACCGACAGCCTGACCACGTCGTCTCTGATCACCTTCACCGGAAGTCTCTCTCAATTCGGCTCGGTGGCGAACGATGAGTACGTCGATCTCACGACCGGCACCGAGTTCATCGCGTTCAACTCCACCGGTACGGCCAACGAAATGTTCTCAACCCCGTCGGGTGGGGACTTGGACACGCCGGCGAGCAGCGGAGATGCGATCGAAGTGGTGCTTCCATCGGGAACCTACGGATTCGGGGTCAATTTTTCGACCTCATACCCGACCGGAGAGACGCTGTGCATGGACTCCAGTCCCGGCACATTCAGCTCTTGTGCGAGTGGAGGAGTCTTTGTTACCTCAACCGGGTCCAGCTTCACGGGCGTGATCAACACGGCGGGCCTCACGACGCTGTGGCTGAACGCGCTGAGCGGCAATCCAGGCACGAATCTTACGGGCTTCGAGATCGCCACCCAGGGATCGTCCTCATCCGAGGCGCCCGAAGCCGGAACCCTGCTCACACTGGGCTCGGGGCTGGTTGGGCTCGGGCTGGTCAGGAAGCGGATACGCGTCCGCAGGTGAGCCGCGTTACTCGCGCGCTTACGGCAGCTCGGGCAGTCCGGGCGCAACGATCAGGGAGAAGTGCGCCAGCATTCGGCCGAGCAGGCTGTCGCGCTCCGAGAGGTTCACCCAGGCGACCTTCTGAGGATCGTCGACATCTTCGAAGAAGCCGACGCCGCCGCGCAGCAGGCGCTTGTCGCTCCAGGAGCTGATTACCTGGCCGTTCAGGTAGGTGATGAAACGATCGTCCTGGACGCTCACCCGGACGCGGTAGTTTTCACCGCGTTCCAGCGTCAGCGGCAGGGGGAGCTGTGTGCGATCCCATTCATGGCCGTTGATCATGGCATAGCGCACCAGCCCGGCGTTGGGCTGCGGACCGGGTTTGGTGATCAGAAGTTTGGTCGCGTAATAATTCTTTTCGTCGCTGGCGCGGAACGCCCAGCTCAGGCTTTTCTTCTCGATCGCGCCGCTGAACTCCATCTGGTAGTTCTGCAGGGCGGTGGATCGCCGCCAGATGCGCAGCACCGGCGCCGAGGCTGAAAGCGAACGCGGATCGTCGATGCGCGCGCCGTGCCGGGGATCGTCGATATGCGGCACCGTTGACGCGGTCCAGCCGGTCCAGTTGAGATTCGAGTTGAAATCGTGGTGCAGCGTGACGGGCGCGCGGGAGCGGATCATCTCGCTGAACGAATCGCCCACTTTCTCGAACAGCCCGCGCTTGACGTTCGGGTCGAGCGAAACCGGCGGAAAAGCGCTCCCCGGTCCCGGTCCCGGCATCACCACCGCGGCCACCAGCAGGGCGCCGACCATCACGAACAGGGCCATCGAAGCCGCCTGTCCCGGCGTCGTTTGCCGCGGGCCCCGACGCTTGGACTTGGCAACCGCCCACAGCTCGATTTCCTCTTCCTCGCGCATGGCCTGCGCTCCGGCCAGACGCGCCTGTTTGCGATGCTCAGACGAGCAGTACTGTTGATCTACGAGCGATCTCACCAGTCCGATCTTATTGCCACAAAGGAAACAAAGCATCGCTTGCCTTACGGTTTCAACCCGATTCTAACAGCTACCTCCCGCGAAAGAGCCGTCCTAGGTAAAGAATGGCTAGAGGCTTGGATCGCCCGACCAAGCAGTTCTAAGGTATACAATCGAGTCGGCCGGCGAATTTCTTTAGAATCCTTTTAAATATATGACCGAAGAGCCGATGGACGATCCGGTTTCGGTCCCTATCACCGATATTCTCGATCTGCACAGCTTTCCGCCACGCGACGTGAAGGAAGCGATCGAGGCCTACCTGGAGGAAGCTCGCGCACGCGGATTCAAGTACTTGCGGATCATTCACGGGCGCGGGATCGCGGTACAGCGGGAGATCGTGCGGGGAGTACTCGCGCGGACGGAATTTGTCGAGAGTTTCTCCGACGCTCCGGCCGAGGCCGGCGGCTGGGGCGCGACGGTGGTGACGTTGAAGTGAGCGTTTGTAGCCCCAGATGCAAACTTATAAGACCCGTGTTTACACGCACATCGTGTCTCGACCAGAAATCTGCGTGCATCCGCGTTTATCTGCGGCCATTCTCACTGCTACAATCGACGGTTCATGTTCCGGAAAGTGCTGATCGCCAATCGCGGGGAGATCGCGGTGCGGATCATTCGCGCCCTGCGCGAGCTGGGGATCGCGAGCGTGGCGGTGTATTCCGACGCCGATCGCGCCTCGATCGCCGTGCGCATGGCCGATGAAGCGGTGCACCTGGGGCCTGCGCCGTCGCGCGAAAGTTATCTGAGGATCGACAAGATCGTCGAGGCGGCGCGGCGCTCGGGCGCCGAAGCGATCCATCCAGGCTACGGCTTTCTGAGCGAGAACGCCGATTTCGCCCAGGCGTGCGAGGACGCCGGGATCGTGTTCATCGGCCCTCCCGCCACGGCGATCCGCGCGGTTGGGTCGAAGACGGCGGCGCGGCAGCTTGCGATTCGCGTGGGTGCGCCGGTGGTCCCCGGGACCGAAGATGCCGTCCGCGATCCCGAGGATGCGCGCCGTGTCGCACGCGAAATCGGCTATCCGGTGCTGCTCAAAGCCGTGGCCGGCGGCGGCGGAAAAGGGATGCGCAACGTGGATCGCGAACAGGATCTCGAAGCGGCGCTGCGCGACGCCTCAAGTGAAGCGCTGCGCGCGTTTCGAAATGACGAAGTGTATATCGAAAAACTGGTGGTCGAACCGCGGCACATCGAGATCCAGGTGCTCGGCGACCGCCACGGGCACATGCTTCATCTGGGCGAGCGCGAGTGCTCCATCCAGCGGCGCCATCAAAAGGTGATCGAGGAATCGCCCTCGCCGGTGATGCTGGAACATCCCGAGCTGCGCACGAAAATGGGCGAGGCGGCGCTGAAGATCGCGCGCGCGGCGGGCTATTTCAACGCGGGTACGTGCGAATTCCTGGTGGATCGCGAGCGGAACTTTTACTTTCTGGAGATGAACACGCGCTTGCAGGTGGAGCATCCGGTGACGGAGCTGGCCACCGGCCTCGACCTGGTCCACTGGCAGCTTCGTATCGCCGCGGGGGAGCATTTGACGATCGACCAGCGCGATGTCGCGTGGCGCGGGTCGGCGATCGAGTGCCGGATTTACGCGGAGGATCCGAGCAACAATTTCATGCCGTCGCCGGGAAGGATCGCATACCTGGAGCAGCCCGCCGGACCGGGGATCCGGCTCGATTCGGGGGTTTTCGCGGGCTGGACCGTTCCCCTCGATTACGATCCCATGCTTGCCAAGCTGGTGGTGTGGGCGCCCACGCGGGAGGCAGCGATCGGGCGCATGCGCCGCGCGCTGGGCGAGTATCGCGTGGAGGGGATTCGCACCAATATCCGATGGTTCGACCACATCCTTCGCGATCCGGAGTTCATCGCCGGCCGGCTTTCGACGGCCTTTCTCGATCGCTTCGAGGCGCGCGGGTGCGGCACCGCGGACATCGAATCGGAAGCGGTCGCTGCGCTGGTCGCGGCTGTTGCCGCATCCGGAGATGACAGCCGGCAAGACCGGCCCTCCCACGCAAAGAAGAGCGCGTGGCTCGCGGCGGGGCGCGAGGACCTGATGCGATGACGCGCGACGTGGTCATCAACGGCGCTGCCGCGAAATTGATCGTGGACCGCGGGCGGCTGCGCTACAAGCGCGAGGGCGGCGAAACGATCGAACGCGAGTTCTCCATTGCGCCGGCGGTCCCCGGGTCGTTTTCGGTGCTGATCGGCGAGCGCAGTTATGAGGTGATCGCGGCGGGCGGCGAAATCCGCGTGAACGGGCGCGCGTTCCGCGTGGAGATTTTCGATCCTCGCGAGATGCGCGGCCGGAAATCGGCGGGCGCGGGCGAAGGACGGCAGAAAATCGCGGCGATGATGCCGGGAAAAGTCGTGCGCGTCCTGGTGGCGCAGGGCGACGCGGTGGAGGCCGGTCAGGGGCTGGTTGTGGTGGAGGCGATGAAGATGCAGAATGAGATGAAATCGCCCAAAGCCGGCCGCGTGGCGGAGATGAAAACGCGCGCCGATGCGACCGTCGCCGCGGGAGAAGTGCTGATGGTGATCGAGTAATGCCGGACCCCAATTGCGTTCACTGCGGAGGCACCGGATGGCGAATCGTCGAGCGCGACGGTTTATCGGGCGCGGCGCGCTGCGATTGTGTTTCGGCGAATCGCGGCGAGGCGCTGATCGAGAACGCCAACATTCCGGCCAACTACGCCCGCGCCTCGCTGGAAAATTTCGAGGTGCCGCACGATAATCCCATCGCGCGCGATGGCTTGGGGATCGCGCTCAGGCAGGCGCGCGGCTTTGCGCGCGATTTTCCCGTAGTCGAAAAGCCGGGTCTAATGTTGATCGGCGATCCCGGAACGGGCAAGACGCACCTTGCGATCGGCGTGATGAAGGCGCTGATCGCCAAGGGCCACGAGTGCGTGTTCTTCGATTATCAAAACCTGCTGGAGCGAATTCGCGCGGGATACGATCAGGCGTCGGGCACGGCGGATCGCGAGGCGTACCGCACGGCGCTCGATGCCGAAGTGCTGGTGCTGGACGATCTGGGCGCTCATCGGGTGACGGATTGGGTGGAAGATACGGTAACGTCCATCATTACGTATCGCTGCAATCACAAGAAGCCCCTGATCGCGACCACAAATATTCCGGATCCGGAAATTTCAGGGAAGGTTGCGGATTATACAAGCCCGGGCGGCGTGGCGGTGTATAAAAAAACGCTGGCGGAAGCGGTGGGGATGCGGGCGAGGTCGCGGTTGTTTGAGATGTGCAAAGTCATTCGCATGCCGGCAGCCGAGGATTACCGGGTGAAGCACGCACGGTAGCGCTACTCGCTGCCTTCGAGATCGCTGAGTCTGCGCTCGTGGATCTCGGCGATTCGAACCAGGGCGTGGATGTGCTCGGGGTCCTTTTCCTGCTCTGCGTGAACATCCGCAATTGCCGCGCGAAGCTCTCGCGTTTCGATCGCGAGCAATTCCACCATCTGCGCCAGGGCCTCGTGCCGCTCCACCAGCCGCTCGAGGCGCTCATCGATGGTCATGCCTCCATTATGAACGGCTCGAGCCTGTAACGGCTAAACTGAAGGTGTATGCGTATCCTCGTCGTCGAAGACGAAAAACGGATCGCCGATTTCCTGTCGCGCGGCCTGGAAAGCGCGGGCTACGCCGTCGATGTCGCAGGCGGCGGTGCGCAGGCGGTGGAGATGGTTCACGCCACCGAATACGACCTCATCATTCTCGACCTGGGCCTGCCCGATATCGACGGCCTCACCGTGCTGCAGAAGATCCGCAACCGCAAAACCAGCCCGCCGGTGCTCATTTTGAGCGCTCGCGACCAGGTGGACGATCGCGTCAAGGGCCTGGAAGGCGGCGCCGACGATTATCTGGTGAAACCCTTCGCCTTCGTCGAACTTTTGGCGCGGGTGCGCGTGCTTCTGCGCCGCGGCCAGCCCACTCCGGAACGGTTACAGGTGGGCGAGCTCTCGCTCGATTGCATCCGCCGTAAAGTCACGCGCGCGGGCGAAAATATCGAGCTTGCGCCTAAGGAGTTCAGCATTCTCGAATACCTGATGCGCAATCGCGGGCGACCGCTTTCGCGCACGATGATCGTCGAACATGTGTGGGACATGGATTACGACGGGCTGACCAACATCGTGGACGTGTACATCCGGCACCTGCGCAGCAAGATCGACGACAAGTTCCCGCTCAAGATGATTCAGACCGTGCGCGGCATCGGTTACATGCTCGACATCCCCGAGAAGGCCGGCGAGAAAACGGCATAATGGCGCGATTCACGCGAGTTTTCGGCGTCCGCAAGCTGCCCGTGCAGAAGATGCGCGGCCTGCGCATGCGGCTGACGCTGAGCTTCGTGCTGTTTTTTTCCGTGCTGATGGTCGCCATCGGGCTGTTCTACCGCAAGACGCTCGAATACGACATGGAAGCCGATATGCGCGCCGCGCTCGAAGAAGAGTGGGGCGCGGCCAAGGGCTACCTGCGCATCGAAAATCAGCAGCCCATCTGGGTCGCAGATCGCACCGATCCGGAAGAGAACTTTATCGTCACGCGGCTGCGCCACATCGATCTGGTCACGGACGCGAACGGCGAGGTTTTGGAAGTCTCGGATACCTACAAATCGATCGGCGTGGATTCGCGCGCGGAGATCCGTCGCATCCTGAGCCTCAGCGAGCCGGAAGTTCACAAGCGCTGGGATTCGGACGGCGTGGCGTACCTGATCAAAGCCGGGCGCACGCCGGACGATAAGGGGCGGCCATATTTCTTCGCCATCGGGCGGTCGCTTGAATCGGTGCAGAGCACGGTGCGGGATTTCACGCGCATCTATTTTCTGGCGCTGCCGGTGATGATCCTGCTTTCGGGCGGGTTGGGCTGGCTGGCGGCGGGGCGCGCGATCCGGCCGGTGAATTCGGTGGCGCAGGCGGCGCAGGAGATCACCGGCGCCAACCTGTCGCTGCAAATTCCGCTGCGCGGCGCGGGCGACGAGCTGGATCACCTGATCGACAGCTTCAACCGCATGACCGCGCGACTGCACCAGAGTTTCGAACAGACGCGGCGCTTTTCCACCGACGTTTCGCACGAACTGCGCACACCGCTCACCGCCATCCGCGGTCAGCTCGAAGTGGCCCTATTCACCGCGCAGACGCCGGATCAGTATCGCGACGCGATGGCGAACGCGCTGGAGGACGTGGAAAAACTTTCCAACATCGTGCGCGCCTTGCTGCTGCTTTCGCAGGCCGAATCCGGACAGCTCGTGCTGCAGAAAGCTCCTCTCGACCTGGCGGCTATCGCCCAGGATGTCGCCGAGCAGTTTCAGATTCCGGCCGAGGAGAAAAACCTTTCGCTGTTCACCGATCTTCACCGCGGCGCGCTGGTCTCGGGCGATCACACGCAGATCGAGCGCCTGCTTTCCAACCTGCTTTCAAATGCGATCAAGTACACTCCCTCGGGCGGACTCGTGCGCGTTTCCGCCGGTTTCGCCGACACGCCGCAATGGGCCCGGCTGGTGGTGGAAGACACCGGCATGGGCATTCCGGCGGAAAACCTGCCGCATATCTTCGATCGCTTTTATCGCGTGCGCACCGCGGAAACCAGCGCGGCGCCGGGACTGGGGCTCGGCCTGAGCTTCGTCGCCTGGATCGTGGAAGTGCACGGCGGGCGAATCGAAGTCGCCAGCACGCCGGGCGAGGGCAGCCGCTTCACCGTCCTGCTGCCGCTGGCCGAATCGGCCGCACCCGAGCCTCCGCAGGATGAGCCGGCCATGGAAATCGAGCACGGCGAGCTCAAGGAGCCGGCGTAAACAGCTCCAACTGCTCGTCGCGAGGCCACAGCTCCGGCTCCGGCGGCGTGTTCTTCTTGTCGAAGCCATAGCGGCGGCGGATGTTTTGAACGCGCTCCTGAAGGCGCTCGGGGTAATCGCCGCGCAAGTACGCCATGCGATCGTAGCGCTCATGATATTTCCGCGCGAGCTGCGGGAAATGCTCGTCGATGAAGGGCAGAAAAACCTGTTTCGAGCAGGGCTTGAGAAACAAAACGTTCGCGCCGAAGTTGTGCGACCCCGCGCGCGAGGCGGCCTTCGCCAGCGCATCGAGCGATGGATCGCTGTCGTTGATCAGCGGCATCACCGGCGCGCAGAAGACACTCGCGCGCAATCCCGCGGCGGTCAGTTTGCGAACCGCGCCCAGCCGCAGGTCGGGACGCGGCGCCATCGGCTCGATCAGGCGCGCCAGATCGCGATCGAGCGTCGTAACCGTCACGTGCACGCTCAGAAAATGGCGGCGCGCGATTTCCGAGAGCACGTCGATATCGCGCGCGACCAGGTCCGATTTGGTGGTGATCCCGAGCTTCAGACCGGCGTTCGATGCGAAAACTTCCAGGATCGCGCGCGTCACGCGATAGCGCCGCTCGGCCGGTTGATACGGATCGGTTGCCGTTCCGAGCGCGACCGTTTCGCCGCGCGGCAGCTTGCGCAACTCCTCCCGAAACGCGCTGGCGTCGAAATGCTTGGCGAAAATCTTGCGCTCGAACTGGAGCGGATCGCGCAGTTCCATGAATTCGTGGGCGTAGCGCGCGTAGCAGTACTTGCAGCCGAACTCGCACCCGCGATACGGGTTGATGGTCCAGCGGAAGGGAACCCGCGGGCTGTCGCAACGGGTCAGGAACGATCGCGTCTCCAGCTCAAAATACTCGACGCGCCGTTTTGCCTCGATCCGCGGGCTTTGGGCGGCGATTCTGGCGATGCCTACGAGCTCCGGCATTTGATTATCTTCGCTCTTTCTTCGCCATAGGTCAAGCGCCACGGTCAAGAATTGTAAATCACGTCTATCTGCGAGATCTTCCGGGCGCCGGGATCCGTATACTTCGGATATGGGAAGCGTAATCGAAAGACTGTCTACATCCGCAATCGTCTGCGGCGCCGCGATTATGGGATTCAGCGCGAGCCCGGCAACTGCTGCCGTGCCCACCTTTTCCAAGGACGTCGCGCCGATTCTTTACGAGCATTGTGCGACCTGCCATCGGACGGGCGAGATCGCTCCGATGCCCCTGCTCACTTATCAACAGGCGAGGCCGTGGGCCAAGTCGATCCGCCAATACGTTTCCGAAGGCAAGATGCCGCCGTGGCATGCCTCGGAGCCAAGCGGCGTGTTCCTGAACGATCGCCGGCTGACCGAGGCTGATAAGGCCACTTTGATCGCGTGGGTGGACGGAGGCGCGCCGGAGGGCAATCCCAAGGATCTGCCGGCTGTTCCCAAGTTTGCGGAAGGATGGCAGATCGGGAAGCCGGACATGGTGATCTCGATCCCCAAACCGTTTGAGGTTCCGGCGGAAGGGACCGTCCAGTATCAGTATTTCACCGTCCCGACCAATTTCACCGAAGACAAGTGGGTGCAGGCCATGGAAATCCGGCCGGGCGTCCGCCGTGTGGTGCATCACGTCATTGTTTATATGAAGGAGCCGGAAGGCACCCCGTTCGTATCCGGGTTCAACCAGGTGTTGCCGAGGATGCCGCACATGAACCAGCGCGGCGGAGGCGGTCCGGGAGTGATGCTTGCCGCGACCGCGCCAGGAGCGCCGCCGATGGTGTTTCAGCCCGGCGAAGCGATCCGCATTCCCGCCGGCACGTCGCTGATCTTCCAGATCCATTACACCGCCAACGGCAAGGCCGCCTCGGATCAATCGAGCATCGGGCTGATCTTTGCGAAGCAAGCGCCGGAACGGGAGATTCACACCGCGGCGTTCTTCAATCCGATGCTCAAGATTCCCGCCGGCGATCCCGATCAGGCCATCGATTCGGCTATCGAATTCACCGAAGACTCCCATATCACCGCGATGGTCCCGCACACGCACCTTCGCGGGAAGAGCTGGCATTACCGCCTGATTTACCCCGACGGACGCTCCGAAGTGGTGCTGGATGTTCCGCACTACGATTTCAACTGGCAGACGTGGTACACCTTCTCGAAGCCGCTCGCGGTGCCGAAGGGATCGCGCCTGGAAGCCACGGCGGACTACGACAACTCGGTGAACAATCCGTCCAATCCGAATCCGAAAGTCGATGTGCGCTGGGGCGATCAGACCTGGGATGAGATGCAGTACACGGCGATGACGTATTACATCGATCATCCCGAGGCTGCCGCGCCGCCATCGACTGGCGGACCGGGCAGCGGTCCTGCGAGCCGCCAGCGCTAAAACAGCCGGGCTTGTGGCCACGAATGCACACGAGGCTTATTCGTGTGCATTCGTCTTCATTCGGGGCTAACGCCTGAATCAAGAGCAGCTCATTCGCGTGGGTATGATTGTAGGTAATGAAGCCGTTCTGTCTGACCGTGTTATTTCTCGGCGCCATGTGCGCGCAAATCGTGCCTTCTCCTCCAGCACCGGTGAACCCGCCGGGCATGCCGAGCGACGCCAAGCTGCCTAACGGAAAGCTCCAGCGCGACGAAATCGCTAAAGCCGATTACAAGAAAAACGTGGAGGACGCGGCGGAGCTGCTCAAGCTCGCCGGTGAGCTCAAAGCCGATCTGGACAAAGACACGGCCTACGTCGTCTCGGTCAAAGACATGAAGCGAACCGAGGATATCGAGAAGCTCGCGCGCAATATCCGCGGACGGCTGAAGCGATACTGAAAGTGGTAACCTGGAGCGTTTAGCTTCCATGTCCGCTCGTGAAAAATCCCAGTTGATGAGCGCCTCCGAGATCGACCGGACGCTGGTGCGCCTGGCGCATGAAATTCTGGAACGCTCGGGCGATCTGGACAAGCTGGCGTTCATCGGCATCCGCCGGCGCGGCGTTCCGCTGGCGCAGCGGCTGGCGAAGAAGATCGAATCGCTTGAAGCGCGCAAGATTCCCACCGGCATTCTGGATATCAATCTGTATCGCGACGATCTTTCAACCGTCGGCCACGCGCCGGTGGTCAACGCCACCGACATTCCCTTTCCGGTGACGGGCAAGGACATCATCCTGATGGACGACGTGCTTTATACGGGCCGCACCATTCGCGCCGCTCTCGACGCGCTGTTCGATCACGGCCGCCCCGCGCACGTGCAGCTTCTGGTGCTGATCGACCGCGGCCATCGCGAGCTGCCGATTGAGGCCAGCTACGTGGGGCGCAAGGTGCAGACCACCTCCAACGAAATCATCGAAGTGAAGTTCAACGAAGTCGACGCGATGGAAAAGGTGCTGCTGGTGGAGAAGGTCGCCGGGCACAATGCGTGAGGGGCTGCTGGGGATCGAGCATCTGACGCGCGGCCAGGTGGAAAGCATTCTCGATCGCGCGCGGGATTTTCAGCCGCGCACAGACACTCCCGCCAAGCTTGACCTGCTGCGCGCCCGCATGGTGGTGAACCTTTTCTTTGAGGCGTCCACGCGCACGCGGACCAGCTTCGAGATCGCTGCCAAACGCCTGGGCGCGGACACCATCTCCATCACCGCGCAGGCTTCCAGCGTATCCAAGGGCGAATCGCTGGTGGATACGCTCAACACGCTGGCGGCGATGCGGCCGGACGCCATCGTGATGCGCCATTCGGCGTCCGGAGCGCCGCATTTTTTGCAGCGCTATCTGGGCAAACCGATCATCAACGCCGGCGACGGCACGCACGAGCATCCCACGCAGGCGCTGCTCGACGCGCGCACGATTCTGGACCGCGGCGCGTCGCTTGAAAAACTCCGCGTGGCGATCATCGGGGACATCGCGCACAGCCGCGTGGCGCGGTCCAACGTTTATCTGCTCTCGAAGTTCGGCGCCGAAATCGTGTTGTGCGGCCCCGCGTCGCTGCTGCCCAAGGAGCTGAAAGAGATCGCGCCGGGAATTACGCTCACCACCGATATGCGCGAAGCGATTCGCGGCGCCGACGTCATCATGATGCTGAGGGTGCAGCTCGAGCGTCAGAACGATTCGCCGTTTCCCTCCGACGAATATTTTTCCTTCTACGGTCTGCGCCTGGAGCACCTGGAGCTGGCGCGGCCCAACGTGATTGTGATGCATCCGGGCCCCATCAATCGCGGGCGCGAAATTTCATCGGAAGTTGCGGATTCGCAGCGGTCGGTGATTTTGAACCAGGTGGAAAACGGGATTGCGGTGCGGATGGCGGTTCTGGAGAAGGTGCTCTGCGGGTAGTCGGTAGTGGGTCATGACGTTAGTCATTAAAAACGGCCGCGTGATCGATCCCGCGTCGGGGCGCGACGCGGTTGCGGACATATCCATCGAGGGCGGCGTGATTCGCGCCATCGATACCGGACTTTCCGGCGCGGAGATGATCGATGCCACCGGGCTGATCGTCGCGCCCGGCTTCATCGACATGCACGTGCACCTGCGCGAGCCGGGATTCGAGCATGCCGAGACCATCGAAAGCGGCTCCCGCGCGGCCGCTGCGGGCGGATTCACCTCCATCTGCCCCATGCCCAATACCTCGCCCGTGAACGACAATGCGACGGTGACCAGCTACATCATCGAGAAAGCGCGCCGGCACGCGGTGGTGAACGTGTGGCCCATCGGCGCAATCACCAAGGGATCGCTCGGCAACGAGCTGGCTTCCATAGGTTCGATGAAGGAAGCCGGCGCGGTGGCGATCTCCGACGACGGGCGCCCGGTGATGAACGCGCGCGTCATGCGCCGCGCCATGGAATGCGCACGCAGCTTTGGGCTGCCGGTGATCGATCATTGTGAAGACCTGCACCTGAGCGCCGCCGGCGATATGCACGAGGGTCTCGAATCGGTGCGGCTGGGGTTGCGCGGAATTCCGGGGTGCTCGGAAGACGTCATGGTGGCGCGCGACATCCTGCTCGCCGAGCTCACCGGCGCGCGTTATCACATCGCGCACATTTCCTCGCGCCATTCCGTGGAGATGGTCGCGTTCGCGAAATCGCGCGGCCTTGCGGTCACCGCCGAAGCGACGCCGCATCACCTGGCGCTCGCCGACGCGGACATGCGTCCCTACGACTCGAATTTCAAGATGAAGCCGCCCCTGCGCTCGCGCTGCGACGTGGGCGCGGTCGTGAGCGGCATCGTGAGCGGCGCCATCGACGCCATCGCCACGGATCACGCGCCGCATCCCGGGTCGGAAAAGATGCAGGAATTCGAAAAATGCCCGTTCGGCATTCTGGGCCTGGAAACGGCGATCGCGATCGCGCTGGAGCAGTTGGTGCATCCTGGCAAGATCGGCCTGATGCGTTTCGTCGAGCTGTTCACCACGGCGCCGGCGCGAATCCTGAATCTGGACCGCGGCAAGCTGGCGCTGGGCGCTCCGGCCGACGTGACCATTTTTTCGCTCGATCGCAAGTGGACCTACGACGTCAACCAATCCTTCTCCAAGAGCCGCAATTCTCCCTTCAACGGGCGCCAATTTTCCGGAGGTCCGGTGGCGACCCTCGTAAACGGGCGCGTCGTGTGGCAAGCGTAGGAGCACTCAAGCGTTACATTTAAAACCCCTAAGCAGCGGACTTTAGCACCCTCCTCCGAAAAAGCCTTACGCTGTTTGTAACGTTTCTAAACTCTAGTACAATCTTCAACAGTTCTCTAACGTTACCCTAACGGAGGAAAACCATGCGCAAACGCATCGGAAGGATTGTACTTGCTGCCGGCGTGGGGACCGGTCTTCTGTTTTACTTCGGAGCCAGCGCGGCACCCGCGCATCGCTCGCCCGCGATTATTCAGGGAGTGGATGAATCGAAGCTCGTCACGCTCCACGGCAACACCCATCCGGACGCGATCTCTGCCAACGACCGCGGCCAGGTCGGCGACGATCTTCATCTCGATCATCTGCTGCTCCAGTTGAAGCGCCTTCCGCAGGACCAGGCGGCGCTGGAACAATTTCTAGCCGAGCAGCAGGATCCGCAGTCGCCCAATTTCCACAAGTGGCTCAACGCGGCGGAGCTCGGGGAGCGTTTCGGCGCCGTCGATCAGGACGTGAACATCATCACCGGCTGGCTGCGCTCGCATGGCTTCGCGGTGAACGAGGTTCATCCCAGCCGCATGGTGATCGATTTTTCAGGAACGGCGGGGCAGGTGCGCGAGGCTTTTCACACCGAGATTCATAACCTGGAGGTCAATGCAACGCGGCACATCGGAAACATGAGCGACCCGCGGATTCCGGAAGCGCTCGCGGCGGCGGTGGAAGGAATCGTCTCGCTGCACGATTTCATGCCCCACCCGATGAATTCGCCGCGCACCGGGTACACCTTTACGAGCGGAAGCGCGACGTACCAGGCGCTGGTTCCCGGCGATCTGGCCACGATTTACAATTTCACTCCGGTATTCACGGGCGGCAACACCGGGCAGGGGCAGACGGTGGTGCTGATCGAAGACAGCGACGTCTACACCCTCAGCGACTTCAACACGTTCCGTTCCACCTTCGGGCTGCCTGCAAGCACGTTGAGCCAGGTGCACCCCAGCGGGACCGCGGGGACCTGCACCGATCCGGGCGCAAACAGCGATGACTCGGAAGCCGAGATCGACGTTGAGTGGGCTTCGGCGGCGGCGCCCGGCGCGACCATCGAGCTGGCTTCCTGTGCCAGTACCCGCACGACCTTTGGCGGATTCCTCGCCTTGCAGAACCTGATCGGGGCGGCCAACCACCCCTCGATCGTCAGCGTCAGCTACGGCGAGTCGGAAGCGCAACTGGGCGCGGCGGCCAACGCCTACGTCAATTCGCTGTATCAGACCGCGAGCGGCGGCGGCGTTTCAGTGTTTGTTTCCGCGGGCGATGAGGGCGCGGCCAGCTCGGATGCCGGCGCACTTTCCGCGTCGCACGGTATCACCGTGAGCGGATTCGCCAGCACCCCTTACAACACGGCCGTGGGCGGAACGGATTTTGAAGATACCTATCTCAACCAGAACAGCACGTATTGGAACGCGACCAACGGACCCAATTATGCGTCCGCGATAAAGTACATTCCGGAGATCCCCTGGAATGATTCCTGCGCAAGCGTGCTGATCGCCAACACCCTGGGCTACTCGGCGACCTACGGCACGAACGGATTTTGCAATAGCACGACGGCCCGTCGCGACGGCTTTCTGGGAGTGGTCGCCGGCAGTGGCGGACCGAGCAATTGCGCCACCGGCGCGCCGTTGAGAAACGGTATCGCCGGCGGCACGTGCAAAGGCTACGCCAAACCCGCATGGCAATCGGCCGCCGGAAATCCGGGCGACGCCGTGCGCGACATTCCGGATGTGTCGATGTTCGCGGCCAACGGCGTCTGGGGACATTATTACGTCGTGTGTTACTCCGACAAGAAGAACGGCGGCGTGCCTTGCACGGGAGCTCCCAGCGCGTGGGCGGGATTTGGAGGAACCTCGGTTTCCTCGCCGATCGTGGCCGGAATCCAGGCGCTGATCAACGCACGCACGAAGAGCTCCTGGGGCGTGTCGGCGCCTTATCTCTATTCCCTCGCGAAATCCAAGTGCCCAGGAAGCGGCTGCGCGTTCAACGACGTGGTCGCGGGCGACATGGACGTGAATTGCACCAACGGCTCGCCCAATTGCTACAATCCCAACACCATGGCGACACGCGGCGGCGTGCTGTCGACCTCGACCACAGCGTATTCGATCGCCTACGGAACCGGCCCTGGTTGGGATTTCGCCACGGGCCTGGGAAGCGTCAACGTCGCGAACCTGCTCAGCAACTGGCCGTGATGCTTTAGTCGGGGCCCTGCTACAGGTCGCGATAGGCGGCCAGGTCCACGCGCGCCTCTTTTAACGCCAGCCGTACTTCGGACGACGTCAGCGCCGCTAGCTCGCGCGCGCGGCTTTCTTTCAGGCGCGTGTCGGCGGCGCGCAGCTCGTCCGTGCACACGCCCGGATGGCACATGAACTCAGTGGAGCCCTCGGGCAGCGCGCGAATCAGCGCGGCGAGCTCCCCCGCATCGTAGTTACCCGTAATCTGGAAACCCGCAAAATGATCCGTGGAGCGGCAATGATGCCGGGCGAGCTCGCGCTCGAAGCGGGTGCGCACCACGGAAAAACTGCCGCTCACCATGCGCGTCATCGCGCTGGCGCCCCGGGCATGCAGAGGCACATCGAAGGGACGGCGGACCCAGGGAATCGCGAATTCCTCCGAGATCCGCGCAACCGCGGCCAGCACCGGCGGCAGAAGATGCGTGTGCTTGTGTGTGTCCAGGTGCGTCGGCCGCAGCCCCGCATCCATAATGCGGCGAACCTGCGCGGCGAACTCGTCGTGAATCCGGATCTTTCCCAGCGCGACCGCGCGCAGAAGCTGCGGCACCGTCGCGGGAAAGCCGGGTGAGCCCACCAGCACCAGGTGACAGCCCACGTCGAGCGTGGGAACCTCGCGGGCCAGCCGCACCGCGTCGTCGAAGGCATCGCCGGTCGCCATCAGCGTGGTGGCGGTGAGAATTCCCGAGCGGTGCGCCTCCACGATCCCCTGGTTGACGTCGCGCGTGAACCCGAAATCGTCCGCGTTGACCACCAGCTTCCGCACTTTAAAAAATATGCAGCTTGATGCTCAGGAATTTCTTGGGATTCGCGCGGAAATCCTTGATCAGTGCGTGCGTTTCCTGCATGGTTCCGTCCAGCGTCTGGTACAGCGACGGATTTACCAGCAACTGTCCCAGCGTCCCCTCCCCGCTGTTGATCTTGCCGAGCAGAGTGTCGATTCGCGCCATGGTGTCATGAAGCTGATTGGCGAGGTCGTCGCTCTTGAGAATCTTTCCGGCCGAACCTTTGCCGGCCTCGAGATCGGCGACGATCTGATTCAAGCCGTCGATGCTCTTGCGAAGATCGGCAATCGCCGCCTGGGCGTCGTTGTACATCGCCGGATCCTTGATCATCTTGCCCAGCGTTCCCTGCCCCTGCTGAAGACCCTCGAGGAGTTGATTCACGCGATCCATGGTCTGTGCGATCTGATTTGCAAGCTTGTCGTCGTTGACCAGCTGCCCCACGGTGCCTTTGGTCGAATTCATCGTGGTCAGCAGCTTCTCGGCTTCGTTCTCGATGGAAACGGCTTTGTTGTACAGCGTGGGATCGACCAGAAACTTGCCGATGGTGCCTTCACCGCTCAGAACTTCGTCGGCGAGCTTGTTGATTTTGTTGACCGTCTCCTGCAACGCGGCGAGCGTAGTGTTGCCTTGTTGAAACAGCGACTCCAGTTCCGCGGTGCTGGAGCTGGGCAATTCGCCGCCGGGCTTGACGGTTTCCTTGGCCTTGCCCTTGGTGATGTTCATGTAGCGCGGGCTGAGCAGGTTCGTCGTGGCGACCTGCGCGGTGGAATCGACGGGGATGGAGCTGAGGTATTCGGTGTAAACTTCCATGACGATTCTCACCACGCGGCGAGGGTTATCGGAACCGGACAGCTCGATTCGCTCCACCTGGCCGATGTCGATGCCGTTCAGCCGCACCGGAGCGCCGTCCGCCAGGTCCCCCGAATCGCCCACGTAGCTGTAGATTTCGGCGGTGCTCTTGAAGAATCCGCGCGAGCCGGACAGCAGGAAGATGAGATAGGCCAAAATCGACAGCGCGATGATCGCCATGATTCCCACCCGCAACTCCGCCCAGCGGATTCTTTGTTGTGAGGGCATAGTTTATTTGGCGAACTTCTGTACGTATGGGTCCCGGGATGCCTTCAGCTCCTCCTGCGTCCCCACGAACACCAGGCGCCCTTCGTGCATGACGAAGAATTGCGTCGTCATCTCGCTTCCGGCCGGGGCGCGTTCGATCTGTCCACTGCTCGGATTGTAGCGAAAATTGGCCAGCAAGTGCCCGTCCTGAAAGCGATGCGTGACCATCACGCTGGTGGCGTGCCGCAAATCGCGCTCCTTCAGGATCAGGTTCACGATGTTGTTGGCGGTAATGGGATCCAGGCCCGCGGTAGGCGAATCGTACAGCAGCAGGGGCGGCTCGGTCACCACCGCGCGCGCGATTCCCACGCGCCGCCGCATGCCTCCGGAAAGCTCGCTGGGAAACTTGTCCTCGGTGCCTTCCAGTTCCACGAAACTCAGTGCCTCGCTCACCCGCCCGGCGACGTGGCCGTTCTGCGACACGCGTCCGGCGCCCGCCTGCTGATTGAGCAGCGGATAGGCGACGTTCTCGCCGACGGTCAGGGAATCGAACAGGCCGCCTTCCTGGAACAGGATTCCCATCTTGGCGCGGATCTGGAACCAGTCGTTTTCCTTCAGGTGCGTAACCTCCTCGCCGAACACGAAAATGCGTCCGGAGTCCGGCGACACCAGGCCCAGCGACGCCTTGAGCAGCGTGGTTTTGCCGCTGCCCGCCACGCCGTAAACGATGCGCGTCGCCCCCGCCTCCATATCGAAGGACACGTGGTCGAGCGCCGGTGTCCCCTCGAAGCTCAGGCTGACATCCTCGAAGCGAAGCACGCTGCCGTTCATGTGAGATTGACGAAAATCTCGCCGAGAACGAAATCCACAATGAAGATCCAGATGCTGGAGACCACCACTGCCTTGGTGGTCGAGCGGCCCACGCCCTCGGTTCCGCCGCTGGTGCGCATCCCGTAAAAACAGCCCACCAGCGAGATGATGATCGCGAACGCGAACGGCTTCACCAGCCCCTGCACCACGTCGTTGTATTCGAGCACCTGCCAGCTCGACGTCCAATACTGCGAAAAGGGAAGTCCAAAGCGGTATTTGCCGATGATGTAACCGCCCATCAGGCCGATCAGGTCGGCCAGGATGGTCAGCAGCGGAAGCGTCACGGCGGTCGCGATCAGCCGCGGCGTCACCAGTTTCTGCACCGGATCGGTCCCCAGCGCGCGCATGGCGTCGATCTGCTCGGTCACCTTCATCGATCCCAGTTCGCTGGCGATGCCACTGGCATTGCGTCCCGCCACCAGGAGCGAAACCAGCACCGGCCCCAGCTCGCGCACCAGCACCACCGAAACCAGTTGCCCCAACTGCGCCGTGGCCCCGTAGGTGGCCAGCGTGCGTGAAAGCTGCAGCCCCATCACCAGGCCGCTGAACAGTCCAATGAACAGAACAATGAACAGCGATCCCACGCCGATGGTGTCCATCTGAATCAGGACATCGTCAAGATAGTGCGGGGCCCGGAACACGTTGCGCCAGGAGCGCCCCGTCAGCACAATGAAATCCTGAAATGTAAGGACTGGAGGCTTTAGGATATCGAGCAAATCGATTCCCCCGACATTGACGATGCTAACATGTGGATGCACGCCTCTAAAGAGGACGCTCAAGAAAGGGGACAGACTACTCTGTCCCCAGGCGCGAGACGTTGAAGCTGTGTAACGCGGCCGGCATGGACAGAGCGGTCTGTCCCCTTTTTTGAGCATCCTTTTGAACTTGCGGACACGCTATGAATGGATTGACCGACATCCCCGGAATCCTGGTAGGTCACGCCTCCGATTATGACGGATTGACCGGCTGCACGGCGATTTTGTGCGAAGCGGGCGCGGTGGCCGGCGGCGATATTCGCGGATCGGC
>Ga0335077_10002478_pt1 | contig 22049 bp, 20 predicted proteins | sample Lox_Sample_31_FD_207151 | JGI IMG/M metagenome (GOLD analysis project Ga0335077, IMG submission 207151) | Soil microbial communities from Loxahatchee National Wildlife Refuge, Florida, United States - Lox_Sample_3.1 | ecosystem: Environmental > Terrestrial > Soil > Wetlands | place: USA...
GTCCCACAGCTTCAGGTCGACGCAGCGCAGGTAGCGGTACTTCAGCCGGCGGATCTTCTCGATCTCGACCAGGTCCATCCGACCAGCCCTCCCAGCTAACCCGCCCGGGTACTAGAACATGTTCTACCTTGCGCGCGGTGCCGCGGGCAAGGCGGCCCGGAGGCCCGGCGGCGGGTGCCTGGCCGACGCGGCAGCGGGCTCGGCGAGAATCGGGACATGAGCGAAGGCGGAAGGCAGTGGATCGAGGGCCTGCCCGATGAGATGGCCGGGCAGCGCGAGATCATGCTCAGGCTGCTTGACTGGTCGCAGCATGGCGAGCTGGTGCGGTTCCTCGTGGTGGCGTGCTCGGTCGGGCGCGGCGCCGGTGACCGGCTGTCCGACCTCGATATGGGCATGGGCGTCGCCTCCGAGGACTTCGATGCGGCGGTGACCGAGGTCGGCCGGGCCATCGACGAGCTGCCTGGCCTGGTGGAGAGCTATCACCACAAGCTCGCCGGCATCACGACCACGCACGAGCGGATCTTCGCCCAGTACGCCAACCGGTGCCAGGTCGACCTGGTGATGATCCCGGTCACCGAGACCTGGGGCGGCGTTAAGGACGAGGTCGTGCTCTACGATCCGGACCGCCGGAGGACGGTCAGGTTCGAGCCGAGCCCGGTCACCCCGGCGCAGGCACGCGAGTGGGCGTTCAACGGCTGGAATTGCCTGGCCGACGTCGGCAAGTACCTGCGCCGCGGCTCGGCCTGGGAGGCGCTGGAACGGCTGCACCAGGCCAGGGCCGAGTACTGGCGGCTGCTCGCCACCGCGGCGGAGGTCGCGAACCCGCAGTTCGGGATCACCAGCCTGCTTGACTTCGCGCCGGACGCGGTGCCGGCGGATCTGGCGCGGACGGTGAGCCAGCTGGATCACGGCGGCTTGCTGCGGGCGGCTCGGAGGCTGGCCGACGAACTGACCGAGGTCGGCGAGCTCCTTCCGGCCGAACTTCGCGCCGCGCTGCCGGCGGCGATGGCCGACTACATCCGCGCCGACCTAGCCGACCTGTCGCTCCCGCACTAGAACCTGTTCTACCTTTTCGCCAACGAGCCTGGCAGGATCGGACCCGTGCGATTCTCCTATGCCGAGTCGATGACCGACCCGTCGTACTATGCCCCGCTGGCCAGGGCCGCCGAGGCGGCCGGGTACGACACCATGGTCATCCCGGACAGCATCTGCTACCCCGAGCACGCGACAAGCACCTACCCGTACAGCCCGGACGGCACCCGCGACTTCCTCGACGGCAAGCCGTTCATCGAGCCGTTCTCGCTGATCCCGGCGCTCGGCGCGGTGACGGAGCGGCTGAGGTTCGTCACGTTCGTGCTGAAGCTGCCGGTGCGCCACCCGGTGCTGGTGGCCAAGCAGGCCACGTCCACCGCGGTGCTCACCGGCAACCGGCTGTTGCTCGGGGTCGGGACCAGCCCGTGGCGTGAGGACTACGACATCCTCGGCGTACCGTGGGAGCGGCGCGGCAGGCGGATGGACGAGGACGTCGCCGTCATCAGGGGGCTGATGTCCGGCGGTTACTTCGGCTACGACGGCGAGCTCATCCAGATCCCGCCGGTCAAGATCTCGCCAGTGCCGACCGAGCCGATCCCGATCCTGTTCGGCGGGCACGGCGACGCGATGCTGCGCCGGGCCGCCCGCACCGGCGACGGCTGGATGCACGGCGGGGGCGACCCTGCCCACCTGCCCGGCCTGCTGGCGAGGCTGGCCGAGCTCCGGTGCGAGGAGGGGACCGACGGCCGCCCATTCGAGGTACACGTGATCTCGATGGACGCGTTCAGCGTGGACGGGGTGCGGCGGCTGGAGGACCTCGGCGTCACCGATCTGATCGTGGGCTTCCGGTGGCCCTACGCCACCGCGCCCGACACCCAGCCGCTGGCGGACAAGATCGGCGCGCTGGAAACCTTCGCCGAGAAAGTCATCGCGAAGGCGACGGGCTGACCACGGTGGAGGGCCAGCGCACCGCCCGTGACCTCGCCCGCGCGTCCCAGGCCGCGGTGCATGCCAAGGACCGGCAGGCGTGGCTCGACCTCTTCGCGCCGGACGCCGTGGTCGCCGACCCGATCGGCCTTTCCCCACTCGACCCGGCGGGCAACGGCCACCGCGGCCTCGCCGCCATCGCCGCGTTCTACGACACCGTGATCGCGCCGAACGACCAGATCAGCTTCGAGATCGAGCGGTCCTACCTGTGCGGCGACGAAGTCGCCGACGTGGGCATCATCAGGACCGCGCTGCCCGGCGGGAGCCACGTGGTGGTCGTGCGCGGCGTCTACACCTACCGGGCAGACGGGGCAGGGCGGCTCGCCGCGCTGCGCGCGTACTGGGAGTTCGACGCCGCCGAGATCATCGAGCAGCCGCGGTCAGAGCCGGGCTGAGCCGCTGGCCTGGGCTGAGACGCCAGCTTGCCGCCGGCGGTTACGGGCAGGCGGCCTTCATCCCCGCGATCATGCCCGACGACTTCGCCTTCAGCTGAGATAGCGCGGTGATGACGGCCTGCACCTGGGCCGACGTCGGCGGGCTCGACATCTTCTTTGCGGCATTGGTGACCTGGTCGACCGAGCTCCTGAGCTGGCTGGCCTGCGCCGAGAACCCTGGCTCGTCCTTCAGCGCGGTCAGCTGCGTGTTGATGTTCGTCACGTCAGTCCTGATCTGGCTGGCCGAGCTGGCGTTCAGCTGCACGTGCGTGAGGCTGGTGAGAGAGCCACGCAGTGAGTCGACGTGCTTGCAGGCAGCGGCCGACACCGACGGGCTCGTCGCGGCCGGCATGGACGAGGTCGGCGTGGCGCTCGGACTGCTCGACGTGCTGGCCGAGCTGCAGGCGGCGATCAACGCGGCGCTGCCGAATGCCAGAGCCGCGACCTTCCATCCAGCACCGCGAAGCTGCTTGTTGCTCATTGCGCCATGCTTCCCCGCACCGGGAGGAGGAACGTCACCCCTTCCGGGCGATCTCACCCGCCCGGTCACCCGGCCGGGGGATGGCGTCGCCGCGGGCGCGGCATACGGTGGTGGGAGTCCACGCTTACCCGCGGGCGCCGGTCCAGTTCTGGCCAGCCCGCCGCGGTGGCCGACCCGGGGGAAGGAGGCGGTCATGCCCGACAAGCTGATGCGCCTCAGCCGCTATCAGGAGCCCGATGGCAGCCGCCGCCCCGTCATGATCGGGATCGCCGGCGACAGCGCGGCCGGCAAGACCACCCTCACTCGCGGCATCGCCGAGGCACTCGGCCGGGACCGCGCCACCGCGGTCTGCGCCGACGACTACCACAGGTACGACCGCGACGAACGCCGCAGCCTCCCGTACACGGTCCTGAACCCGGACTGCAACTACATCGACATCATGGAGCAGCACCTGCAGCTGCTGGCGATGGGCAGGCCGATACTCAAGCCGGTCTACGACCATGCGACCGGCAAGCTCGTCCGGCCGGTGCTGGTCGAGCCGCGCGAGTTTGTCATCGTCGAGGGCCTGCTGCCGTTGCATACCAAGCTGGCACGGGCCTGCTTCGACATCACCGTCTACCTCGACCCGCCCGAGGAGATCCGCCACGAGTGGAAGCTGCGCCGGGACTGCCGCGAGCGGGGCTACACCCCCGACCAGGTGCTTGCCGAACTCAAGCGGCGCGAGCCCGAGTCGGCCAAGTTCATCAGGCCACAGCGGCAGTGGGCCGACATCGCGATCAGGTTCGCGCCGGTGGCCGGGCACGGGACCGTGCTCGACACCTCGCTGTCGGCGGAGATCCTGCTGCGGCCCACAGTCGTGCACCCTGACCTGTCCCACGTGCTGACCGACGAGGACCACAGGACCGTCCACCTCAAGCTGATCAGGGACAGCGACGGCCGGCCCGTGGACGCCCTGCACGTACACGGGTACGCGCCGCGCGAGGACAGCTACATCGTGGAGAAGGCAATCTGGGAGCAGCTGTCGATCGACCAGGCCACCATGCCACCGGACAGCCTCGGCGAGGTCGCCCCAGGCACCCGCAGCGAGTCGCTGGCGATCGCTCAGCTGCTGCTGCTCTGGCACCTGCTCGAGGCCCGCGGGTGAGCGCAGGGCCGGCGGACGACGACGAGCAGACGCCAGCCCGGCGGGTGGGTACCGTTCGTGCCATGGGTGCGCGGACCGAGCCGCTTCGGCTCGTGATCATCGACGATCACCAGATGGTGCTCGACGGGCTGCGTGCCATGCTCGGCCCCTACCGCGAGCAGGTCGACGTGATCGCCGAGAGCAGCGAGCCCGCCGACGCCTTGCGGGTAGTCACCGAGGTCGGGCCGGACGCCGTGCTGCTCGATATCCGCCTGCGCGGCGCGTCCGGGCTTGACTTGTGCCGCGAGATCCTGGCGGTGCTGCCCGCGTGCAAGGTCGTGTTCCTCACCGTCTACGACGACGAGCAGTACCTGTACCAGGCGCTGCGCGCCGGGGCGGCCGGCTTCCTGCTCAAGCGGATCCGCGGCGCCGAGCTCGTCGACTACCTGCGCAGAATCAGCGACGGCGAGGTGCTCATCGACCCGGCGCTGGCCGGACGCGTCGCGCTGTCCGCCGCCCGGGTGCAGAGCGGCGAGTTCTGGCCGGGTGCCAGCCTTGGCCTCACCCAGCGGGAGAGCGAGGTGCTCGCTCTGCTGGTGGCCGGGCTGTCCAATCGCGCCATCGCCGCCCGGCTTGTGGTCAGCGAGGAGACCGTGAAGACCCACTCCCGCGCGATCTACCGCAAGCTCGGCACCTCAGACCGGGCCGGGGCGGTGGCCGTGGCGCTGCGGGAAGGAGTGTTCCACTGACCGAGCTCATGGGCGGCGACGCGGAGCGCGAGGCGCTCCTGCTCTCCCGCGTGATCGACACGATCTCGGCCGGCCTTGACCTGGACCGGATGCTGCAGGGCGTGGCCACCCTGGTCACCGACACGACCGAGACCGACGTGTGCTTCGTGCACCTGCTCGACGAGGACGGCAGGAAGCTGCGGCTGCGCGGCGCCACGCCGCCGTTCGACCAGCTCGTCGGCAAGATCGAGCTGGCCGTGGGCGAGGGCGTGTCCGGCTGGGTGGCCAATCACGGCGAGCCCGCCGTGATCGTCGGCGACAAGAACAACGACCCGCGGTACCGCTACATCCCGGCCCTGCGCGGCGAGGACTACACCTCGATGGTGTCGGTACCCGTGGTCACCCCGCACGGTCACCTGGTGGGCGTGCTCAACGTGCACACCCTGCTGCGCCGCGAGTTCACCGCGGCCGACGTGGACCTGCTCCGCTCGGTGGCCGGGCTGGTCGCCGGGGCGATCGAGAATGCCAGGCTGCACCAGCGGCTGGCCGAGCGCGAGGAGGCGCTGGAGCGGTTCGCCGAGCAGACCATGGAGTGGCAGGAGAACGAGCGGCGCCGGCTGGCCGGCGAGATCCATGACGGCATCAGCCAGCGGATCGTCAGCCTCTTCTTCCACCTGTCCGCGGCGGCCGACACGATCGGGTCCGCCCCGGAACTGGCCGCCGAGCAGGTCGCGCGGGCACAGGAGCTTGCCGCCGCGGCACTCGACGAGACCAGGCTGGCCATCGCTGGCCTGCGGCCGCCCGTACTCGACGACCTCGGGCTCGCCCCCAGCCTGGTCAGCCTGGGCCATTCCTTTCCGCAGTTCGACGTGCGGGTGGACGCCGCCGATGTGCGGATGTCCGAGCACCTGGAGACGGCCGTCTACCGGACGGCGCAGGAGGCGCTGCAGAACGTCGCCAAGCATGCGAACGCACAGAACGTAAACGTCCGCCTGGCCGCGCCGGGCGGCCGGGTGGTGCTCGAGGTCAGCGACGACGGAGCCGGCTTCGACCCGGCCGCTGCCACGCTCGGCGACCAGCCCGGCCGACTGCCGGGGCCGAGCGCGCCGAGCGGGTTCGGGCTCTCCGGCATGCGCGAGCGCGCCGAGCTCCTGGGCGGCAAGCTCGACCTGGTCAGCGCGCCCGGACGGGGCACGACGGTACGCCTGACGCTGCCGGTGCCCGCGGCCTTACCGGCGGAGGCAGGGCTAGCCGACCGACCCGGCCGCGGTGCCGAACACCCTGCTGGCGCGGACGTCGGCGGCGCTGATCTCGACTAGGTCCTCAAGCCTGACCTCGCCGCCGGCCGCGACCAGGCGGCCGGCCTGGCGCAGCCGCAGCCGGTCGATCGCGTTGCGGATGCTCCTGGCGTTGGCGAACCGCGGCTGGGTCATCCGCGCCGCCACGTACTCGGCGAACGCCTCCCGCGCCGCCGCCGACATCACGTACTCCTCGCGCTCGAGCATCTTGTCCGCGATCCGCAGCAGCTCGTCGAGGGTGAAGTCGGGGAAGGCCAGGTGGTGCGCCACGCGGGAGGCCATTCCCGGGTTGGACCGGAAGAACGTGTCCATCCGGTCGGCGTAGCCGGCCAGGATCACGACGAGATCCTCCCGGTGCGACTCCATGAACTGCAGCAGGATCTCGATCGCCTCCTGCCCGTAGTCCCGCTCGTTCTCCGGCCGGTACAGGTAATACGCCTCGTCGATGAACAGCACCCCGCCCATCGCCCGCTTGAGCACCTCCTTGGTCTTGGGCGCGGTATGCCCGACGTACTGGCCGACCAGGTCGTCGCGGGTGACGCAGACCAGCTGGCCCTTGCGCAGGTAGCCGAGCTCGGCAAGCAGCTCGCCCATGTGCATGGCCACCGTGGTCTTGCCGGTGCCCGGGCTGCCGGTGAAGCACATGTGCAGGCTGGGCCTTGACGAGCTCAGCCCGTGCCGCTGCCTGATCCGGTCGATCAGCAGCAGCGCCGCGATCTCGCGCACCTTGGTCTTGACCGGCGCCAGCCCCACGAACTCCGCGTCGAGCCGGTCGAGTATCTCCCCGATCCGCAGCCCCTGCTGCTCGGCGTCGAGGTCGACCAGTCCGGGCTCATTCGGGCTGTGCTCATTCGGGCTGTGCTCACCCGGGCCGTGCTCATTCGGGCTGGTTTCCGTCATTACGGCTCGCTGGCGTAACGCTGGCCGGCGGGCCGGTCGGCGGCGTAGGCGTGCAGCGAGTAGCGCACCCGCCGGTCCGAGGTTTCCTGCCGGTCAAGCCGGAAGCCAGGCTCCTGCGCCGGCCGACTCACGATGAAGCTCAGCGCGGTCGTCTGCCTGCCGAGGCTGGCGTCGTAGGCGGACACCTTGATGTAGTGCTCGGGGTACGCCTCCCGGCAGGCGGTCACCTCGCCCATGGCGGCGGCCGCGTCCGCGATCTCGAACATCGGCAGCCCCCACATCTCCCACAGCACGTTGCGCGGATGCGGGTCGTCGGTGAACTCGACCGCGACGGCCCACCCCTGGTCGATCGCGTACTGGATCTGAGCGAGTATCTCGGGATCGGTCAGGTCGGGCAACGCCGAGAACGTTCCTTGCATGAGCCGCACTGGCGGGCTCCTCTCCGTTGCGAAATATGACGGCAGGCCGCGGTCACGGAGTCGGCGTCAGCACGACATCGGGCGTGTCGGTGGACTCGTAGTTGAACGTGATGTCGCCCCACACGTCGAGAGCGACTCGCAGCGGCTCGCATTGCCTGGCGGCCTCGCGCAGGATGTCCTCGCCCTCGCTGGCGAAGTCGCGGCCCTCGTTCCTCGCCTTGATCATCGCCTCGGTCGCGACGCGGTTGGCGGTGGCTCCGGCGGCTATGCCCATCGGGTGGCCGATCGTGCCGCCGCCGAACTGAAGCACCACGTCCTCGCCGAGGTAATCGAGCAGCTGGTGCATCTGCCCTGCGTGGATACCGCCCGAGGCGACCGGCATGGTGCCGGGCATCGAGCCCCAGTCCTGATCGAAGTAGATCCCGTTGGCCGGGTTCATCGGCACCTGTGCCAGGCGCAGTGTGTCGTAGTAACCGCGGGTGTTCGCAGGGTCGCCCTCCAGCTTGCCGACCACGGTGCCGGCGTGGATGTGGTCCACCCCGATCAGACGGCACCACTTGGCCAGCACCCGAAAGCTCACGCCGTGCGTCTTCTGCCTGGTGAACGTGCTGTGCCCGGCCCGGTGCAGGTGCAGCAGGACGCCGTTCCTCCTAGCCCACTTCGACAGCGAGTGCAGCGCCGTATAGCCGACGGTCAGGTCCGCCATGATCACGACGCTGCCGAGTTCCTTGGCGAAGTCGGCCCGCTCGTAGATGTCCTCCATGCTCGCGGCGGTGACGTTGAGGTAGTGGCCCTTGATCTCGCCGGTCCGCTCCTGCGCCCGGTTGACCGCCTCCATCGTGAACAGGAACCTGTCGCGCCAGCGCATGAACGGCTGGGAGTTGATGTTCTCGTCGTCCTTGGTGAAGTCCAGGCCGCCGCGCAGGCCCTCGTAGACCACCCGGCCGTAGTTGCGGGCGGACAGGCCGAGCTTGGGCTTGGTGGTGGCACCGAGCAGCGGGCGGCCGTACTTGTTCAGGTACTCGCGCTCCATCACGATCCCGTGCGGCGGGCCCTGGAAGGTCTTGACGTAGTGCAGCGGGATCCGCATGTCCTCCAGGCGCAGCGCCCGCAGGGCCTTGAAGCCGAACACGTTCCCGATGATCGAGGAGGTCAGGTTCGGCACCGATCCCTCCTCGAACAGGTCGATGTCGTAGGCGATGTACGCGATGTACTCGCCCTCGCGGCCGGGCACCGGGTCCACCCGGTAGCACTTGGCCTGGTAGTGGTCGTAGGCCGTCAGCCGGTCCGTCCAGACCACGGTCCAGGTCGCCGTCGACGACTCCCCGGCCACCGCGGCACCCGCCTCCTCGGGCGGGACGCCGGGCTGCGGCGTGATCCGGAACGCGGCGAGCACGTCGGTCGCGGCTGGCTCGTAGTCCGGCTGCCAGTAGCCCATCTGGGCGTAGGGGATGACCCCCGCGCTCCAGCGTTCCTCATCCGCCGCCATGGTTCCTCCGATCTCCCGCTCGCCACCGGGAGACCCGACCGGCTCGCAGTTGCGTGTGATGATCTCGTCGTCGTGATCCGTCGCCGCGATCCAGTTTCACCATGCCAGCGGATTGCCATAAAGTCTATTGAGAGTTTTGCAAATATTGATAAGTGAATACTTATGTGTCTAGCCGACGGAACCCGCCGTCGCTGACGGCGTAGCCGACCAGCCGCCCGGCGGGGCTGACCAGGGTCCCCGCGTGGGCGACCAGGTACCAGTCCCGGTGCAGCGGCGTGCCGGGCACGTCGATCGCCGCGAGCCTGCCGTCGGCCAGCTCGGCCGCCACGCCGTCCCTGGATAGCAGGGTGATCCCGAGTCCCACCCGAGCTGACTCGCGGATCGCGCCGTTGGAACCCACCACCACCGTCGACGGCGCGATGTCGAGGTCGGCGAGCAGCGCGTGGGTGCTCGCGCGGGTCCCCGACCCAGGCTCGCGCAGCAGCCAGGTCTGGCGGGCCAGCCACGGCAGCAGCTCGCCTTTGGCGGCCACGGCCTGCCCGGCAAGTTCGGGAGCCGCCACGACCACGAGCTCGTGCGGGCGCACCGCGTGCACGGTGACGTTCCAGCCGGGCTCTGGCCGGCCGCCGAGAATCAGGTCCACCTGGTGCCGGTCGAGCAGCGCGTGCACCCGATCCCTGTTGCCGACCTCCAGCCGCACCCCGGCCTGCGGGTACCGTTGGCGGAACCCGCCGAGCAGGGCAGGCGCGATCTGCTCGGCCGCGGTCGTGACCGCGGCGATCCGCAGCTCTCCGCGCTCGGGGTCGGCGGCCGCCGCGGCGGCGTTGCGCGCCTCGTCGACCAGCCCGAGTATCCGCCTGGCATAGCCGGCGTAGGCGATCCCGGCCGGGGTGAGCTTCAGCCCGCGCCCGTCCGGCTCGACCAGCGCGATGCCCAGCGACTTCCGCAGCCCGGCTAGCGAAGCGGACACGGCGGCCTGGGTGACCACGAGCTCCTCCGCCGCGGCGCGGACCGAGCCGGTCTCCGCCACCGCCAGGAAGGTCCGCAGCTGATTGAGCGTCACACCCGAGCCCTGCACTGACAGTTCACATCGAATAGTTAAACCTCAACTTATCAATAACGGCCCGCGCCTCGCCCTCGCCCAACTAAGCCTCGCCCGCACCCCGCCCGCACCCGTCCCAGGCGCGAGAGAATCGCTTCCGTGGGCACGCCGTTCTCGTTCCTGACCCACCTGGACTGCGGCAGGTGCGGCTCTCGCTACGACGCCGCGCTGGTCCAGGGCACCTGTGCCTGCGGCTCGCCGCTGCTCGCGCGCTATGACCTCGACCGGGTCGCCCTCCAGGTCAGCCCCGCCGACTTCGCGACCCGGGCGCCCGACCTGTGGCGGTACCACGAGCTGCTGCCCGTGGCTGAACCCGGCCACATCGTCAGCCTCGGCGAGGGCATGACGCCGCTGCTCGCGATGCCCAGGCTCGGCCGCGCGCTCGGCGTGCCGCGGCTGCTGATGAAGGACGAGGGGCTGATCCCGACCGGCACGTTCAAGGCGCGGGGCGCGGCGGTCGGCGTCTCGCGCGCCGCCGAACTCGGCGTCGCCGGGGTCGCGATGCCCACCAACGGCAACGCGGGGGCGGCCTGGGCGACCTACGCGGCGCGGGCGGGGTTGTGCAGCCTGATCGTGATGCCGACCGGCGCCCCGGTCATCACCCGCGCCGAGTGCGCCGCGGCCGGCGCCGAGCTGTACCTGGTGGACGGGCTGATCGGCGACGCCGGCAAGCTGGCCGCCGCGGCGCTGCCCGGCCGGGCCGGCTACCAGGACGTCTCCACCCTGAAGGAGCCCTACCGGCTTGAGGGCAAGAAGACCATGGGCCTGGAGATCGCCGAGCAGCTCGGCTGGCGGCTCCCCGACGTGATCGTGTACCCGACCGGCGGCGGGGTCGGGATCATCGGCATCTACAAGGCCCTGCTCGAGCTACGCCAGCTCGGCTGGGCGGGCGGCGACCTGCCCAGGCTGGTTGCGGTCCAGGCCACCGGCTGCGCGCCGATCGTCAAGGCATTCGCCAGCGGCGCGCGGAAGAGCGAGCCGTGGCCGGACGCGAGGACCGTGGCGTTCGGCATCAACGTGCCCAAGGCGCTCGGCGACTTCCTGGTGCTTGACGCCGTGTACCAGACCGGCGGCACGGCCATCGCGGTCGACGACGAGACGCTGCTCTCCGGCCAGCGCGAGGTGGCGCGGCTCGAGGGCAGCTTCGTCTGCCCCGAGGGTGCCGCCTGCTTCGCCGCGGTCCGCATGCTCCGCCAGTCCGGCTGGCTGTCGGGAAACGAGGAGGTAGTCGTGCTCAACACCGGCACCGGACTGAAGTACCCGGGCACCATCCCGGTCGACGCGGTGACCGACGTGCCGGTGCTGGCACCGGGAGACCGGCTCCCCGACGAGCACGCCGCCCGCGGCTGGGCGGTCCGCCCATGACCGGCGCGCAGTACGACCTCGACAGGTTCGTCGCCGCACAGGACGCCGGGGACAGCTACCGGCACGCGGTTGACGAGCTTCGCCGGGGCCGCAAGACCGGCCACTGGATCTGGTACGTGTTCCCGCAGATCGCAGGGCTCGGGCAGAGCCCCACCTCGGTCCGCTACTCCATCTCCTCGCTCGGCGAGGCGCAGGCCTACCTGCGCCACCCCGTGCTCGGGGCCCGGCTGGCCGAGTGCACCGGAATCCTTGTCGCGACCCGCGACCGCACCGCGGAGAAGATACTCGGCGGCCTGGACGCGATGAAGCTGCGGTCGTCGATGACGCTGTTCCATCGGGCAGCGCCGGATGAGCGGGTGTTCGGCCAGGTGCTTGACCAGTACTTCGGCGGCGAGGCCGACCCGGCCACCGACCGGCTGATCGCCGCGCGGAACTGAGCCTGCAACCCGGGCACAGCAGGCTCGTGGTCCTGGCCATGGCCGCCTACCGCCTCTGGACCGCGCGAGCCTGAACCCGAGCTAAGAGCCACGGCTTGACCGGCGCGCCCGGCAGCGTGGGCCGGAGGGCAGCAGCGGGGCCCTATGGCGTCCGCAGCCCGTCGATCTGGTCGAAGTCGCCGATGCCGTTGTCCGTCCCGCCACCACCAGACCACTGCCACATCAGCGCCGTGCTGCTCGAGCTGCTCTGACCGCCGAAGAACTGCGCGCACGTGGACGTGCCGCGCAGGCACCACCCGGACGCCGGGTCGGACAGGCTGCTCGTGTTCGCCGTGTAGGTCCACTCGTACAGGTCGGGGATCTTCGACGAGGACCCGGTGCCGAAGATGTCGGCCCAGATCGACGGCGCCGAGTAGACGCCGGTCCGGTACGTGGAGTGGGCGGTCACGTAGCTGGCGAAGCCGTCAAGCACGGCGCGGTCCACGGCGGCCGCGATGTGCCGGGTCTTGACCACGCCGCTGCACGGTGCGGTGTAGATGGCGTTCCACCCGTTGTCGGGCGCGGGCGTGTAGTCCGGCGCGCTCCCCGGCAGCTCGACGTCCATCCACACCACCGGGTAGTTCTCGGTGCCGTGCATGTCGAGCAGTGCCCGCGCCGCCTGCTGCTGGCCCCACGTGGTCGCCTCGGAAACGGTCCCGTTGTAGTGCGGATCGACTCCCGGCCCCGCCATGAACCAGTAGCCAGCCGTGCCCACGCCCTTGTGGTACCTGGAGTAGTTGGCGGCGGCCTGCGAGAAGTTCGTCGACGACCAGGCCAGCAGGCCGCTGCTGCGGCAGCCCTGCCAGCGCGCCCAGTTCCCGACCATGCCGACGTACCCGCCGTAGGAGCCGCCTATGGCAGGCTCGAAGTACGGCCCCGAGCCGGTGACCGGCATCGGCCGGCTGTCGGTCCCGTACCAGAACCCGGCCGGCGTGTCGCCCGAGGGGGCCGCGGGGCGGGCCGCAGCCGCCGGAGCAGCGCTCGCCGCGGACGTTCCCGCCGTGACAGCGAGCACGGCCAGCCCGGCCGCCAGCGCGGCCGCGGTCGCGTGCAGCGTGCGGGACGAGATCATTCGGGCCTCGACCTTGCCAGTCATCAGCATCACCTCCCGGACGAGGCTACTTGCGCTCGGGACCTGACCAGCCGAACGAGCGCAGCAGGGCGTCGAGCACCTCGCTCCACGGCGTCGGCTCGAGCCCGAATGCGCGCCGCGCGGCGGCGGAGTCCATCACGAAGTCCTGGCTGAACTGGTACTGCGTCTCGCGAAGCTCGCGCATCAGCGTCGAGGTGAGCCCGGCCAGCCAGAGCACGGAAGAGGGCACCGTGCGCACCGGCACCGGCGCCCGGCCGGCCGCCCGCGCGATGTCGGCGACCGCGTCCCGCTGGGTCAGCGCCGGACCCGACGGCGTATGCCAGGCGCGGCCCCAGGCCGCGGGCTCCGCGGCGGCGGCCACGGCCAGCCGCGCCACGTCGCCGGTGTAGGTCCAGGTGTGCGGCCGGTCGGCCCTGCCGAGCACCGTCACCGCCTTGCCCTGCAGGACGCGCGGCACGACCCGGTCGCCAAGGGCGCTCCCCGCGCCTGGCCCGACGTAATCCGACGCTCTGACCTCGACGGCCCGGACCTGCCCGGCTTGATGAGCCGCCAGCGCCTGCTCCCACATCCGAGCCCGAACCATTCCCTTCCTGCCGGTCGCGGCCAGCGGGGTGGACTCGGTCATCGGGTGCTCGGCGTCGTAGCCCGGGGTGCCGAGCGACCGGCTCGCCGGTCCGTAGCCGTACAGATTGGAGATAGTGACCAGTACGGGGCCGTTGCGCTCGGCGGCCCCGAGCAGGGCGTCGGCGATCGGCGGCCACAGCTCAGGCCAGCGATGGTAGGGCGGGTTCGCGCAGTTGTAGATCGCCGTCGCACCGTCGGTCAGCCGCGCCATGGCCGGCGCGTCCGAGGCGTCGGCGGCGAGCGCGTCGATCGCACCGGGCTCGGCGGCACCGGGCCCCGCGACACCGGCCCCTGCAGCACCGGACCCCCGGGCACCGGACCTCGCGGCGCTCGGACCGGCTGCGGCCGACTCGCCGGCGATGCGGGCCGGGCCCGAGCCTGACCTGGTCACGAGACGGACCCGGTGGCCTCGGGCAGCCAGCAGCCGAGCCACCCCGCTGCCGATCGGCCCGGCACCCACGACGACATGCAGCTCACCCGAGCCCTGCTGCCCGGACCCGGCCGCCTTCGCCGCCACCTGCTCTGCTGGGTTCTGGGTGGTCATGCTGGCTCCTTTAGGCAACTAGCGCTCTCATTCAAGAGCGGCGCTCTCACAACCAGCGTCGCCGACATCTCGCCTCCTGTCAAGAGCACCGCTCTGTTTTGTTGCCAATGCTCTTGTCTCGTGGCATGATGCGGGAATGCCATCAGTGCCGAGAACCGCCAGGGAGCGAGCGCGGGCCGAGATCACGGCTGAGATCCTCCAGGCGGGCCGCAGGCATCTCGCGACCGACGGTGCCGCCGGGCTCAGCCTGCGTGCGATCGCGCGCGAACTCGGCATGGCGTCCTCGGCCGTCTACCGTTACGTTGCCAGCCGGGACGACCTGCTGACCAGGCTGATCATCGACGCCTACAACTCCCTTGGAGCTGCGGCCGAGGCGGCCGAGGCCAGGTCGGCGCGGGACGACCTCGCCGGGCGCTGGGCGGCGGTGTGCCAGGCAGTGCGGTCGTGGGCGTTGCGGAACCCGAACGAGTACGCGCTCGTCTACGGGTCGCCCGTGCCTGGCTACGTAGCCCCCGCCGACACCATCGGCCCGGCTAGCCGCGTCTCCAACCTGCTGGTCCAGATCATGCTGGATGCGACCGACCGCGGCATCGCCGGTGCCGGAGACGGAGGAGCCGGGGGCGGCGGGGCGGCGAACGGCCGGGCCGCGGGCGGCGGGGCGGCGCCGGGCGGCGGGGCAGTGGCCGGGTGGCAGGCCGCGCTGGCGCCGCTGCGCGCGGCGCTCCCCCGGCCGGTGCCCGACTCCGTCGTGCAGGCCAGCCTGATGGCCTGGGTGGGCCTGTTCGGGATCGTGTCCTTCGAGTTGTTCGGCCAGTTCACCAACGTCATCGCCGAGGGTCCAGGTGACCGCGACGCGTTCTTTGCCCGATGCGTAGCCGAATGGGCCGATCAGCTCGGTATCGGCACGGCGAACGGCGGCTAACGGCGGCCGGCCGAGTGCGGCGAGGCCGCCGAGTGCGGACGGGAGGCACGCCCCGGTTTCAGCCGGAATGGCGACCCAGGAACTCCAGCGTGCGCTCGTTGAACGCCTCGACGTTCTCGTAGATCGGGGCGTGCGCGCAGTCCTCGAACACGATCAGCTCCGAGCCGACGATGCCGGCCGTCAGCGGCTCGGCGAACCGCGTGGACGTGCAGGCGTCGTGGCGGCCGAACGTGATCAGCGTCGGCGCGTTGATCGCACCGAGCGCCTCGCGCGCGTCGTGCGCCAGGACCGCCTCTGACTGGCGCAGGAACGCGTCCACCGGCGGCATCGGTCGGCTCCGGACGAAGTCGGCCAGGGAGTCGACGTACTCGGGCCGCGCCGCGTACAGCTCCGGGGTCAGGCACCAGGGCAGGATCCCCTTGATCACCATGTCGGTCACGCTGTCCAGGGCCTGCGCCATAATCCGCCAGGTCTCCACGACGACGCGCAGGTAGGGGTCGGTGTGATGCCAGGCGCTGTGCAGGGACAGCGACTTCACCAGGTCCGGGTGCTCGGCCGCGAGCCACATGCCGACGGCCGCGCCGAGCGACAGGCCGAACACGTGCGCCTGCCCGATCTCCGCCGCCTGCATGAACGCGGCGACGTCCTGCGCCAGCAGCTCGGTGGTGTAGCTGCCCCCCGGCTTGCTGGTGAGTCCCGCGCCGCGCAGGTCGACCGAGTAGCAGGTGTAGTGCTTGGCATACTCGGCCACCTGGAAGGCGTAGCACGCCTGGTCGGCCGCCAGGTAAGGGATGAGGACCATCGGCTCGCCCTCGCCCTGGACCTCGTAGTAGATCTCGATGCCGTTTGCCTGCACGGTTGGCATGGTGGCCCCTTCCTGGCGCGGCCGACCCTGCGCAGGGCCGGTGTTCCGGTGCTGTCCGCTCGCGCCGGCCTGCGCCGTCAGGACGGCAGGAGATCCCGGGCGATCTGGACGAGCAGCGCGAGCTTAGCGCGCTCGGCCTCGGGCGTAATGGCGTTGCCGGCGGATGACGTCGCGAAGCCGCACTGCGGGCTGACCGCCAGCCGCTCGCGGTCGATCAGCTGACTGGCCTGCGCGACTCTGGCGGCGAGCAGGTCGCGCGGCTCAAGCCGGGAGGTCTTGGTGCTTACCAGGCCGAGCACCACCACCTTGTCGGCAGGTACCAGCCGCAGCGGGTCGAACGAGCCAGACCGCTCGTCGTCATACTCGAGCAGCAGCCGGTCCGCGCGCACGCCGCCGAAGATCGGCCCTGCGATGGGCTCGTAGTCGCCCGCCACGAGCCAGCGGCTGAGCTGGTTGCCGCGGCACAGGTGGAAGCCGAACGTGGCAGGCCGCCCGGCCTCGATCACCGCGTTGTCGAGCTCGATGCCGTAGCTGAGCCAGCGCTGCACGGGCCAGCCGCGTGCCTCGTAGAACGCACGCCAGGCCGGGTCGATCAGCAGCGGGTAGTGCGGGGCGTCCAGCTGGATGTAGCCGCAGCCCAGCCTGACCAGCTCGGCGACCTCGTCCCGCAGCACCTGCACCACGTCGGTAAGGAAGGCGTCCAGGGTCGGGTAGGCGGCGGCCGACTTCTCCGGCGACCAGAGGTTCGCCAGCAGCGAGGGACTCGGCAGCGTCACCTTGACCGGCCGGGTGGTGCAGCCGCGCATGAACGTGAACTCCTCGGCGGCCAGGTTGCGGCGCCTGCGCAGCCGCCCGACGACCGCCAGGTCCGCCGGGCGCTCGATCGTGGCGTCGCCCACCTCGTCGGAGTGCCACTGGCCCCAGAGCCAGGCGTCCAGGCTCACCCCGGCGAATCCGTCGCAGGCCGCGGTCAGCTCGGCCTGGAACGACTCGCGGCGCATCTCGCCGTCGTTGACGACCGGCAGGTCCACGTCCTCCTGCAGGGCGACGACCTCGCGCACCGCCCGGTCCTCGGCCGCTTTGAACGCGGCCGGCGCGAGCTCGCCCCGCGCGTAGGCGGCGCGCGCCTGCAGCAAGAACGGCGGGCGCAGCAGGCTGCCGACGTGCTCCACTCGCGCGGTGATCGTCACTCACCCAGCATCCCACCCGGTCCGCGCCGCCGGCCGCCTACCACCGGCTGCCTACCACCGGCCGCGATGTACCACCTCATCGAACGGGCGGCGGTCAGTACTTTGGATCGGGGCGAGCGGCCGGTCGGTCGGGTAGCCAAGCGATATCAACAGCGCGGCAGGTTCTGGCACGCGCCCGCTGATCCGCCGTATCATGGCGGCATGCATCGCTGCGCAACGCTGACCTGGTGGCCGTCCTAGGACGACCGCCTGGAAGTTGCGCACCCACAGGGGTCGTCCGGCCGGACGGCCCTTTTCTTTTTCCATAACGGGCCGTGCGGCCGACTGACCCCACTCCTGACGGAAGGAATCTGACGTGACCGCACCCCTGATGACGTTCCCGGCTCCGGCCGGGGCCGGCGGACCCGCAGGGTCCGCCGGGTCAGCCTCGCTGGCGGCCGCACAGCGGCGCAGCACCCAGCTCGAGGCGCTGATCGCCGCCGACGCGTCCCGGTTCAGGATCCTCACCGGGGACCGTCCGACTGGCCCGCTGCACCTGGGCCACTACTTCGGCACCCTGGGCAGCCGGGTCAGGCTGCAGCGGGCGGGCGCCGAGCTTTTCGTGCTGGTGGCCGACTACCAGGTACTCACCGACCGGGATGTCGCCGACCGGCTCGGCGAGCACGTGACCGGCCTGGTGGCCGACTACCTGGCGGCCGGGATCGACCCGGCGGCGGCGACGATCTTCGCGCACAGCGCCGTCCCGGCGCTGAACCAGATGATGCTGCCGTTCCTGTCGCTGGTCTCGGTGACCGAGCTCGGCCGCAACCCCACCGTGAAGGAGGACATTGCCCAGTCCAGGCAGGCCTCGGTCAGCGGGCTGATGTTCACCTATCCGGTGCACCAGGCCGCCGACATCTTGTTCTGCAAGGCCAACCTGGTGCCGGTCGGCAAGGACCAGCTGCCGCATGTCCAGGTCACCAGGGCGATCGCCCGCCGTTTCAACGACAGGTACGCGGACGGGTCCGCGTTCTTCCCGCTGCCCGATGCGCTGCTGTCCGCGGCGCCGAACCTGCTGGGCATCGACGGCGGGAAGATGAGCAAGAGCCGCGGGAACGCGATCAGCCTGTCCGCCTCGGCCGACGAGACCGCGCGCCTGATCCGGCGGGCGAGGACCGACACGCGGCGCGACATCAGCTACGAGCCCGATGCCAGGCCCGAGGTGTCCAGCCTGGTGCTGCTTGCCGCTCTCTGCCAGGACCGCGATCCCGGCGAGGTGGCCGCCGAGATCGGCGCGGGCGGGGGCGAGCGGCTCAAGCGCGTGGTCACCGAGTCGGTCAACGAGTTCCTGCGGCCGCTGCGGGCCAGGCGGGCCGAGCTGGCCGCCGATCCTGGATACCTGCTCGGCGTGCTCAGGTCAGGGAACGCCAGGGCCGCGGCGATCGCCGGCCGCACGCTGGCCGAGGTCAGGGACGCGATGGGGACCAGCTACTGACCGCGGGCGCCGGCCGGACGGACCGGCCACCTTTCCGGACCGGCGTCACGGCCCTAGCCTGGATGTGGGCTGACCTGACGATGGAGCCAACGTGCAGATCGACATCAGGCCGGTTGCCAGGCTGCGCGGTCCCGCACCGCTCCGCCTCGGCCCGGCGCTCGGGCCGGCCTTCGACGCGCTCACCACGTCGTCGGTGGACCTGTCCACGCTCAAGGTGACCTGCGACTGGATCCAGTACCGCAGCAACTTCGCCGAGCCGGTCAGGTGCCGCCCGGTGCTTGCCGAGCGGCCGCGCGAGCTGCACCGCAGCGCCGGGCTCGAGGCCGGCGGCGATCCCGGCGCGGCGCCGAGCCCGGCCGTGCCCGGCCCGGCCAGCGCGCTCGAGCTGGCCATCGACCTGCGCCGGTGCGGGGACCTTGACCTGGCCACCAGCGTCAAGCAGGCGCTGGCCGAGCACCCGGGCGGTGACGGCCAGGGCCGGACGTTCCTCGAGGACTGGACGCCGGCCAGCGCCAGCTGCATCTGGCGGTTCAACACCATGTACTGGCAGTCGCTGTCCCGGTGGGAGGAGGCCACCGGGCGCGAGTACGAGCAGGCGCTGCCCGGCGGCCAGAGCGACGCGCGCAACGCCGAGGCGGCGCGCGAGCTGATCGGCGAGCTGTTCCGGGTGTGGGACTCGCTGGAGGCCCGCCACGCGCTGCCCGACCAGCTCTACGTGGTCGAGCTCGGCGTCGGCAACGGCGGCCAGGCCAGGACCTGGCTGGACGCCTTCGTCGACCTGGACCGCAGGCACGGCCGCGACTACTACGCCAGGCTGCACTACCTGATGGGCGATTACTCAGGGCACGTGCTCGAGCGCGCCTGGCAGGTGGTGGCCGACCACGGCGAGCACGTCAGCGCGCTGGTACTGGACGCGAGCCGCCCGGCGCGGACGCTCGGCTTCCTGCGCGGCAAGGCGTTCTGCGTCTACATCTCCAACGTCTATGACAACCTGCCCACCGACGAGGTGGCCAGCATCGCCGGACGGCCCTACCTGGTCGAGGTGCGCGCGTTCCTGCGGGACGAGGACGCGATGAGGATCGCGAGGAAGGCGCGAGTCCGCAGGTCCGAGCTCGGCACGGTGATCGGCAGGCTGCTGCGGCTCGGTCCCGACCTGCTCGCCGAGACCGCGCCCGGCCAGTTCCCCGACCCGGCGGCCGCGGTCGCGCTCTGGGAGCAGGTCTGGTCGGCGCTGTACCTGCAGGAACGCTACGTGCCGCTGGACGGCCTCGACGCCTACCAGGTCGCGCCCTCGCTGACCGGGGAGATCCTGCGGCCGGCGCTCGACGGCAGCGGGGACGTCAGGATGCACGTCAGCAACGGGGCGCTGGCCAGCTTCACCGAGACGCTGCCGCTGCTGCACCCCTACGGGCGGCTGCTCTGCCACGATTTGTTCGTGACCCAGACGCTGGCGTATCACGGCGGGTTCTACGGGCCGGGCAAGTACGACGGGTCGGTGATGAACTGGGTGAACGGCCCCCTGCTGCAGCTGGCCGGCAACCGGCGCGGCTTCCAGGTGCAGATCCTTCCGTTCAGCGGCAGGCCGGAGGCGAACGTCAAGACGCTGGTCGCGCAGGTCAGGGACTGACCGATGCTGCTGCCCACCACGGTCGTCGGCTCGTACTCCGTACCCGAGTGGCTGGAGCGGCTGAAGACCGATTATTACCACCGGCGGATCAGCGCGCAGCATCTGAACGAGATCCATGAGGTCGCGATCAAGGCGGCACTGGTGGACCAGGAGCTTGCCGGGCTTGACATCGTCTCCGACGGCGAGCTGCGGCGCGACAACGACATCGACTACCTGCTGGCCAGGATCCCCGGGGTGGAGATTCCGCACCGCGCGAAGACCGACTACTACGACTACTACGACGCCGAGGTGACCAGGCCGCTGCCCGAGCCCGGCGAGACCGCGGCCGGCCTGGCCGCCGACTTCACGTTCACCAAGGCGCACACGCACAAGCCGGTCAAGTTCTCGTTCACGGGGCCGTTCTCCCTGTCGCGGCGGATCCGCGACAGCGCCTACGCCGACCCGGCCGACCTGGTGCGGGCCCTGGCCAGGTGGCTGAACTGCCAGGCACGCGAGCTCGCCGACGCCGGAGCCGACCTGCTCCAGATCGACGAGCCGTTCCTGGCCGGCTACCCGGATGCGGCCGAGCTCGCGGTGGAGGCGGTGAACATCGTCACCGCCGGGGTGAGCGCGACCTGGGCGCTGCACGTCTGCTACGGCAACCGTTACGCCAGGCCGCTGTGGGAGGGGCACTACGACTTCCTGTTCCCCGCCGTGCTCGAGGCGCGGGTCGATCAGCTGGTGCTCGAGTTCGCCAGGAAAGGGCCGGGCGACCTGCGGCTGTTCCGCCAGTACGGCTGGGACCGTGGCGTCGGCGTCGGCGTCATCGACGTGAAGTCGACCCAGGTGGAGGCCGCCGAACTTGTCGCTTCGAGGGTCCGGCGCGCGCTCGAGGTCGTGCCAGCCGGCCGGCTGACGCTCAACCCCGACTGCGGCCTGCGCCACCTGCCCGCCGAGGTCGCCAGGGCCAAGTTGCGGGCCCTGGTCGCCGGGACCGCGATCGTCCGCGCTGAGCTTGCCGCCGCCTAGCCGCCTGGCTGGCCCAGCGTCGGGTCCGGCCACGCGCCCTCGCAGAGCTCGTCGAGCTCGCGCTGGAGCAGAGCGGCCAGCGCGCCATGGTCAGTGATGCGCTCAGGGTCGGCCGTGACCACCACGCTGATCACGCCGGCATAGGACAGCACGGCGAAGCTCAGGGCCACGTTGCCGGCCACCATGGTGACCGGCAGCAGGTCGGTGATCTCGGCGCCCGCGAACCGCTGCCGGTCCTGCGGGCCGCGCAGGTTCGTGACGAAGACGTTCACGAACGGCTGGTGGTTGATGAACCACGCGAGCGCGCCGGTGGCGGCCAGCACCCGGAACGCGGGCGCGAGCAGCTCGCCCGAGGCGCCGCGGCGCCTGGTCTTGTGGGCCCTGGTGCTCGCCGCGATCAGTCCGAGCTGATCCGCCCGCGCGCCGCCGACCGGCAGCCGCACGGGCATGGTCCCGACAAGGTTGCCGAGCGACGACGGGTCGGCAGCGGGCCGCGCCGCCACGATCACCGAGGCGACCAGGTCGCCGGGTACCTCGCCGCGCGCCGTGACCAGGCTGGCGAGCGCCCTGGTCACGGCGAGCAGCATCACGTCGTTGACCGTCGCTCCGTGCGCCCTGGCGTAGGCGTGGATGGGAGCCAGGCCAGCCCGCGCGATGTCGTAGCTCCGTCGCGCGCCGGTACGGCCGTTCAGCGACGAGCCGGCCGGCCAGGCCACCGCGGCAGGGTCGAGTTCGGTCAGCGCCTCGCGCAGGCTGGCCGCGCGGCGCAGCGCACGGCCCGCGACCGCGGCCGCCGATCCGGCCGCCTCGGCGGCCAGCCGGCCACGCGATGGCAGCGGGCGCGGGAACCCCGCGTGAGCATCATCGT
>Ga0335077_10002479_pt1 | contig 22048 bp, 17 predicted proteins | sample Lox_Sample_31_FD_207151 | JGI IMG/M metagenome (GOLD analysis project Ga0335077, IMG submission 207151) | Soil microbial communities from Loxahatchee National Wildlife Refuge, Florida, United States - Lox_Sample_3.1 | ecosystem: Environmental > Terrestrial > Soil > Wetlands | place: USA...
ACTCCCATGGTGTGACGGGCGGTGTGTACAAGACCCGGGAACGTATTCACCGCGACATGCTGATCCGCGATTACTAGCGATTCCGACTTCATGCAGTCGAGTTGCAGACTGCAATCCGGACTACGACCGGTTTTCTGGGATTGGCTCCCCCTCGCGGGTTGGCAGCCCTTTGTACCGGCCATTGTATGACGTGTGAAGCCCTACCCATAAGGGCCATGAGGACTTGACGTCATCCCCACCTTCCTCCGGTTTGTCACCGGCAGTCTCACTAGAGTGCCCTTTCGTAGCAACTAGTGACAAGGGTTGCGCTCGTTGCGGGACTTAACCCAACATCTCACGACACGAGCTGACGACAGCCATGCAGCACCTGTGTCCCGGTTCCCTTTCGGGCACTCTCGCATCTCTGCGAGATACCGGGCATGTCAAGGGTAGGTAAGGTTTTTCGCGTTGCATCGAATTAATCCACATCATCCACCGCTTGTGCGGGTCCCCGTCAATTCCTTTGAGTTTTAATCTTGCGACCGTACTCCCCAGGCGGTCGACTTCACGCGTTAGCTGCGTTACCGAGGATGTAAATCCCCGACAACTAGTCGACATCGTTTAGGGCGTGGACTACCAGGGTATCTAATCCTGTTTGCTCCCCACGCTTTCGTACATGAGCGTCAGTCTTATCCCAGGGGGCTGCCTTCGCCATCGGTGTTCCTCCACATCTCTACGCATTTCACTGCTACACGTGGAATTCCACCCCCCTCTGACAGACTCTAGCTATGCAGTCACAAATGCAGTTCCCAGGTTAGGCCCGGGGATTTCACACCTGTCTTACATAGCCGCCTGCGTACGCTTTACGCCCAGTAATTCCGATTAACGCTTGCACCCTACGTATTACCGCGGCTGCTGGCACGTAGTTAGCCGGTGCTTATTCTGCAGGTACCGTCATTAGCGCGGGGTATTAGCTCGCGCCGTTTCGTTCCTGCCAAAAGCGGTTTACAACCCGAAGGCCTTCTTCCCGCACGCGGCATGGCTGGATCAGGCTTGCGCCCATTGTCCAAAATTCCCCACTGCTGCCTCCCGTAGGAGTCTGGGCCGTGTCTCAGTCCCAGTGTGGCTGGTCGTCCTCTCAGACCAGCTACCGATCGTCGCCTTGGTGAGCCATTACCTCACCAACTAGCTAATCGGGCATCGGCCGCTCCCATAGTGCAAGGTCTTTCGATCCCCTGCTTTCCTCCGTGGAGCGTATGCGGTATTAGCCAGTCTTTCGACTGGTTATCCCCCGCTACGGGGCACGTTCCGATGTATTACTCACCCGTTCGCCACTCGCCACCAGGGTTGCCCCCGTGCTGCCGTTCGACTTGCATGTGTAAGGCATGCCGCCAGCGTTCAATCTGAGCCAGGATCAAACTCTTCAGTTCGATTCCTATGGTGGACACACTCGCGTGCGTCCAGAACTCACTTGCGGAATTGAGGTTGTCGGTTCTTTCGAACCTACCTCTACTCTTTGGTGAGCGATCTTTGACTTGAGCTGCCACCGCTTCCGGCGTGAGACCGTGCGCAGTGGTTGCGCCGTCAAACAAGCGCCCACACTTATCGGCTGTTTCGTTGTTAAAGAGCGGCTGCCTGAGCCGGTTCGCCGACACTCGCAGGCGATTCCGGTACTTGGACACGCCGAGCGCGTCCGCAAGCAGCAAAGAAGCGGAATTATGGCGGCCGCAAAATGGGTTGTCAAACCGCTGCGTTGCGGCAGGCTTGGCAGCGGCGCAAGTCGTCGGCTAACCGATTGAAACTGCAGGGGGAGTGCCGGCGCGCTACTTGTTGTGGAACTGTGGTTTGCGCTTTGCGACAAACGCGGCCATGCCTTCCTTTTGGTCGGCAGTCGCAAACAGCGAGTGAAACATCCGGCGCTCGAAGAGCACGCCTTCGGCGAGCGCCGACTCGTACGCCCGATTGACGGCTTCCTTGGCCATCATCAGGGCGGGTGACGAGAATCCGGCGATCTGGGCGGCCATGCTCAGCGCCTCGTCCATCAGCTTGGCCGCGGGCACGACGCGTGACACCAGGCCGGCTCGCTCGGCCTCCGCCGCGTCCATCATCCGTCCGGTCAGGACCAGATCCATCGCCTTTGCCTTGCCGACGGCGCGCGGCAGACGCTGCGTTCCGCCCGCTCCGGGAATGACGCCGAGCTTGATCTCGGGCTGGCCGAATTTCGCCGTGTCGGCGGCGATCACGATGTCGCACATCATCGCGAGCTCGCAGCCGCCACCCAGAGCGAAACCGGCCACCGCGGCAATGACCGGCTTGCGCACGCGACGCAACGTCTCCCAGTTGCGCGTGATGTATTCAGCCTTGAACACATCCATGTACGACCAGTCCTTCATCGCGCCGATATCGGCCCCCGCCGCGAACGCCTTGTCGTTGCCGGTGATCACCATGGCGCCGATACCGTCATCCGCATCGAATTCGAGCAGCGCCGATCCAAGTTCGTCCATCAGCGTGTCGTTGAGCGCGTTGAGCGCCTGCGGGCGGTTCAGCGTGATCACACCCACTCGCTCGCGGCGCGCCGTGAGGATGTTCTGGTAAGTCATCTCGAACTCCGCGGCGGGGCTATTCGCGGCCGCTCGGCGGCGGCAGGTCGATGTGATCGACGATGCTGTCGCCCGCCAACGGCCGCGAGTAAAAGTACCCCTGCGCAAAATCGCAGCCGATCGAACGCAGGTATTCCACCTGCTCCGCCGACTCGACGCCTTCGGCGACCACCTTGAGCCGGAAGTGCCGCGCAACCGCGAGCATCGCGTGCACGATCGCGCAGCTGTCCGCATCGTGCGGAAGTCCTGCCACGAACGACTGATCGATCTTCAGAGTCGAGATCGGCAGCCGCTTGAGGTACGCGAGATTGGACCTGTTCGTACCGAAATCATCCAGGACGAGACCGATGCCAAGCGAAGCAAGCTCCGCCATCACGTCGTTGTTGATCTCGTTCTCGCCCACCAGCGTGCGCTCGGTGACTTCCAGAATAATCATCCGGGGCTCGATGCCGTGCTTGCCCAGAGCGCTGCGCACGATCAACGGCAGCACTGACGAACCGAGCTCACGTCCAGCGACGTTGATCGAAACCGGAATATCGAAACCCGGACGCTTCTCGCGCCAGCGGCCGATTTGCGTGAGTACCTCGTTCACCACCCAGCGCGTGATACGTTCCGACAGCCCGCTCGCCTCGGCGACGCCGATGAACCGGTCGGGCGTCAACAGTCCATAGGTCGGGTGCTGCCAGCGGATCAGCGCCTCGAGGCCGACGACGCGACCGCTCGTCATCTCCACTTGGTGCTGGTATTCGATGCAGAACTGCGCCGCCCCGCCCTGCAGCGCCTTGAGCAGCTGGATGCCGAGCTGGACGTCGCGCGCGTCGCGTTCGGCACGGATCGGATTGAAGAAGCTGAACTGGTTGCGGCCGTCGCGCTTGGCCTGGTACATCGCCGCGTCGGCATTCTTCAGCAGCGTGCTGATCTCGCGCCCGTGCTCGGGAAAGAGCGCGACGCCGATCGACGCCGACACCTGCGTGTCGACGTTGGGCACGAGATCCGTGCGATGCAGGGTCTGGGCAATGCGCGCCGCGAGCAGAGCCACTTCCTCTCTGTGCTCGAACTGCTCTAGCAGCACGACGAATTCGTCGCCGCCCAGCCGTGCAACGACACCAGCGTCGCCGACCGTCTCCTTCAGCACGAGCGCCGCCGACTTGATCAGCGCGTCACCGACCAGGTGTCCGAGGGTGTCGTTGACATCCTTGAAGCGGTCGAGATCGATCAGCATGACCGCGATCCGGCGATCGCGGTTCGATGCCGTCATGATCATGTCCCGCATCGACTCGCGGAGCAGGTTGCGGTTGGGCAGGCCGGTCAACGGGTCGTACCACGCCAGCTGCTCGATCCGGATCTCCGCCTCCTGCCGCTGCGAGGCCTCCAATGCAAGTGCGACGAGCAGCGCGGCGGTCGTGACGAAGCCGATTTCGTCGTTGTCCCAGGCGCGCGGTTCGCGATCCTGCACCCGCAGCACCCCCTGCACCTCGCCGTCGAGAAGCACCGGCGCATCCAACGTCGCGCGCGCCGACGCCCATCGCGCATCGCCGGTGGCCGTGTGCAGGAGCGGCGACATCCGCATATCGGAGATCACCACCGGCTGACGGGCGCGGAACGCAGCGAAGTACCCGGGAAATGAAGCCGCCGACAACGCCGCACCGATCCAGTCGCGCGAGAAGCGCTCGCGCGCACGGTCGTAGTGCGCCTCGCAGCGCAACTCGACGGGATCCTGGTTCAGCCGCCAGAAACTGGCGCTGCCCGCCATGAGCGTCTCGGAGCACATGCGCAGCGTTTGCGCCAGCGACTGCGCGAGATCGCCGCGCGTATGAATCGCTAGGTCGAGCAGCCGCTCCTGAAAATCTACCCGGCGCGCTTCGCGCTGGGCCGGCGCCTGGACACGCGTCGCCGGAGCCTCGCCGCCGGCATGCTCTTCGGTGACTTCGACTGCCGTCAGCATCAGGCCGCCGATTGCCGGTTCGTTCCTGCAATCGCGCACCACGACCCAGAAATCCTTGACCTGCCCCGCCGCGTCGACCGCACGCACCTTGCAGGCGGGTGCGCGCGCGCGATCCGATTGGGCCGCTGCACCGATCGCCGTTTCGAGCAGATGCTGATCGTCGGCCACTGCGAACGCCGAACCGTGGCGGCCGATGAAGTCGTGCTGCGTCAGGCCGAGCGTACGCACGATGGCCGGCGACTGGTAGCGCACGATCCCCTTCGCATCGAGCACCATTAGCAGATCGGTGCTGTTCGTGGCGAACGCGATCAGGCGCTGCTCGAGCAGGGTTGCGCGCGACTGCAGGCCGATGCGTGCACTGGCGTCCTCGCCGACGATCGCGACCGCGCGCAAGCGGCGGTCGAAAAGCCGGTTCGTGATACGCGCGCCGAGCCAGCGTGCCGCACCCGTGGCGCTATTTGCCCGCAACCGCCAGACGCAGTCGCGCACATCGGGCCCGGTCTGGGCGCCGAACTGCTCGACGATCGCGCGCAGCTCGCCGCTCGCCGATTCCTCGAGCAGCAGGTCGAATGGCACGCCCAGCACCTCGCTCGCCTGCAGATCGGGCCAGATATCGGGGGCGGCGCTGGCATTGACGACGCGCCGATCCGAGCCGATCAGCCACGCGGCGCCGCCCGGACCGTGTGCCGTCGCCGAGCGCTGCGCCTGCAGCGCCGACTCCGCGCGCGCGGCCGCACGCTGCGCCGAGATGTCCTTGACCGTGATCGCCGCCACGCTCTCGTTCTCGAAGCGCAGCGCCTCGGCGTCGAGCTCGAGCGGGATGCGCCTCCCATCGACGAACGTGGCGATGGTCCGCATCTTGACGTTGTTGCCGTCCTGCAGGCGGGACCAGAGACGCGACCACCTCCGCGCGGCATCGCGCGGGCGACGAAAAGCGAGGAACACCGACAGGTGCCGCCCGATCACTTCCTCGGCACGCACACCGACGAGCGCGAGTGTGGCTTCGTTCGCCGAGAGGATCTGACCGGACGCGTTGATGCAAACGGCCGCAAGCGGCAAATGGTCGAACGCCGCCTGCTTCAACGAGGATTCGACTGCGGACTGCCGCAGCGGAACAACGGAGGACGCCAGAGCTGCCTGCTCGTCACAACCTTACACCGGAGCCGCGACCGGGCACCCTATCGGAGGCTGGGAGAGCGATTCATTGTGCCACGCCAAGAGCGATAAGCAACACTGTCGGCGTCGCGTCCGCGGCCTTCCGCCCGGCTCGGTAGACTCGAATGACCCACCGTTACTGTGCACCTGAGGAGATCCTGATGTTCAAGGCGGTCTATCTCACCCGGCCCGACGACAAGTTCTCCGCCGCTGTAACCGACCTCGACGAGGCGCAACTCGAGCGCGCGACCCCCGGTTGCGAGGTTGCGCTCAACGTGGAGTATTCGACCGTCAACTACAAGGACGGCCTGGCGCTCACCAACAAGTCCCCGATCGTCCGGGTGTGGCCGATGGTGCCCGGAATCGACGCGGCCGGAACGGTGACGGCCAGCACGCACGCCAGGTGGCGCGTCGGCGACAAGGTCATTCTCAACGGTTGGGGCGTCGGCGAATCGTATTGGGGCGGGCTGGCCCGCAAGGCGCGGTTTCGCGGCGACTGGCTGGTGCGCGTACCTGACGGCCTCGACACACGTCGGGCAATGGCGATCGGAACCGCCGGCTATACGGCGATGCTTTGTTGCCTCGCGTTGCGGGACCAGGGCGTGACGCCCTCCGGCGGCGAAATCCTCGTCACCGGTGCGAGCGGCGGCGTCGGCTCGATTGCCATCGCGTTGCTTGCCGGGCGCGGCTTCCGGGTCGTCGCCTCCACCGGCAAGCTCGCCGAGGCCGACTACCTGAAGGGGCTCGGTGCGGCCGAAGTGGTGGATCGCAAGGACCTCTCCGCGCCCGGGAAGCCGTTGCAGAAAGAGCGCTGGGCGGGCGTCGTCGATTCGGTCGGCAGTCACACGCTCGCCAACGCATGCGCGCAGACACGGTCGGAGGGCGTCGTCGCCGCGTGTGGCCTGGCACAAGGCATGGACTTCCCGGCGACCGTTGCCCCGTTCATCTTGCGAGGCGTCAAGCTGCTTGGCATCAATTCGGTGACGTGCTCGCTGGCTTTGCGCGAGCGGGCCTGGGCAGCGCTCGCGAACGAGCTCGACCCAGGCCGGCTGGAAACGATCACGCGCGAGGTCGGGCTCGCCGATGCGTTGATCGTGGCGCAGGACATCGTCGCGGGCAGGGTGCGCGGCCGGATCGTGGTCAACGTCAATGCATGACATCGGGAGCGCGCACCGATCCGGAATGACCGCGGGCTGCTAACTTGCGCACCTCCATGGAGGGGATTTCGATGAACCAACTCAGCATCAACGGGCGCGACGTGCAGGTCGAGGTCGATCCGTCGACGCCTCTGCTCTGGGTGCTGCGGGATGCGCTGGGCATGACCGGCACCAAGTTCGGATGCGGGATCGCGGCGTGCGGGGCGTGCACGGTCCACGTCGACGGACAACCGACGCGCTCGTGTTCGATTCCAGTCTCTGCCCTGACCGGCAGGGCGATCACGACGATCGAAGCGATGGAGTCCGACCGCATCGGCAAGGCCGTACAGGACGCGTGGGTCCGCAACGACGTCGTCCAGTGCGGCTACTGCCAATCCGGCCAGGTGCTGGCGGCGACCGCGCTGCTTAAGGCGAAGAAGGCGCCGACCGACAAGGACATCGACGAAGTCATGGCGGGAAACATCTGTCGCTGCGGCACCTATGTCCGGATTCGCGCCGCCATCAAGGACGCGGCCAAGGCCCTTGCATAGGAGGAGCGGCATGGAATCGTTGATGAATCCCCGCGCGTCAACCCTCCCGGGAGAGTTGACGACGTCGCAAGCGACGCGGTTGTCGCGCCGCCAGTTCCTGCAGGCCACGGGCGTGGCCGGTGCGGGCCTGCTGCTCGGCATCGCGCTGCCGATCGGCGGGCGTTTCGCGCTCGCGCAGGAGAGCCGCAAGTTCGTCTATCCGCCCGCGGCGTTCATCCGGATCGCGCCGGACGACACCGTCACGATCCTCATCAACAAGCTCGAGTTCGGGCAGGGCGTGATGACCTCGCTGCCGATGCTGATCGCAGAAGAACTCGAGTGCGACTGGAACAAGGTGACGGCCGAACACGCTCCGGCAGCGCAGGTCTATGCGCACCCGACGTTCGGCATCCAGATGACGGGCGGATCGATGTCGATCTCGTCGAGCTGGCAACAGTTCCGCATCATCGGGGCGACGGCGCGCGACATGCTCATCACCGCCGCCGCGCAGAAGTGGAAGACCGACAAGGCGCACCTCGACACACGCGACGGCGTGGTGATCGAGATCGGCGGCCAGAAGCGCAAGGCCACCTACGGTTCGCTCGCCGAGGCTGCGATGCAGTTGCCGCCGCCCCAGCGCATCGGTGTCAAGGCCGACGCCGCCGACTGGAAGCTGATCGGCAAGCCGACTCGTCGCATCGACTCGCGCGCGAAGGTCTCGGGACGCGCGATGTTCGGCATGGACGTGCGGCTGCCCGGGATGAAGATCGCGGTGATCGCGCGACCGCCGGTGTTCGGCGGCAAGGCGAAGCAGTTCGACCCCGTCAAGGCGCGCGCCGTTCCCGGCGTCGAGGCGGTCGTGCCGATCCCTGTCGACCGCGGCGGAACAGGCGTGGCGGTCGTGGCGACCGGCTACTGGCCCGCACGCCAGGGGCGCGAGGCGCTCACCGTGGAGTGGGATCTTCCCGCCGGCGTCGACAGCACCGAGCAGCTCGCGCAGTACAAGCAGCTCGCGCAGCAGCCGGGCCTGGTGGCACGCGCGGATCCCGCGACCGACGCCGTGCAGGCCGTCGCCAAGACCCTCGAGGCGGTCTACGAGTTCCCGTATCTGGCGCATGCGCCGATGGAGCCGCTCAATGCGACCGTCGAGTTGCAAGCCGACAAGATGCGGATCTGGTGCGGTTCGCAGTTCCAGACCATCGACCAGGTGCTGGCCGCGCAGGCAGCCGGACTCAAGCCGGAAGCGGTCGAGCTCATCACCACTTTCGCCGGCGGCGGGTTCGGACGACGTGCCAATCCCTCCGCAGACTACGTCGTGGAGGCTGTTCAGGTGGCGAAAGCCATGAAACAGGCCGGCATCGAGGCGCCGGTGAAGGTCATCTGGTCGCGCGAAGACGACATGCGCGGCGGCTACTACCGGCCCGTGCACGTGCACCGGGTCGCGGTCGGAGTCGATGCGAAAGGCATGCCCGCCAGCTGGCAGCACACGATCGTCGGCCAGTCGATCCTCAAGGGCACGGCGTTCGAGAAGGCGATGGTCAAGAACGGCGTCGATGCGACGATGATCGAAGGCGTCGCCGACACACCCTACAAACTGCCCGCGATGCAGGTCAACGCGCATCACCCGGAGCTCAACGTTCCCGTCCTGTGGTGGCGCTCGGTCGGCCACTCGCATACAGCGTTCGTGATGGAGACCATGATCGACCAACTCGCCGCCGCGGCGAAGGTGGATCCGATCGCCTACCGCCTGGCCCTGCTCGATGCGAAGGACAGCCGTCATCGCAACGTGCTCGCATTGGTGCGCGACAAGTCCGGCTGGGGCAAGGCACCGTTGCCCAAGGGGCGCGCCCGTGGAGTTGCCGTACATGAGAGCTTCGGTTCGGTCTGTGCCCAGGTCGCCGAGGTTTCGCTCGACGGCGACACGATCCACGTGCACCGCGTCACCGCGGCCGTCGATTGCGGTATCGCCGTCAATCCCCTGACGGTCGAAGCGCAGATCCAATCGGCGATGGCGTTCGGTCTTTCCGCCGCGCTGTACGGCCGTGTCACATTGAAGAACGGCCAGGTGGAGCAATCGAACTTCAGCGACTACCCGGTCCTGCGCCTCAACGAGATGCCCGAGTGCAGCGTGCACATCGTGCCGAGCAAGGAAGCGCCGACCGGAATCGGCGAGCCGGGCACGCCGCCGATCGCACCGGCGATCGCGAACGCCGTGTTTGCCCTCAATGGGAAACGTCTGTCGCGCCTGCCGTTCGACCTGGCTGCGGCGTAGACGGCACGAAGTCTCTCTGCGTCGTCGCGCGGAATCCCGCCAAGACGGGTGCGCGACGGGCTCGGGATATCGTTTGCGGCAAAATCCTCCAACGCCTGGCGACGGATGCACCGTTGCTGACGCTGCCGTCCGGCGCCAATCCGCGTCGAAGTTCGAACCAGGAGAAGTGCATGTCGCTCGTTTCCATCCCCCGCCTCGCAGCGATCTCGTGCGCAGGGGCGGCGCTCTTTGTGGTCGGGGGCGCGCTGGCACAGCCGAAGAGCCGTGCCGATTGCGAAGCGTCTTACAAGCCACAGGTCGGACAAAGTGGAAAGGACGTCGTCTGGGTGCCGACGCCTGACGAACTGGTCGACAAGATGCTGCGCATGGCCAAGACCACTGCGCAGGACTACGTGATCGACCTCGGCGCCGGCGACGGCAAGATCGCGATCGCCGCTGCCAAGAGCTTCGGCGCGACCGCGCTCGGCGTCGAATACAACCCGGACATGGTCAAACTCGCCAACTGCATGGTCCAGGTGGAAGGCGTCGCCGGCAAGGCCAAGATCATCCATGGCGACATCTTCAAGGAGGACTTCAGCAAGGCGAACGTCGTGACGATGTATCTCCTTCCGGAGCTGAACCTCTGCGTCCGTCATCGTGTGCTGGCCATGCGGCCGGGCACGCGCGTCGTCTCGCACCAATTCACGATGGGCGACTGGAGCGCGGACGAGTCGGCCGAATTCGATTACCGCACCGCGTACCTGTGGATCGTCCCCGCCAGGGTCGCCGGCACCTGGGCCATCAAGGACAACGGCGGGTTGCAGGCAACCGTGGCGCTGAACCAGACTTACCAGAAATTGACCGGCGAAGCGACGCAGGGCAGCGCCAAGCAGCCGCTGGTCGGAGCAGCGCTGCGCGGCGACCAGCTGACGTTCGCATTCAACGACGACAAGGGCGTCACGCGCACGTTCACCGGCACCGTGAAGGGCAATCAGGTCAGCGGCACGCTGCGCGCAGCCGGCGGTGGCGAGACCCAGGCCACGGGAACGCTGCAGGGGAGCCCGGGACCCGCCCCGTGGGCGCAGATGGCGTCCGGTTGCGAGCGGTTCTACAAGCAATAAGACAAAACACAACAGCATGCACGCCGGCACATCCCGGCGGCCGGCGGCGCACTTACCGTAGAGCGATGCACCAGCAACACGCCCTGGATCGGGGGGACTTGGTATGAGTTCGACGACGAGTCGAGGCGCCGCACCCCGGATCGCCACGCCCGCCCAGGCGCTGTCGGTCTTCGATGCGGTGATGATCATCACCGGAATCGTCATCGGCGGCGGCATCTTCGCGTTTCCGCCGATCATCGCGAGCATCGCCGGATCGCCCCAGTGGATGTTCATCGCCTGGGTGCTCGGTGCGATCCTCTCGCTGATCGGCGCCCTCTGCTATGCCGAACTCGCGAGCACGTTTCCGACCGCGGGCGGCGACTACGACTTTCTCACCCGTGCCTACGGGAAGGATCTGAGCTTCTTCTTCGCCTGGGCGCGCGCGACGGTCATCCTTCCCGGGCCGATTGCGCTGCTTTCCTTCGTCGTCGGCGAACACCTGACGCGCGTCGTGTCGCTGGGCACGTATTCCGCCGCGATCTACGCGGCGCTGACTGTGATCGTGCTCACCGCCGTCAACATTGTCGGCCTGCGCGACTCGGCGCGGACGCAGAACGTCATGACGGTGCTGCTCGTGATCGGGATGTTCGTGATCGCTCTCGCCGGCACGTTCGCCCCGGCGCCGGGCACCGCGACCGCGACGGCGTTCGAGGGCCCGATGCCCGCGGCGTTGGGCAGTGCGCTGCTGTTCGTACTGTTCGCGTTCAGCGGCTGGAACGAAGCGGCGTATGTCTCCGCGGAGGTCAAAGGGGGTCCCCGTTCCCTTGCACGCGCGCTCGTGGTGTCGATCGGACTGGTCACGCTCGTCTATCTGCTGTTCGTCTGGGGCCTTCTCGCCGGCCTGGGATTCGAAGGCCTGAAGGCAAGCAAGGCGCCCGCCGCCGATGTCGCGAACCAGGCGTTTGGCGCCGCGGGGGAAAAGATCGTCGGAGCGGTGGTGTCGCTCGCCGCTCTGACGTCGATCAACGCAACGATGCTGGTCGGTGCGCGAACCAATTACACCTTCGCCAATCACTGGCGGATCGTGCGCTTCATGGGGCGGTGGGACGGCACGCGCGGGGTTCCGGTCGCGGCCTTCCTGGTCCAGGGCGCGATCTCGCTGGTCCTGGTGCTGATCGCCGCCAGGGAAGAGAGCGGTGTGCGCACCATGGTCGACTTCACGTCGCCCGTCTTCTGGTTCTTCATCATGCTGACCGGCGTTGCCCTGATCGTGCTGCGCTTCAAATTCGCGCACGTCACGCGCCCGTTCAAGGTGCCGCTTTACCCCATCCTGCCGCTGGCCTTCATCGCGACCTGCGCGTACCTGCTCTACTCCAGCATCACGTACGCCCAATCGCAGAAGGCGGTGCACGTCGCCTTGTACGTCATGGCCGCGGGCCTGATCGCGTGGATCATCGCCCGGCTCAAGCGCGACCCGACGTGACCGCCGTGGCGCAAGGATCCCGACCGGCGGGCCACGATTGCTCGCCGGACTTCCGCACCAAGGGTTGATGACCGAAAATAGTCGACCCGGCAAGCGCCGGACAACGGCGAGTGAGCGACCTACCCGGCCATGGACGGAATCGTCGGCATCCTGCTCGCAGCGGGCGTAGGGCAGCGCTTCGACCCCACCGGACGGCGCCTCAAGCTGCTCGAACCGGCGCCGGCTGGACCTCACGCAGGCGTGCCCCTGGCGCTCGCCTCCGCGCGCAACCTGCTCAACGCCGTCGGCACGGTCTACGCGGTGGTCCGTCCCGCCGACGACGATGTCGGCCAGCAGCGGCTGCACGCCTTGTTGTCAGATGCCGGGTGCAGGCTCGTCATCTGCGAGCAGGCGCGCGAGGGCATGGGCGCTTCGCTCGCCTGCGGCGTGCGCGCGACCGCCGACGCCAAGGGCTGGGTGATCGCGCTCGCCGACATGCCCGCGATCGAGCCCGGCAGCATTCGCGCCGTCGCGCGGGCGCTCGCGGAAGGTTACGACACCGCGGCCGCGTTCTTCGGCGAGCGCCGCGGTCACCCGGTCGGCTTCGCCAACTCGCTCTACGCCGAACTTGCCGCCCTCAGCGGAGACGACGGCGCGCGCCGCATTCTCGCGATGCAGCCGCCGCATCGCGTCAGCGTCGCCGACCGTGGCGTGCTGCTCGACCTCGACACGCCCGCGGGGCTCAAGGCGTCGCTCTGATCGGGCTCCACGGCTAAGGGAGGAGAAATGCCCAAGGTACAGGTATTCAGGCCCGCAGACTTCGAAAAGAACGACCCGCCCGACCTCAACCAGTTCAGCCCGGTGCTCCTGGCCGAAGGCGACTCGTGGTTCACGCTCGGCGCGATCCCGTCGCACAACCTGCTCGAGAACCTCGATTTCCCCGGCTTCGGCGCGGTGATCAACCTCGCGTATCCCGGCGACACGGTGAGCGCGATGGAACGGGCGCTCAAGAACGGAACGGCGCAGCGCCGGATCGACGTCTGGGCCTCCGAACTCGGCCGCTGGATCGGCGACTCGGCGGCGTACCCGCTGAGCGCGATCCTGCTTTCGGGAGGCGGAAACGATCTCATCGATGCGTTTCCGCACCTGCTCAAGTCGCCATGCGACTACGCCGGCATCCGTGCCGACAACATCGCCGATGCGCTCGATCTTGAAGCGCTGGTCAAGTTCGACCAGTTCGTCACCGCAAGCTTCACCGGGATCGTCAACTTCGTCCGCACTCATGGCGGTCCGAACGCGCACGTGCCGATCTTCTGCCACACCTACGACTTTCCGACGCCGAACGACGCACCGGCGACGATCCTGGGCGCCCGGATCGGCAGCGCGTGGATGTATCCGCGTCTGGTCCAGTGCGGCATGCCTGCGGCGCTGTGGACGCCGCTGTCGGATTTCCTGCTGCGCCACCTGGCCACGCAGCTGAAGAGCCTCGAGCTGCCCGACTTCCATGTCGTCGCCACGCTCGACACGCTCACGCGCGCGCAGCCCGGCGCGCATGGTGAATCGGGCGACTGGGACAACGAGATCCATCCGAACCGCTCCGGCTACAAGAAGCTCGCGCGCAAGATGGCCAGGGCGATTTGCGACGAACTCGGACTGCAGGAGAAACCCGGCGACTGACGCTCGCTACACTGCGCGCCCACGATTCCACGAATGCCGCGCCGAGGCGCGCGGGGCGCCTCCATGACCGTCGGTTACGCCGTCCGTCCGGCCCAGCCGGGCGCGCACCTCTTTCACGTCACCGTCACCGTCGAAGAGCCCGATCCTGCCGGGCAGCGCTTCATGCTGCCGGCATGGATTCCGGGCAGCTACATGATCCGCGAGTTCGCACGCCACATCGTGCGCATCAGCGCAGTGAGCGGACGCGAGCGCGTCAACCTGCGGAAACTCGACAAGCACACCTGGCGCGCGGATCCGGTCGAAGGCGCCCTCTCGCTCGCCTACGAGGTCTATGCATGGGACCTTTCGGTGCGCAGTGCGCATCTCGACGAGACCCACGCATTCTTCAACGGTGCGAGCGTCTTTCTCCTGCCGCTCGGTTGCCGCGAGCAGCCCTGCCGCCTCGACATCCTTCCGCCGCAGGGCCGGAAGTACGCGAAATGGCGCGTCGCGACCGGACTGCAGCCGGCGCCCTCGACACCGCGCGGCGCGTTCGGCACGTACCTCGCCGCCGACTACGATGAACTCATCGATTGCCCGGTCGAAATGGGCACCTTCGAGTCGGTGGAGTTCACGGCGCTGGGCGTGCCGCATCACGTCGCGATCACGGGACGGGTTCCGAAGCTCGACGGCAAGCGCCTCGCCGCCGACCTGCAACGCATGGTGGAAGCGCACATATGCACGTTCGAACCGCGCGAGCGAAAGGCGCCGTTCGAGCGCTACACGTTCCTGACGCTGGCCGTCGGTGAAGGGTATGGCGGCCTGGAACATCGCAACTCCACCGCGCTCATCTGCCGCCGCGACGACCTGCCGTACGCCGGCATGAAGGATGCGAGCTCGGCCTATCGCACCTTCCTCGGCCTCGCCAGTCACGAGTATTTCCACGCCTGGAACGTCAAGCGGATCTGCCCGGCCGCGTTCATCCCCTACGACCTCGAACGCGAGAACTACACGCAGATGCTGTGGATGTTCGAGGGCTTCACGTCCTACTACGACGACCTGCTGCTCGCCCGCGCCGCGCTGTACTCCGAGGCGCAGTACCTGGACACGCTGGGCAAGACGCTCACCACCGTCACGCAGCGGGCAGGTCGGCTGAAGCAAAGCGTCGCGGAAAGCTCGTTCGACGCTTGGATCAAGTACTACCGGCAGGACGAAAACGCGCCCAACAGCGTCGTCAGCTACTACCAGAAGGGATCACTGGTCGCTGCGGCGCTCGATCTCACGATCCGCGCCCGCACGCAAGGGCGTCGCTCCCTCGACGACGTCATCCGCCTGCTCTGGCGCCGCTACAAGGCGGCGGGCACCTCGTACGCCGGGGTCGAGGAAAGCGAGTTGCCCGCCGCGGTCGAGGAGGCGACCGGGCTCGATCTCGGACGTCTGATTCGCGCGTGGAGCGAAGGCACGCGCGACATCGACTTCGTGCCGCTTCTCGCGCCGTTCGGCGTTGCCGTCGAGCGCGGCCTCGCGCTGGAGGAACCGCACTTCGCGCTGCTCGGCCTGAAGACGCGCCGCGAAGGCGCCGACTGCACGATCGCCAACGTCTTCGACGGCGGGCCGGCCCAGCAAGCGGGACTGTCGGGCGGTGACGTGATCCTCGCCCTCGGTGGGTTACGCGTGCGCTCGTCCAATCTCGATGGCCTGCTGTCGCGTTACGCTGCCGGTGACACAATCGACGTGGTGGCCTTCCGGCGCGACGAGTTGCTGCAGACGCAAGTCACACTCGCCACGAAACCGCCGCCGAAGTACACGCTCAAGGTCGACCCGAAAGCCGGTAAGGTTGCCCAGCGCCTGCGCCGGGGCTGGCTGGGCGCTTCGTGAGTTCCTTCGTGTGGCGCGCGATAGGCTGATGCGGAAGACCGTGTCATTCCGAGCCGCAGGCGAGGAATCGCGGCCTCGAAAGGAAAAGACCTTTGACGCCGATCTACGCGGATCAGCGCAGATAAAACGGTAGTGCTTGATCCGCATCATCCGCGTCTGCATTTCTGGCCGCGCGCAGCGTCGAGATCCGCCTCGCGCGCCTCGGGATGACAAGTCGGCAAATTTTCCTCGGTCCGGCTAGCGCTCGCTCCAGTCGATTACGCCGCGTCCGTGGCGCGCGAGATATGCGTTCGCCTGCGAGAAGTGCCGGCAGCCGAAAAACGGCGACGGAGGCCTGCGCGCGGAAAGCGGCGACGGGTGGTTGGCGCAAAGTCGGACGTGTGGATTCCCGGCGCGCGTGATCGTCCCGGCTTTCGCCTGCGCGTGGCTGCCCCAGAGCAGAAAGGCCTTGGGTGCCGCATCGCGCGCGAGCGCCTCGACGATGGCATCGGTGAAAGTCTCCCAGCCTTTCTTCGCGTGGCTCGCCGGGCGGTCGTCCTCGACGGTGAGGACGGCATTCAACAGGAGCACGCCCTGCCGCGCCCAGCCCTCCAGGTTGCCCGAGGTACGCGGCGCGGCGCCGACATCGCGTTGCAACTCGAGGAAGATGTTGCGCAGGCTCGGCGGCGGAGGCACGCCGTCGGGCACGGAGAACGCGAGTCCGTGCGCCTGGCCGGGGCCGTGATAGGGATCCTGTCCGAGGATCACCACACGCACCGCCTCGAACCGGGTAAGCAAGAGCGCGCGCAGCGGCGACGGCGGATAGATGATCGCGCCCGCGCGCTCGCGCTGGCCGATGAATTCGAGCAGCGTTGCGCAGGCGTTCGAGCCGAGAAACGCCTCGCCCACCGGGTCCCACCCGCCGGGCAGCGATGCGAGTTGTTCGCGCAACCGCGCTTGAAGCAAACCGGGTTCCGTCACGTGCGCTCGGCACCGGGAAGCGGGAGGCGAGCGTAACAACAGCAGAACGCGTGCGGCCATGCGCTAACCTTCGCGAACCCCCGACTGTCGCACCCGCCCATGTCTGCCGCCATCAACGCGGATCAAGCCACCGACCGCAACATCTCCGCCTCGCTGCTCCTCAACGCCGCGCACGCGCTCGATCACCTCGTGCTGCTCATCTTCGCGGCCGCGGTTGGCGCAATCGCCGCGGACTTCGGCTTCGCCCGGTGGGAAGACCTCATGCCCTACACGGCCGGCGCCTTCTTCGCATTCGGCCTCGGGTCGCTGCCGGCGGGTCGCCTCGGCGATACCTGGGGGCGGCGGTCGATGATGCTGGTGTTCTTCTTCGGCATCGGCGCGGCGCTGCTGCTGGTCGCGCTGACCCAGAACGCGGTGCAGATGGCGGTCGCGTTGACGTTGGTCGGTGTTTTTGCGGCGATCTATCACCCAGTCGGAATTCCAATGCTCGTGCAGGGCTCGGCGCGACCCGGCCGCACCATCGGGATCAACGGCCTGGCGGGAAACCTGGGCATCGCGCTCGCGGCGCTCCTGACCGGGCTGCTGGTCAAGTACTTGGGCTGGCGCGCCGCTTTCGTTGCGCCGGCGCTGCTGGCGTTCCTGCTCGGTTTTCTCTTCGCGCGCGTCGCGCCCGAAGAAAGCGCACCGCCGGCACGCCGCGCGCCGAGCAGGGGTGAACTGCCGCCCGGCGTCGTCGCGCGCGCCCTTGCGGTGATCACGGTCGCCGCCACCAGCGCGAGCCTCATCTTCAACTTCACCACCAACGGCAATGGCGAGATGCTGCGGCAGCGCATGCAGGCGGTGATCGCCGATCCCGCCGCGCTCGGACTGCTGCTCGCGATCGTCTACACGATCGCGTCGTTCGCCCAGCTGATCGTCGGCCGCCTGATCGACCGTTTTCCGATCAAGCGCCTCATGCTTTCGATCGTCGCCTTGCAGGTCCCGCTGTTTGCCGTCGCCGCGTATGCGCAGGGCTGGACGTTCTTCGTGCTGGCGATCCTGTTCATGGCGTTCGTCTTCGGCGCGATCCCGTTCACCGACGCGCTGGTCGTGCGTTACGTCGATGACCGCATGCGGTCGCGTGCGGCGGGAATGCGGCTGGCGATTTCCTTCAGCATCAGTTCGATCGCCGTCTACCTGCTTGGCCCGCTGGTGAAGGCGTCCGGGTTCGCGTTCCTGCTGCTGACCATGGCGGCGATCGCCACGCTCACGCTCGCCGCGGCCGCCTGGCTGCCGGGCCTTCACAAGCACTGAGGCTGCGCCGCTACGCGAACAAGCGGGCGAGTTCGGCACCGGGGTCGGGCGCACGCATGAATGCTTCGCCGACCAGGAAGGCATCGACGCCGGCCGCCCGCATCGTGCGCACGTCTCCGGGCGCGAGAATGCCGCTTTCGGTGATGACGGTGCGCTCGGCTCCGATGCGGCCGAGCAGGTCGAGTGTCGTGCGCAACGACACATCGAACGTGCGCAGATTGCGATTGTTGATCCCGACCAGCGGCGTCCGCAGTTCCAGCGCGAGCTCGAGTTCCTGCGCGTCGTGCACTTCCACCAGCACGGCCATCCGCAACGCGTGCGCCGCCGCTTCCAGGTCACGGAGTCGCTCCCTGTCGAGCGCCGCCACGATGAGCAGGATGCAGTCCGCGCCCCAGGCGCGCGCCTGGGCGACCTGGTAGGCGTCGATGATGAAGTCCTTGCGCAGCACCGGCAGGGCACTCGCGTGGCGCGCAGCCTCGAGGTGTTCCGGGGCGCCCTGGAAAAACCGCACGTCCGTCAGCACCGACAGGCACGCGGCTCCGCCTTGCGCGTAACTGGCCCCGATGGCCGCCGGATCGAAGTGTGCGCGCAACACGCCGCGCGAGGGTGACGCGCGCTTGACCTCGGCAATCACCGCAGCGGAACCGGCGGCGATCTTTGCGCGCATAGCGGCGACGAAATCGCGCCCGTCGGCACGCGCCTCGGCACGCCGCAACAGGGCCCCGTAAGGCTCGGCCTGCCGCGCTTGCGCAACCTCCTCGCGTTTGACCTCGAGAATCCGCCGCAGGATGTCGCTCATCCCTTACGCCTCGTGCCACGTTCTCGAATCGACCGGCGCCTGCTCGCGCCGGTCGAACATCCCGTAGTCGCGCAGGACCGAAACGACACGCAGCCGGTACTCGTCGAACACGCGATCGCGCCCGTGTTCCTGCGCCGAACGATGCGCGGCGAAATTGCGCCAGCGCGCCACGCACTCCTCGTCGCGCCAGAACTGCAGCGACAGCATCTTGCGCGGGTCGGTGAGGCTCTGGAATCGTTCGATCGAGACGAAGCCCTCGAACTGCTCCAGTTCGGGTTTCAGCCGCGCGGCAATGTCGAGGTATTCGTCCCGATGCCCCGCGGCCGGCCACACTTCGAAGATCACGCCGATCATGGTCCGCCCTCTCCTCATCCCGCGAGCTTCTGCGTCGTACCGACGAATTGCTCGAGTTTTCGCTTCGCCGCGCCGCTGGCGATCGTTTCGCGCGCCAGGCGGATGCCGTCGTCGATGCTCGCCGCGACATCGCCCGCGTATAGCGCGACCCCGGCGTTCAGCACGACGATCTCGCGCGGCGTGCCGGCGGTGTTGGCGAGCGCTTCGTGGATCATCGCGAGCGACTCGGTGGCGTTCGTCACCTTGAGGCCGCGGTTCGAGATCATCGACAGGCCGAAGTCCTCCGGGTGGATCTCGTATTCGCGCACTTCGCCGTTCTTGAGCTCGCCGACCATCGTCGCCGCGCCCAGCGACACTTCGTCCATGCCGTCCTTGCCGTAGACCACCAGCACATGGCGGCTGCCGAGCTGCTGCAATACCCGCACCTGGATTCCCACCAGGTCGGGATGGAACACGCCCATCAGCTGGTTGCCGGCGCCGGCCGGATTGGTGAGCGGCCCGAGGATGTTGAAGATCGTTCGCACGCCGAGTTCCTTGCGCACCGGTGCGGCGTGTTTCATCGCCGCGTGGTGGTTCGGCGCGAACATGAAGCCGATCCCCGTCTCCTCGAGGCAGCGCGCCACCTTCTCCGGCGTGAGATTGATGTTGGCGCCGAGGGATTCGAGCACGTCGGCGCTGCCGGAGCTCGACGACACCGAACGCCCGCCATGCTTGGCGACGCGGGCGCCGGCCGCCGCGGCGACGAACATCGTCGCGGTCGAGATGTTGAAGGTGTGCGCGGCATCGCCGCCGGTGCCGACGATGTCGAGCAGGCGCTGCGGATCGGCGACCGGCACCTTGGTCGCGAACTCGCGCATGATCCTGGCAGCGGCCGCGATCTCGCCGATGGTTTCTTTCTTGACCCGCAAGCCCATCGTCACGGCGGCGATCTGGACCGGCGACAGTTCGCCGCTCATCAGCCTGCGCCAAAGCGCGAGCATCTCGTCATGAAAGATCTCGCGGTGCTCGATGCACCGGACCAGAGCTTCAGTCGTCGTGATCGCCATGATCTCGCTCCTCCTCTAGATTCGGGCGCCGCCGAAGTCGAGCGTCTCCAGCGTCTCGGCGCGCTGCCGCAGCAGCTCGACTTCGCAGGCAAGGCTCGCCGCCTCACCGGCAAGGACCAGTTGCAGGCCGTGACAGTGCTCGAGCACGTAGAGCTCGAACGCACGCTGCGACCGCTTGAGCGCCCCGCGCGCGGCCGACGCTTCGTCGCCGAGCCCGGCGATCGCCTGCTCGATGCCGAGGAACTGCTCGAGCATGTCGTCGGTTGCCGCGTCGCGCGCTTCGCGCAGGCAGGCAAGCACCCCGGGCGGATTCACCGCGTTGCCCCCGCACTCCTGCAGGACGCCGGCGCCCGCCGTGCTCGCTACGCTCGCCAGGACGATGGCGGCGAGCGGCTTCACGCGGCACCTTGCGCCAGGAAGTTCCTGAGCATCGCGTGGCCGTGCTCGGTCGCGATCGATTCGGGATGGAACTGCACGCCCTGCACGGGCAGGCTGCGATGACGCAGTCCCATGATCTCGCCGTCGGCGGTCCACGCCGTGATCTCGAGGCACGCCGGCAGGGATTCTCGCGCGACCGCAAGCGAGTGATAACGCGCGGCCGTGAACGCCTGCGGCACGCCCTTGAATACGCCTGCGCCGGTATGCGCAACCGGCGACGTCTTGCCGTGCATGAGCACGCGTGCACGCACGACCTCGCCGCCGAAGGCCTGACCGATCGCCTGATGGCCGAGGCAGACGCCGAGGATCGGCATGCTCCCGGAGAAACGCTCGATCACGCCGAGCGAGACACCGGCTTCGTTGGGCGTGCACGGCCCGGGCGAAATGCAGATGCGGGCCGGTGCAAGGCGCTCGATCTCTTCGAGCGTTATTTCGTCGTTGCGCGCGACCTGCACGTCCTCGCCCAACTCACCGAAGTACTGCACCAGGTTGTAGGTGAAGGAATCGTAGTTGTCGATCATCAGCAGCATAAGCGGCCCGTCTCACTGAGCTCTTGCATCGTGCGTTGCGGTGACCCGCGGTCGCTCCGGACTTGTCCGGTCACTTGCCGGTGAAGTACTGCTTGAACGCCGCCACGGCGCGATCGACGCCGGCGGCGTCGACATCCAGATGCGTCACCAGTCGCATCGGGTTGCGTGGAAGCACAAGCACGCCGTGGCGCGCCATGTGCTCGGCCAGCGGCGCGGTGTGCTGGCGCGGAAACTCCAGGAACAGCATGTTGGTGTGCGGCCCGTTCATGCGCAGTGCGGCGATGCCGGCCAGTCCGCGCGCCAGCCGGTCGGCGTTGGCGTGGTCCTCGCGCAGGCGCTCGACGTTGTTCGCGAGTGCATAGAGACCCGCTGCGGCGAGGATTCCGACCTGACGCAATCCGCCGCCGAGCATCTTGCGCACCCGGCGTGCGCGCACCACGAACTCGCGCGTGCCGAGGACCAGGGCGCCGATCGGCGCGCCCAGTCCTTTCGACAGGCAGATCGTCGTCGAGTCGAACCCCTTGCAGACCCGGGCCGGAGCGACCTGCAGCGCCGCCGCGGCGTTGAACAGGCGGCTGCCGTCGAGGTGTGAACGCAATGAATGCCGGCGCGCGATGGTCAGCGCCTGCGCGCAATATTCGAGCGGCAGCACCCTGCCACTGTAGGTGTTCTCGAGCGCGAGCAGCCGCGTCGCCGGCAGGTGCACGTCGTCCGGGTTGATCGCCGCCTCGATCGCCGTCAGCGGCAGGGTGCCGTCCTCGGCGTTCTCCAGGACATGCGAGTGGATCGAGCCGGCGACCGCCGCTCCGCCCGCCTCGTACGCGTACGAGTGCGAGTGCGAACCCAGGATCACTTCCTCGCCGCGCTGGCAGTGCGTCATCAGCGCAACCAGGTTCGACTGTGTCGCCGAAGGACAGAACAGCGCGTCGGCAAAGC
>Ga0335077_10002480_pt1 | contig 22037 bp, 17 predicted proteins | sample Lox_Sample_31_FD_207151 | JGI IMG/M metagenome (GOLD analysis project Ga0335077, IMG submission 207151) | Soil microbial communities from Loxahatchee National Wildlife Refuge, Florida, United States - Lox_Sample_3.1 | ecosystem: Environmental > Terrestrial > Soil > Wetlands | place: USA...
GGAAAAGAAGAACGCCTTCGCCCAAACCCGCCGGGACGGAAAATCTGCGGCAGCGCGTCAGCCGGAAAGAGTGACCACGCCACTCACGACGCCACCCAGATGCGCTGTCGCGGCAACCATCACACAGGCGAACCCACCTGCGGCGTGATACGCCGCGGGCAAGCCGCTCCCGGCGCGACTCGAATGCCACAGGCGATAGCAGGCCAGCGCCCAGCACAGGGGAATCACAACCGCCGCGGTGCACACGTGCAGCAGGAGCGCGCCCCGCAGATGAGCCCCCTGCAACTGCAGCCTCCACGCGATCACCCCGCTTGCGGCAGCGAGCGGCGCGCTGACCGCCGCGGCGTACAGATTGACGGCAGCCGCGGAAGCGAAAGCCCCGCGGTGCCTCCAGCGTCCCAACAGGTCGAACAGAACACTGGCGGCGAGAAGCGCGATGGGGAAATGCACGAGCACGATGTGGTGCCCGTGTGGGGGGGAACAGGAGAGAGCGGGGGTCGAAATATTTCATCGGTTCCCCGGCGAGGCGCTGGCGGCCGGACTATCTGGCGGGACATCCCGCAGCGGCATTGGTTTTTCAAAGGAACAAACACATCATCAACGTGTTCCTCTGGCCGACGGCAACGGGCCGCGGGCCGGACGACGCGGCGCCGGCGCGCCGGGGTTACAACATCGTTTCCTGGCGACAGGCTGAGCTGCAGTTTTGTGCCGTGTCCGACCTGAATCGCCCGGAACTCGAATCGTTCGCCGCGAGCTATTGGGGAAAGTAATCGCTTTATCTTGGTCGAATAGGGCGAGCGGCTGGTTTCGCGATCTCCCGGACCACCCCAGTGCGCGTATCGCGCCATCTCGCCCGTTATCTACACGGGGAGTTTGAAGCGTGTTATAAGCTGCTTACATGGCGGAACTGCGCAGCGGCACGATTCCCCTGTTCAAATTTGCCGGAGTGGATGTGTTTCTCCACTGGACGTGGTTTGTGGTCGCGGTATACGAAATCAGCGACCGCTCGGGAAGATACTCCGGCCTGATCTGGTACGTGACGGAATATCTGGCGTTGTTCTTCATCGTGCTGATGCACGAATACGGCCACGCACTGGCCTGCCGCCAGGTGGGAGGCACGGCCAACCGCATCGTGCTGTGGCCGCTGGGGGGTGTTGCGTTTGTGAGCCCTCCGCAGCGCCCCGGTGCGACGCTGTGGAGCATCGCAGCGGGGCCGCTGGTCAACGTCGCGCTGGCTCCCATCCTGTTCGCGGTGGTACGGATGGGCCGGATTGCGGGGATGCCGGCGGCGATGCCCGATTCGTTCGCGCTGCTCCGGTCCCTGTTCTACATCAACCTGGGCTTGCTGCTCTTCAACCTGCTCCCTATATATCCGCTGGATGGCGGACAGATTGTCCGTTCGCTGCTGTGGTACGTGCTGGGCCGGGCCCGGAGTTTGATGGTGGCGACCGTGCTGGGCTTTGCCGGGGTCGCCGGTCTGATCGCTCTGGCGGTGTGGCTGGGAGAATTCTGGTTTGGCGTACTCGCGGTGTTCATCCTGCTGAATTGCTGGCAGGGCCTGCGGCATGCCCTGGCGCTCTCGCGCATCGCGAAGCTGCCGCGGCGGGAAGGCTATGCATGTCCCTCCTGCGGAGCGGGGCCGCCGACCGGGGCGATCTGGCGCTGCTCGAACTGCACGCACGCATTCGACACCTTTGAATCGCAGGCCGTGTGCCCGCTGTGCCGGACGCAGTTCTCCACGACGGCGTGCTTCGATTGCGGCACGGCCCACCCCTTAGGCCAGTGGGTGGCTCCCGGGGCGTCAGTGGCGCCGGCGCTGAGGGCGTGAGTTCGGGCCTTTGGGCGCGTCTGCGGCGTTCCCCGTAGCGAATTGACTTCGCGGAGCGCGTCCGCTAGTTTAGATAGTTTGCATAGCTCAGAAAAGGAGCGCTAGATGGCGCAGGCAACAGCAAAGAAGCAGAAGAAACGGAAAAAGTCGGTATTGAAACGGATCCGGCAGACGGCGAGAAGGACCGAGGTAAACCGCGCCAACCGCAGCCGCGTGCGCACGGCCATCCGCGCGCTTCGCGGCGCGATCACCTCCGGTGACGCGGCCACGGCGAAGAAATTGCTCCCGGAGACCATGGGGGCCATCGACCGAGCCATCCGCATCGGGGCGCTGAAGGAAAACACCGCCAACCGCTACAAGTCCAATCTGGCACTGGCCGTGAATTCGCTCGGGGCGCAGTCCTAAACTTCTTCCGCGGGGTCCAGGCCGATGCGCGGTAACCGGAAGGTGCCGCGATACGTCGGTTGTGATGCAGTCGCCTGCATTGGCCGGATCGGAACAGACAGACGACATATACGGGGTGGGTTCCACGGGAATTCCCCTGCCTCTGGAGGATACGTTTATGCTACGGATTCGGGTGTGTGCCGCCGCGATGGTGCTGTTGTGCGCCGGATTTGCACTGGCCCAGGAGCCGCAGGAGGGCCGTTTGATGCGATTCCCGGACATTCACGGCAATCGCATTGTGTTCGACTACGGCGGCGACCTGTGGCTTGCGCCTGCGACGGGTGGCGCAGCGCACCGCATCACCGCGTTCGCCGGCCGCGAACTATTTCCCAAGTTTTCGCCCGATGGGAAATGGATCGCGTTCACGGGCCAGTACGACGGAAACTTCAACGTGTACGTGATGCCAGCCGAAGGCGGGCAGCCGCGGCAGCTCACCTACTGGCAGGGCAACGCGCAGCCGCTGAGCGACCGCATGGGCATTCACAACGAGGTGGTGGGATGGACGCCGGACGGCAAACGCATCGTGTTCCTCTCGCGCCGCGACGGCTGGAACGAATGGATCAAGCGTCCCTACACGGTCTCCGTTGAGGGAGGGCTGCCGGAGCCGCTGCCCATGGACCAGGGCGGCCTGCTCGCCTACAACGCGGACGGAACCAAGATCGCCTACAACCGCATTTTCCGGAACTTCCGCACCTGGAAGCGGTACACGGGCGGCCTGGCGCAGGACATCTACATTTACGACCTGAAGACCAACGTGTTGGAGCAGCAGGTGCCGCACACGGACTACACGGATACATTTCCGATGTGGCGCGGCAATACGATCTATTTTGTGTCCGACCGCGGCCCGGAACACCGCCTGAACCTGTACAGCTACGAAATCGGAGGATCGAACGTGGAGCAGCTTACGCACTTCACCGATTTCGACGTGATGTGGCCCAGCCTGAGTGAATCCTCGATCATTTTCGAGGACGGCGGATACCTGTACGTCTACGACCTGGGGACACGACAGTCCACCAAGCTAACCATCACGCTGCCCGGCGAACGCGAGCAGACGCTAAAGCACTGGGACGGCGTGGCCCGGAACATCACCGACTTCGACATCGCTCCGGATGGAAAACGCGCGGCGTTTGCGGCGCGCGGCGATGTGTTCACGGTGCCGGCGAAGGAAGGGGCCACCCGAAACCTGACGATGACGCCGGGCATCCGCGAGAGCAAAGTGGCCTGGTCGCCCGACGGCAGGTGGATCGCCTACATTTCCGACCGCACGGGCGAGGACGAGATCTACATCACGCCGCAGGACGGCATGGGCAACATCGAGCTCGGGAAGTCGCCGGAAGCGGACGGCAAGACCGCGGACAAGGAACGGGGCAAGGACAAGACCGAGCAGATCACCAGCGGCTACAAGGGATTCAAATTCGGTCCGGTGTGGTCGCCGGACAGCAAGAATATCACCTGGGCCGACAAGGACCTGCGCCTGTGGTACACGGACATCCAGGACAAGAAGCCGGTGGAAGTGGACCGCGGCAAGTTTGCGGAGATCGCCAACTACGGGTGGTCGCCGGACAGCAAGTGGATCGTCTACGACAAGGCGCAGGCCAGCGGGCTGAGCGTGGTGTACCTGTATTCGACGGCGGACAAGAAATCGACGGCGGTGACCAGCGGGATGGTGAACAGCCTGGGAGGGACGTTCGATCCCGAGGGCAAATACCTCTATTTCCTCTCCGACCGGGAGTACAACGAGGTGCTGGGCAATTACGACTTTGAATTTGCCAACCCGAAGACGACGCGCCCGTATGCGGTGACGCTGCGCGCCGACCTGCCCTCGCCGTTTCCGGCGCTGAGCGACGAAACGGCCGTCAAACCGGCAGAGCCCGCGCCGGCGGCCAGCGGCACCGAAGCGGAAAAAGTCAAAAAAGAACCTGGGAAAAAGAAGGGCGCGGAGAAAAAGAAGGAAGAGGAGAAGCCGGCCGAAAAATCCGCCGAAGGGGCGAAGGGATTCCGCATCGATCTGGACGGTATTCAGGGACGCATTGCGGCCCTGCCAGTGCCGCCCGCGGTAATCAACGGGATCGCCGCGTCCAAGGGCTTCCTCTATTACTCGACGCAGCCGGTGCAGGGACTTTCCGGGCCGCTGCCGGGCGAAGAACCGGAGCTGCATGCCTTCGACATGTCCGCACGGAAGGACAAAACCCTGATTGAGGGCATCCAGCGGTGGACCCTGTCGTTCGACGGATCCAAGATTCTCTATCAAGCAGGGGACAAGTACGGAATCATCGACGCAAAGCCGGGCCCCGCGCCGGCGCATGCGGGCGAAGGAGCGCTGAACCTGAGCGGCCTGCGTGCGGAGATCGATCCACCGGCGGAGTGGAAGCAGATCTTCGACGAAGTGTGGCGGCAGGAACGCGACTACTTCTACGAAGCCGGCATGAACGGGGTGGACTGGGGTGCGGAAAAGGCCCGGTACGCTCCGCTGGTTCCCTACGCCGCCAGCCGCTACGACCTGACCTACATCCTGGGACAGATGATCGGGGAGCTATCGAACTCGCACACCTACGTGGGGGGCGGCGACATGCCGCAGATCCACGCGGTGAACATGGGGCTGCTGGGCGTGGACTTCGAATTGGACGCGGCAAGCGGGCGGTATCGCTTCAAGAAGATCTATGCCGGCGAGAACTGGAATCCGCAGACGCGGTCGCCGCTGACCGAGCCGGGCGTGAACGTGAAGGAAGGCGACTACCTGCTGGCCGTCAACGGGCGGCAGCTTCGCGCGCCCGAGAGTCCCTACGAGTTGTTCGTCAATACGGCCAACGAGACGACGGCACTCACCGTCAACTCGAAGCCGGAGGAGCAGGGCGCGCGCACCGTGGCCGTGAAGCCCGTGGCCGACGAGTTCCAGCTCCGCATGCTGAACATGATCGAGACGAACCGAAAGAAGGTGGAGGAGGCCACAGGCGGCAAGGTCGGGTACATCTACATCCCGGACATGGGCGGGCCGGGACTGAACGAGTTCGTCAAACAGTATTTCCCGCAAATCCGCAAACAGGGGCTGATCATCGACGTGCGGTACAACGGCGGCGGGTTTGTGGACCAGCTCATCCTCGAGCGGTTGCGGCGGATTCTGGTGGGCATGGTGTCCGCGCGGAATTTCGAAAGCGGCACCGAGCCGCCCGTCGTGTTTCACGGCTACATGGCATGCATCACGAACGCCTACGCGGCGTCCGACGGGGACATCTTCAGCTACTACTTCAAGGTGTACCACCTCGGTCCGCTGATCGGGGAGCGCACCTGGGGCGGAGTCCGCGGCATCCGGGGGAACATTCCGCTGATCGATGGCGGCTACATCACCCGGCCGGAGTTCGCCGAGTACAACCTGAAGAGCCAGTGGGTGATGGAGAACCACGGGGTGGAGCCGGACATCGTGGTGGACGACCGGCCGGACGACGTGGTTCGCGGCAAGGACGCACAGCTCGACCGCGCCATCCAGGAAGTGATGAAGAAGATCGAGGCCAATCCGCCGGTGCTTCCGCCGCGGCCGCCGGATCTTCCGGCATATCCCGACAAGCCGGGGATGTGATAAAGGCGAGCGAAGGAAATTGGACGGGCCGGGCGGGACACAAGCCGCCGCGGCTGATGATCCTAAGGCTGCGACGCTAGCACGGGGACGGATTTGTGGTCCGCCGTCAGTTCGCTGATCAGGAATTCGAGTACGGCGCGGGGAGCGCGATTGCCCGATTTGAGCCGCGAGTCGGCTTCCGCCAGCGCGGAAAGTCCGCGGAACAACTTTTCCCGGGGGAGCGCGCGTGCTTGGCGCTGGGCCAACGCCACAGCATCGGGCCGCATTCTCAATTTTCCCGCTGCGGCATATGGATTCATCCCCGGCGGCAGTTCCTGTGCTTCAATCAATTTGCGGAACATCCAGGCCATGGCGCCCACCAGCGCCACGGGCTCTTCGCCCTCGCGCAGCAGGCTGTCGAGAAACACGAGGGCGCGATTGCGCTCGCCCGAGGCCAGAATTTCAGCCAATTGCCACACGGTGTAACGCTTCGCCGCGGGCACGAGCAACGCCACGTCCGCCGCCGTGACGCGTCTTGACTCACCCGCGTAGGCGGCGAGCTTCGCCACCTCCGGGGCGATGCGTTCCAGCCCGCCATCGAGGCAGTCGGCCAGTTGCGCCGCGGCTTCCGGCTCGAATTCGACGCCAGCATCCTGGGCCATGCGCGCAATCACCGGGAGCGCGTCCTGCGTCTTTCCGCGCACATCCTCCTTCAAATCGAGAGAAATCATGGCAGCTTTCGCGGCGAGAAATTTCGATAGTTTGGTGCGCTGATCGAGCGCGGCAGCTTCCAGCACCAGCACGGTGAAGGGAGCGGGATCGTTGCAATAGGCTTCGAGTTTTTCGCGGGCGGCGTCGCGCGCCTTTTCCTCCAACTCCTCGAGCGAATCCAAGTCCAGGGCGAAGATCACCTGTCGCGGCGAGAGCATGGGATAGCTCTGCGCCATGCTCAGGATGCGCTCCACCCCCTCCTCGCGGAACGAGACGCGCACCACGGCCCAGTCCGGCGCGCCCTGGGGGAAACATGCGGTTGCGATTCCCTTCCGGCAGAATTCGCGCAGATAGGCGTCTTCGCCCGCCAGGACGACGCAGGGCGGGCTCGCGTGTTTCCCCGCCGGGGCCGCCAGAATCTGGAAGAGCTTTTCGGGAGTCAGATCCGGCATCAAAATTTCTCCAGAACGGCGGAGACCAGCGAACGGGCGAAGTCGCGCGCCATGCGGTCCAGCGCGGGCCCCTCTTCCTGGAAAAAACTCGGGATATCGGTGGAAATTTCGTACTGGTTCCGGAAGACGAAATTCGGGTTCTGATAGACGGTCTGGCCCGAGGCCCGGTCCACCAGGCGCACGCGGAGCGTGATGGTGACGAGCATCAGTGTGGCCCGCGTGGTCTGCGGGTCGAAGAGAACGGGAGTGGTCTGCAACGAGTCGATGTCCCCTTCCAGGACGGCGTCGGCGTTCTGCTCCGCGGGCACGACGCGGTACTTCGTTCGTGAAATCAATTCGCGCACGAGGGCCTGGGTGAAGCGCTGCTCCACGCGGTACGTGGACGTATGGTTCTTGAGCGCGGGAATGGCAATTACTTTCCATTCCTGCGGCAGGGCGTTGCCGCGGCCGGCCACGCGATAACCACAGGAAGCGGAAAGGACCAGGGAGAGCAGCAGCGCGGCCCGGCGGAAGGAGTGAGGCCGCGCACAAACCCTTCTCCCGTCAGGCAACGGCCGGCTGGGAACCATTCTCCGAGGCACAAATCCGCTCCGCAATACGCACCGCATTCTGCGCCGCAAGGCGGACGTTGTCCACCGCGCCCCATATCCACCAGATCATGGGCAAGTTGGCATCCGCGCGCAGCGTGACGTGAATCTCCGCAGAGCCGGCGACGCTGGTGTTCGAAGGCGAATCCGCACCCACCACCACGCCGACGCCGGCCAGCGCATCATGTACGGAATCCTCCGGAAGCGGCCCGTCAAACTCCACTCCCACACTGAACGCGGCGCCATAGAACACCGGTGCCTGGATCACCTGCACGGCGGGCATGGGCGCGCGGTAGCCGAGATAGTCGGCCAGATCGCGGGAGATGCGCGCGCGGACATCCTCCAGCCGTTCGCGACAGGACGCGCCGTAGCGGTCGAGCAGGTTAAAGGCCACCTGCGCGTCGAACACTTCGCGGGCGATGGGCTGAAACGAGAGCAGGCTCGCCGTCTGCGCTTCCAGTTCGTCGATCCCGGCCTGGCCGCTCTCGGAGACAGAATGAAAGATGGTGGCCGCGATGCGGCGGACCGGAAGCATGCGCAGGGCGACGGCGACCGTGGCCGCAACAATGACGGATGCCCCCGGAGCGCGCACGAGTTTCCGCGCAAGGGGGCGCGCGGGGGAGAGCGTGTCGTCGAGCGAAGCGATGGAGGGCAGGGCCCGGCGCACGCCGGAGAGCCCGCCCGAGAGATCGATCACATCCGCGCCCGCCCGTTCGGCCTCACCCCAGTGGCGCGCGGTGAACTCCTCCAGCCCGGCGAAGAATACAAGCCGGGCGTCATCGAAGCTCCCCGGAAGCAGCCCGCGAATCAGAGCCGGCTCGCCCTCCGCTTCGGTGAGCGTGCCTTCCAGGGCCGCGTCATCCAGCAGACGCAGTTCGTGAGCAGGAAGTCCGCTGGAGGCCATCAGTTCGGTGACTTCTTTTCCCAGCAGCGAGGACGCACCGGCGATGGTAATGCGAAGCGGCGCAGAGGAGGGAGCGGTCATTGCCTGGCGTGCGGTTGCGCGGAATGCGGCGCGGCGCGGAGATGGACGGTGCGATACAGCCACAGCACCGGCCCGGAGAGCGTATAGGCCGTGGCAGCCATGAGCAGGACCTGCTCCGAATAAAAGAACGCCAGCACGATGATCAGAGCGAGCAGGACCACCAGGACGGGCGGCTGCCGCACGTTCCATTTCAAGTCCTTGAAGCCGTAGAAGCGCAATTTGCTGATCATGAGCACACCAAGCGCGGCCACCAGCGCCAGCCAGCCGACGGAAATGCGCATGTCGTCCACCGGAAATTTCTTGGCGTGAACCATGGCGGCGATCATGGCCGCCGCCCCCGGAGTGGGCATGCCGACAAAATATCGGTTACTGGTCCCCGGCATCATGCCCTGAATGTTAAAGCGCGCCAGCCTCCAGGCGGTGCACAGAACATAAAAAAAGGTGACGATCCAGCCCATAAGAAGAACGTGCTTCGCGAGCGGATCATTTTCCGAGAGCCCGTGGAGGCCCCACACGAAGCCCAGCATGGCCGGCGCGACGCCGAAGCTGATCACGTCGGCCAGCGAGTCGAATTGTTTGCCGAGCTCGGAATCCCCGCCGATCATGCGGGCAATGCGCCCGTCGAGGGAATCAAGCAGGATGGCGAGCCCGATGCATTTGGCCGCGTTGTCGAAGTCCTGGGAAGTGCCCTGCAGCGTCATGAGGATGGCATAATAGCCACACATCAGATTCCCGAGCGTGAACAGGCTGGGAAGCAGATACACGCCGCGCCGCAGCCGCGAGCCGCCGGGATGAACGCCGCCGCTCATTGCCACCTCGCCAGGATGCTTGAACCGCCGCGCACGGTCTCGCCGGGGCTCACTACAATTTCCGCCGCGGAAGGCAGCCACACATCCACGCGGGAGCCAAAGCGGATCATTCCCACACGGTCGCCGATCCCCACGGCCTGCCCGCGCTCCTTCCAGAACAGGATGCGCCGCGCAATCAGCCCGGCAATCTGTTTGAATTCCATTTCGCCCCGCGGCGTCGTCAGCCGGACGACATTCTGCTCATTTTCGGACGAGGCCCGCTCGAACAGTGCGCCGTGGAAACTCCCCCGGCGGTACTCCAGAGCGGCAATCGTGCCCGAGACGGGGGCGCGATTCACGTGCACATCGAAGACAGAAAGAAAAATGCTGATGCGCCGTCCCGGCCTCCCGTCCCTATCTTCGGCAGTCACCACAACCACCCGGCCGTCCGCCGGCGAAACGACCGCATCCGGGTCCGCGGGGATGCGTCGTTCAGGGTCGCGAAAAAAGTACAGCACGAAGAGCCCCAGCAACAGGAAAAATACGGCGAGAGCATCGAACCAGACAGCCCTTCCGAAGATGCGCGCACACACAACCGCGGCGAGGGCGGCGAACAGGGGACCCGCTGCGAATTTGTACCCGTCTGCGACCATTCCGGCCGGGCCCGTCAGAACGCACGGACACCACCACCCTATTGTAACCGAGGAGCGCCGCCACCGCCGTTCTAGCGGTTGTCGAACTCGCGGCGCCGGCGTGCCACGAGGATTTCCATCTCGTCTTTTACTCGTAATTTTCGTTTTTTTAGTTCGATTTCCAGAAGCAGGTCTTCCGAGTTGAGGTAGGTTTGGTGCGAGAGCCGGTCGAGCTGGGATTCGTACTGCGAGTGTTCCTGGGCGAGGCGCTGGAAGTCGGCGTCACGCGCCATGAGAATCTCGCGCACTTCCTGGGGTGAGACGGCCATGCGTCCTCCCTTCTGAAGAGCGGCGAATTTGGTTCACTGAACGGAGCGTAACACAGCCGTCATCGAGCGGCAATACCCTGGCAACACGACAATGCGCTCAGCCCCGCCGGGGTAGTGGAACCCGGAGGATCAGCGCGTCCTCTTCCGGGTCCTGATAGTAACGAGGCCGCCGCCCGGCGAGCGCAAATCCCAGCGCCGCGTAGAATGCCAGTGCCGCCGCGTTCGATTCGCGCACCTCGAGGAACGCCTGCGCCGCACCGCGCACTTCACCCTCGGCGAGCGCCGCGGCAACCAACGCCGCACCGGCGCCCGTGCGCCGCAACGTTTTGGCGACGGCGAGATTCAGCAGTTCCATTTCGCCGCCGGCGAATCGGGCGAGCACAAATCCCGCCACGCGGCCGGCTCGCTCCGCCACCCAGGAGCACATCGCGGAGTCGGCCGCGGGAAGATAGGAGTCGGGAGTCCATTTCGCCGCCCAGGGATGCGCTTCCGCTTCGATTTCCATCACCTGCGGCAGATCGCCTGCCTGGAGGCGGCGGACGGTGGCGCCGCACATCAGCGGTCGTGCCACAGCAGCTCCGCATCGGAACGGCGCACGTAATGAGCATCGAGTGTCAGAGCGTCCACCAGCTCACCCCGTTGCGCCCTCACGAATCCGAGCCGCCCGACGTCCGCGGCCAGCGCCGGTTCCGCGGCCTCCACGCGCACACTCCGCGCGGCGTCTCCCGAAAGTGCCGCGCGCACCATGTCGACCGCCGTCGTCCGAACCACGTATGCCTCGCCCGCCGACTGCTCCGCCAAATAGGCAAAACTCTCTGCGGGCGACATGACCACATCATCGCCCCGGCGGAGCAGGCCGGTGCCCGCGCGCTCGTAGAGCCCGGCGAAGAACTGGCCACGGCGGGCGTCGGCGATGCCGGCCACGAGGCGCTCCGTCTGCGTGGACTGCGAGGCTATGGCCTCGAGCGCGCTGACTGCGGCGACGGGGCGGCGGTAGACCTCGGCCCATGCTTTCACGGCGGTCAGGCCCACCCGCACTCCCGTAAACGTGCCGGGACCGGAAGCCACGGCGAACAGCTCCACCTGCGGCATGGCCGCGCCGGCTTCGTGCAGCGCCTGCTCCACGTCGTGGAACAACCGCGAGGAATAGGGATGGTCGTCCGCGCGGGCCACCAGACGCAGCAATTCCGCGTCGCGCAGCAGGGCCACGCTGCCGTAGGGAGATGTCGTATCAATCGCCAGGATCAGCATCGCAGAAGGATTTCCGCAAGAGCACGCGCCCCCAATCGCTCAGGCATCCTGTCGCCGCAGCAGGCGGACGCCATCGGCGAATCCACCGCCGGCGTTTTCTCCGCCGTTGCCCTCCGGTCCTGCGGCTGCGGGTTCGGCAACTTCCTTCCCTTCCCCCGGGGCGAGAAAAATGTTTGTCTCCACGCCGTGCTGGCGCGTATAGAGCTCCCAATAGCGGCCGCGAGCGGCCAGCAGGCCTTCGTGGCGCCCGCGCTCGATGATCCGTCCGCCCTCCACCACGAGGATTTGGTCTGCCCTGCGGATGGTGGAAAGCCGATGCGCGATGACGAAGGTGGTGCGCCCGCGCATCAGGTAGGAGAGGCCCTCCTGAATCAGCGCCTCCGACTCCGAATCGAGGCTGGAGGTCGCCTCATCGAGCAGCAGTATCCGTGGATCGGCCAGAATGGCGCGGGCGATCGAGACGCGCTGTCGCTGCCCGCCGGAAAGCTTCACGCCGCGCTCGCCGACGATGGTGTCGTAGCGCTTCTCAAACGATTCCGCGAATTCGTCCACGCGCGCGACTCGGCAGGCGGCCAGCACGGCTTCTTCCGACGCGTCCGGCCGGGAAAACGCCACGTTTTCGCGGATGGTCCCGTCGAACAGAAACGTCTCCTGCATCACCACGCCGAGCTGCCGGCGGTAGGAATCGAGGCTGACGCTGGACAGATCCACGCCGTCCACACGCACCTCGCCGGAGGTGGGCACATAGAACGCGGCCATCAATCCGATGATGGTGGATTTTCCGGCGCCCGACGGACCCACCAGAGCCGTCACAGTTCCCGGCTCGGCGCGTAGCGAGATTCCCTCCAGCACCTGTTTCCCGGCCTCGTAGGAAAAACTTACACGGTCGAATTCCACCAGGCCGCGGATGTCCGCGAGCGGACGCGTCCGCCGGGGGTCTGCGTCCTCCGGGCGCTCGCGCAGCACTTCGTGCGTGCGCTCCAGTCCCGCGAGCGCCTCCGTAATCTGCGTTCCGATGCCGACAATCTGGAACATCGGCGCCACGAGCATGGCGAGGAAGGCCGTATAGGTGACCAGCGAGCCGAGGGTCATGGCACCCGCGAGAATCTGGCGCGCGCCGATGTACATGATCGCCGCGCTCACCAGACCGAGCAGCACGGTGGAAGACAGGCTCATCACCGCCATGGCCGTGAGCGTCTGGAGAACATTGTCCAGCAGCCGCTGCACGCCCGCGGAAAACACCGCCGCTTCGCGCTGCTCGGCACGGTAGCCCTTCACCACGCGAATGCCACCCAGCGTTTCCGTCAGCCGGCCGGTGACTTCACCCTGGATTTTGGGGCGGGCGCGAAACATGGGACGGATTTGGCCGAGGGCCTTCTTCATGGTCACGCCCAGCACCAGGAGGAAGGCGATGGCCACCAGCGTCATGGTGAAACTGATGCGGAGCAGGATGGCGAGCGCGAAGACGGAAGTCAGCAACGCACCGACGAACTCCACCAGGCCGGTGCCGATCAGGTTGCGGACACCCTCCACGTCGCTCATGATGCGCGAGACGAGCACGCCGGTTTTGTTGGCGTCGTAGTAGGCAACCGGCAGCCGGCCGACGTGTTCCTGCACCTGACGGCGCATGTCCGCGATGAGCCGCTGGGCCGCCTTCGAAAGCAGTTGCGTGAGCCCGTACGATGTGCCGCCCTGCACCAGCGTAGCCAGAATCACCGCGCCCACCAGAGGCACGAGCAGAGCCACCTGATGTTTTGCCAGAACATTGTCCACCAGGAATTTTGTGGAGGCGGGAAGCACCAATCCGGCCAGGCGGTTGATCACCATGAGCACGAAGCCGACGGCGAGCAGGCCGCGCCGCGGTCGCATGAGCGCCCACACTTCCGGGAGCATCTCGCGCAGCTTGGGCTTCGGTTTGTCTCTTGCGGGTTCAGGCGTCATGCGCGGTTCGCGGCGCGCCGGTCCCCCTCCGGCGCCGGACACCAGAATGACACAGTGCGCGGCATTCCTGAAATCGGGCTAGGGCCGCGTTCCCGTTCGCCTTTTGTTTGCCGGGGCGGGCCGAAGAGATTTCATCGATTACCTTGACGCGCCCGGAACGCTTTCCTAGACTGGAGTGTATCTTCTCGGGGGTTTTCCGCTCATGGACTTCAGGCTCGGTGAGAAGGTCGTATATCCCAACCACGGTGTGGGCGTAATCGAACAAATCAGCTACGGAGTTCTCAACGGCAGGACGGAGAAGTATTTCATGTTGCGGGTCGTGTCGAGCGGCCTGCGCGTGATGGTGCCGCACTCCAACGTCCAAGCCGTGGGGCTGCGTCCGGTGATCCGCTCGAACGAGGCGGGCCGCGTGCTCAGCTATCTGGAAACCACGAAATGCGGGTCGCATCACGACTGGAAGCATCGCTTCAAAGAAAACTCGGAGCGAATGCGCACCGGGTCCCTCTACGAAGTGGCCACCGTCCTGAAATCCCTGGTATCCCTCAGCCGCTCCAAACCTCTCTCCTTCCGGGAAAAGAAAATGCTGGAACGAGCGCGCCACCTGCTGATTAGCGAGCTGGCCACGGCGCGCAATTCGCCGGAAGAAGCGGTGGAAGACAGCGTGACGAAGGCGTTGGCGAAGAGCAAACTCACGCTGCCGCCCGCGAGCGACAAACTGCTGGACTAGATTCTCCGCAGGGCACAGCCGACCACGACCCGGTGCTTCTCAGCGCCGGGGTTTTCCCCATCCTCCGCCGCCGGGCGATTCAATTCGCAGCACGTCTCCCGTTTCTACGCGCACGCTGATTTTGGAGGGCAGTTCCCGTGGACGCCCGGCGCGAATCAGAACATTCTTTCCCTTTGCGCCGTCTCCGCCTCCGGCCAGCCCATAGGGGCCAAACGTCCGGCGATCAGAGAGCAGGCTCACTTCCGCCGGCGCCAGGAATTCGAGTTCGCGCACGATGCCCTCTCCCCCGCGCCACTTCCCTCGTCCGCCGGAGCCACGGCGCAGCGAGTATCGGCGCACGCGCACGGGATAGGCATGCTCCAGAACCTCTACGGGAGTATTCAGCGAGTTGGTCATGTGCGTATGGATTCCGGAAATGCCGTCGCGGCCGGGCCGCGCACCCATGCCGCCGGCAATCGTTTCGTAGTAGGCGAACGCGCTCCGCGTACGCGGGTCGGCGCCGCCGAAAGAAAGATTGTTCATGGTGCCCTGCGAGGCGGCGGGCACGCGGTGCGGCAGGGCGCGTGCCAGAGCGCGCAGCAGCGTGTCCACGATGCGCTGCGAGGTTTCCACGTTCCCGCCCGCAACGGCGCATGGCGGCCGTGCGTTCACCACCGTTCCCGCCGGAGCGATCACCTGGATCGGCCACAGCAGGCCCGCCGTAGCAGGAACCTGCTCGTCCACCAGACAACGGAACGCGTAGTACACGGCGGACACGGTGATGGCTTCCACGGCGTTGATGCTGCCCGCGCACTGCGGCGCCGAACCCGTGAAATCCACCAGCGCCCGGCCGCCGCGCACGGCGATGGCCACGCGGATACGCACCGGCTCCGATGAAATCCCGTCGTCGTCCAGGAAATCCTGGGCCACGTAGCGGCCTGGCGGAATCTGCCGCAGAGTGGCGCGCATCATGCGGTCAGAATAGTCGAGCAGATGCCCGGCGTACGCAGCCACCTCGCGCAGTCCGTAGCGAGCCACGATTTCCTGCAGCCGGCGAGTTCCAGTACGACAAGCCGCAATCTGCGCGGTCAGGTCGCCTTGGCGCTCCTCCGCGGTCCGCACATTGGCCAGAAGCAGGGCCAGCACATCGCGGTCAATCTCGCCTGCACGGCAGAGCTTGACGGGCGGAATGCGCACGCCTTCCGCAAAGATTTCCCGAGTGAGCGACATGGAGCCGGCCTGCGCGCCGCCCACGTCGGCATGGTGCGCGCGGCTGGACACATAGAACTGCGGCCGGCTGCGCGCTGCGCCTGTGCTCTCCACAAACACCGGCATCACCAGCGTGATGTCCGGCAAATGTGTTCCTCCCGCGTACGGATCATTGAGCATGGCCACGTCGCCGGGCCCCAGCGGGAAGGCGGCGAGCGCCGCGGCCACGGACATGGGCATGGAGCCCAAATGCACGGGCATGTGGTCTCCCATGGCCAGTGCCTCGCCGCGAGCATTGAACACCGCACAGGAATAGTCGCGCCGCTCTTTGATGTTGGGAGAGAACGCGGAGCGGCGCAGCGCAGCCCCCATCTCTTCCGCCACAGAGTGAAGCAGGTTCTTCAGGATTTCGAGGCGAATGGGATCGGCGCGGCGGGTCATCGTACTTGGGGCTCCAGGATCAGGTTCCCGCCGGCGTCCACGCCTCCGTGCCAACCGGGGGGGAGATATGTGGTCGCGCCGTACTCGCTGATTACGGCCGGCCCGCGCAGGCGGTGGCCGGCGCGAAGCTGCGCCCGGTCATAAAACGCAGCCTCCCTCCATCGCCCTCCTGCAAATAGACGCCGCAGCTCCGCGATGGCCGCCGCCGGAGAGTTCCCGCCACGCCGGACGCGCTCCAGCCTCGGCTTGGGTGTCAGCCCCGCCAGGCGCACGCGGACGTTCACCACTTCGACGGTTCGCGAGACATCCAAATGTCCATAACGCCGCTCGTGCAGCCGATGGAACGCGGCCAGAAAATCGCCCGCAGCGGGAACGGTCAGCTCATATCCCTGGCCGGCATAGCGGCAGTCGAGGAAGCGCTGGACGCGCAGCCGCGCGCGCTCGCGGAATCCTTCCCGCGCCAACTCGCGAACGCCCACGCCTTCGATTTCCGCAAACTCCGCATTCAGCCGCTTCGAGAGATGCGGCCGGGACAATCCCGAGAGCTGCACCGTGCGCACATATTCTTTCACGACGTCGGCGCGAAGGATTCCCAGGGCGGAAAGACCGCCGGGCAGCCGGGGCACCAGCACTCGGGGCAGCCGCAACGCCGCAGCGAGTTCGCAGGCATGAAGGCCTCCCGCGCCGCCAAAGGCCACGAGCGTGTAGTCGCGCGGATCGTGGCCGCGCTCTATGGAGATCACGCGAATGGCTTTCTCCATCGCCGCGTTGGCAACATCCACGATGCCCTGGGCAAACTCCTCGAGCGTGCTCGGCCCGTTCCGCTCGGCGCGCAACACGTTTTCCAGAGCGCGCCGCGCCCGCGCCGCGTCCAAAGGAAATTCCCCGCGCAAGAAGCCATGTGGCGAGATCCGGCCGAGCACCAGTTGCGCGTCGGTCACCGTAGGCCGCTCGCCACGCCCATAGCAGGCCGGGCCCGGGTCCGCTCCCGCGCTCTCCGGCCCCACGCGCAGGGCGCCCGCGCGGTCGAACCGCGCGAGCGAACCGCCTCCCGCGCCGACGGTGTGAATATCGAGCACGGGCACCGCCACGGGAAGGCCCGCCACGACTGCCTCGTTCGTCGCCTGCGGAGCACCATCCAGCAGCGCCACATCCGTGGAAGTGCCGCCCATATCGAAGCTGATGATTCGATGGAACCCGGAAACGCCCGCAACGTATTCCGCTCCGAGCACGCCGCCCGCGGGGCCGGAGAGGATGGTCCGCACCGGCTCGCGCGCCGCCGCCGTGGCGGAGACGATACCGCCGTTCGACTGCATCACGCGCACGCGCGCCTCCGTGGCTCCGCGCCGGCTCCAGGCGGCCGAGGCGCGCCGAGAGGCCTCGCGCAAATACCGGCCCATGACGGGAAGGAGATAGGCGTTCACCACAGTCGTGGCCGTGCGTTCGAACTCGCGGAATTCCGGGAGCACCTCACATGAGAGAGAGGCGGGAATCCCCGCCGCCGCGAGGGCCCGCCCCATGGCGCGTTCGTGCGCCACGTTCGCGTAGGAAAAGAGGAGGCACACGGCCGCCGCTTCCGCGCCGGCAGCGCGTGCGGCACGCGCGGCGCGCTCCAGTTCCGCACGCGAAGGCCGCACGAGCACCCGCCCGCCCGGCCCCATACGCTCTCGCAACCCAATCCGCCGATCACGCGGGACCAACGGCTCCGGCCGCTCCACGAACCAGTCATACAGCCGCGGCCGGGCTTGGCGGCCGATCTCCAGAACGTCTTCGAGACCTGCCGTGGTGACCAGCGCCACGCGCCCGCCCCGGCGTTCGAGCAGCGCATTGGTCCCCACCGTGGTGCCGTATAACAGTTCGAGCGGCGTCCCAGCCGCCTCCGGACAGTCGGCCAGCACGCTCCCAAGGATGTGCGCAATCGCATCCGCGGGATTCCGCGGCGTGGAGGGAACTTTCAGAATGGTCAGGCGGCCGCCGGAAACAAATACAGCGTCCGTAAACGTTCCGCCCGAATCGACCGCAATCCGCATGGAAGGAGGTGGCGCGGCCTCGGTCTCCAGGCTTCGGAACCGGACCGTGCGAGTGGAAAGTGTGTAGCCAGCGAGGCCGCGGGCGCAACTGAAACGTGCCGGCGCCAGGAATCGTTTGGCGGTGTTATTTGCGCGCGCGCCGGGAGGCCAGCAGCGCCTCGACCTGGCGGAGGTGATTTACGTCGTGACCCGCCATCATGTTGACGATCATCTCAATCGATTCTTCGCCGCGCTCGGCGTGCATTCCGAAATGCTTCCATTGTTCCGGCCGCAGCCGCCGCAGCCACTCCAGGTTTCCTTCGCGCACGGCGCGATAGAGCGCCAGCGATTTTTTCGCATCGCGCCCGGCGTAGTTCCCGGCCGCTGCCCAGGCGTCCTGGTCGAATGCCTGAATTGGCGTTCCCGGCGCCCCCACAATGGAACGCATGCGCCAGCCGACCACGATCTCCGTCTCGGAAAGGTGCGCCACAATCTCGTCGACCGACCATTTGCCGGGCGCGGGCTTTCGTGCCAGGCGCTTCCGCGTGGCTCCGCGGAGCAGCTTTGCGAGCCGCGCCGGGGTGGCGGCCTGAATCTTCACGGGGTCCTGGCCTTCCAGATTCTTCAACATCCGCTGGCGGTACTGCGCCGGGGTTTCCTGCATAGTTCCTCCTGGGTGGTGACTCTAGAAAGTGGAGTGGATGAGCGATAGAGCCTAATTGGACGGTCTATTGAGCGTGTCCGTTTCGGGGACGCGTCGTCCCACAGGCGGGCAGGCCCCCTGCGCAGGGAACAACAGGTCACACATAATCGTATGAAAACAATGAGGATGTATGGCCCGGAATTGGATGCTGAGGTGCTTGCCAGCAGGCATTCCGGTGTGCTCGCGCCAGTGGAGAGAGAGGAACCATGGGAATCTTCTTACAGGACCTGCGCTTCGGGGCGCGCATGCTGCGGCGGAGCCCCGCGTTCACGTTCATCGCAGTCCTGACGCTGGCCCTGGGCATCGGGGCGAATACCGCCATTTTCAGCATGGTGGATTCCTTCCTGCTTCGCCCGCTCCCGGTAAAAGAACCCGGGCAATTACTGGTCCTCGCCAGCGACCAAAGCCAGGGGTCTCTCATGGAGCAATTCTCCTGTGCGGACATGCAGGACATCCGCGAGCAGACCACACATGTATTCTCCGACGTGATCGGCTACTTCGTGGGTCTGGACGGATTGAGCGTCAACGGGCATGCCGACCGTTTTGTGACCATGTATGTCACCGGAAATTATTTCACCGCGCTGGGTTTGAAGCCCGCCGTGGGCCGATTGATCCTGCCCTCCGAGGGAAAAGAAGTTGGCGCGGATCCGGTGCTGGTGCTCTCGTACTCCTACTGGAAGCAGCGGTTTAACGGCGACCCCAACGTGGTGGGCCAGAAGGTCGCCGTGGATGGCCAGGCGTTCACCATCGTGGGCGTGGCTCCGGAGGGCTTCCACGGAACGCAGCCGATCATCGATCCAGGCGGCTTCCTGCCGCTGGCCATGTCCGCGATCGAAGGCAGCGCCTACCCGCCGGATTTTCTGGTGAATCGGAATGTCCGAAATGCTCTGCTGCTCGCGCGTCTCAAACCGAACGTCTCCCTGGCGCAGGCCCAGGCGGCGCTTCGGCTGGTGAGCCAGCGGCTGGCCCAACAGTATCCACAGTCGGAAAAGGGCCTGAACGTTCTCGCCTTCCGCGAGCGCCTGTCGCGGCCCAATCCGTCAAAAGACAATTCGATGATTCTGATTTCCGTGCTCTTCATGGCTCTCTCCGGCCTGGTGCTTCTGCTGGCCTGCGTAAACGTGGCGAATATCCTGCTGGTACGGGGGAGCATCCGGCAGCGGGAAATGGCCGTGCGCGCCGCCATGGGAGCCGCCCGCACCCGGCTGATGCGCCAGCTTCTGACCGAAAGCGTGTTGCTGGCCCTGCTGGGAGGCGCGGCGGGCATCCTGCTGGGCTTGTGGGGCAGCAATGTGATCAGCCGCATCGACCTGAAAACGAGCCTGCCCATTTATCTGGATTTCAATTTTGACTGGCGGATTTTCGCGTTCGCCTTTGCGGCCGCGCTTGTCACTGGGCTGGTCGTTGGCGTGGTGCCCGCATTCCGCCTTTCGCGGGGAAACCTGAGCGAGATCCTGCACGAAGGCGGACGCAGCGTCGCCGCAGGCCGGAATATCCTTCGCAGCACTCTGGTGGTCGCCCAGGTGGCGGGGTCGCTGATGCTGCTGATCATTGCCGGCCTGTTCACGCGCAGCCTGCAGCACGCCCAGCAGGCCAACCTCGGCTTTGAACCGCGCCGCGTCCTCAACCTCACCATGGACCCGAACGAAATCGGGCTCAGTGAGGCGCAGACCAGGATTTTTTACAAGAGCATGCTGGAGCGCGTGCGCACCGTACCCGGCGTGGATTCCGCATCTCTTTCCCTGGCCATCCCCATGGGCTACTACAACAATGCCGATACTCTGGTCGTCCCCGGGTATGACGCGCCCGCGGGGCAGCCGGCTCCCATGGTCATGTTTAGCCAGATCTCCACGGGCTATTTCAAGACCATGGGCATCGGCATGGACCACGGCCGCGAATTTACGGACGCCGATGACAAAGACTCGCCCTACGTGGCAATCGTCAACCAGAAAATGGCTGAAAAATTCTGGCCGCACGAGGACCCCATCGGCCACCAGTTCCGGCTGGCCAGCGACCAGTCCCATGTAATCACCGTGGTCGGGGAGTGCAAGGACAGCCGCACGTTCGGCATCAAAGGCGACATGAAACCGTACTTCTACGTTCCCTGGACGCAGAATTTCAGCTCGCTGATGACGCTTCAGGTCCGCGCCGCCGGCGATCCCGACGGCATGGCTCCCGAGATTCTGAAGCAGATCGGGGCCATGGCTCCGGATCTGCCCGTGTTCGATGTCCAGCCCATGACGCGTTCGATGGAAGGCGCCAACGGATACCTGATCTTCGAATTCGGCGCCGCCGTCGCCGCCTCGCTCGGAATGCTGGGATTGCTGCTCGCTCTGGTGGGCGTCTACGGTGTGGTGTCGTTTGCGGCCAGCCAGCGCAAACACGAAATCGGAATTCGCATGGCGCTGGGCGCCCAGCCCCGCGAGATTCTCCAGATGGTATTGCGCCAGGGGATTGGGATCATCGCGGCGGGTTTGGCGGCCGGCCTGCTGCTCACCTTTGCCGTGGCCCGGGCCGTGGGTTACTTCCTGATTGGGGTGAGCCCTACAGACCCGCTGACCTACATCTCGGTGACCGCGATGCTGGTGTTCGTGGCGCTGGCGGCTTCTTCCATTCCCGCCTGGCGCGCCATGCGGCTGGACCCGCTGGTGGCCTTGCGGCACGAATAACCGCTTTGCCGGCCGCCCGGAGTTTGACGTTCAGGCCAGCGGCAGGTTTGCCTGCGCATCTTCACCGTTCCGAGCCGTCTCGCCAGCCAGAAGTTTCGGGTACGCCGCCGCGGCGATCATGGCGGCGTTATCGGTAGAAAGCGGCCGGCTGGGAAAAAATACCGGCATGGCGCGCGCCGCGGCGTCTCGTTCGAACGTCGCGCGAAGTTCGCTATTCGCCGCCACGCCTCCGGAGACCAGCACGCTCCGCGCGGCTCGTTCTTCGGCCGCGGCCAGCGTGCGCGCTACGAGGTCCTCCACCACGGCACGCTGGAAACTCGCCACGAGATCCAGTGTCGCACGGGAACACAGCGGCAGCAGGTCCGCCGCTTTCCTCGCGCCCGCGCGCAGTGCTTCTCCCCGCGCCGCAATTTCCTTCTCGAATGCGGGATTCGACCGGATGTGCCTCAGGACCGCAGTTTTAATCCCGCTGAAACTGAAATCGAACGGGTTTCCACGCGTTCGCGGCGCCGTAAACGCCACAGCTCCGGCGTTTCCATGGCGCGCCAGTTGATCTATCACCGGACCGCCGGGATAGCCGAGCGCCAGCAGTTTGGCCACTTTGTCGTAGGCTTCTCCGGCCGCGTCGTCGCGGGTCGCTCCAATCCTTCCGTAGCGACAACAGAACGCCGGATACTCCGGCTTCGCTGCCGGCGGGTTCTCCCCCGGCTGAACGTTATAGAGCACCGTGTGCCCGCCGGAAACGATCAAGCACACGGCGGGCAACTCCGGGAGAGGCCTCTGTGCGGCCGCGCCAGCC
>Ga0335077_10002482_pt1 | contig 22031 bp, 20 predicted proteins | sample Lox_Sample_31_FD_207151 | JGI IMG/M metagenome (GOLD analysis project Ga0335077, IMG submission 207151) | Soil microbial communities from Loxahatchee National Wildlife Refuge, Florida, United States - Lox_Sample_3.1 | ecosystem: Environmental > Terrestrial > Soil > Wetlands | place: USA...
CTCGGGCGCAGCGCTTCCGCGCGCGCGACCATCTCCTCGGGCGTCAGATCCGGCTCGGGCGGCGCAACCCCTGAGCCGACGGTCTCCGACGTGCTCATCGGTCGGATCGTAGGCCAGGATCACCGGCGCGACTTTGCAATGCGCGCACGATTGTGTTTGCGACCACGCCGGCGCCGGCGGCACCCATCACGATCGAGTAGTGGTTGACGCCAGGCACGCGCTCCGAGTGGCGCAAATCCGGCGCGCCGTCGACCCACGACCGCACCAGCTGCTCGGGCTGGATCGGGTTGGGGTCGTCGGTCATCCCGCGCTCGGCGGTCACCAGCTCGGTGGGGACCTCAAGCCGGTGAGCCGGCTTCCCGATCTCGAGCAGCTCGCCGGCGTCGGCTCGCACGACCTCCTCAGAGACGGACGACTGCCGGCCCACGAGATCGTGGTCGGCGTAGGCGACCAGATCAGCATCGAGCACATCGGAGCCGGCGAAGGCGGGATGGGCCCGCCACCAGTCGTGGTAGGCCTCGGGGGTGTCGAATGTCAGCCGGAGACGAGCGAGCGCGGGCCCGAGGACGGCGGCGGTGACCGCCTGTGGGTCGACGCCCGCCGGCACGGGCAGTGTCAGACCGCCGTCGACCAGCACCGCCGCCGCGACCCGCTCGGGATGGTCGGCGGCGAATCGCGCGACCGCGTAGGCGCCGAGCGAGTGGCCGACGAGCACCGCCCGCTCGAGCGAGAGGTGGTCCACAACGGCGAGCATGTCGCGCGCGTAGGCGTCCATCCCGAACGGAGGCGGCAGCTCGCGGGAGGCGGCGCGGCCGCGGAGGTCGAGCGCGAGCAGCGTCGCGCGGCCCTCGAGCGCCCGGGCGACGGCGACCCACCCCCGGCTGTTCGCCGTAATCCCGTGGACCGCGATCACGGGCTCGGCGGAATCGGGACCGAACCGGAACGCGGCCAGCGTCCCACCCGCCACCGGAACGTCGATCCGGTCCACCTACCGCCGCTCGATCGTGGCTTGCCAGGGCCGCGCGTACATCAGCCAGAAAACTGCGCCGGCGAGGAGGATCGCGCACAGCGTCCACCCGAGCGCGGTGGTGTTGAGGCCGACGTACTTGAGCCCCGAGGCGAAGATCACGAACGCGATCGCCGGCCGGACGTAACGGTCGGGGATGGTCGAGGACAGCATCGACCCGACCAGCACGGCGGGGACGCTGCCGATGATCAACGAGGCGGTGACGTCGAGGACGACGTGGCCGAAGACCAGCGCGCCGAGCGCGGCCGCAAGCGTGAGCGGAACCGCCTGAGTGAGGTCGGTGCCGACGAGCTGGTTGGCGCCGATCGTCGGGTACACGAACAGGAGCAGGACGATCATCAACGACCCCGAACCGACCGATGTCATCCCGACGATGAGGCCGCCGACGATGCCGATCGCCACCGTGACCGCGGGCCGCGGCTGGATCTCGTGCACGAGCGCCCGCCGGGTCTGGCCGGTCCGGTGGTCGAGGACGAAGCGGAGCGCCATCGCGCTCGCTCCGACCAGCAGGGCCGCTCCAAGCAGCGTCTCGATGTGGGTCTGCGCGGACTTGGAGTTGCCGAGCACGTGCAACACGTAGGCGCCAAGGAACGCCGCGGGGACGGAGCCGAGGACCATCCAGCGGACCAGCCGGAGGTTCACCGTGCCCGCGCGAAGGTGCACGGCCGCGCCGAACGGGCGCATGACGACCGCCGCGACCAGATCGCTCGAGATCGCGGCCGCGGGCGTCACCCCGAACAGCAGGATCAGCATCGGCGTCATCAGTGCGCCACCGCCGGCGCCGGTCATACCGACGAGCAGCCCGATGATCGCGCTCCCAAGGATGATGTATGGGTCGATGTGCAAGGTGGTCTAGCTCAGAGACCCGGAGCCGCCGGCGACTTGGCGGCGGGACCGGCCGCGACGTGGGCGAAGGCCATCAGATCGGCCGGCGCCTCGCCCGGAAGGATCCATGTCTCGCCGTCGGTCCTGACCAGGCCCTGTCGCGAGAGCTCGGACAGCGCGGTGGTGACCGTCGGCCGCCGCGCGGCCACCAGGTCGGCGAGCACGGTGTGGGTCAGCCGTAGCCGCAGCACCGTTCCGTCGCTGCGGACGCGCCCCCAGCGTGCCGCGAGGTGCCAGAGCAGCATGTGCAACCGCACGTCGACGCGTGCCTGGTGCACGATCGCCATGTTGACCGCGAGGTACTTGGAGCGCAGAATCGCGCGGTCGATCAGGCATCGCGCGAGCTCGGGGTACCGGGCCAGCCGCTGCTCGAAGCCGGAATCGAGCACGGCCATGCGCGCGGGCAGGATGATCGACCAGTCCGTCGTCACCGGGAGGAGCGGCGAGACACTTTCCTCGGTCGGCCGCAGAAGATCGCCCTCGCCGATCAACTCGGCCCCGTAACGGCCCTCGATGCCGACGCGCCGGATCAAGAGGCCGCTCAGCACGAGCACGCCGATCCCGCCGTGAAAGCCGAGCGAACTACTCCGCGCGAGCGGTCCCGGCTGGATCCTGAGCTCGGGCACCATGCAGTCCGCGATGGCCTGCTCCCGGCGCTCCGGCGGGATCGCCTCGGCGAGCTCCGGATCCTCCTTGAGCACCTGACACATCGGGGAACGGCTGGTTACCGCTGTAGCTCCCACCCGCACACTGTGTCAAAGGCGGTCAGACGACAACGCGCTCGGACGTCGCCGCCGCCAGCTCGACGAGCGCAGCGGTTACCTCCTCCGGCCGCTCGAGCGGCGTCATGTGACCCGTCTCCGGGAGCACGATGAGCTTCTCGAGGTGGGGGAGGTTCTCGGCGATTCGCCGGGCGTGCGACGGCGGGGTGAGCCGGTCGTCGGCGCCCACGAGCACGGTCGTCGGCACCGTCAGGCGGGGCACGGCCTCATGCAGATCCATCTCCGACATCGCGATCCCGATCTTGGCGCGCACGTCCGGCGGGCAGGTGACGAGCATCCGCTCGAAGAACGCCACCTGCGCCGGGGATGCGTGGCGCCCGAAGGCGATGTAGCGGACCGCCGCGTAGCTGAGCGGCGTCGAGTACCGCGGAAGCGGCGCCCGGTTTCCGAGAAAGCCGTACAGCGAGATCGCGCGGTTGACCGTGTTGGCGATGCTCGGCAGCGGAAGCAGCAGATGCTCGGCGATCAGGTCGCCGACGCCGGTGGAGAGCAGTGCCGCAGCGCGGGCCCGTCGCTCGACGTCGTGATCCTCGGCCCAGGCCGCGATCGACATCGCGCCGAGCGAGTGCCCGGCGACTACCGCGAGCTGTCCGTGCGGGACGCAGGTGCTGAGCACGGCCTCGACGTCCTCGCCGAAGCGCTCGATCGCATAGTCGCCGCCGCGCGCGGGCTCGCTGTCGCCGTGACCGCGCTGGTCGTAGGCCACCACCCGGAACCCGCGCTTGGACATCGCCCGGATCACGTAAACCCAGTATTGGAGCGTTTCCGTCCAGCCGTGGGCCAGGACGACGGTCGGGCCGTCCTCGGGTCCGAATACTTCGACGTGGAGCGCGGTCCCGTCGGCCGAGCGGGCCGTCTGCGCGCGGCCCTCGGGCGGCGCGTCGAGCAGTTTGCGCTCGGGGTCGCGGGAGAGCCTGCGCATGTGAGCGGTCTCGATCAGCCCGCCGGCGGCTAGGGCCACGGCGGTTCCGAGACCGGCCCACAGCAGGCGGTCATGCTCTGTCCCGATCAGCCGCGAACGCCTCATGATCGCCAGCCTACAACGGTGTCGGTTCAGCGATCCCCGGTCCGGACGGGCCCGCCCCGGTCCCAGGGACGCCGACCGAAGGGAGGCCCAAGCATCCAAACCCATACCATTCGCGGCGATGAGGATCGGAATGCTCACCGGAGGCGGCGATTGCCCTGGCCTCAACGCCGTTATCCGCGCGGTCGTGCGCAAGGGGATCGACGCCTATGGCGACGAGATCGTCGGGTTCCACGACGGGTGGCGCGGCGTGCTCGAGGACTCGCATATCGAGTTGAGCATCGAGTCGACCCGCGGGATCCTGCCCCGGGGCGGGACGATCCTCGGGAGCTCCCGCACGAACCCCTACAAGCGCGAGGACGGGGTGGAGCGGGTCAAAGAGGTGCTCGAGAAGCTTCGCCTCGACGGGCTGATCGCGATCGGGGGCGAGGACACGCTTGGGGTCGCCAACCGGCTCTATAACGACGGCGTCAACGTAATCGGCGTCCCCAAGACGATCGACAACGACCTCGGCGGGACGGACGTCACGTTCGGGTTCGACACCGCGCTCCACATCGCCACCGAGGCGATCGACCGGCTGCACACGACCGCCGAGAGCCACAACCGGATCCTCGTGGTCGAGGTCATGGGCCGCACCGCCGGCTGGATCGCGCTCCACTCGGGGGTGGCCGGCGGCGCCGACGTGATCTTGATCCCTGAGATCCCGTTCGACATCGACGAGGTCTGCCGGCTGATCCGCCGGCGCCATGCCCGCGGGCGGTACTTCTCGATCGTGGTCGCGGCCGAGGGCGCGACGCCCAAGGAAGGGACGATGACGCTCCAGACGGGCGCCGTCGACGAGTTCGGACATCCCCGTCTGGGCGGAATCGGATACGCGCTCGAGCGCGAGATCGAGAGCCGGACCGGCTATGAGACCCGCGCCACCGTGCTCGGACACGTCCAGCGCGGCGGGACCCCGACGGCGTTTGACCGCGTCCTCGCGACGAGGCTCGGACTCGCCGCGATCACCGCGGCGCACGCGGGCGAGTGGGGCATGATGGCCGCTCTTCGTTCGACCGAGGTCGTGATGGTCCCGCTCGGCGACGCGGTCGCCGAGGTCAGGCACGTGCCCGTCGAGGAATACGAGCACTTCGACGTGCTCTTTGGATAATTCACGCCGCGTTTCTTTCCAGGACGGCGATCGGGTTATGCTGCGCCCGTGACCGCGACGGATACCGCCACCTCGCTGGACAGGCTGTCCGTCGACGCGATCCGCGTACTGTCGATGGACGGGGTCCAAAAGGCGAACTCCGGGCACCCGGGGACCCCGATGGCGCTGGCGCCGGTCGCCTACGTCCTGTACGCCCGTGTGATGCGTCACAGCCCGCGGGACCCGAAGTGGCCCGACCGCGACCGGTTCGTCCTCTCGTGCGGGCACGCGTCGATGCTCCTGTACTCGACCCTGTACATGACGGGCTACGACGTCAGCCTCGAAAACGACCTGATGCGCTTCCGCCAGCTCGGGTCGAGGGCAGCGGGGCACCCCGAGTACGGCGACCTTCCCGGGATCGAGGTGACCACGGGACCGCTCGGGCAGGGGATCTCGCACGCCGTCGGTATGGCGCTGGCCGAGCGGATGCTCGCGGCGCGCTTCAACCGCCCGGGCCATGAGATCGTCGATCACTACACGTACGTGATCGCGTCCGACGGCGACCTCGAGGAGGGGATCTCCAACGAGGCGTCCTCGCTGGCCGGTCACCTCGCTCTCGGCCGGCTGATTTCGTTCTACGACCAGAACCACATCTCGATCGAGGGCGACACCAAGCTCTCGTTCACCGAGGACGTCGGCAAGCGCTACGAGGCGCTTGGGTGGCACGTCCAGGACCTCGAGGAGGACATAGGGCTCGACAACCTCCAGCGCGCGCTCGAGACGGCGAAGTCGGTCGAGGACAAGCCGTCGCTGATCATCATCCGCACCCACATCGCCCAGGGCAGCCCGAACAAGCACGACACCGCCGGCGCCCACGGCTCGCCCCTAGGTGAGGAAGAGGTCAAGCTGACCAAGGAGAAGATGGGGTACCCCTCGCTCGAGCCGTTCTACGTGCCCGAGGAGGCGCTCAAGCACTCCCGGCGCTGTATCGAGCGCGGCGAGGAGTTCGTGGCCGACTGGCGCGAGCGGTTCGACGCCTACTCCCAGGCGCACGCCGGGCTCGCCGAGGAGTACGAGCGGCTGATCGCCGGCCGGCTGCCGGACGGCTGGGACGACGAGGTGCCGAAGTTCCATGCCTCGGGCTCGATGACCGCCACCCGCAAGTCCTCGCAGGAGATCATCCAATGGGCGGCGGAGAAGGTTCCCGAGTTTGTCGGCGGGTCGGCCGACCTCGCGCCGTCGACGCTCACGCTGATCGACGGGGCCGAGAGCGTCGAACCGGGGGCTTACTCAGGTCGCAATCTCCACTTCGGCATCCGCGAGCACGCGATGGGAGCGATCGTCAACGGCATGTCGCTCCACTACTTCAAGACCTTCGGGGCGACGTTCTTTACCTTCAGCGACTACATGCGTGGCTCGATCCGTCTGTCCGCGCTCATGCACCTGCCTTCGATCTTCGTGTTCACCCACGACTCGATCGGACTCGGGGAGGACGGCCCCACCCACCAGCCGATCGAGCAGCTCGCGGGGCTGCGCGCGATGCCGGTGCTTCGGGTGGTCCGGCCGGCGGGCGCCAATGAGACCGCGCTCGCCTGGCACTACGCGATCAAGGCCTCCGATCATCCGACCGCGCTCGTGCTCTCGCGCCAGGGGGTTCCGACCTGGAACCCGTCGGCCGTGCCGGCCGACGCGATCGACCGGGGCGCGTACGTGCTGCGTTACTCCTTCAACGAGCCCGAGCCGCCGGACTTGATCCTGATCGCCACCGGGACAGAGGTCCACATCTGCGCCGGCGCCGCCGACACGCTCGAGGCCGAGGGGATCTCCACGCGAGTCGTGAGCATGCCGTGCATGGAAAATTTCGCCGCCCAGGACGCGGGCTACCGGGAGAAGGTTCTGCCGCCGCACGTGCGGGCCCGCGTGTCGCTCGAGGCCGCCGCCACATTCGGATGGCACGAGTGGGTCGGCGATCTCGGCGAGGCGATCGGGATGACCGGGTTCGGCGCGTCCGCGCCCGCGGGCGCGCTGTACAAGCACTTCGGCTTCACCGCCGAGCGCGTCGCCGACGCCGGGCGGGCAGCAGTGAAACGCGCGCGCTCGAGTGGAGTCGGGTAGACCGCAAGGGGGCAAACATGAGCACCATCACCGAGCTGAATCCCCGCCTGTTGGCGATAACCGAGGCTGGTGTGAGCGTGTGGCTCGACCAGATTCGCAGGTCGATGGTGGAGGGGGGCGAGCTCGCGCGGATGGTCGCCGTGGAATCTTTGCGAGGAGTCACGTCGAACCCGTCGATCTTCGAGAAGGCAATCCTCGGGTCGACCGACTACGACGAGGACCTGCGCGCGCTGGCGCGGGAGAACCTGGATTCGGTGGCGATCTATGAGCACATCGCGATCCGGGACGTGCAACTCGCGGCCGACGTGCTGGCCGGGGTTTTTCGCGATTCCCGCGGACGCGACGGATTCGTGTCACTCGAGGTCGCCCCGGAGCTCGCGCACAACACCGAGGGCACGCTCGAACAGGTGCGCTCATTCTGGAAGCGCGTCGACCGTGCGAATGTGATGATCAAGATTCCGGGAACGCCGGAGGGCGTACCCGCCATCGAGCAGGCCCTGTACGAGGGCATCAACATCAACGTCACGCTGCTGTTCTCGGTCGCCGCCTATGAGCAGGTGGCGGCGGCGTATCTGCGCGCGCTCGAGCGCCGGCGCGCCGAGGGACTGGAACTCAGCGTGAACTCGGTGGCTTCGTTCTTCGTCTCGCGCGTCGACACGGCCGTCGATCGGCAGTTGGAGGGCCTGGGCCGGCCGGACCTCGCTGGGACCGCGGCGCTGGCCAACGCGCGCGCGGCGTATTTGCGGTTCCAGGAGATCTTCTCGGGAGCTCGTTGGGATGCGCTCGAGGCCGCCGGAGGCGCCGTCCAGCGTCCGCTTTGGGCCTCGACCGGGGTGAAGAACCCCCACTACTCCGACACCATGTACGTCGACGGGCTCGTGGGGCCGCACACCGTCAACACCATGCCGCTGGCGACGCTGCTGGCGTTCGCCGACCACGGGACGGTTCCCGGGCTGACCGCGGGACAGGACCCGAGCGGCGATCTGGCCGCCCTCGCGGACGCCGGGGTCGACCTCGGCGCTGTCACCGACGAGCTTCTGGTCGACGGCGTCAAGCAGTTCGAGGAGGCGATGACCCGCCTGCTCGCCGGCATCGAGGAGCGGCGCGCGGCCGTCATAACAGGACAACCGAGCCGGATCCACGCCCGGCTCCCTTTGTTGCTGCAGCCGCCCGTCGCGGAGCGGGTGCGAGTTGCGGTGTCCGAAAACGTGGCGCAGCGCGTTTGGCGGCGCGACGCCTCGCTGTGGGGCGGGCCGGGCGTTCCCGAGATCGAGGATCGACTCGGCTGGCTGACCGTGTCCGAGCCGATGCTCGAGCACGCACCGGATCTGCATACGTTCACCGACTCGGTTCGCGCCGATGGGTTCACCGACGCGGTCCTGCTAGGCATGGGGGGATCGTCGCTCGGTCCCGAGGTGATCCGGCGGTCATTTGGCGATGTCCCGGACGGCCTGCGGCTCCGCGTTCTGGATTCGACCCATCCTGACGTGGTGCTCGGCGTGCGGGACTCGCTGGATTTGGAGCGGACGCTATTCATCGTCTCGTCGAAGTCCGGGTCGACGATCGAGACGTTGTCGCAGTACCAGTACTTCAAGGCGCTCGCACGCCCCGACCAGTTTGTGGTGATCACCGATCCGGGGACTCCGCTCGAGAAGCTGGCCGCGGACAACGAGCTTCGGCGGTGCTTCCTCAACCCGGCCGATATCGGCGGCCGCTACTCGGTGATGTCGTACTTCGGCCTGGTTCCGGCCGCGCTGATGGGCGTGAGCATCGAAGCGCTCCTGCACCGCTGCCAGGTGGCCGAGCAAATGTGCGCGCACTACGACTCGAGCGAATCGAACTCCGGGCTGTGGTTCGGCGCAGTGATCGGCGAGCTGGCTCGCCAGGGCCGGGACAAGCTGACGTTCCTGATCTCGCCGCCGATCGAGAGTTTCGGGCTTTGGGCCGAGCAGCTCGTGGCCGAGTCGACCGGAAAGCACGGACTCGGGATCGTCCCGGTTGTCGACGAGCCGCTGAGCGACTCGGCCGACGTCTACGGCGACGATCGAGTGTTCGTGTACCGGCGCAACTTGGAGCATCCCGAGGAGCGGCTCGACGCGGCGATCGAGCAGATCTCGGGGGCGGGGCATCCGACGATCACGCTGCCGGCACACGGTCCGGCCGACCTCGGGCGGATCTTCTTCCTGACCGAGTTCGCGGTCGCGGTGGCGGGGTGGGCGCTCGAAATCAACCCATTCGACCAGCCGAACGTGCAGGAGGCAAAGGACAACACGGCGCGGGTTTTGTCGTCAGGTACGGTGCCCTCGGTTGCGGTCGCCGACGATGATTCGCTCCGGGCGCTGCTGGCGGACGCTTCGCCGCCGCACTATGTGGCGATCCTGGGGTATGTGCCCCCGTCCGATGGTTTTGATTCGGCGGTCTCGGATCTCCGCGCCGCGATTCGCGCCGCGACGGGCGCGGCGGTGACGTTTGGATACGGCCCCCGCTACCTGCACTCCACGGGTCAGCTGCACAAGGGCGGGCCGCCGGTTGGGCGGTTCCTGCAACTGGTTTCGCGCCCCGAGCGCGACGCCGACATCCCGGGTGCCGGGTACTCGTTCGGGACACTGATCGCGGCGCAGGCCGCGGGCGATCTCGAGACGTTGCGCTCGCGCGGTCTGTCGGCCGAGCGGGTAGAGCTGGAAGGTGACCCCGTTCAGGCCATCCGTGATCTGACCGATCGCATCCAAGCGATCCTCGAGAGGAGCTAAGCGTATGCAGAGCGCCGCCGTCGCCACCGAGGTCGAGCAGGAAAACCCGCTCATCGCGGGGCTGGAGCGGCTGCCAGTACGCCCGACCGCGCTGGTGATCTTCGGCGCCACCGGCGACCTCGCGCACCGCAAGCTGCTGCCGGCGCTCTACAACCTTGCGCACGAGGGCGCGCTGCCCGAGCGGTTCGAGATGGTCGGGGTCGCCCGCCGCGACCAGGAGCACAACGAGTTCCGAGACATGGCGAAGGAGTCGATCGAACGGTTCTCGCGCCGGCGGCCGGACGAGAGCGTGCTCAAGGGTTTGATCGACGAGTTGCGCTACGTGCCCGGCGAGTTCGACGACGACGACGTCTACAGCCAGCTCCGCCGGGTGCTGAACGAGTTCGACCAGCGCGCCGGCCAGGAGCTGAACCACGTCTTCTACCTGTCCACGGCCCCGCAGTTCTTCCCGGTGATCGCGGGCAAGATCGGCGCCGCCGGGCTGAACCGCGCGCGGGACGCGGACACGCGGATCGTGATCGAGAAACCGTTCGGGTACGACCTCGCGTCGGCGCGCCAGCTGAACGCCCAGGTCCTCGAGGTGTTCGACGAGTCCCAGGTGTTCCGGATCGACCATTACCTGGGCAAGGAGACGGTCCAGAACCTGATGGCGCTGCGCTTCGCCAACGCGCTGTTCGAGCCGGTGTGGAACCGCAACTTCATCGACTACGTCCAGATCACTGCGGCCGAGGACCTCGGCATCGGCGGGCGGGCGGGCTACTACGAGGGAGCGGGCGCGCTTCGCGACCTGGTGCAGAACCACATGATGCAGCTGCTCGCGCTGTTGACGATGGAGCCACCGACGTCGTTCGACGCCGATCGCGTGCGCGACGAGAAGCTCAAGGTGCTCGAGGCGATCGTCCCGCCCGCGGTCTCGGAAGTGCCGACGATGTCGGTGCGCGCGCAGTACGGTCCCGGGACGGTGGGTGGGAAGCGCGTCGTCGGCTACCACGACGAAGAGGGCGTGGCGCCGGACTCCCGGACGGAGACGTACGCCGCGCTGAGGCTGCACGTATCGAACTGGCGGTGGGCGGGTGTTCCCTTCTATCTGCGCACCGGGAAGCAGCTCGCACGCAAGGTCACCGAGATCGCCGTCACTCTGAAACCGGTCCCGCACATGGCGTTCAAGAGCCAGGGCTCGGTCGGCGTCCAGCCGAACCAGATCATCCTGACCGTTCAGCCTGACGAGGGAGTGTCGGTCTCACTCGGGGCGAAGATCCCCGGCCCCACGATGCGGATCCGGCCGGTCAACATGGAGTTCCGCTACGGGACGTCGTTCATGTCGGAGTCTCCCGAGGCGTACGAGCGGCTGATCCTCGATGCCATGCGCGGCGACGCCACGCTGTTCACGCGTGGCGACGAGATCGAGGCGCTGTGGGCGATCATCGACCCGATCCTCACGGCGTGGCATCAGGACACGACGTCGCCGATTCCTCAGTACGCGGCAGGAACAGCGGGGCCGACGGAGGCCGACGGTCTGCTCGAAGGCAACGCTAGGTGGCGGCGGCTGTGAGCGAAGACGTCTGGACCGAACAGAACACGGATCCGGATGCGATCGACGCGGCGCTCCGTGAGATGCTGCGTTCGCGGCACGCCGCGGACCAGACGCTCGCGCCGGCACGCGTCCTCAACCTGATCGTGGTCGTCGACCGCGCCTGGAAGGGCGAGATCTCCAACCGCCTCGCACGGGTCGGTCGCTACCACGCCTCGCGCACGATCCTGTGCGCGGTCGAGGACGGGCGCGACACGCTCGACGCGACCGCGGTGATGAGCTACCGGGACACGGCCGGAGGCGGCATCGGCGTGATCCGCGAGAGCGTCGAGATCGACATGGGTCCCGAGCACCTGCCCGCGCTCGAGACGATCGTCGATCCGGTCGTCATCTCCGAGCTTCCGACCGTGCTGTGGTGTCCGCACGGTCACGACGACGCCGTCGCCGCGCTGCAAGGGATCACCGATGTGATCCTGCTCGACTCCGACGATTTCCCCGACGCCGACGAGGGGCTCGGGCGGGCGCAGGAGGAGCAGAAGTCCGCCTACGTGGTCGACCTGGCGTGGCTGCGCACGACACCGTGGCGCGAGCGGCTGGCGGCGAGCTTCGACCCGCCGGCGCGCCGGACGTCGCTGGCGGCGATCGAGGGATTCACGATCCGGCACCAGGCGGCCTCGACCGCGAGCGCCCTGCTGCTCGCGGCCTGGCTCGCGTCGCGTCTGCACTGGGACACACGTCCGCTGGTTTCCGCGAATGGAGCGGGCCTGCATGGACGGGCATACACGAGCAGCTCGCGCTACATCGACCTCCGGCTCGAATCGGCCGCCCAGGACGTTCCCGGGCTCGCCGGCGTCACCGTTACCTGCGCCGGCTACTCGCTGTCGCTCGATCGGGCGCTCGGCGGGCTGCGCGCGCACGAATCGATCGCCGGACACGGCGAGCACAGCTGGCTCGTGCTCGGAGCCTCGCGGGGCGAGGGCGGGATCCTGGGCGAGGGCGTCCGGCAGGCGCTGCTCCGTGACCCCACGTACGCGCCGGCGCTCGAGGTCGCGAGGGGATTCGGCGCGCATGACGGTTGACGGTCGGGGTCGCCGAGCATGACGGTTGAGATCGAGGTCGTCGACGATCCGGGCCGCGCGTGCTCGGCGATGCTCGTCGGGGTCGCCGCCGGCGGCGGTCACATCGTGCTCACCGGAGGCTCGACCCCCCAGGCGGCATATCGGGAGTTCGTCGACGCGGTGCTTTCGGTAGGGATCGACGTGTCGAAGAGCACGATGTGGTTCGGCGACGAGCGGTGCGTGTCGCCTGAGGATTCGAGGTCGAACTACGGCGCGGCCAAGGAATCGATGTTCGACGCGCTCGCCGATCATGGGTTGCCGACGATTCATCGGATGAAGGGGGAACTCGGGCCGGAGGAGGGAGCTGCCGACTATGAGCGGGTGTTACGCGACGCCGGGTCGCCGCGGTTCGATCTGATGCTGCTGGGGATGGGGCCGGACGGTCATTGCGCGTCGCTGTTCCCCGACCAGCCTTCGTTGTCTGAGCGGTCACGGTCCGTGGTGGGCGTGGAGGAGGCGGGGTTGGAGCCGTTCGTCCCGCGAGTGTCGATGACCCTCCCTCGGCTCGCGAACGCCAACCAAGTGGTCTTCCTCGCGACGGGCGAGTCGAAGGCGGCGGCCGTGGCGGCCGCCTTCGGTCCCGGCGCCCGCCCGGATCAGCACGTTCCCACGTCGCTGCTGGTGCCGCTGGCCAAGGAGATCAAGGTGCTGCTTGACCCGGCGGCGGCAGCGGGTTTGGGGTCCGGGGCTTGAGCTCAGTCATTGGTGTCGACCTCGGCGGGACGAAGGTCGCGGTGGCGTCGCTGGTGGGGCGCCATTTCGGCGAGTCGGTCCTGGTTCCGACCGACCGCTCGGGCAGCGGGAACTTGATCGACCAACTGGTGGCGACGGTGGGTCGGGTCCGCGGCGAGAATCTCGATGCCGTCGGAATCGGTGTGCCGTCGATCGTCGAGTTCGATACCGGGCGCGTCGTCTCGTCGGTCAACATCCCGCTGAAGGACGTGCCGCTGCGTCAGGTGCTGGGGGAGCGGCTCGGCGTGCCGGTGTTCGTCGACAACGACGCGACGGTGGCGGCACTCGCCGAGGCGCACGACGCCGAGCTCCGGCTGGTCGCCCACAACCTGGTGATGATCACGGTGGGAACCGGAGTGGGAGGCGGGATCGTGCTCGGCGGCCGGATCTACCGAGGGGCCACGGGCGGCGCGGGCGAGCTCGGACACACGCTTGTCGGGCTGGATCTTTCCGGGGAGGCCGTACCGGCGCCGACCGGCTTCCCGCAACCAGGCTCGCTCGAGGCCGTGGCCGCCGGCCACGCGCTCGACAAACTCGCGGTCCAAGCTGCTGAGTTTGTTCCGGACTCGGCGCTCGGGCGCTTGAAGGCCGAGGGCAAGGAGGTGGCTGGGGCGGAGGCCGTCGATTGCGCTGAGCACGGTGACCTGGCCGCGCAGCGGATCATCGAGATCTGGGCCGAGCGGGTCGGCATCGGCATCGCGAACGCGATCAACACGTTTGACCCGGAGGAGGTCGTGATTGGCGGTGGCGCGGCGCGCGCCGGCGAACGGCTGCTCGAGCCGGCCAAGCGAGTGGCCCTCGGCTATGTGGTGCCGGGCCTGGGGCGGAGGACGAGTGTCCGCCTGGCGTGGCACGGCGTGCGCGCCGGCGTGCTCGGCGCCGCGCTGCTCGCCGCGCAGGAGGTCGAGGCGCAAGTCGGCGAGGGCAGGTCGGGTTTTGGCGGGTCGAACTCCGCGGCGGACGCCTCCGCGAGCCGTGAGGCGCATGGGTGAAGTGGTCTAGGGCGAAGAGGAGTGAGGGTGTCATGTCCAAGCGAGTGATCGAGTGCAATATCTGCGGCGAGCCGCTGGCCGCGGCGACCGACGACGAGTTACTGCGCCAAGTCCAGACGCATTACCAGTCAGAGCACGGCGACGGACCGGTGCTCGATGAACAGCAGGCGCGCGAGATGATCGCGCGCGAGGCATACGACGCGGCCGACGCCTGAGGCGGCGGGCGGTTTCCGGGGGGTGGAGGGTATGCAGATCGTCCTGGTCCGCCACGGCGAGACCGAGTGGAGCCTGAGCGGCCAGCACACGAGCCACACCGACCTGCCGTTGACCGAGAAGGGGCGCGAGCGCGCCGCCGGACTCGGGCCTGCTTTGGGGAGGTGGACCTTCTCGCTTGTGTTGTCGAGCCCGCTGCGCCGGGCGCGTGAGACCTGCGAGCTCGCCGGCTACGGCGATGCAGCGTCGCTGTGCGACGACCTGCACGAGTGGGACTACGGCGAGTACGAGGGACTCACCACGCCCCAGATCTGGGAGACCAACCCTTCGTGGTCACTGTGGCAGGACGGGTGCCCGCGCGGGGAGCAGCCGGCGGAGGTTGGCGCGCGGGCCGATCGTGTGATTGAGCTGATGCGCACGGCGGACGGTGATGTGTTGGCGTTCGCGCATGGTCACATCCTGCGCGTGCTGACCGCGCGGTGGTTGCAGATGGACGTCTCCGCCGGGGCGCGTTTCGCTCTGAGCGCCGGCTCGGTCAGCGTGCTCGGGTTTGAGCGGACGACCGAGGTCGTCCGGTTGTGGAATAAAGAGCCGTAGCCCGATTTGCCGGCGGAGGTCGTGGGGGAGGCCGCGGCTCGGTCGCGTCGCTTTTGCGCCACCTCGGCGCGCCCCCGACCCCGCCCGCGCCACCTCGGCGCACCCGGTCGCGCCCGCCCGCGCCACCTCGGCACGCCCCGGACCTGTCGCCCTGCATAACGTGACAAATCGGGGCGCCCGCCGGCCCGAAAGTCCACATAAGCATGCCCACCATGCTTATGTGGCCTCTTGCGGTGCCGTGGTTGCCGCTTTGTCACGTTAAGCATGCGGTGACGTTTGTCATGGCTGATTTCGGCCGTGCGCCACTTACGCACCGCGCGGGCGCCGCATAACCTGCTCGGCATGACAACGACCCATACACAGGCAGAGGGACTCGCCATCGAGGTGCGCGATTTGCGCAAGTCGTACGACGAGGTTGAGGCCGTGCGCGGGGTGAGCTTCGAGGTTGCTCGGGGTGAGGTGTTCTGTCTGCTTGGGCCGAACGGGGCGGGCAAGACATCCATCGTCGAGATCCTCGAGGGTTACCGCAAGCGCACTCACGGTGAAGTAAGAGTGCTGGGCATGGATCCGGCCCACGGCCCGCGCGAGCTGCGCGAGCGCGTCGGGATCGTGCTCCAGCAGTGCGGAGTCCAGAACGATCTGACGGTTACCGAGTTGATCGAGATGTACGGTCGCTACCACGACCGCCGCCGCCCGGTCGACGAGCTGATCGAGTTGGTCGAGCTCGGCGACAAGCGCGACACGCGCGCTCGGAAGCTGTCGGGCGGCCAGCTTCGACGGCTCGACCTGGCCCTCGGGTTGGTCGGCGATCCGGATCTCGTCTTCCTGGACGAGCCCACGACCGGGTTTGACCCCGGCGCGAGGCGCCAGGCGTGGTCGACGATCCGCTCGCTGTGCGACCTGGGCAAGACTGTGTTCCTCACGACGCACTACATGGACGAGGCACAGCATCTCGCCAACCGGGTGGCGGTCATGAACGCAGGCCAGATCATCGCGATCGGGCGGCCCGAGGAGCTCGGCGGACGCGACCTGCGGCCGGCCGAGATCCGGTTCACGCTGCCGTCGAACTGGTCGCTCGGCGATCTCCCTGACATTCCGTGCGAGCAGCGCTCGCTCGAGGGCGATCGCGTGCTGGTGCTGACCAAGGAGCCGGTGGTGGCTGCGCAGCGGATCACCACTTGGGCCCTCGACAACGACGTGGACCTCGGTCACTTCTCGGTCAACCAGCCCACGCTCGAGGACATCTACCTCGAGCTCACCCGTTCCGTCGAACCGGCGCAGACCGCCGAGGAGGTCCTTCGATGAGTGCCATCGCCGGCCCCGCGAGAACTCATTCGCTAAAGCGCGATCTCGGCCTAATCGGATGGCAGATCCGCTACGAGCAGCGCGCCTACTGGCGCAATCGCGGTCGCGGGATCTTCACGTTCGTGTTCCCGCTCATGTTCCTCGTGATCTTCGCCTCGCTCGACAAGGGGGCCCACATCTCCAGCCTCGGCGGGATCCCGTACGACGACTTCTTCGTTCCCGGGATCCTCGCTTACGGGCTGATCGCCACCACGTTCGTCAACATGGCGATCAGCACCGCGATCCTCCGCGACCAGGGTGTCCTCAAGCGGATGCAGGGAACGCCGCTGCCGCCATGGGCTTATGTCGCGGCCCGGATCGGCTCGACGTTGGTGATCGTGCTGTTGATGACCGTGATCACGCTGGCACTCGGTATCGGCGCCTACGGGGTTCACCTCCGCGGATCGACGATCCCCGGGCTACTGGCCACACTCGTGCTCGGAACCGCCGCGTTCACTACGCTGGGCATTGGCGTCACACGCCTCATCCCAAACGCCGAGGCCGCGCCAGTGGTCGTGAACCTGCTGATCCTGCCGTTGACGTTCATCTCGAGCATCTGGTTCCCCCCGACCGGGATGCCCAAGGCGCTGATCGACATCGCCAAGCTCTTCCCGATCCGGGCTCTCGCTGATGGGCTCCAGCATGCCTTCAATCCACACACGGTCGGCGCCGGATTCAACAGCCAGGACCTCCAAACGCTGGCGATCTGGACTGCGGTGGGGATCTTCCTGATGCTGCGGTTCCTGCGCTCGCCGCAGGGTGAGGTGCGATGACCGAACACGTGGACGACTGCGGTCGCGACGCCGGCGAGGCCGGCGTCCGCAGTCGTCTGCTCCTCGGCGAGCGCATGCTCGGCCGTAGACCGCCCACCGGCGTGCGGGGGCTCGCGGCGTTCATCTGGCTGGGGTTCGTGATCTTCCCGCTGCTGAACGCAATCGGGAAGCACGGACCTCCCCTCGAACACGGCCTGGTTATCGGAGGAGCCACGGTGTTCATCGCGGGGTACGCGCTCTTGGTGCTGAGGTGGCGCGATAACAGTCGCCCCGGCGTACCGGTGGCGGTGCTCGCCGTCTTGCTGGCAGTGTCGACGGCACTGACAATCTTCCAGGCATCGGGCTGGGGCTTCCTGTTCACCTACTGCGCGGCCGTCGCCGCCATGGCGACTCCTCAGCGAATTGGCTTTTACGCGGTGCTGCTGTGCTCCGCGATGGCGGGCGCCACATCTGCGATCGGCGGGGCGGACGGCGGCACCGTTGTCGGGTTCATCGCCAGCTCGGCCGGCATCGGGATGCTGATGCTCGTGATGCGAGACCTGCGACTGCGCAACATGGAGCTGAGCGCCGCCCGCGCCGAGCTGGCGCGGCTCGCCGTCGCCGAGGAGCGAGAGCGGTTCGCGCGAGATCTCCACGATCTGCTCGGTCATTCCCTGTCAGTGATCGCGTTGAAGGCCGAGCTCGCCGGCCGGCTCCTGGCCGACGGTCCGTCCGACGCCGCCCGCGAGGTCGGTGAGCTCGAGCAGGTCGCCCGCACGGCCCTCGGCGAGGTCCGCGAGGCGGTCAGCGGCTACCGCCAGCCGACGCTCGCCGGCGAGCTTGCCGGCGCGCGCATGGCGCTGTCCGCTGCCGGAATCGAGGCGGACGTGCAGGAGTCCCGCGCGGCGCTCGAGCCGACGGTCGAGGCGGTACTCGCCTGGGCGGTCAGGGAGGGTGCGACGAACGTGATCCGCCACAGTGGGGCGAGCCGCTGCACGCTGAAGATCACGAGCAGCCTGACCGATGCCGGCGTCGAGGTGATCGACGACGGGGGTAGCGGTGTGGCGAACGGAAACGGAGCGGGCTTGCCGAGCGCCGACGTCGCAGGAGGCGCCGGGACCCAGAGCCGCGCCGGCAATGGACACGCCGCGGGACGCGCCGGGGCTGCCGGCGCGAATGGTCATCCGGCGGCCGGCGCCGGCGGCAGCGGAAGCGGCGGACACGGGCTCGCCGGCCTCGCCGAGCGCGCCCGGCTTCTCAACGGGTGGATCGAAGCGGGCACGCTCGCCGGTGGCGGCTACCGGCTCGCCGTCACCGTCCCCGTCTCGCACGCGTGACGTCGGACGCCACCGGTGTGATCCGCGTACTCCTGGCCGAGGACCAGACGATGGTCCGCACGGCGCTGGCCAGCCTCCTGAACCTCGAATCGGACATCGAGGTCGTGGCCCAGGTGTCGCGCGGTGACGAGGTGGCAGCGGCCGCGGTCGCGTCCATGCCCGATGTCGCGCTACTCGACATCGAGATGCCGGGCGCCACCGGGCTCGACGCTGCCGACGAGCTGCGCCGCGCGCTGCCCGGGTGCCGCGTCCTCATCCTGACGACCTTCGGCCGGCCGGGCTATCTCCGCCGCGCGATGGAGGGCGGCGCGGCCGGGTTTCTACTCAAGGACACGCCCGCCGGCGAGCTCGCGGCGGCGATCCGCCGGGCCATCGCCGGCGAACGCGTCGTCGATCCCGGTCTCGCCGCGGCCGCGCTCAGCCAGGGGGAGAGCCCGCTTACCCCGCGCGAGCACGAAGTCCTGCTCGCCTCGCGCGAGCACGCCACCGTCGCCGACCTCGCGAGCGCCCTCTATCTCTCACCCGGAACTGTCCGCAATCACCTCTCCTCGGCGATGCAGAAGCTCGACGCCCGCAACCGAGCGGAGGCAGTGCGAGTCGCGGAGGAGCAGGGCTGGCTGTAGTCACCTCCCACGCGCAATGTCCGTGGCATTCGCACGAGCACCTGCCAGCTCGAGGGCGGCGTGCACACTGGCTCTTGCGTACGTCTACCAACCCGATGCGGCTGAGAGGACTCGAACCTCCACGCCCGTAAGGGCACGGCGACCTGAACGCCGCGTGTATACCAATTTCACCACAGCCGCGGGGAGCCGAAAATTAGCAGGCCGGAGGAAGCAAGGGAGGCTAGTTACGCCCGAACACATGTTCGTAGAGTACGCCTCGAATCGGATGGAAAGTCCTGGAAAAGGCTAATTTCAGGGCTTGCTGGGAGCCGATGAGGAAGGCGCCGGCCCGGTCTGGCGCATGCCGATGGCGCGTGTCGTTAGATCCCGGCGACCGTGGCGGACCACGATCTCGCAGCGACTGGGTGACGGAGCCTGTGGTGCACCCGAAGCACGAGGTCGGCCGGTCGGGTTCACACCCGCGTCGCTGCCCCTCGGCCACCCGATCGGTCCGCGGTGCCGGCTCGACGACGATCTCGGACATTGACACGCGATTGGTCTCGAGTTCTCTTCCCCGCGCGCGGTAGCCTTGCCGCTACGCTGAGACAGGCCGATCGCGACCGCAGCCGACCCGGGATCCGGGATGGGCAGCGAAGTCTCGACTGCCGTTTCAGTTCAGTCTCTCGCCGCTATCGTCTAGGGGACTAGGACGCCGCCCTCTCACGGCGGAAACCCGGGTTCGAATCCCGGTAGCGGTACTTCAGAACCCCCGTAGATTCGGGGGTTTTCTCGTTGTCGAGGTCGTGCGCCACAGTGTGCGCCACAGTCGGAGGCGTCAGGAAGGCATCGAGACGCTCCCGGGCGAGGTCTTCGCCGCCGGGGACGAGGTGTCCGTAGCGGTTCCAGGTCTGGCGGACATCGCCGTGCCCGGCCCAGGTCGAGATCTGCTTCCAGTCGAGGCCGGCTGCGATGAAGTACGAGATTGCGCAGTGGCGTGCCTCGTGCGGGGTGATCGGCTCGAGCCCGGCTTGCTTCCAGGCTTTGTTCGCTCGGGCCCGGATCGTCGACGCATAGAAGACGTCGGTCGCGGTGCGGCCGAAGACAAGGTCGGGACCGTCACGTCCTGTCCGCGCCTTGTGGGCCATCAGCTCGCGGCGGACGACAAACGCCATCGGGACGGCTCGGCGGCCGGCACCCGTCTTGACGTCGACCGGTCCGGTGACCGGATCCCAGGAACGCTCGACGCGGATCACGCCGGCGTCGAAGTCGACGTTGATCCACTGCAGGCCTCGGAGCTCGCCCCGGCGAAGGCCGCAGAACAGCGCGACCGCCCAGAACGCCTTCTCGCTGTCGGGGAGCGCACCGAGCAACTCGTGCGCGACCTCGGGCGGCTCGATCCTGTCGCGACGTCCGCGGATAGCCGGGAGGTCGAGGTTGTCGGTCGGGTCGATCGAGATCTCGTCTCTGCGCATCGCCCGCCGGAAGATGACGCGCAGCGGATCGAGGATGTTCGCGATGGTCGAGGCGGACAGGCCCTGGGCGCGGAGGTCGTCGACGAAGTCCTGAACGTCGCGCCGGTGGACCTGCGTCAGCTTGAGGCCGCCGAGCGCCGGCACCACGTAGGCCTGGAGCAGCTGCTCGTAGCCGCGAGCGGTCGACGGCTTGTAGGGCTTGCCTCCGCGGTCGAGGATCGCGCCGTCGTACGCGCCGGCGATCAGGACCTCGGCGGCCTCGGCGATCGTCTTCGCTGTCGGCGGCCGCATCGTGCCGCGCCGCAGAGCGACCTGCGCGTCTTGGCGCCACAGCTTCGCCGCACTCAGCGTCGGGAACGTTCGCCAGACCTGCCTGCCGGTCCTAGCGTCGTACGCCTGCGCCTGGTAGGTCGGCTTGCAGTTGCACCGGTCGCCCCCGTCTCGCGACTTGCAGCTGCGAGCGTGACGAGTGCGGATCCCGGTAGCCATGAGGGCGCCCGATGCTAGGCCCGGCGCGGACGTCTGAACACCGACTCGGCGTTCTCGTTCGCCCAGCGCTCGAGCTCGGCGACCGGAACGAGCCGGAGCTTGCCGCGCCGGATGAGCCGCAGCTCAGGCTGGACGTGGCGCTCGAACGAGTCCAGCGACATCCCGAGCGAGATCGCCGCCTCCTGGCGACTTAGCGCAACGCGCGGGACATTCGTGGACGCTGTACTCACGGCAAGCTCTGTCTAAGATACTCTAATTGCTACTCGGACGGAAGCACAGATGGAAAGAGGGAATCTTTGACTGAGGAAGAGCGCGATGCCACTGATCCGTGGCTGACGCTGGCGGAGATCGCCGAGGAGCTCCGCGTCAACCCGGCGACGGTCAGGCAGTGGGTGACCAGGGGGCAGTTGCACGCGTCGCGCGCCGGCGTCCGAAAATGGATCGTGCGGCGCTCGGAGCTCGAGCGGATGCTCGCTGCGACGAGGCCCGTAGCGGATGCCACCTCGCGCGTCGAACGGCGTGCGGATGAACCCCGTTCGCAGCGACCCGAGGCACCCGCGACGGATGCGAGTTCGGCGATCGCGCTCTACCAGATCGCCGGCGACTCTTTCGAGGCGGCATGGGCCGCGAGCGCGTCCGCCCCGCCGAGTCCCGGCTATCTGGACAGGGTTCGGAGCTTCGCCGACGCGTGCGAGCACCTGGCGTCGACGATGACGAATGCGTCGAAGGTGGCGGGTGTGCAGTGGCTCGGTCGCTCGGGCTTCCGCGCCGACTCATTCCCCTACGAGTTGCGGCCGGGAGGCAACCGGCCCGGATCCGAGGAGCTTTGGCAGGACTTCGACGCGGCGCTCGAGCGCCTGGCGATGGCGGCTTCCGGGACGGAGGTCGCCGCTGTCGCCCACGCGTTCCACGAGGTCGGGGAGGCGATGCTCGAGGTCGCCGACGAGCTCGAGCACGACGACAGCTGGCAGGCCGGATCGAGGGCTGGATGACGGCTTCGAGGTCCTGCGCTAGGTCCAGCGTTAAGTGTTTCGTCGAGCGAAGCACGCGACCCGCCTCCGCCCCTGCAGCCACGGGGTTCAGGGCTCGCTGGGGCGCATGACTACCCGCCCTCCACGTAGTTGGAGGAGAGGAGGAGTG
>Ga0335077_10002483_pt1 | contig 22028 bp, 34 predicted proteins | sample Lox_Sample_31_FD_207151 | JGI IMG/M metagenome (GOLD analysis project Ga0335077, IMG submission 207151) | Soil microbial communities from Loxahatchee National Wildlife Refuge, Florida, United States - Lox_Sample_3.1 | ecosystem: Environmental > Terrestrial > Soil > Wetlands | place: USA...
TTTAGGTGGAGCTGATACATGAGACCATGCTTGTGGGCTTCATCATGACTTCCAGCACCTTGAGCAGCTTTTAGACCTGCCAAGTGGAATGCAGCGGCCTCACGGTGCTTGTCCTTCTTGTACTCGTGGTGGGCTCGGTGTTCAGCGTCTTCTCGAGTCATCCGGTGTTTGAATTCATAGGTAGCAGCTCGCTGTTCGAGATCGTGTTTATCTTCAGATTGGATAATCCTACGTCCATTCCAATGCGGAATAGATTTTAAGGCTTCTTTACTCATTTGATCACCTACTAATGGAAGTCCTATTGGCTTACCTGTGAAAGTATGTTTATGTGTTTCGTGAAGTATCTTATCTTTATCGTTAGGTGACATCATCTCCATACCTCAATTTATATCCACCAGTATGGCTGCGCCACCCTTTCAAAACCTTATATACATTACCAATATGTAAGCCTAAAGTTCTACAAACTTCACTAATACTCTCGTAAACAGTTCCATTTTGATCAATAACAGGTCTCTTTTTATGTGCAATGGACAGTTTCTTTCTGGTGACGGTAGACATTGCACCCTTCTTCTTTCCTTTACGAATGGCAGACATTTTCGCAAACAATTCGGGAGATCGCACCTTGCCTTTATTAGAAGATCCTATCTTAGCTCTAGTCTCAATAGAGACTTTACGACCCATAGTGCCCTCTCCTCCATCTGTTAGATTTGTAAGTGGGCACCCCATTTTCCGAAAATAAGCTATCCAGAAAATTTCAGCATCACATAAAATTTCAGGTTCAGTGAACTCCTGCAATATAACTGCATTGGGTACTAGATTTTGAGCTTTAAGACTACTAAGCCAATGGGTTCTATAATTATGCGCCGGATCAACTAGATGCTCATTTAGCCTTTTGGCGAGCTTATTTTTAGTTTTACCTACATATCTAAGCTGCCCATCTCGAGGATCAACTAATCCATATATCAAGAATCGATTCATCAGCGCCTCCGAAAAGTCTTCATTAATGCCTTGATTGCGTCTGGATCCATACCAGGCTTGAACTCAAGCACATAACCATCTTTGTAGGCTGTAGTTTTGATATTTTTAGAAAGGTCAGCAAAGCAAATACAGCCCTTAAACTTGTGATTCTGAAACTGTTGACCGCCACAAATCTGGCAGCTCTTCTCAGACTCTGATTTGCCTACTGAGAAACTCGGTGGTTTTTGCTGCTTGGGTTGTTTTTGTGGTGGTGTTGGAGCTTCTGGACCTTGTTGAGCTTGAGGCTTTTGAGATTGCCCAGGTAGTTCGACCTTACCAAATTGAGGATTCGCTCTATTACCTTCCCATAAGGCTCGGCCCATTGCTGTTTGAGTGTGACTTGGCAGTATTTTCTTACCCGTTAGTTTTTCGGCATAAGCATATATGGCACTAGCCAGCCCTTTGCGACGGTGATGAGGTACCACGTCTACTCCATCAGGGATTAGGTTACCTCCATAATGGCTAAACCAGGCCTTACCAGCATGGCTTCCATCAGGAGCTGAAGCTACAACCTGTGTTACGAAGTCTCCATTGCCTAAGTCACGATGTTGGTGACTTATCTGATACCCAGCACTCGGATCAAGAACCTTTTTGCTAAGCTGAGGAATGAAGAAACCCTTATAACGATTTTGATGCCAATCTGCGATAGTGCCAGCATCCTTAAGGGAACTGATACCATGCTGAACTTGAGAACCAGTTCGAGTATGTACCACCGAATACGGTCGATCCGGCGCACCAGAGTGCTCAACATGATAACCTCCATGGGTAGTCATCCTTTGGGGTTTTAAAGCACCAGGAGACTTTAGTTCATGCATTAGAACTTGAGCCTTGGTAAGGGTATCAATCGACTTACCTAGTTTGACAAGTACAGTATCCCTTACTTCTGCATCTAGCCTTTGGGGTTCTAGGCCTAAGGCCATAGCTACGCCGGCTGCTATGTGGTAAATCGAGGCTTTCTCGAAGCTATATACACCATCAGTTAGACCGATACTTCCAGAAAAGCCTTCCTCAGACTTTTGGAATTGAACGTAGGAGTTTTCGATACCAGGAATTGGACCTTCATATTCGTGTTCAATAGTAAAGCTAAGCCATCCCACGATAGTACGTGGAATGAGAATGTCGGCAAGCTGGGGCTCACGCTCAACGGCTTTCTTTAGAGCTTTAGCTCCATCCAAGCCTAAGGCTGCGGCTAAGAATTGTTGTCCCAAATCTGCCATAGATCAACTCCACCCCTAAGATTACTTTGGGCCAAAGCCCCCATCATCTGGAGCATTAGTCTGTCTAGGACTTCTAGGATCACGAGCCATATCATCCTGGCTCTCATTGAGATAAAGGAACTCGCGGTTAAGTAGTGCTTGTTGGGGCATCTGAATTAGACGCCTTTCATCGCCAGTAAAGCTTTCAATCTGAGCGACACGGATTTCATGGAGCAATCGAGCACAGTACCAAAACGGTCGATACCAATAACGAACGCTGATAATAGCACCACGACCTGTTTCAAGATCGTTCATAGGTCTACGACCACAATCCTGCTTCCACACGATTGCGCCCTTAATGACATCAAAGTCCTGACCCTCTTTGTAAGTGTCACCCCTTGAGTCTACCAGACGCTGAACGCCAATAGCGGGAAAGTTCAACCTATCGACGCCAGTTTCATTGCAACGGGCAAGCTGCCATGTAAGGACCAAAATGGCTTCTTCCTCAAGGAAGAAACGATCAAAGGCAGCAACATAGAAAGGCTTAGGATCGCAATTAACACAACTGGGATCTTGATCATAATACCGAGGAAAGGTAGTAGTAAAACTAGCTCCATGGACAAATCCAACATCCTGGAGGTGTGGTTGATTCCCATTACCAAGCAATGTAGCCGTGATTATACCTGCTCGCTCATAAAGGAAACCATTGGAACAACCAGCGTGATCTTCATGCGGTCTACGGTTATCGTCCAGGTCGGTCATTCCAACCGGACACCTGGTAGCCGTGTAATGGACTAGCCGAACCCCTTGGCTTCGAATAGCAAGGTCGAAAGCATCAGGATCGACTGAGATCCTAACGTTCGGGATATCTGTGATGATATCCTCAATTGCGGTTGTGCCACGTCTATTACTCATTACTTTAATCTGCTTCTGAGCGGCTGCTGGTTTCAGCCTGGATTTGACGCATATCGTCGGTGATTTTCTCGTACTTCGGCAGGACCATCTGGAATGAATCAGGAGTTACATGGTCTGCCTTTGAGAGATCGGACCAAACAATTTCGGGCTCATGTTTACCTGCAATAAAACGAGCAACAGCCCGATGAGGTCCAGTGCCAAGAGTCTCAAAACTCGCACCTTTTCGCATAACCAGAACGTGAAGACCACCTTTAGTGCGTAGGTGATACACGGGCTGGCCACGCAAGTCCCCGACCTTTTTAGGTTTCTCGTCAATCTGCCTGGAATCTATATTCATAGCGATTCTCCTGGGTTAAAGATTAGGGGCCAGGGACTTGACAAGTTTAGAACGCCAAGAGATATTCCAATTTTCCAAAGGAGTACCGCAATGTCCCATTTCAGTGTCTTAGTAATTGGTGAGAACGTTGATGAGCAGATGGCTCCATATCAAGAGAACAATATGGGGCTTGGTCTCAAGGAGGCCAAGGACCTGGTGGAAGCGTTCCAGGGAACCATACCCCAACCTACTTCAGCGAGCAGAAGTTTGAGACCGTCCACAAGGACGATGACCGGGGCGAAGACGATTATCAAGTCTTGAGCCAAAGCCTGTTGACTGCCGCCGACATATTATCGGCAGTCAACAGGCTTTTTACTTTGGCTAGGCGTTCTACGCTTGGCTTTGGATCTATGCCGTAACGTGTCAAGATCTGTTCGAGATCATCGGCGTGTAAACGATTGACCCATTCTTTTAGCTCGTCATCCAAGTTCCGACTAATCATAGGCATGGCCTTTAAACGACCCTCAGCATCTAGTTCCTTCCAAGAAGAAGCTTGCCAAGCCCGTAAGTAATAGGGTATAAAGCTATTTGGATCGCTGGCTGGATCAAAATCCGAGCCAGCAAAAGCAGATCCATGATCAATTAGAGCCACGTGAAAATTATCCTTAGCTGGTCCAACCATTAGGTTTTGACCATGGCGGTCTGGATTGCCTAGGATGAAGTCCAAGACAGCCCAGCGGTGGAGTTCTCCAGTCTGACGGTACTTGTCTAGGACCTTGAAGGGCATAGCTCCATCCCGACGTTTGAGTTTCTCAAGGTTCTTCCAATTGGCTGGCAGTAGGTGCAGACATGCTACTTCTTTGCCGTCCAAAAGAAGCAGGTCGGCCCTAGGAAGGCGACTGCCTAGCCCCCAGTGGTTGGCGACGTGCCAGAAGGCTGCTTCACGCCTAGACTGACTAGCGGCCTCCTGGCGGGCTCCACGAGCTGGGGATTGTTTACCTGAACCAGGTTTGATCAAATATGTCTGTTGAGTTTTAGGATCTCGTACGGCCATAGCACCCTTACTGTGTTTACCGCTAAGCTGTAAAGGCTTCTCGGTATCAGCTCCAAAGCCTCTGCGAATACCATCAGCAACCTCTCCGCCATCTGGCATGAGAGCTTCAACCTCGTGGACATTATCCAAAAGAGATTTACCCAGCGAGTGGTCATTGATCTCTAGAACTGCAAGCAAAGCCTTACGGTTGTTTTCATCAGCTTCAAGGCCTACACTATTGAGAGCAGCCTCTTCCATGTCAGCATCATCAACCATACGTTGCCGGAAGAGATCGACATCAGGTTCTTGGCTAGCCAGGAACTTAACGGCTTTTAAGTAAGCCTCTTCTCGCGGGGACATGCCAAGCATATCCTCGTAAACATTATAACTTGTGTCTTCATGATCCTTTTGGAACTCCAACCATTCAGGGAGTTCTTCCTCGAATTTCTTCGTAGGACGGTGGACCGCTTGGAGACGTTCTTTGAGTGCTTCTTGCTTAGGACCAGAGCCATACTTAGGCTTTACCGGAGTATTGATTCTGCCGTGTAGAGTAGTAGTAGGCTTACTAATTTGCTCAACTTCCTCTGGAGTAGCTTTGAAACTATTATGATTAGGACGGACCAGGACTTCATGCTCTTCATAATAGGGGTTTCTGGAAAAATGTATGCTTTTTGGATCAGTAGTACCCAACCTTCCATATTGCTTCAGAATAGTACCAATCGACTGTTCTGGAGCCATCATTTCAGCAATGATTCGATCTTCAGGTTCTCTATGGGCACCTTGCCAGCGACCTAGCTTAGTTTCTTCCTCAGGCTTAAGCCGTTGAGCAGGATCCTTAGGATTGAATGGCATCAAACGCTGTTGAACTCCCTTATGGAGTAGTTCTTGCTGCAACCCTTTCGGAGTTGTATGGTGTTCCATTAGGCGTTGGCGCTGGTCTTCGGTAAGAGCTGGATGACGAGCTACCTGGACCTGAAGGTCTGGATCGAACAGTACATGTTCAAGGTGGTGATCTTGGAGGTCTGGTCTAGATAGAGCTTGTTCTCTGGTATGGAGGTCTTTATGGCGTAGAGCTTCCTCGAGAAGTACATGCGTAAGCTTTGGGTGCTTAGCAGCAAAAGCCCGGACATCAGGATCCTCATCGTAAAGAGCCCTACGAAGATGATAGGGAGTAACCCGAGCGTGCTTTAGAGCTAGGATGCGCTCATGGGGATCATCATGATCCAACATTGCACTGATAGGGTCTGAGACTTCGGATTTGCCAAATGGCCTACTAGGCTGATTCCAGAGCATCTGTGCTTCAGGACTTTGATAACTACCTGGGGCCATAGGCAGTCCCAAAACCTGTTCAGCTCGCTGATACATGGCTGTAGCCAAGCCCTTCCGCTGGTGTTGTGGATGTACTTGTATGCCAGTAGGATATAGAGTACCTGGTCGTGAATGTGATGGAGATACATCCAACATGCCAACTCGGGATCCATCTGGCGCATGAGCAGTAACAGTTAAACGTTCCGGCTGATGGGGGTCATCAATACTATGTCTAATCTCATATCCTTCAGCTTGCCAATTACCTTGTTGGCCTTTTTCTAACTCTTCAGCTTTAGCCATCGTAGCTAAAGCTTGACCCATTTGCTGCTGGTGCAAAAGCATGTGCTTGTACTTCTGAACGTAGGAATCGTTTTGGATGTCTTCTGGAGCTGCACTGGCGGCTGCCCCGGAGCCCCAACGCCAAGCATAAGCAGCAGCTTCAGGTGTCTGGTGACGATGCATTAGACGCTTGAAAAAGGCACTAGCCAATAGGTTGTAAAACTTCGGGTCCTGTTTGAAGTGCTTGGTGAACTCTGCTGGATCATCCAATCCAGGGTACTTGCTTTGAAGATACTTCGACTTCTTGTACTCTTCATGGGCGCTAATAGGCTTAAAACCTACAGCACCGAAGGCAGTATGATACTCACCCTTGGAATGTGGAGCATGCTCCATATTGAGCCCAAAACTGGATTCAAGCTGAGCAATAGGATGGAGTTCTGCACTCAGACCTTCGGGAGTCCATTTCGGTGGGGCTACCACTTGAGGTGCTTGAGGAGGCTTGGGGGCTTGGGCTATGTGTGGAGTAGGTTTATGCTCAGGAGCATGAGCCATAGGAGCTGCTAATAGACCGGCTCCAAATAGGGCTCCTTTGAGCTTAGAGGCTTTCTTAAGCTCTTCTTCTGACTTTCCCAAGGGAGCATCTAGAACCTCGAAAGCATCGATATATGGCAATCCAGCGTGACGGGCAGCTTCAGCTCGATGATTACCATCCAAAAGGTGGAATCCCTCGCCCATGCGCTTGACTACAGCAGGAGGTAGCTTATCACCTGCTTTTAGCATACGCTTGTAAAGCTTCAACCGACTTTGGTTGACAGCCATATTGGAGCCAAGATGTTCAGTCAGTGGAACTCGAACTGGCTTGAGCCGTGTAAGGTCTCCACCAGCAAAGTTCTCTGCGATGTTGGTCTTAAACTCTTTGTCGTATTGCTTACGAGCCTTGGTACCAGCCTTAGGGATTCGAATTGGTTCCCCTCTCCAAGGGTTGGTTTCAACGAAGTATGGTTCAGCCTTTTCCATGGGTTCCTCGACTTCGCCATCTTGGAGGCCCAATAGCCTCAAAGTAACGTTCTTGGCATCATGGAGGTTATCACTGATCTCCGATGGAATCTCATCAGGCTCAACCCAACGAAACTCATCGCACTCTTCGTCGGGATCGTCTTTAGATGTTGGGTCTCCATCAGCCTCACATGTATAAGCATGTACGACAACAGACCCCCTACCACCTACGCCTTGTCCGAGGTATTGAAAGTTCTTACCCTCTAGACCTGTCTCTTCGAGTAGCTCCCGTCTAGCCCCTTCCATAGGAGCTTCACCAGGCTCTAGATGACCACCAGGCAAGGTCCACTTGCCGGAGTCATTGCGAAGTCCAAACAAAAGAAGACCATCCGGGCTAAAGCAAGCTACGCTGGCTACCCGCTTTGGTTCTTTCTCTCGTTGAGACTTCCCTAGTTTCATTTACAATGTGCCGCTCAGGATTTTGAAACCATAAAGGGCTTTGAGCTTATTATGTAATCTCTTACGCTTGTCTTGTAAGTCGGTTATTCGCTGAGCAAAGATTTGAGGACCTGGAGTACCAACAGATTGGCTATAGCCGTCAATACCAAGGCTATGACTGGTAGACCGAGCATAGGTAGCAGCAAGCATGGATAGAATCTCCATAGCTGCAATAGTACCAATATATTCATTAACGGTTCTTGGCATCAAAGCATCAGGGTAACCGCTTGTATACTCAATCTGCCACCAAGCTGGAATCCATGCTCGGTTACCGAGGATCTGAAGGAAGGCTGCACCGCCAGAGCTTTGCTGGGGGATGTACGTACCTTGAACGAAAGCGACGGTCAAAGGAATGATATTGACCTGACCACGGTTGAGATATGCACCTTCAACCCAGTCATTTGGAACCACGTACACATCAAGCTGATTTGACGGTGTAACACTGAGCTTATCCACGCTAGTACACGGACGATGCTCGAGTTGGAAGTAACCGAATTGGTTATAAAGGTTGATATCGAAAGGTTGCTTCTCACGTCTCTTGACAGGGAAGAGATCGATACGAAGCTCTCGTTCTGCGGTACTCACGGCACCGTTGATGATATCGAGAACCATATCATCGGTTAGAATGTGAGGTTTCCCAGTTATAGGGTCCTTCACAGCGCTCACCAAAGGGATACCAAATAGGTGTCGGACCTTGAGTTGAGCTGGGGTAAGAAGTGGCTCGAGATCTTGCTTAGAGACCTCAATAGCATTCTCTGGGAATGCTGCCCCTGGGGCAAAGCGTGAATTATTGTAATCAGCCATTGGAACCTCTTAGGCTGGTTGGTCGTTGAAAGAGTAACCTTGACCAGCCAAGTTAAGCCCAGAATTGGCGTGGATCTTGATAGCACACTTTACAGTACCAGAACGAACCACTGTACCTTCCGTAAGTGTAAGGTACAGATTACAAGTACCCTTGATTAGATCCGAAGCGAGGAACTGGAGAGCCCACATACTCGGATCATTAGCGAAGGGCTGAGTAGCAAAACGGGTAACCCGCTTATTGTCATCAATGGACTGAACTACACAATTCAGCGTAGCACCCGGAGATGGCATATAGCGCCGGCCAGGTGGGTTGAAACCGTCGATAGACCTATCAAGGCTCTGATCGATGAGCTGAAAGTAAACGGTAGCAGGATCGCCTGCGTAAAACTCTGCCGCTGGAGTTACTTCAAACGAATTAACTCCTTGCACATCAATAAGCATGCGAGCCCCTAGTAGCATTAGCAATTCTCCTCGAAACTAAAGAGAAGATTACTACTTAGGGGAGTAGGTGTTCTTCCGGATCTCTGCCCTAGCTCTATTCCTGAGGGCTTCGTCAGTCTCGCCAGGCATCCGAGTAAGGTCGTAGCTACTAGCCCAACGGTCTACGTGATTCGGGTCTTTAGGAACCATTTCAAGGCGCTTGGCTTGGGCACTATTAGCCACAGCTCCAATAATACATACCGCCATAATCACGTAGATAAAATGCCTAAATTGGTCGTCCTGGTGGGCTTTAGGGCCTTGGAGGAGTCCTATATTGACCCACAACATAAATAGGCACAGCCAATATCGAAGTCTGGCTATTTTCATTGTCCTTCAATCCAGTAATCAATAGGATCCTGACCCTCAATCGGCTCGGTCCTAAGACTAAGGTTAGAAAGATAGCCGATAGTTGGTTTTTGGCTAATCTGCCAGCCACGAAGCTCAATGTTTGCGTCTAGATAAAACTTATGGCCTAATTCGAGGTCTAACCGGATCGGGTCATCGTGTCTAATATAAATCTCTGCCTCGAAGTAGATTGGATGGTCTTCGACGTTAGCCCAACCAAGCTGATGGTTGTCTTCACTCATTAATGGAACTGGAGTATTGGAAACGCGAATCTCAAGTCCCTCAAGCAATCCGATCTTATTGATCAGCCCCTTGAACCGGAATACCTTATCCATAGATCATGCCTGCGCTGGAGCCTGATTAGGGACATAGAGGTCATCTGCCCCTTGAACAACTCCCATTTGAATCATCCGATATACCAAAAGGAGAACGAGGTCCCGGTAGCTTGCATCATCCAACATCTGTTGATATTGGACGGTTTCATAATAGCTTGCTGGGATCCGGTTGAGGATGATCAGACCTACTTGGTCCTCTCCAGCCCGGAAGTATTCGTAAGCTAGGGATACCAAGCATTTGTGGTAAGAATCATCAGGCATGGTGCCCGTAGCCCTGATCTGCTCTATGACCTTAAGGGCTTCGTCTACTTGATCTCTTGTCCTGGTAGGTGGCTTCCCAGGTTGTTCCGTCGTATTCATCTACATCCTCAGGTCCGATATCTAGGATTTCGTCCAATTGTATCATCAGGCGTCTGTATTCGGATTTACTCTTGCAATTCTTCAATAGTTTCGCAAGTTTGTCAAGCTGTTTCTTCTTATCTAATGCCATTTAGGTAATCGTAAGCCTGCTTTACTCTTTCTGGATTGTCACCTAGCATCCCAATAGCCCTGTTACACATATCGCAGAGCAGACCTCTAATCTCTCCAGTAGAATGATTGTGATCGATACAAAAAGTATTCCATCGCCCTTTTGGTGGCCCCTTACAAATAGCGCATACACCACCCTGGTTCAATAGCATTTCTTCGTAATCGGCCTCAGTCAGTCCAAAACGCTTAAGAGTTAACTCACGCTTCCTGATCCGTTGGTAATTATTCATTCATCCGTTCTCGATTTTTCTTATGATACTCTCGGTTATAGAGTCGCATCTTCTCTCGATAGGCCGGATCCTTACGTCGATTAGCCTGATATTTCCTAGCAGCTTCACCTCTCATAGTAAGCCAGGATATTCCGTAATATTTTCACCAGGTATAAGCTTTCGGTGTTGTCCCCAACCCTTTAAATTTCCAGAAATCTCGGTCGGATCTTCCAGAGGTGTGGCTTGATGCTCGGTGGGAGATGCATGTTTAGGAGTATTGCCTACCAGGCGGAGGTAGAAAGCAAGGTCCTCTTTAAAGGTGCTCTTCTTGCCTTCGTGATTTAGATATGATACCCGGGCACAACGAGCGGTGGAGATCTTCAATGCCTCAGATTGAGTTAGCTCACCCAGCTCCCTCCATTCAACAAACGGAAGGTGCCATTCCCCGTATTGGAGCAAGCGTGGGATAGAAACATTCTGGGCTTCAAGCATAGCTTCAGCTAAGGCTCTAATTTCTGGCTGAGCCATCTTGTGGTGGCGCAGGGCATAGAAGTTAGCCCATTCAGTACCGGTCACAATAACAGTGATATTAAACCATGGCTCGAGAACACGGTTGGCAATCTGTTTGTGGAGGCCTAGTTTCTCGAACATCCAATTGAAGAATAGAGCGATGTATCCTAGGAAGCGCCACAAGAACTTTACGGCTGTCAACCTCCAACCAGTAAGTTCTTCGTCAGCCTGCATTCCAGGACGGTTTGCGCCCCAATGGATAGGCTCAGCCATTTCAAATCGAACCTGTTGGCGGATCTTCTTGGCTGGTATGGCCCTACTCGAGGCTGAATTCTTACTCAGCATTCGGTGAGTCATAAATTCGGCGTGAACGAAACGAGGATAGTGGATCACAAAGGTTGTGATCCGTTTTCCTGCTGGGCTTAGACTGTCTGCTACTACTCTAGCTGAGATGTTCATTTTCCAGCGAGCCAGTTCTTGAACCGGACAAACGGGTTTTGCTTCTTGCTCAGTTCTTCGAGCTTCTTAATAAAACGCTCTTGGTCTAGATTGGGAACCTCTTCGGGCGCCTTTGCTAGAGGCTCTTCGACAATCTCAATATCTGGAAGGATATCTTCGGCCTTCACATCAACCACAGGCTCTGGAGGCTTGGGTGTGAGTTTATGAGCCTCAGTCACGCTACCATCGAAGTCTACTTCGACTAGATAGGTCCCAGGTACAGCAACACCAACCTTCTTAGCAAAAGCCTCAGTATCAAAACCACCGATCTTCGCAATAGATGTATTCAATATCTGATGTACTAGAGGTGGTAGAGCAAAATCCTTAGTCGGTGGTGGTGCCGAAAGCATCATCTCGGTGTCTTTAATAGCTCGCTCACGAGAATCAAATTCCAGATCTCGAAGAGGTCCAGGAAGCTCCGGTTTTACATCCCCAATAGACATCGTTTGAGAGGGAGCCCATTGGCATTCACTACCCTTCTTAGGCCAACGACTCTTACGTACAAAGATGTTTTCCGCACGCCCAAGAGCGTCTACCATAAGGGATCGCTGCTCAGGTGTAAGGTCCGCGTATTCATCGGCCAGTTTACTGACCGTTGTCTTTTCGTTTGGAACTGTAGGTTTCTTGACTAGCGTCTTCTTAGTCCGCTTAGTCTTGGTCTTCGTCTTCTTGGTATTCAACTTCTGAGGCATATTCACTCCGTAGGATTTATTCTACATCATCCTTACGGAAATTACGTTTGGACTTCGGAAAGATGTCGGACTCAGCCTGAGCCTTACGGTCCTTGCTCTTCTTCTTGGCCTTGGCGTAATCAATCTCATACTGAGCATGAGACTTAGCCTGGCCTGGGAAGCTGTTACAGAGGAAGTAATTGCCAGTACGACATCCCTCACAAATTACTCGTTTCTCTTCCTGCTCAATCATTCTGGTTCCTTTGGAGTTTAAGGGCTTGAACCACTTCTTCGAGGTTCTCACCGTGTTTAAAGCGAATCACCTGTGGGTGCTCGAATCCCTGATTCCAGGGTTGATCTGGCATTATAACCAATCCACGGGGGCGGTATTCAAGCCATCCTTTGATATAGTCGGGCCAGTCATCCACCAGTACCCGGCCATAGACCAGGGATTTATCATGGGTGATAGTGATGTCAGCATCAGAGATGTACGTCCTACACCATTGGAACTTTTGGGTCCAAGACTCACCCAGCTTATAGGGGCCTCGAGTGAGGATGTGAAGCTCGTAGTCAAGCATGCGTAGAGCATTTACAATCTCAAACCCAGCCTTGAGGCGAGGTAGATTGAGCCACCAATTAGGTTGGCTTTTGATCAATCTAATACGAGCTTTGAGCCAGGAATACTTACCCTCATCCTCTGGGGATACCACGGGCTCATATGGAGAGCGTAGCTCTTCGAGGTCGTGCATAAGCTGACCGGTATAGTCGGCCAGAGTACCATCCATATCAATCAACGCTATCGGTCGGGTCATATGTTCTTTGGAATGGTGGTGCAACCACTTCTGTTACCCGGTCGGTCTCCCCGGCAATGCTTCCCACGTCTGGGCTCAGCCGGATCATCAAACCTCTCGTGGATCTCCGTCGAAGGGATTCAACCCTCTCAGTGAGCATTTCGCTCTGCACCATAAAAGCAGGTACGGGGACTTGAACCCCGGAATTCAACTTGGAAGGATGACGTGTTACCACTATACCATACCTGCGAAAGTATCCATAGCAGTCCGGTTACCGATAGATCGTAGCGGCCCACCATTACGTGTTGGCGTCTAAAATCCAGCATGTACTATCTGCTATGGATCCTTCAGTGTTAACTGAAGGTTAAAGTAGCGGGGGAGGGATTTGAACCCTCGATCTCCAGCTTATGAGGCTGGCGAGATAGACCAGGCTTCTCCACCCCGCAATGAGTTTAAAGATTACGTTGGCTCAGGAGCTTTGTCAAGGAGTTCTTCCAGAGCGGTCTTGATTTTGAGTTCAAGGACTGCTAGGGGCATTCCTCCTACAGTACGGACCAGTTCCTTTTCACCGTCCACCAGAACGAGAGTAGGAACGCTGCGTACTTCAAAGCGAATAGCAAGATCCGGATCTTCATCCACGTTCACTTTTTGGAGGACGAGTTGTCCCTCAAAGGTCTTGGCCAGAGTCTCCACGTAGGGAGCAATGACCTTACAAGGGCCACACCAAGATGCCCAGAAATCATACAGAATCGGAAGTGTTTTTGAACACATTTTTGTCCGCCATTACCCAGTTTGCCACATCCCTAAGGCAATATGTAAATGCTTGGTTCTTGTGACGGCTCGTGGCCTGGGCAGAATAGCCGTCACCGACCTTAAGGACCATGGTACAAGTCCAATACGTACCGAAGTTCGTATCTTCACGCTTGAACTCGTAAGAGAGCTGATCAAAAACAACTAGCCCGCTAAAGAGTTTGTTCATGATCCACTTAGTCACAATTAGACCTTCTTGGTCAGATCTTCAACCACCGTCTCGGCAGTCTTGACCTCGGCCTTGACCTCATTGACGACGTGCTCTGTGGTTGCCACGACGGAGGATGCAGCGGTCTCCACCTTCTGTGCTTCCTTGGCCACCGGAACTTCAACAGCAGCCTTGAATGAGGTTGCGACCTTCTCGAGTGCTTGATCGAAGGCTTTATCAGCAGTCTTACGAGCCTTTTCCAACTTGGCTTCCTGAAAGGAAAAGAGAAGAAAAACTACCGCCAGTCCTGCCCAGAAGACAGCCCGTCCCGGATGATGCTGAAATGCGTGAAAACCACCGAGTAGAGCGAACGACCCACTCAAAAATCTAAAATACAAACTTGACATATTTATCCTTTGGTCCTTTTAGACCGCTTGTGCAAGAAGTATACTCGCACAACTCAAAACGTTAGGCAAGTCCTGCTTTGGTACCGTTCGGTACGAACTGTATGAACGATTGGAGGTCGGCTTGCTTCTGGAGAGCCCTCTTTTTCTGAGCCTCCGCTACCTCTTTCAGGATATCAAGAAGACCAAGGACGAATCGCTTACGCTCTTCTTGGGAAAGATCCTTATTAGAGAACAAGAGGTTCGACTTGTTTTGGATCTCTTGGGTAGTATCTCGGAACTTTTGCTCCTGCTCAGCGAGCTGCTTAGCTTGCTCGATAAGCTCCTTGAAGGAATTCAACACATCATCAACAGTCAATTGGGCCATGGAAACTCCGTGGTTAGTGGTACCTAATCACTTTACGCTGGTTTCTACGGCTGTCAATGGCGGATCCGGTAGGACTCGAACCTACATACCCCGTAAGAGCGCCTGGGCTTAGCAAGCCCGCCGTTTGCCAATTCACGCACGGATCCAAAAGCGGATGGGTAGGGAGTCGAACCCTATTGCCGTTACCAGCGTCGGTTTTCGAGACCGATCTCAGTCCTCACCAAGTCCCCATCCAAAAGTACTCACGGACGGATTCGAACCGAGAGATTCCGGGTTTTGAGTCCGTTGCCTTTACCAATTTGGCTAGGCGGCCATATCAATAGGGTCTTGTGGCCATGCGAAGTAGCAATGCTTTTGCAGATCTACCTTCACTTTCAGCTTTCTCTGCTGCGGTCTCCAGAGCCTTATTCATCCGTTTGATATTCTCCTTGTGTTGTTTGTCCAGGTCTATTTCTGGCCACAAGTTAATGATGTCCATCTCTCAAATCCTTCAGGACCTTATGGCATTCCTTACAACATTCGTGAGTATAGCCCCAATCCGCAGACACATAGGTACCTTGGTCGTGAGAACACAATTACTGTTTAACTTGCCTCAGCTCCCTTTTGAGCTGGTATTCGTAACGCTTCAGATCGATCCAAGACATACCTTCAAGATCCACGCCCAGAACGCTTCTTCGGAGCTTGGGCTCGTTTGTCGGCTTGGTGTTGCTGGATCGCAGCTTGCCGGTGAATATGTCGAATACGTTCTTCAAGTTCATGTGCCCGTCTCATTTCGTCCCAGTCGGTAGAGAGGACCTCCTCTGTACCATCTGGATTGGTTATGTGGATCGTATCATTCTGGGCATACCACGTCCCAGGTAATAGTTCTCGAAAACCGTTAGTTAGACCTCATAGTTTTAATTCTCTAGCAAGCGGAGAGAGATTCGAACTCTCCGCATCGGGTTTTGGAGGCCCGTATCCTTACCATTGGGATTTTCCGCCTATGTAAGATCTCTATGGGATTCGAACCCATTTCCCCGGTTTTGCAGACCGTTGCCTAGCCATCTGGCTCAGAGATCAAAGCTGACAGGGCAGGAATCGAACCTGCGCATGGCCAAATTAACAGTTTGGTGCCTTACCTACTTGGCTACCTGTCAATATAAAAGTCCCAACCCCCGGGATCGCACCGGGTCCTTCGGCTTTTCAGACCGACACGCACACTAGCTACGCCAGGTTGGGTTATGTCATTGGACCGGGTAGGATTCGAACCTACGGAGCCCCGAAGGGCGGCGGGTTTACAGCCCACTGCTTTTAGCCACTCAGCCACCGATCCAGAAAAGAGGTTTCTGGATTAGTTCAGTGAGCTACTATAAAAGCAATTGAGGCATACGTTTCGCCACAAGCTCGAATTTAATAGCTGAGATGACAGTTGCGTGTGCATGGTGTATAGATTAGGTCTTCTGAGGAGGGTTGTCAAGCTCCAACTCAGAATTGAACTGAGGAACCCTGCTTACAAGACAGGCGTTTTGCCAACTAAACTATTGGAGCATCAAGGCTTAATAGAGATTATGTGCCCGCCATTCAGGTGTACGCCGAAGTACATGTTGAATTCCTTCAGCTCTCGAGGGTCTCCAGCTTGAACCTTGGTGTGGTCAATCCTAGCCTTGGACCTGAGTTTGTTGTACATGTAAGCAGCTTTCTTCTCGTCGATGTAGTAGCTCGGCTTATTGCCGTCAGCATACTCGAGGTCGGGCTTACAGCTACATTCAACGGTTATGAAGGTCATCGAGCTTTTTCCTTCTTCTCGAGATCGGCTTTGCTGTAATAGCACCACCGGCAGCGACTCAAGGTCTTTGGACCTTCATCGGTATCCACCTTCTCTACCATGGAGAAGTCATGTTCCTTCGGAACCAGGTATTCAGGGCCGATTCCAGTACCACACTTATCGCACTTAGAACAAGGAGAGGGATTCATGCCTGAACCCCAAAACTTTAATTCACCACATTGACACTGATTATACTTCATTCTGGAACCTGATCATAATCGATTGGCTGGTGTTTGGCAAGGTACCATTTGACCTTCTCAATAACCTCAGGACTAATACCGGCATCCAGAAGTAGCTCCTTCCAATCGTGCAATGGAACTTCTCCAAAGCCTTTGAAATTGCGGTGTCCGACAATGTAGATTGGTGGGTCAGCGTAAACTCGAATGCCCTTATCGTGGATGAAGGGCATTATCTCGAGAGATCCACCTTCTTCGGTACGATGGGTGATGTCCATTGTATCGACGAATGAATTTACATCTACAGTGCATAGCCTAATGACACCTAGATGATCAAGATAGGCTCGCAGGTTGGGATGGTCCCGGAAAGCCTGCGAAGCCTGTTTGAAGGAGAGAGAATCAGCTCCAAGCTTCTTCTTTAGATCAGCCAAGTGAATCGTTAGGTCTACATACATTGCGCAACCTCTCTTACTAGAGAGATTACGTCACTCAGCTCGCTTGCGGATATCCGCAAATGTTTGCCTACGAAGAATCTTGCCAGTCTCAAAAACAGGCTCGAGGAGGTTAGCTGGATCGTCTCGGTGGGTGACCTGGAATTTTCCTTCCTCGAGTTTGGTACCAAGAAGACCCTTCTTGGAAATCTTTCCTGGGTCGTCTACGGGCTGCTTATAGACATCAAACCAATAGGTGGCCTCTCCATACTCCAATGGAGCTGCCCGCTCAATGGCGGAGCATTTGTAGGCAAAACGGAGGGTATCTCGGTTGACATGTTGAAGTAGGCCGCCACCCATACCAAAGGCCAGGTTATCAACAGAGAAGCCTGCCAGCTTAGCTGAGGCCATAAGTCGTTCAATCACGTAAGGGCTCAATCCATCGCCCTGAATGACACGGACATGATTGAGGACCCTAAACCCCTTGGAGTTCACCTTGGAGCCAAACTTGTTGTCCAAGATGTGAAGAAGCTTGTTGACTGTGATGATCGGATCGCCAGAGTCAGGGCGGATAACTACCGTGGCTCCGGAGTCAATCACCTTTTGACGAAGGTCAAAACCCCAGAGGTTTTCGGCAGCATTGAAAATATCGTAGCTGTCGGACACCACCGCGAGAATGGAGCCAGGCTTGGCGAACTTATTGAGCATGTTATCAAATGCCTCTACCTCGAACTCCTTGCCCCAGGAAGTGATAGTAGAGTGCTCAGCGGCAGGAATAGAAAACCCAGCCATGCCAGCGTTGTAGTACTTGTTAGCCAGATGTACTCCGACCACAGTATCAGAACCCTGGAAGTTCACCAGGTGGGAAGCACCACCGATAGCAGCGCTCTCACGGCTGCTCACACCACGGCTCCCGAAATCGTGGAGCTTGAAAGGCAAGCCTGAGAGATCGTCGGCAGTCTCATTGAGATACTTCTTGATGTCCTGCTTCACATGATAGCTCAGGGTGGCCACTGTAATGGGATACCAAATCCTCATGATCATGGTTTCAAACCAACCCACGACCCAGAAGTACTTTGGGTCGGTAGCCTCACAGGTCAGCAATGGAATGCTTGTAGGGGTCACCGTCCCTTCTGGGAGGGCTCTGATTTTCAGTGGGATGAAACCGTTGTGGTCCCACACAATCCCACGCCAACCTTGGTCGTTGAATGGAACTCCGTGAGCCTTGAAGAACTCGGCAGCCTCATCCACATCCAGAGCTGAGATAGGTCTGCTCAAATACTCCTCAAGGAGGTACTGGAGCCCAAAGAAGACGGTCTTCTTGTATTCACCACCCCGAGACTCGAGATAGTTGAAAAGGTTCCTGGTACGAGGTGGGTACTGGAGGTAATGGGACGGCTTGTAGCTATCGGTGTCGAGGATGAGATTACTCATGGAACTTACCTTTCTCTTTCAGGTGGGTTAAAAGGGAACGCATTAGGGATTGATGGCCTGGAACCATCATATCAACAATTTTTTCGCGGGTATTTGTCGCCAACGACACTGTGACTATAGAGTCGATGTCATCTCCGGCGCAAGGAGTACCACGGTAGTCATCCACTAAGAACAGGGATGTCATGATCAATCCGTCATCCTTGGACTGATACCGGTAGTCATTCACGTGACCACTAGTGATGTATGTAGGAGTAGCCTCGCAATCAATGCCAGCTTCTTCGTTGACTTCACGCATGGCAGCCATCTCGAGGGAGAAGTCATTTTGATCTACGAAGCCACCGAAAAAACGGTGCTTCTCCTCAGTCTTCCTCTTACCAAGAAGGAGCTGCTTATTAGGTGCCAAAACTGCGATGTCTACGCATATGAAGGTTCTGGGCCAGGTATTGTAGGCACCATAGATCACTCCACGGCGGAACTCGGCGGTATTGCCAGGCTGGTTGGCAAGCTGTTCTCGACGTTGAGTAGCAGTGTGTGTGACCACAAGCTGGTCGGTGAGATTCTTGGTAGGCCACTCGCCATGGTAGTGGCTGAGGAAGCTATCACGCCCTCCATAGAGGGTCATGGAAGAGCCTGGGAAGGCTTGGCGGAGCTGGCGGTCGAGGTTAGCACTCCAAACGTAATCGCTTGGCTGGTCCTGCTGGAATAGGACCACCAATGGTACTTTCTTGGGTTGGTCTCTGAGCCAGTTCTCCACCATCGTTTTACGAACGATGAAGTCCAATGGATTACGTCGGGATCCTCGGTTCTCATTCCCACCAAGAACCACACAAAGCACATCGTTCTCGAAGATCACCCGCTTAAGGAGGGCTTCATGGCCCGTGTGTAACTCGTCAATTTGGAATCTCGCAACTACGACACCAACGTTCATAACCACCTCAGTGTATTGCGTCAGACCTCAGAATCGGTAGCCACCGGTCAGGGTCTTCATCGGACCTAACAGTGACACGGTGCTCAAGGATTTGCAATGTGATACATTTGGTGTCTTTTGGAACACTTTGACCTACAACTGTCCCAGCAGAGTACATAAGCCCAGCTTTAAGCATTGCCTGGAAGGCATCATCCGGTATGCTGATCTCGAAATCATCGGGGAGAAGCCAGAAGGTTTCTTCTCTCTCAAGGGCCTCGGTAATCGTATCCTCGATGATATCGTAAAACGGGTTCAAGGGTTAGCTTCGCCCTTAGGTCCGATCATTGGGGGTTCTAATACACCCCTCCAGATTACATCGTTGAGGTAAAAATAACCTTTTTCGGCCCAACCAATATGTTTAACATTGAAGAAGATTCCATGTTCGCTTTCGTAGAAATGGATCAGCTCATGTGCAAAAGAATTTCCACTGAACTCAAGGTGGATATTGGCTTCGCCCAGGAAATCTTCTTCTTGGCCCCAACAACGTTGGTCGGGTTTGCTCCCTGGGAAGGAGCATGGAAAGGAATAGGTCCAATCGTAATCGACAGCCACATTATGGAACGTGTTACAAAACTCCACAACATCCGTAAAAAGTGGCATATGAGATATACCACCTCCATCAGACCAAGGGAAAGTAAAGATAGATCGGAGATTGGCTTCATTACGGACAACCTTATCATAATCCAGACTACCTATGTTCCCCTTTACGTAATACTGAAGACATACAGAAGATGTTGCATCGCCTTGTGTAATAAGAGGACCGCCACAACCCATCAGGAGTGGGATTAGTATTGCTACTCTCATCGCAGTTTCAAACTCCCTGTAATGGGATCGATCTTCTCGTCGAGGTCAGGTCCAATAGCCAAGCAGGTCTTGGTGGAGACTCCACCGAACTCAGTTAGACCGGCATCAACCACCAAGTGGACCTCGAGTCTAGCTTCTGTAGCTTTCTGGTAGATGGCGTCTAATTCGGCCTCAGATTCGACCTGAACGGTGACCTTACGATGATTACCATTCATCCAAGCCATTTCCTCCCTACTAAAGGAGGGTGGCCGGGGGAACCAGGAGCGTATCCTAGTAATCAGCCAGTCTGAGGCAGCATGTCCGCATTGGGCATCTTCCTTACCTCGGCGCATGTTGAGGTCCTTACGGACCACGATGACCATCTTGGTATCCATCTTTTACCCTTTACAACAAAATGGGTGCCGGTCAATTCCGGTGTAGATTTCCGTTCAGCACGGACCTACTATCCGCTCCATAAACGGAGCGGTCACCCTAATGGAGGTGGGGGGAATCGAACCCCCGTCCGAAAGAAACTTCTAGAGTGTTCTACGAGCGTAGCTGATATTTGCATATTTTCAACCAGTCGGGTCCGGCATCAGCAACGTCCCACTGCGTCTATCCACCTCTCCTTACCGAGAGACCGTGGAGAGTCTTCTCAGCGTATCCGTGTAGTTCACTTCCTGGTTACTCGGATTCCTTACCAGGTCGTGTCCTTTTCGGTTTTTACGCGAAAGCCTGGACACCGGAGCCGAAGCCCTGGATCATCCAAGCAGGGAAGTCAACGTTGTCGTTGGCTTTTACTTTTTGGTCCTCTTTTAACGTGGCCTGATGACCAACCACGGCTCGCTTTTCTCTGTCCATTATCCTCCGTCGAAACCTGGTCACCCCCGTGACGTAAAGATTACGGTAGATGGCTTTGGGGCGCTTGTCAAGAAGCAAGATCCACAGGTCGCCATACCGTCCGGTGTCTTCAAGACACAAAATGTGTGCAGACTTGACGCCCACACCCACGACACTTCCATCCATTACATGTACGGCATCGAAAACACATTTTGGATGTACGTTTCATGTTCACCAGCTTGAGCTGTAGACCAGCTTAAGATGCCTCGTGACAGGACCCGACTGTTTAGGTCGATTGGTGATAACGATATCGGGATTCTCCACGGTAGGGCCGTACTCTGCAAGAAAACGAGTGGCTGCTGCAATTGCACCTTCTTCGGTCTTGAAGACCCCTTGCCAATCGCCAGTGCCTTTATTATGAGTAATACACCAATAAAACCCAGGCTTTCCATGGCGCTGAAGTTGGCGGTCGGACATCTGGGCTCGAATGACTTTGGAAACGTGAAACGACATGGTACTGCCCCTTTCAAAAAGGAGTGGCCAAGGACTCGAACCTTGGTGTAAGGTCTCAGCCTTGTAAGGCAGCCTTACAGCTCCAATGTTCACTCGGGACTTCGTAACAGACCTTGAAGTAAAACGTCAAGCGCAGAGGTAGTTGAGAGCTTCGTCGTAGGACAGGATAATATCCGTGCCCACATTGAGATAGCCGTGCTTGCCACTCCGAGGTTGGTAGCAATATAGCAATGTAATCCCAGCACGGGTGAGGAAGGGAACCTCAGTACCATTGTTGGCCGGCTTCCAATCTCCTTGGGACTTCCACTCCTCGAAAGCATCAAGGTTGTCAGAGAGGGTTTTGCCTTGGTCGTATTTGAAGTTGGCCATTGTCGTATTCCTTTACAAAAGGGTTGAGACGAAAAATGTGACCGCACTAGGATTCGAACCTAGATCCAAGTCCAAGCTCCGGAGCCGGAATGGGGATCCCCTATGAGTCCCCTGAAGGTGTTGCGATCTGCACAGCCTTAAACCACATCGTCCTACGCTTGTCAACTACTCCTCTTCCTCAACCACCTCTTCATCCTTGGCGCAGAGGCAGCGCCTTTGAGACCCTGGGTATCTATGCGAAGTTTCAATCCGC
>Ga0335077_10002484_pt1 | contig 22026 bp, 20 predicted proteins | sample Lox_Sample_31_FD_207151 | JGI IMG/M metagenome (GOLD analysis project Ga0335077, IMG submission 207151) | Soil microbial communities from Loxahatchee National Wildlife Refuge, Florida, United States - Lox_Sample_3.1 | ecosystem: Environmental > Terrestrial > Soil > Wetlands | place: USA...
GTCATTCCGGGCGGTCCTTTCGGCGTGAACCAGACTCCTCCGTGGGTGAGCGCGCAGGTCTGCAGCAACGTAAGCATCTTTTACCAGAACTTCATTCCCACATGTAATCCAGATCTAACCCAGCCGGGAGCCGCAAATTTTTCCAACCCCTGGGGAACTACGCTAGGACCTCCTCCGAGCAACAATCCGGCTAATATTCCTCTGCCCAACGCGGCCGCTATCCTCGCCGGTGCTCCGCCTTTCGCTTTTGCCGACTACAATCGCGCCAACAAACTTCCATACACCATGAATTCGATGCTCGACATTCAGTGGCAGCCGCGCCGGGACTTGGCCATCTCCCTTGCATACCTCGGCAATCTTGGCCGCCATGGAATCGTTCCGATCCCATTCAACCAGGCCGGCATTGCGACGCCATCCCACCCCATTCATGGACAAAACTACACATACGGCTACACGGTGTTGGCCCCTCCGGGATGCAATCCCACATCCAATCCCGTGGCCTGCACCTACACTCCGACCTGTAATCCCACCCTCGCAACACCGATCACTACCGGCTGCGTTGCCATGGGACTGCCCGACGGGACCTCGATGTTCACAAGCTACGAGGGCGGCAACGTCGACATGCGCGTTCCCTATCTTGGCTATTCATCCGAGTCGGAGTCGTATACGGCGGCCGGCGTATCCGCCTACAACGCTCTGCAGGTCCATGTGGAAAAACGTTTGAGTCATGGCTTCCAGGTTGGCTTCTCGTATACGTACTCCAAGGCGACCGACGAGCAAAGCGCGATGGGACTGTTCTACAGCGGCAACAATCCGCTCGATCTGCATTCCGGTTACGGGTTGTCGGACTTCGACCGTAAACACGTGATCAACTTCACCTACGTCTACCAATTCCCGAAGTTCTTCGACCAATCTTCGTTAAAAGGAAAGCTGGCAAGTGGGTGGGCGATTTCGGGTCTGACGGTAATTCAGAGCGGGCAACCGTACAGCATTATTGATTACTCCGGCGCCGTAGGAAGCATCTTTTACAGCGTCTTTGACGGCATCATCAATCCAGTGGTTCCACTGAAGCCCGGCTGCACCGTGCAGGACGCCTATACGGGAGCTTCGGGTGCGTTCGGTCCGCCCGCGCTCAACGCGCAATGCTTTACGCTGCCTCTGTTGAGTCCGGGCGACCTGGGCGGCGCCATTCCTCTGGGTGACACCTTTGAGACAAATTTCTCCCAGGGCGAGCGCAATATTTTCCGGCAACCCTGGCAAAAGCGCGCCGACATCTCGATCTTCAAGGTTACGGCCATCACCGAGCGTTCCTCCCTCAAGTACAGCTTGGATGTTTTCAACGTTACCAACACCCCGAGCCTCGATATCCCCGTCGAGAACGTGAACCAGAACCTGTTCTTCAATAACTTCCCAATTTATGGCCAGCCTCTCTATTCCAGCCCGACTCTGAGCGGGCTGGGCATTGTAAACAAAACCATTGGGAGCCCGCGACAAATTCAGATGTCGTTGAGCTACACTTTCTAACTCAAGGCCGCGACGAGTCCGGCCTTGAAGATATGCCACTCGGCCATTCCCTGCTCCAATCTCTGCCCAAGGTGCTGCTGCACGAGCATCTGGATGGTGTGCTGCGTCCCCGCACCATCATCGAAATAGCGCGCCAGACAGGATACGCGGAGATTCCCACCGAGGATCCGGACGCGCTGGCTGCCTGGTTCTACCGCGGCGCGAACAAGGGAAATCTTGCCGAATATCTGCAGGGCTTCGCGCACACTATCGCGGTGATGCAGACGGAAGAGGCGCTGGTGCGCGTCGCCTATGAGCAGGCCGAGGATCTCAGCCGCGACGGCGTGGTTTACTTCGAGACTCGCTTCGCGCCGATTTTTCACACCCGCCGCGGGCTCACGCTGCAGCGCGTGGTTTCGAGCGTGTTGAAGGGACTCGAGCGCGGGCGGCAGGATTTTGGCGTCCAGTCGGGACTGATTATCTGCGCCATGCGCAACATGAGCAGTTCATTGGAAATGGCGGAGCTGGCTATCGATTTTCGCGAGCGCGGAGTGGTGGGCTTCGATCTGGCGGGCGAAGAGGGCGGCTATCCGCCCAAGAAGCACATGGAGGCGTTTCATTTTCTCCAGCGCGAAAACTTCAGCATCACCATCCACGCCGGCGAGGGTTACGGCAAGGAATCGATCTGGCAAGCCATCCAGTATTGCGGCGCGCACCGCATCGGGCACGCTACGCGCCTCATCGACGACATCACCGTCTCGGACGGCAAGGTGGTGAAACTCGGCGACCTGGCGCAATACGTTCTCGACAAGCGCATTCCGCTTGAGATTTGCCTGCTGAGCAACGTCCACACCGGCGCGACACCCAGCGTGGCCGAGCATCCCTTCAAAGTTTTTTATCCGCAGAGATTTCGCGTGATGCTCAATACGGATAACCGCCTGATGAGCAACACCACGCTGACCCGCGAATTCGAGGTCGCGGCCGAAACCTTCAATCTCACGCTGGACGATTTCGAGAAATTAACGATCAACGCCATGAAGAGCGCGTTCCTGCCCTACGATCAGCGCTGCCGATGCATCTATTCCGTGCTCAAGCCCGGCTATGCCAAGGCCCGGGAAACCCTGGCAGGAGAGCTTAGCATAGGAAGTTAAGCAGCCCTCCTGACGGGCTCAGGCGAACTTCAGCACATAGGGCAGCCCCACGAGCAGCAGCACTGCCAGGTAAATCACGCCCATGATGAATCCCTGCCGCCAGAAATCTTTACCCGCAATGTAGCCGCTGCCATACCAGATGGGAGACGGCCCGGTGGCGTAGGGACTGATCACGCCCAGAAGTCCCAGGCAGTAGACCAGCATGAGGGTGATGGCGCGCGTCGGTATGCCCGGAACCGCAACCAACGCGGCCAGGAAGACCGGCAGCACTGCCGCGGTGTGCGCCGTGGAACTCGCGAACAGGTAGTGAATAAAGAAGAATACAGCCACCACGCTGACCATGATGGCAATCGGCGGAATGTGGGTCAGGCTGGTGACCGTGCGATCGGCGAACCACTTGAGGAAGCCGACGCTGTTCAACCCATCCGCCATGGCCACCAGCGTGGCGAACCACACCAGCACGCTCCAGGCCTGCTTGTTGGCGGCAATGTCGCTCCACCCTACCACCTTGGTGATAATCATCAGCGCGATCACGGCCATCGCGACCGTTACCGGAGCCACCCAGTGCGAGCCGAAGATCCAAGCCGTCAGGCCGGCCAGCGCCAGCAGCGCCATGGTGATTTCCCGGCGCGTGGTCCGCCCTAGCATCTGCAGTTCGTGTCCTGCCCAGACCACCACCTCGTTGCCGCGCTTGACCTCCGGCGGATAGAGCACGTAGGTGAGCAGCGGCGTCGCCGCAAACAGCAGGATACCGACCGGCAGGAAGCCCAGGAACCACTGCGTCCAGGTGATATCGACGTGCGCGATCTTCCGCGCCAGCTCAACCGCCAACAGATTCGGCGCCAGCGCCGTCAGGAACATGGAACTGGTGACATTGGTGGTCGCGAACCCGGTCCACATCAGGTAGGAGCCGATCTTGCGCGGCTCATGGTCGGGCGTCGAGCCGTAGAGCGGAGGAATGTTCTTTACCACGGGATAAATCGTGCCGCCGCTGCGCGCCGTGTTCGACGGCATGAAGGGCGCCAGCACCAGGTCCGAAAGCGCAACCGCATAGCCGAGCCCGAGCGTGCGCTTGCCCAGGAGCTTGACCAGCAGCAGCGCAATGCGCCGCCCCAGGCCGGTAGCTTCGTAGCCAAGCGCGAACATATTCGCCGCGAAGATCAGCCAGACCGTGTCATTGGAAAAGCCGGAGAGCGACCACCGCATGGCCTCGGTGGGCGTCTTGCCGACGAAAACCCACATCGCGGCCAGGGTTACGCCGATAAAACCGACTGCCGGCCCAGGCAGCGGCTCCGCGATCAGCGCGGCGATGACCGCCGCGAACAAGGCAAAGAAATGCCACGCATTCGGCGTCAGCCCGCTCGGTACAGGGATGATCCTGAGCCCTAAACCCAGAGCCAGCGGCACGATCCACTTCACCCATCCGTACTTCGCGGTAGGGGCTAGAGGCGGTCGCCTCGGAGTCGTTACCTCGGTAACTGCTGCAGTGGCCATAAGACACCTCGCCACTTATCAGTTAACCTCGGTTCCTCCGATTGCACTGTGACCAGCGACACATGGCACAGTGATAGTCGTACTCACCATTGGCTTCTTCCCGTTCTGCTGTTCGAAGCCCTGGCCCGCGGCGCCGGCATCAGTGGAGAGCATGGTCGACCGCGTGATCTGCGTAACGTGAACAGGATTGCCCGAACACCCCGAGTGCAACGGCCCGGCCTGCGTACACTTGTGGAATTGTTTGCCCGAGCCGCGAGCCAGGCTCTTCAAAGGGTTCTACCAACTTCGGGTGTATCCGATGCTGGTGGTGGTGTACCAGGGAACAGTTACGATTTTGTTGAAGGTTTCCTGAATCCAGATCGAGTTGTGGTCGTTGATGTGGACGACAGCTCCCAGGGACTCACCGTCGTAAAAGCGATTCTGGACATGCGGGCCTCCGGTCAAGCTAGTGACGCCCAGCTGAACCCACGTATAAGCGCTGACCCTCTTGGTCTTGGGGAGACCGAAATTCTTCATCACCCCGAAGCTCTCGGTGTGAGACCCTAAGTCGGAATGCCAGAATCCGGGGCCGGCATCCTCATATGTGTATGCAAACGTGAGTTCGTCCCCAATCGGGTTCTTCTTCAAGAAGCCGAAGGTGTGGCCGATTCCGATGTTGTAGTTCGCTTTGGGGAGCAGCCCTGGTCTCACAAAATCCGAGCCGAGCATGATGAAGATATCGGTACTCGTGCTCGATTCTTCGGCATTGCCACTGCTCGAGTCTTGGGACTGCTCCTGGGATTTGCAGATTGGCACCATGACGGACGCCAGATTGACAACCAAGACAACCTTCAGAATGTTTGTGGTGAGATTCGCGGCGGGGTTCATTCGTTCTTCGCCTTTGATACTGCCGACCAGATTCGCTCTTGTTTCTGCGGCGTCAACCGGAAATGTACAAAGCGCTGCGTAAAGAAGTCATGAAGGTCGGAGGACCAGGTTGCATGGCGCGGGCACCCGCCAAGACTTACCGCCCAGGAAGCACTCGGCGGATTCGCTGATCTCTCGCATCGGAAAAATTGTGAATACCAGACCGTCGCTCTGATGTCTAATACGCGTTTATGTCGAGCCCCTGCCCGAAGACCGGAACCATGTGTTGCTGCTGTTGTTGCTGTTGTAGCGGCCTGTCTTCAGGCGGGAGGAAAAGCTGATTTAGAAATCCAGTAATCAAAGCCGATTTCTAAAGGGCCTGCCGCCAGAAGCACAAAAGCGGCAGGCCTTTTTGTTTTTGCTCGCAAAGGAGCCGAATGACACAGGCGGCGCAGGAAACCAAAGCCCAACGCGTGGAGCGCCTCAAGCGGGAGAAGAACCCGCTCGAGGGCCTGGAGGAGATCCGCCGTTTTGCGCGGGAGGGACTCGCCTCGATCCCTCCGGAATGGCTGGGCACGTACTTCCGCTGGTGGGGCGTCTACACGCAGGGTGATGGCGTGGGCGCTACCGGAGGCGCCAACGGCGAGGGCAAGTCAACGCCCTACTTCATGGTGCGTATCCGCATTCCCAACGGCATCCTGACGTCGCCGCAGTTGCGCACCGTCTCCGAACTGGCCCGCGATTACGCGCGCGGCGTCGCCGACATCACCGTGCGCCAGAACATCCAGCTCCACTGGGTCGAGATCACGGCGCTGCCGGAGTTGCTGCATCGGCTGTGGCGCTCCGGCCTGACCACCATGGAAGCCTGCGGCGACGTTGCCCGCAACCTCACCGGCTGCCCGCTGGCCGGCGTGGATGCCGATGAAATCTGCGACGCCTCGCCGCTCGTGCGCGAGGCCACGCGCCTCTTGGTAAACAACCCCGATTTCTACAACCTGCCGCGCAAATTCAAGATTTCGATCACCGGCTGCCGTGCCTGGTGCTCCTATCCGGAGATCAACGACGTTGGTCTGACGGCGGTGCGGCGGACGAACAACGGCAGCTGCGAAACCGGCTTCTCGCTGCGCGTGGGCGGCGGGCTCTCCACCGATCCTCACCTCGGCGTGCGGCTGAATGCCTTCGTGCGCTGGGAGCAAACCGTCGCTGTGATCAAAGGAATCGCCGAGCTGTTTCGCGATGCCGGCGTACTGCGCGAGCATCGCGAGCGCGCGCGGCTGAAATTCCTTTTTCTGCACCACGGCTGGACGGCCGAAACCTTCCAGCGCGAGCTCGAGCGGCGCATCGGCTTCCCGCTCGATCCCGCGGTTCCCGAAGAAGCGCCCAGCGACGTGTATCGCGACCACGTCGGCATTCATCCGCAGAGGCAGCCGGGATACAGCTACGTCGGCGCCGCGGTACTGCGGGGTCGCCTGACCTCCGGCCAAATGCGCGCGGCAGCAGATCTCTCCGAGCGCTTGGCGAGCGGCGAGCTGCGCACCACCAACATGCAGAACCTGCTGATCGTGAATGTTCCTAACACCAGGACGGCCGAGCTTTCGCAGGAGCTGGCCTCCATCGGGCTGGCGATTGAAGCATCGCCGTTCTGGCGCGGCGCCATCGCCTGCACCGGAACCGAATTCTGCAAGATCGCCATCACCGAGACCAAGGGTTTCGCGCGCTGGCTGGTCGAGGAACTGGACGAGCGTCTGCCCCAATTCGATCAGCAGTTGAAGCTGCACGTCACCGGCTGTCCCAACAGTTGCGGACAGCACTGGATCGCCGACATCGGTCTCGAAGGCAAGAAGATCAAAGCTGACGGCCGGCTGCAGGACGCCTACTACTTCTGCGTGGGCGGGGCTGTCGGCAAACACCAGGGCGTCGCGCGAGCCACCGGGTATCGCTGCCTGGCCAGCGATGTGCCCGATGCCATCGAGCGCCTGCTGCGCTCGTACATGGAACTGCGGCTGCCCGGCGAAAATCTACGGCAGTTCTTCGGCCGGTTCGGCGAAACGCAGATTCGCGAGTTTCTCGCTGGCCTGCCTGTACTGCCGGTGGAGCGGGACCTTCCGAGTGGAAGGCCGTCGCACGGCGCCGAGGGATGAACATGACCAGCCTGTTTCCCATCTTCGTCAAGCTCGCCGGCCGCAAGTGTGTGGTCGTGGGCGGCGGGCCGGTGGCCGAAGGCAAGCTGGAGGGATTGCTAGCATCGGGCGCGAACGTTGTCGTCGCGGCGCCGGAGGTAACAGAGAAGATTGCTCGCTGGAGCCACGAGCGTCGTCTCACGTGGCACGCGCGCGCGTTCCAGCCTGCCGACCTCGACGGTTCGTTTCTTGTGATCGCATCGACTGGTATCGATGCGATCAACGAGTCCGTGTTTTGCGAGGCGGAAGCGCGGGGGATCTTGTGCAACGCGGTTGATGAGCCGGAGCGTTGCCATTTTTATTATCCGGCGGTGGTGCGCCGCGGGCCGCTGCAGATCGCGATTTCTACCGGAGGTCTGAGCCCGTCTCTGGCCAGCCGATTGCGCCGGGAACTGGAGGAGCAGTACGGACCGGAATACGAGCGCTGGATCGAAAAATTGGGCGCGCTGCGCGAGAAGGCGTTCGCTGGGCGGAAAGATCCTCGGAAGCGCACGCGCCTGCTGCAGCGCCTCGCCAGCCGCCGCGCATATGAGCGCTTCCTGCACGCCGAGCGCCGCCGCGCCGGAGGCTCCGCTTGATGGGCAAGGTCTACCTCATCGGCGCCGGGCCGGGCGATCCGGAACTGCTCACGGTGAAAGCCGCACGGATCCTCGCATCTGCCGATATCGTGCTGCACGACGCGCTGGTCACGCCACAGGTGCTGGCACTGGTGTCGGCGAAGGCGCGGGTGATCGACGTCGGCAAGCGCTGCGGCAAAAAGCTGCTCACGCAGGAAGAAATCAACGCTTATCTCGTTCACGCCTCTACGGTGGCTGAAGTCGTAGTGCGCCTCAAAAGCGGCGACCCGCTGGTCTTCGGGCGAGCCGGCGAAGAGATCGAAGCGCTGCAAAACGCCGGCGTTGAGTTTGAGATTGTCCCCGGCATCACGTCGGCGCTGGCGGCTGCGGCGGCGGCGCGCGTCTCGCTCACCGACCGCCGATTCGCTTCTCAGGTGCTGTTCACTACCGCGCATCGCAAGGGGGGCGCAATGGCGCTCGATTGGGCACGCGCCATCACCTCGGACACGACCGTCGCGATTTATATGCCGGGCTCTGCCTACGCTGAGTTGGCGAACGCGCTCGTGGAGAACGGAATCGATCCGCAGACTCCGTGCGTGATTGTTTCCCGCGCGGCGCAGGACTCTCAACAGGTTTTGCGAACGGATATTGCCGACCTGGTGAATCTGAGGGGCGTCGAGGCGCCGGCCTTGCTGATCGTGGGCCGCGTGGCGCAGTCCGAGGCGGAATCCGTCACCAAGGACATCTGGAAGCAACTGCGAGACATAGCAGCTCAGGACGAACAACCAATCACGTGATCAGAGAAAGGAGACCAAGCATGAGCATAGAAGAAGGCGGGGGAAAACAGCAACGCTTCAGGATTTCTCTCGACACCTGGGCGGTCGCGATCGCGCTGGCGGCCGCGCTGCTGGTGCGAGCCGGCGTGCTGAAGCACATCCCGTGGTAGGAAGTACGAATCGAGACTTGAGGAGACGAAATGGCTGACTCTATCGCGCTGCCCCGGCTTCGGCCGATCAGTCCACAGTTTCGCCTGGTCAAACTGATTCCCGGAGTCGGGCTGCTGGCCGCAATCGGATACGCGGGCAAACTGCTCGAACAGAACCTTTCCCGCTATGGCAAGGCTCACCATCTGGTGATTCCCAACATCGAGTACGTGCTGTGGGCGATCCTGATCGGGCTTGCCATCTCGAACACGGTGAAAATTCCTGACGCCTTCCTGCCGGGCATCGCGACCTACGAATTCTGGCTCAAGGCGGGGATCGTGCTGCTGGGAGCGCGCTACGTGCTGGGTGACGTGGTGAAGCTTGGCTCCATCAGCCTGGTGCTGGTGGTGGCCGAGTTGGCGGTCTCGATTGCGCTGATGACCTGGCTGGGCCGCCTGTTCAACCTGCGGCCCAAGCTGAGTTCCCTGCTGGCGATCGGTTCCTCCATCTGCGGCGTCTCGGCCATCATCGCGGCCAAGGGCGCGATTGATGCCGATGACGAGGACTCTTCTTTCGCCATCGCGGCCATTCTCGCGCTGGGCGCGATCGCGCTGTTTACTTTTCCGCTGATCGGACACTGGCTGGGCATGAGCGACCACGCCTACGGAATGTGGGCAGGCTTGGCCGTGGACAACACCGCCGAAGCCACCGCGGCAGGCGCTCTCTATTCCGACGCCGCAGGCAAGATCGCCGTTCTCGCCAAGACGACGCGCAACGCCATGATCGGATTTGTGGTGCTGGGATACGCGCTGCATTGGGCCAGCTCCGGACAGGCCAAGGCCATCTCCAACAAAGCTTCGTTCCTGTGGCAGAAGTTTCCCAAGTTCGTGCTGGGCTTCCTGCTGATCTCGCTGCTGGCGACGGCACAGCTCTTCAGCAAAGAGCAGCTCACCAGCCTGGCCAACCTCTCGCGCTGGGCATTTCTGCTCACCTTCGCGGGAGTGGGATTGCGAACCAACTTCCGTGAGATGACCAGGCAGGGCATCCGGCCGTTCATCGTGGGAGCACTGGGCGAAGTTGCCATCGCCGGGCTTACGCTTGCACTGGTATTGGGAGCCAACAGGCTTTTTCACTTGTGAGGCCGCCTGACGCGCGGAAAGGCTGCATCTTCGATGGGGCGATGAGTTACAGTAATGCGATCATCTCATGAACCCAAACGCCATGAACGCCACTCCTCTGGTGAGACAGCGCGAGAGCGCGTCCCCCATAACGCTCGCCCGCATACAGGACGCACGGGAGCGCATTCACCAGGCCATTGCGGTTTCGCCGTGTTCGCACTCTCATGCGCTTTCGCGGCTGGCGGGCAGTCCGGTTTATCTCAAGCTGGAGAACCTGCAGCGGACCGGCGCCTTTAAGGAGCGCGGCGCGCTGAACAAGCTGCTGTGCCTGAGTGCCGACGAGAAACAACGCGGGCTGGTGACAGCGTCGGCGGGCAACCACGCGCAGGCGGTGGCCTATCACGCCTCACGCCTCGGCATCCGCGCCGAGATCTGGATGCCGCTGACCACGCCCCTGGTAAAAGTATCTTCCACGCAAAGCCATGGCGCCGAGGTGGTGCTTCATGGGACCGGCTTCGACGAGACCTACGAGGCGTCGCTGGAGCGCTGCCGGGAACGGCAGGCTACCTTTATTCACCCCTTTGACGACGAGGACGTCATCGCCGGGCAAGGAACCATCGCTCTGGAATTACTGGAGCAGATCCGCGAGCTCGAGGTCGTCGTGACTTCAGTTGGAGGCGGCGGACTCATCTCCGGCATCGCCGTGGCGCTCAAGGAACTCAACCCCGCCATTCGCGTCATCGGCGTGCAGTCGTCGCTGATTCCTTCCATGCTCCGCGCAACTCGTGAAGGACATCCTGTCACGCTGCCGGCGGTCTCCACGGTAGCCGATGGAATCGCAGTCCGATCGGCGGGCGAGAAAACTTTGCCCCTGGTCAGGAAGTATGTCGATGACCTTGTGGTGGTCGATGACGAGGAAATTGCTGCCGCCATCCTGTTCCTTCTGGAGCGCGAGAAGACGCTGGCCGAGGGAGCGGGAGCCTGCGGCGTAGCGGCGCTTCTCCACGAGAAGATCTCCCTGGTCGGAAAAACCGCTGCCATCGTGATCTCGGGAGGTAATCTCGACGTCACGCTGCTGTCGCGCATTATCGAACGAGGCCTGGTCAAGGACGGCCGGCTGGTTCGCCTGCGTATTCCGCTTCCCGATCACCCCGGCGCCTTGCATCGGCTGACGCAAGTGATTGCGGCACAGCGTATCAACATCGTGGAAACCGAGTATCACCGGACCTTCTACGGCGCACGATTGGGCCACACACTGATCGACCTCACCATGGAGGCTCGTGACCTCAATCATGCCAACGAACTGAGCGCGGCCCTTACCGCCGCCGGATACAACTTCGAGCGGATCACTTAAGGAGCAATACTGTGAAGATCGCCCGCGACATTACGGAACTGATCGGACACACCCCTCTGGTCTTGCTGAACAAGGTGACCGCAGGTTGCAAGGCTACAGTAGCCGCCAAGCTGGAAAGCTTCAATCCCTGCAACAGTGTCAAGGACCGCATCGGCGTCAGCATGATCGCGGCAGCTGAACAGGCGGGCAAGATCCGGCCGGGAAAGACCGTGCTGATCGAGGCCACCAGCGGCAACACCGGAATTGCCCTGGCGTTCGTGGCTGCGGTGAAGGGCTACAAGCTGATCCTGACCATGCCCGATACCATGAGCATGGAGCGCCGCATCCTGCTGCGGGCCTTCGGAGCGGAGATCGTGCTGACGCCTGGCTCGAAGGGCATGAAGGGAGCCATGGCCAAGGCCGAGCAGATTCTGGGTGAAACTCCGAATGGATTCATCCTGCAACAATTCGCCAATCCCGCCAATCCGAAGATCCACTTCGAAACCACCGGGCCCGAGATTTGGGCGGATACCGACGGCAAGGTCGATATCCTCGTCTCCGGCGTTGGAACCGGCGGCACGCTGACCGGCATCACCGAATATATCCGGCCGAAGAAGCCTGCATTCAAGGTGATTGCCGTCGAGCCCACCGAGAGTCCGGTGCTCTCCGGCGGACAGCACAGCCCGCACAAGATTCAAGGGATCGGCGCCGGCTTCATGCCGGAAATTCTGCGCACGGACTTCATCGACGAGATCATCCAGGTTTCGAGCGAAGATGCTATTGTGATGGCTCGCCGCCTGGTCCAGGAAGAAGGCCTGCTGGTGGGCATCTCGTCGGGGGCTGCCGTGCAGGCCGCGATTACCGTGGCGCGCCGGCCGGACAACGCGGGCAAGCTGATCGTGGTAGTCGTGCCCGATTTCGGAGAGCGCTACCTGAGCAGCGTCTTGTTCCAGGCTCTGCGGGAGGAAGCACAGCGAATGGAGGCTGTGCTGGTTTAAAAACCATGGCAGGCCTGTTCAATTCGGCTCGCGAGTACGTCGCCTCGGTGTTTGACCGGGATCCGGCGGCCAAGTCCTGGGTCGAAGTGGTGCTGTGCTACCCGGGCCTGCACGCCCTGATCGCGCATCGCGTGAACCACTGGCTGTGGACACATCATCTGCAGTTGCTGGCGCGCTTCCTGTCGCAAGGCGCGCGCCTGCTGACCGGAATCGAGATCCATCCCGGAGCGCAGATCGGCAGCCGCTTCTTCATCGATCATGGCATGGGCGTGGTCATCGGCGAAACCAGCCTCATCGGCGACGACGTAACCCTTTATCAGGGCGTGACCCTCGGCGGCACCGGCAAGGAAAAAGGCAAACGCCACCCCACGCTGGGCAACAATGTAGTCGTGGGAGGCGGAGCCAAGATCCTGGGCAATATCACCATCGGCGAGAATTGCCGCGTGGGTGCGGGATCGGTGGTACTGAACGATGTTCCGGACAATTCCACCGTCGTCGGCGTCCCCGGACACATCATTTTTCGCGACGGCAAGCGGGTGGTTATCACCGATCCGAAGGAAATCCGCGATCCGCTGTCGGATGCCCTGGCGGCGCTGGCTGAGCAGGTTCAGAAGCTGGAAGAGACGGTCAAGGAACTATCCCGCGAGAGAGACGAGGCCGGCACGCCTCGATAGCTTGCAGTTAATTCAGTCGTCCCTAACGGGACTCGTCTTAATCTCCCGCGCACCCGGCGAATTAAGAAAGGCCTCCTGCCGGAGGCCTGCTGAATAGATCTGAAATTCGGTTTTACTGTGCCGCGCTGGTGTTCTGCATGCCAGAGGTGCTGGCGTGGGTGCTGGTCGCAGGCGAGAAGAAGTTGTGGTCGTAGAGATTGCGGTACATGCGTCCGGCAATCTCCGCCGCCTTGGGACCGAAGGTGGGACGCCCGCCGCGTAGAAAGACCACCACCACGATGCGTCCGGTGTCAGTCTTGGCGAAGGAGGCGAACCAGCCGAAGCGGGTTCCGTCGTGCGAGCAGGTGCCGGTCTTGCCCAGTACAGGTTCTTCGCTGAAGCTGTAGCGCACGCTGCGCGCGGTGCCGTATTCGACCGCGCCCGCCATGCCGTCGGCCATCAAGGGAACCAGCGGCGCGATATCGAGTTGCCGCTTGATCTTGGGCTGGAATCCCGCTACCTCTTCCGGCCGCGTGGGATGCTGCAGGTAGAACAACGTGCCGCCGTTGGCCATCGCTGCCACCAGCGCGCCCAGTTGCAGCGGGGTCACGGAGATGCTTTCCCCGAACGAGCACATCTTGGCTACGCCGCCGGCCTTGGACGCCAGTTCCTGGCTGGGGAAAACGCCCAGGTGTTCGCCAGTGAGGTTATAACCGGCCAGTTCGCCCAGTCCGAATTCGTGCGCGTAGTAGCTGACCTTCTCAAATCCAAGCCGCCGCCCCAGCGCTTCGAAATACGCGTTGTTGGAGTGCGCCAGGGCACCGGTGAGGTTCATGCGCGAGCGCGCGCCAAGGGTGATCTCGGTGTTCTTGTCGACGATGCGCTCGTTCAGCGCTGCCAGCGCAACCGCCAGCTTGATGGTCGAGCAGGGCTGCGCGCCGCCGGAGAGCGCCAGCTTCTGGTTGACCATGCTCAGCACCCGGCCACTGTCTGGATCGACCGCCACCACCGTCCCGTTCATGTTGCCCAGCGCCTCGATGGCGGCGGCGCGGACCACCGGATCTTCGCCCGCGATCACGTCGCCTTCAGTGATGTCGTCCGCATAGGAGCTGGTGTAGAAACGCTCGTAAGATCGGCGGTGCCGGCGCGCGGTAGTGCGGGTGGCGCGGGTATGGCGGAGGCGCGCGATGCGCTTTTGCGTCCGTTGCGTCTCGGTAATACGCGCGGAAGAAGCGTTCTTGCTGCTGCGCGTCGAACGCGTGGCAGCGCTCGCCGGCAGCGAAACCGTTATAGCAATAAGGAGGGCGAGATGAGCGACGAAGGGTTTCAACATTTTCTCTAACACCTGCAATCGATCCAAGATAAGGTTGCCAACACGCCAGCGGGCCTTCGGCCAGGCCGGAGCTGGGCCCACGTCACTCTCGGGGGGTAGGCTCAATATAAGAGAATTCCTGCCCCAAGCGCAACGCAAAAACTATGCCTTTCCGTCCCAGCCGTCACTCCGGCGGCTAACTAAAGAGTCACCCCAGTTACTAACTAGAGTCACCCACGGGCAGCATAAGGGATGCCACGACTTACACGTGAGTTGCGATGGTCCGGGGGCTTTGGTAACCGGCAGGCGCGCGGGATTGGCCTAGGAATGCCGGAGGCTGCCCGGGTGCGCGGGTTCGCCGCCGGAGGTGATGGAGCGCGCGCTGCTGGCAATGGCGTCGGGGTGAATTCTAGAGGCGCCGCAGCAGAGTTCGAGCCAGTTCAAGACTCGCGAACTGGCCGAAACCAGCGTCGAGGGCGGCACCACGGCGAACATGTCGGGCTGATCCGTGGCGGTGGCCGCGCTCCCGTTCTCCGCCATCTGCATGCCCGGCGTTCCCCGGGGATGCGCGAGGAATACGCACAAATAGACGATCCAGAACACGAACGGCACCGCCAGGGCAATCGGCAAGGCCCAGCGCGAAGCCGGCAGGCGATGGGCAAACGCCAGGAAGGTGCCCAAGAACATCAACGTGGCCACCAGCACGACGAAGATATCCACCAGGGTCGAAAACAGGCGCTGCGCAACCGTTCCCGGGAACACCGGAAACGCCGCCTGGTTTTCGGGCGGGGCAGCCTCGATCACAAACGTACGAAACGGAACCGGAACCGGAGCTGGCGCGGAAGGCGGAGCCGGCTCCTCGGGTTGGGCTGCAGACTGAAGGCTGGAACCGTTGATCCGGACCCAGTGCAACAAGCGCCGCTGCTCGTCCTGGGACATATCGAGAAAGCGCAACCCGGCGCGGCCGGAGGTATCGGCCCACATGATTTCGGCGGTGAGGTTCATGGCCTCGGAGGAACCGGGCAGGTCGAAGTGCAGTCGTAACGGCCCATCGGCTTGCAGTGGCTGCAAGGCCTGAATGGCCATGCCGCCTTCGCTGATGTCGAGGATGATGGCCGGATCGTGTCCGCCCTCGAAATTGACGTAGGCCAGAGTCGGCACCGGCAGGCGTGCGGGACGGTGCGTCATGCGCTCCACCAGCGAAGTGGCTTCGCACAGGCTGCGCGAGGCGGCGGCCGCGCTCACCGGCTTGATCAGCACGAAATTCGCGCCCATGTCATACGCCGCCTGGATGCTGGCCAGGCCCTTGACCATGGCCAGCGCCACGCAACTGCCGGCGTAGTTCTGCCGCATCAGCTTGAGCAGTTCGGGGGCGTGCTCGACGTCGTAGTCCACCACCACGGCCGAGGTCGCGCCCTGCGCCAGACGCTCCACCGCAGGCTGCAGTTCGGCGCACACCTCGCTCTCGACGTCCAAGTCATGCATCACTCGCTGCAGGACGGACACCGCATCCGGATCGCGGCTGACCAGCAAGGCTTGCAAACTCATCCCCCTTGAGCTTAGGCACAAACGACGAGGCCGCCAATTGGCGGGGATGGTTCGAGGGCAGGGCGGCCGGGGTCTAGGTGGGATTTCGCCCGACCCAGCGTATCCCACGATTCGCCAGGAGTCTTTGGTTTCGAGTCGGTCTCACGGGTTCGAGCATCTGATCGTGTGGCAACGAAAGCGATGTAACGTTAACGACAGGGGGACCGATGCACTATCACGATTCAGACGACCTGAAACTCCTGGGCCAATTCAAGCAACTGGCGCCGGCGGAGTTCTCTGCTTTTGTGGAATTCGACAAGACCGTCGGGCGCGACAACGGCGCCATTCCGAGGAAGTATCGCGAACTGATCGCCATCGCGGTGGCGTGCACAACCCAATGCCCTTATTGCCTCGATGTGCACACTCGCGCCGCCAAACGAGCCGGCGCCAGCCGCGAGGAAGTCACTGAAGCCGCATTGCTGGCGGCCGCGCTTCGAGCCGGCGCTGCGGTCACGCACGGCGCCCTGGCGGTTAAATTGTTCGACCAGGCTCCGGCATCGCAAGCGGCCGGCGTCGACACTCGCAAATAAGCGTCGGGCGAAGCCGGCGGCGGCAGGATACACGCTTCGATCCCTACTGAATCTCTCCCCGCTTGCGGATGAAGGCCGGCACGTCGAGGTCCTCATCCTCGAGTCGCGGTGGCATTTCCGGCAGCATGCTCATGGCATCGCGCTCGGCCGCGGCCACGGCAGCCACGCGGTCTTTGGCGGTAGTGGCGACGCTCACGCCGGGCGGAGGCGTCGGCGTTGCGGGCACGAAGGTACCGCGGGTGCTCGAGATGGCCGCCGGATCCTTGCGCTCGCGGCGCTGCGGATTGTCGGTCTTGAACCCGGTGGCGATGACCGTGATCTTGACCTCGTCCTTCATGTGCTCGTCCATCACCGCGCCGAAGATGATGTTGGCGTCCTCGTGGGCGGCGCTCTGAATGATGGTGGAAGCCTCGTTCACTTCCGCCAGCTTCAGCGAACTGGAGCCGGTGATGTTGATGAGGATGCCGCGCGCGCCGTCGATGGCGCCGGCTTCGAGCAGCGGCGAGGCGATGGCCTTCTGCGCCGCTTCCACGGCGCGCCGCTCGCCCTTCGCAGTGGCGGTGCCCATGACGGCATAGCCCATGCCGGCCATGATCGCCTTCACGTCGGCGAAATCGCGGTTGATAATGCCTGGGATGGTGATGATGTCCGAGATGCCCTGCACCGCCTGGCGCAGGATGTCATCGGCGACGCGGAACGATTCGAAGAATCCGGCGTTCTGCGCCACTCCCAGCAGCTTCTCGTTGGGGATAACGATGGTGGTATCGACGGAATCGATCAGCTCGGAGAGACCGCGCTCCGCCTGCTGCATGCGCCGCTTGCCTTCGAAGCCGAACGGCTTGGTGACCACGGCCACGGTGAGCGCGCCCATTTCACTGGCGAGCGAGGCGATGATCGGCGCGGCGCCGGTGCCGGTGCCGCCACCCAAGCCGGCAGTGACGAATACCATGTCCGCGCCTTCCAGGGCCTCGATGATCTTGTCTGCGTCTTCGAGCGCGCCCTTGCGGCCGACTTCGGGATTGGCGCCGGCGCCCAGGCCGTTGGTCAGCTTGACGCCGAGCTGGATCTTCACCGGGGCGCGCGCCATCTGCAGCGCCTGCAGGTCGGTGTTGGCGACCACGAACTGCACGCCCTCGACCTTGGCGTCGATCATGCGATTGACGGCATTGCTGCCGCCGCCGCCCACCCCGAATACCTTGATCTTTGCCTGGTTACGTGCTTCGTCGTTGAACTGAATGCGGATATCTTTCTTGTCGCTCTTCTCACCCATATTTTTCACTCTCCGACTACATTGCCCCGCTTCATCGCTGGTCACTAGTGACGGGATTGGTTCCCGGCCATCCGGTTTTGCGGGCGAACAACGCGCGCAGCCGCGCGGTGAAGCCCTGCTCCTGCGCGCTGCGCGCCTGGCGCATGCGGTTGCCGTAGAAAATCATGCCGATCACGGCCGCGAACTCCGGCGCCGCCAGTTCGGCGGGCATTTTGTCTACCGGGGCGGGCAGTGGCAGCCGCACCGGGCGCCGCAGCACCTGCTCGGCGGTCTCGGCGATGGCGCTCAGCCGCGAGCCGCCGCCGGTGAGCACGATTCCTCCTCCGCACAGCTCCAGCACGCCGGCATGGCGCAGGTTGTCGCGCACATGCTCGAACAGTTCCTGAGCGCGCGCCTGCAGCACCTCGCACAGGAAGCGCTGCGGCAGCAGGCCTGAGGACTGCTCGCTGCCCGATGGCACTTCGATCTCGTTGGTCTCGGGAATCTTCGTGACCACAGCGCAGCCAAACGATTTTTTGATCTTTTCCGCCTCGGCGATGGGCGTGCGCAGGCCCACCGCAACATCGTTGGTGAAGTGGTCCCCGCCGATGGACACCGCGCCGGTGTGCACCACGGCCCCCTCGTAATAAACGACCAGGTCGGTGGAACCGGCGCCGATGTCGGCAAGGCAGATGCCCAGTTCACGCTCATCCGAACGCAGGATGGCGTCGGCCGCGGCCAGTGGTTCATAAACCGTATCGTCTACGTGGATGCCGGCGCGATTGAGAGCCGTCACCACGGTTTGGGCTGAGGTTGCCGACGCGGTCACCACGTGCACCTGCGCTTCCAGGCGCGTGCCCACCATGCCCTCGGGATCGCGGATACCATCCTGCTCGTCGAGGATGAATTGCTGCGGCAGCAGGTGGAGGGTCTGGCGATCTTCCGGCAAACTGACAGCGCGGGCCCGCTCCACGGCCTGGCGGATTTCGTCGCGGCCGATCTCGCGCGCACGTGGTCCCAGGCTGATCCCGGCGCGGCTGTTGACCCCGCGCACGTGCGGACCAGCCACGCCTACGAGCGCCCGCTCGATTGGCGCACCGGCCATCTGCTCGGCCTGCTCGACCGCGCGCTGCACGCTGGCTGCCGCCTTGTCGAGATCAACGATCACGCCTTTGCGCGAGCCGCGCGCGTCGCTGATTCCGTGTCCGCAGTAGCGCAGGCCGTTTTCGGTCAACTCCGCCACTAGCGCACAGGTTTTCGCGCTGCCGATATCGATCGCCGTAAGAAGGTCGCTTGCCATGGGCCTATTGCATCCCTGAACTGGTTTTCGCCGTCCGCGGTGAAGGCTTGCGGGAGCGGGCTGGTGTTTTCGCCTGAGCTGGCCCTGGCGTGGCAGGCGCGGTCGCTACGGGTTTCGTCGTCGTGGCTACGGGCTTAGGGGTGGCGGCGTGCGCTACAGGTTTCGGCGCCGTCGCCACAGCTTTAGGCGTGGTGGCCGCTGCGGCGTGCGCTGTAGGGTGTGTGCTTGAATCGGGATTGACGATGATCTGCCGTTCGTAACGCAGGTCCACCGAATCCAGCTTCTGGAACTGCTGCCGCCACTCCTGGAGGTGCGCGAGATAGATTTTGTAGCGCCGCAGGAAATCGGAGCCGCCCAGATGAATCAGGACCGCGCCGCCCGGGTCGGTGGCCACTACCTTCGCGTCTTCGGGATCGGAGACGTCCACCTCGCTGAGATCTTGCGAATAGTGCGCGCCCTCGGAGTCGAGCTCACGCAAGAGCGCGCTGTAGATCTGCATGCGGGCGGCGCGCGTGGAGAGCGGCTCGGAGTCGCTCATCCCCTTGATCACCGGGAAGGAATATTTTCTCGAGCGCGGCAGCTCCATCACCACGCCGTTGCGGTCGATGAGCGAGATGCGCGAGCCCATGCGGACGAAAGCCACGGGCGTGCGCTCGGTCAGGTCCACCCGCAAGCGGTCGGGCAGAAGACGAATCACCGTCGCCGATTCCACCCAGGGGATGGCTTCGAGTTGATGGCGCCGAGCGTCGAGAGGAACAAGAAAAATGTTGTGGCCGAGATCAGCGGCGAAGACGTCCATCACCTGCCGGCGGGAGACGGTCTGCGTTCCGGCGATCTCAATGTTGCTGGCCGAGCGCAAGCGAAAGCGCCAGGAATGCTCGCCGTAGCTGTAAGCCATCGACGCGCACACCGCCAGTGCGGCCACCGCGGCAAGCGCCCACAGAACCACTTTCAGGCGATTCGCAGTTTTCTTGGCCAGCGGACCGCGCCGCACCGGCACTCGCTTCTGGGCACGTAAGAATGGGGATTCTTCTTCAGGATCTAGATCGAGGACGCGGGGAGAATCATCTTCAGCGACAGGCACACGCGCCACAGCGGTGCGTGGCCGAAACAGCGTCTCATCCTCTCGCGTGACGTTTGCGCGCGACATCAGGCCGTTTTATCGGAAGTGATCGCCAAGAAAGCACTATAGCGTCTTTTCCAAACATTGCTGATGCGGAGTTGGGTACGCGCGCGAGATTTCTGTGAAAAAAATCTGCGCGCGGCTAAGGCGCGGCAACGGCCAGAGAAACGCTGCACGCGCTGAGGCTGTTCGAGTGGGAAGACAATGATTCGCGGCCGTCGAGAGCACGATCGAGCAACTCCACGCCGGAACCCGCGTCGCCCATCGCCGCCTTGTACTCCGCGAGCAGGTAGAGCGCGGTGGGGTTTTGGATTGTGACTCGCGGTGCGCCCTTCAGCTCTGACGCCGTGAGCAATCCCGCCATCAGCACCAGCAGCAATCCGGTCCGCCATGTCTTGAGCAATTTCATATGGTCCCCACTTGCTTAATCAGACGTGGCAGCAGCGGTTTTGTTAGTGGTCGGGAAAAATTTGGAATGCGTCACGCGAAACGGGATGAAATCACGGATTGGTCTTCCCGTTGTCTGGTGCTGGCTCACGCTCCGGCCCATTGTCTTCCTGAGTCCGCCACCGGCGATCGCGCGGCTGCGGTCGCGGAGCTTTTCCAGGATCTTTAGCTTTTCAGAAAACGGGAGCGACGCCAGGCGCTTCCGCCTCTCCTTCTCGTCCATGGCTGCTTCTGTAGATACTTGCGCTTCATTACCGACGAAAAAGGTGTTGGAACCATCCTAGTAAACCCAAGCCCTTGTAGTGGAGGGGAGCTCAGCGTCTAGGAATCGGGGCCCTCGCCTCCGGCTGCAGCCTGACACGCACCCAGACCAAGACCTAAAAAAATCCTATTGACATGCCATAGCTTAGGTGTAGGATGTGGAACAAAGTGGTTGAAAGTGGTTGCTATAGGAGTGATGGTGGAGCGCAGTGACTGGGAGTGGGATGGCTAACCGACCCCCAAGAAACAACGCCAACCGACTCGCAATCAGCCCGCTTTTGACCGTTTTCGCCTCCCTGGCAGCCGCACAGGCGGCCCAGAGAAGTTTAGGAAGCCGGGGAGAGATTGGGAAGTATGTTTCGCGGCAACCATCCAGCCCGCGTGGACGAAAAGGGACGGCTCAAGGTCCCGGCGGAATTCAAGCGCGTGGTCGACGAGAAGTATTCGGGCGCTCAGTACTACATCACCAGCCTGGATGGCAAGCGCGCACAGATTTATCCGTTCGAGGAATGGCAGCGTATCGAGGAAAAACTGGCGCGCCTCTCGACCTTCAACCCGACCAAGAAAAAGTTTCTGGACCGCACCAACTATTACGGCCAGGTGGTGGAAATGGACAACCAGGCTCGGCTGCTCGTGCCTTCGCTGCTGCGGGACGCGGCGCAACTGAAGGGCGAAGTGGCTGTGGTAGGGATGCTGACCTACCTGGAAGTCCGCAACCTGGAGGCGTACCGCAAGGAGATCGAAGAGAACGCATTCACGGGTGAGGATGAGGCGACTCTCGACGGGTTGGGCATCTAGCGGTGGAAGAGCAGTTTGGGGAAGACGCCCCCAAGCGGGGCGGGCGTGGTGGGAACAGAGAATTTGGCCACGCTCCGGTTCTTTTACAAGAAGCGATCGACTTTTTAGCCATCCGGCGCGGTGGAACCTATATCGACGCGACCCTCGGTTTGGCCGGGCACAGTTACGAAATCGCAAGACGCCTCGGCGCACAGGGTCGTTTGATTGGGCTCGATAAGGATTCCGCAGCGCTGGGGATCGCGCGCCGGCATCTGGACCAACCGCCCGCGGAACTTGCGGGCGACTGGCCGCAGATCGAGCTGGTGAACGCGAGCTTCGCGGAGATCGGCAAGCACGTCGCGCCGCAATCGGCCGACGGCCTGCTGGCGGATCTGGGGCTCAGTTCACCGCAACTCGAAGATGCTGCGCGAGGATTCAGCTTTCAGGCGGAAGGACCGCTTGACATGCGCATGGACACGCGCAGTGAGCGTACCGCCGATCAAGTGGTAAATCACCTCGACGAGCGAACACTCGCCGATGTGATTTACGAATTCGGTGAGGAAAGGAGGTCGCGGAGAATCGCCAGAGCCATTGTCCGGTCGCGGCCGATAAGAACGACCAAGCATCTTTCCGATGTTATATCGGCCGCGAGCCGGTCAATGAAATCTGACCGCATTCATCCCG
>Ga0335077_10002485_pt1 | contig 22018 bp, 17 predicted proteins | sample Lox_Sample_31_FD_207151 | JGI IMG/M metagenome (GOLD analysis project Ga0335077, IMG submission 207151) | Soil microbial communities from Loxahatchee National Wildlife Refuge, Florida, United States - Lox_Sample_3.1 | ecosystem: Environmental > Terrestrial > Soil > Wetlands | place: USA...
GCTGCTGGGGATGGTGTTTGACGTGATCCCTGCCGAGCGCGGAGCGATTCTGCTGACGGACGGAGACTCGGGAGAGATACAGGCGCATGTGGCCTGGGACCGCGTAATGGGGCCGGACCATCCGGTACATGTGAGCCAAACGATTCTCCGGCGGGTGATAGGGGAACGAGTCTCTGTTCTGGAGAATGAGGGGAAGGAGGCACAGAGCAAGACGGGCGGAGAGCGAAGAGATGCGCAATCCGTCTTGTGCGCACCGCTGGTGGCTGGGGAACGGGCCCTGGGGATTTTGTATCTGGACACGAGCAATCCGGAGACGCCATTCACGAAGGATGATCTGGAACTGTTATCGGCGATTGCCAGCCTGGCGGCGATGGGGATAGAAAATGCGCGGCAATTTGAGCGGCTGAAGCTGGAGAACCAGCAGTTGCGGGCGGAGACCTGCCTGACCCACGACATGGTGGGGCGAGGCACACGGATGCGAGAGGTGTACCAGTTTATCGAGCGGGTGGCCCCCAGCGAGGCAACGGTATTGATCCAAGGAGAGAGCGGAACCGGGAAGGAGCTGGCCGCGCGCGCGATCCACAAAAACAGCCCGAGAAAGGATCAGCCGTTCGTGGCGCTGAACTGCGCGGCGTTGACCGAGACGCTGCTGGAGAGCGAACTGTTCGGGCACGAAAAGGGAGCGTTTACGAGTGCGATCGCGCAGAAGAAAGGGTTTCTAGAGGTGGCCGAGGGCGGGACGATTTTTCTGGATGAGGTGGGAGAGCTTTCGCCGATCCTCCAGGCGAAGTTGTTGCGCGTACTGCAGGAACGGGAGTTTGTACGTGTTGGGGGAACGCGACCGATCAAGATTAATGTGCGATTTTTGGCGGCGACCAACCGGGATTTGCAGAAATGGGTGAAAGAGGAGAAGTTTCGCGCAGATTTGTATCACCGGTTGAACGTGATTTCGATTACGCTGCCGGCGCTGCGCGAGCACAAGGAAGATGTGCCAGTACTGGCGGAGCATTTCGCGGCGCGATACGCGGAGAAGTGCAACCGGGAAGTGAAAGGAGTCTCGGAGCAGGCGCGCGCTTGCCTGATGCAGTATGAGTGGCCCGGGAACATCCGGGAACTGGAGAACGCCATGGAGCGCGCCGTGGTGGTGGGCACGTCGGAATGGATCCTGCCGGAGGATTTGCCGGAGATGGTGGTGGAGACGGGGGCCGGGAGCGAGGCAACGCCGGCGAAATATCATGAGGCGATTCGCAGATTGAAGAAGGAGTTGATCTTGAATGCGCTGGAGCAGGCAGGGGGAAATATTACGGAAGCGGCGAAACTGCTGGGCGTGCACGGGAACTATTTGCACCGGCTGATACGGAATCTGGAATTGCGGGCGGCCGCGAAAAAGCAGACGCGGGCGTAAGGCCGTGGTGCTGGGCGGAGTTGAAGTGTACGTGGCCGAGCACCGCTGAAGGCGGCTCCTACAAGAGAAAAAGAAGAGGTCGCCTCAGAAGGACGCTGGTGCAAAATCAGTCGGTCAGGGGATCGGGCGGGACATCTCAACTTCAGCGCGGGCCGGATCGTTGGGGTACGGTTCGGTGCGGCCTGTGTGAGTGAAGCCCAGACGACGATAGAAGGAGATGGCGGGATCGTTATTCGAGGTCACCATCAATAGCAAGGTACGGGCGTCTTGACGGCGAGCCCAGTTGAGAACTTCGTTGACCAACAAGCGGCCGATGCCCCGCTCACGGTGGGTGGGCGCGGTTCACATGGAGACGAGTTGAGCCAGCGTCGAGTCCCCTTCGCGGAGAAATGAGCCGGCGATACCGCACGCTTCGCCGCCGTCCATCGCCAGGAACCCGATTCCCTTCTCGCCATTCCAACGGGCAACGCGATTGATCCAGTCAGCGTCGGTAAGTTGGGATTCCTGGGCATACGTTGAACCGAATGCCGTCGGGGTATCCTGCAGGGCGCGGAGGCGAACCGCCTTGAAGATCGTCATGTTCGCCAAGGTGACCGGCTCAATTACGATCATAAACGTGAGAATACTCTCACCGCACCCTCAAAGCAAAAAGCGTCGTGCCGCATGGCTAGACTTTGTTTAAGGTATGGCGCAGACTTCCGTTTGCTGCATCGGCGAAGTGAGGTTCGTATGGATGAATCGGGAGAATTGAACCGGTTGGTGCGGGAAATGAACGAGGGTCGGGACGCGGAACCCGCTGACGCGGCGGCGACGGCGAGGCTGGATCAGTGGCTGAGAGCGCTCGTGGCGCGCGGTGGAAGCGACTTGCTGCTGGTGGAAGGCGGGCCGCCGTGTGTGCGGGTACAGGGAGAAGTACGAAAAATCGAGCCGACGGCACTCGATGGAACGGATATCGAGGCGGCGGTGATACCGGCGCTTTCGCGACACGCGCTGCGGTTATATCGACAGGAATTGATTGCGGACTCGTCGTACCGCATCGAAGGAGTGGGACGCTTCCGAATTAATTTGCACCGGGAGCGCGGACGGGCCGCCGCGGCGATTCGCGCTTTGCCGGCGCGCGTGCCGGCCCTACTGGAGTTGCATTTGCCTGCGCCGGTGGCGAATCTGGCGCATTTGCCACGCGGGTTGGTCCTGATTGGGGGGCCGGCCGGCTCCGGGAAGTCGACCACGCTTTCCGCGCTCATTCATGAGATGAATGTGCGCGAGGCACGGCACATCGTGACGATCGAGGACCCCATCGAATACGAGCACACACACATCCGGAGCGTAATCGAGCAGGTGGAGATTGGGACCGATGCGCCGAATTTTCCGACGGCGTTGCGGGCTGCGCTGCGGCAGGCGCCGGACGTGATCGTGGTGGGAGAGATGCGTGACCCGGAGACGATGCGGATCGCGGTGTCGGCGGCGGAGACCGGGCATTTGGTGTTGTCGACCCTGCATACGACGGACGTGGCGTCGACGGTGGCGCGCATTTCAGATTCGTTTCCGGCGGAGCGGCAAAATGCCATCCGGCAGGAACTGGCGATGGCGCTGGCGGCGGTGCTAACCCAGATTTTGTTGCCGAGCAAGAATGGCGGGCGGATGCCGGCGGCGGAGTTATTGATGGTTGGGTACGGTGCGAGACACCACGTCCGGCGGAATAATTTGCAGCATCTGCACCAGGAGATACCGCTGACGAAGAAGAAAGGGTCGTTTACGCTGGAGGAATCGCTGGTGACGTTGATCCGGAATGGGGATATTGAAAAGGAAGACGCGCTGGTTTGCGCGATCCATCCGGATGATTTGGATATTTTGATGAAGAGCTCGGCGGCGCATGGGTGAACAAGGTGTAAGGGTGTAAAGGTGAAAGAGTATAAGGGAAAGAGAGCGCGAAAGTGCAACAATGCGAGAGTGTGAGGGTGCAAACGTAAGGGCGATGGCCAAGCAGACACGGTGATCGGAAACAGCCTTTCAGCGCGAAATCTGTCGAAGTTGGTTGTGGCAGGGCTGATGTTGTGTTTGGGCGTTGGATGGAACCAAACGCCGGAACAGCCAGAAAAACGTGTGACATTTTACCGGGAGTTACTGCCCATATTGCAGGAGCATTGCCAGGTGTGTCACCGGGCCGGCGGAATTGCGCCGATGGCGTTCCAGAGTTATGAGGAGACGCGACGGTTTGCTGTGGCGATTGGCGAGGCAGTGCAGAAGAAGACGATGCCGCCATGGTTCGCGGAAAAGGGGGTGGGGAAATTTTCGAATGACCCCTCGTTGAGTGAGAGCGAGATTGCGACGCTGGCAGTGTGGGCGAAGGCGAATGCGCCGGCGGGCAATCCTGCCGATGCGCCGACGAAGCGCGAATGGACAGACCGATGGACGATTCCGGCGCCGGAAGTGATCGTGGCGATGACGGAAGGCGTGAAGATTCCGGCGGATGATGAAGTGGATTACACCTATGAGATCGTGCCGTCCGGTTTTGCCGAAGGAAGATGGGTGCGGGCTTCGGAGATACAACCGGGGATGCCGCAGAATGTGCACCACGCGGTGGTGTACGTGCGGCCGCCGGGATCGGCATGGTTGCGGCACGCCCCGGTGGGAAAGCCGTTCACGGCATCGATGCTGGCGACGGAAGGGGATCGCCAGGACGCGATGTGGACGGACAGCGACATCCTGCTGGTGTACGCGCCGGGAAGCACGCCGGACAATTGGCCCGCGGTAATGGCGAAATACGTTCCGGCAGGATCGGACCTGGTTTTCCAGATGCATTACACAACGAATGGAAAGGCGGGAACGGACGTCACGAAAATTGGACTGATCTTTGCGAAGGAGCCGCCGAAGCAGCGTGTCCTTACGCTGCAATTGACGAACGACCATTTCGTCATCCCGCCAGGCGCGCCGGATTACCGTGTGGAGGCGCGGGGGGCGCTTCCGAACGACGCGCTGTTGTTGAGCTTTTTTCCGCACATGCACCTGCGTGGGAAGCGGTTCGAGTACAACATCGTGCACGCGGACCGGACGATCGAGCCTCTGCTGCGCGTGAATTACCACTTTCATTGGCAGATGAGTTACCGGCTGGCCGAGCCGCTGGCTTTGAAAGCGGGGACGGAATTACAGGCAGTGGCGTGGTACGACAATTCGAAAGGAAATAGGCACAACCCCGATCCAGAAGCGGAGGTGCGATGGGGAGAGCAGACGTCGGATGAAATGATGGTGGGATTTTTTGATGTGGCGGTGGCGAGGGAGTTGGACAAGCAAAAGTTTTTCAAAAGAGGCAAGTAGACAGAGTGCAAGAGTGCCGGACCGATCCGCCGGCGGAGCCGTTCCACGGACTGGCCGGAGGGACAGGGGGAGGATGCCGAAGGGCTAGTTGCAAATTAACAACGGCAACGCGGGGATTTCGTGCAGGGAAATGGGGGTGTGTTAGATTGCAAAATTGGAGCAGCAAAAGCCCTTACTCCCGTGACCACGCAGACACCGACCGAACTACGCCGTCCCACCACGGCCCCGCCGGCGCCGCCCCAGGCACCGAAGATTCACCACGTCGAGGTGTACTGGCACACCGTGACGTACAAGACCGTGGCGTTGCTGATTGTACTGCTGGCAGTGATTGGGATCGCGGCGATGTACATCACAGTACCCAACTGGACAGACATCGCGACCAGAAAAATCAACAACTGGGTCGGAAAAACGGCGGAAGAGACGGTCTCGACCGCTCAGATGCAGGCGAAGTTCGTGAACCTGGACGGAAGGGTTCAGGTGAAAAAGGTGAACTCGGTAACGTGGGTGGAAGCGGACTACCACACGACGCTGGATAAGGGTGACCTGATCCAGACGGGTTCAGACGGAGCGGCACGCATCACGTTCGCGGATGGAACCGAGTACACCGTGAACAAGGATACGCTGATCACAGTGGAAGAAAACAACGTCACACCGGACCATTCGAATACGGCGGTGCGCATCAACACGGGTGAGGTGAACCTGGCGACGCCGACATGGACTCTGAGGGATTCGAAGGCGGCCGTGAGCGTGGAAGACGCGACGGCATACATGAAGCAGAACAGCCGTGCGACCGTAACCAACGATCCAAACAAGAACGAGCACGAAATCGTGGTGTCGAACGGCGCGGCGGAAGTGCAGCGCGGGAGCGAGAAGATCGAGCTGACACAATGGGAGAAGGCATCGTTTCCGAGCGGGGGAACGATCCAGAAGTCCACGGTATTGGCGCCACCGGGGCTGATTTCGCCTCTGAACCTGGCGCCGTTGATGTCCGAGAGTCCCAAGACGGAGAAAATCCGGTTCGAGTGGCAGCCGGTGAAAGACGCAGTAAGCTATACGCTGCGGATCAGCACGACGGCTATGTTCATCAAAATGGTGAAGCAGGTGCAGGTGACCGGAACAAACGCGGAAGTCACGGGGCTGGAAGCCGGAGATTATTTCTGGAACGTTACCGCATCAGACGCCAACAAAGAGACCAGCGAATTCAGCGAGACCTTCAAATTCACGATGGTGGCCCAGGGCAGGGCGCAAGAGATGCTGCTGGACATCGAAAGCACGCAGATCCATGGACGCGTGGCGGAGTTGATCGGCAAGACCGAGCCGGGTGCAGCGTTGATTGTGAACGGTCAGCCGGTGGCGAATATCGCGCCGGACGGGACGTTCCGGCATTTCACGGAGCCGCTGGAACCCGGGCAACATACCATCGTCGTGATCGGTTCGAATCGGCGTGGCGGAACGGCAAACCGCCAACTTTCCATCGTGGTGCCGAAGTAGATTTAGGGAGCAGCAGGCTGCGATTTTGCGTGGACCGCCAAATCCGGCGACAATAGACGAGATGTGGCGCGGATGGGATGGGCACGCGGAGATCCTACCGGGCAGGATCCTCTCCGCAGGGGGATAGCAGTAATGAACAAGAATGGTTACAACCTGAGGTCCGTGTTCAGTCTGTTTTCGTCGGATCTGGCGATCGACCTCGGGACGGCGAACACACTGGTGTTTTCGCACGGAAAAGGGATCGTGGTGAATGAGCCGTCGATTGTGGCAATCAACAAGGCAAGCGGCGAAGTGGTGGCGGTGGGACGCGAAGCGAAAGACATGCTGGGGCGGACGCCGGGAAACGTGGTGGCCATCAAACCGATGAAGGACGGCGTGATCGCGGACTTCAAGGTCACCGAAAAAATGCTGACGTATTTCATCCAGAAGGCGCACAACCGACGCGTCCTGGTACACCCCCGGATCGTGATCGGCGTGCCGAGCGAAATCACGCCGGTGGAAAAGCGCGCGGTGCAGGATTCGGCGTACCGGGCGCGCGCGAGCGAGGTTTACCTGGTGGAGCAGGCCATGGCCGCGGCGATTGGCGCTGGTCTGCCGATCGAAGAGCCGAGCGGAAACATGGTGGTGGACATCGGCGGAGGCACGACGGACATCGCGGTAATTTCGATGAGCGGGATCGTGTACTCACGATCGGTGCGCGTGGCCGGCAATGAGATGGACGAAGCGGTGATGCAGTACCTGAAGCGCAAGTACAACCTGCTGGTCGGCGAGCGCACGGCGGAACAGATCAAGATGGAGATCGGGTCGGCGTACCCGCTGGAGAAGCCGCTGACGATGGAAGTGAAAGGGCGGAACCTGATCGAGGGGGTGCCGCGCACGGTGACCATTGATGACAGCGAAATCCGGGAGGCTTTGAGTGAGTGCGTGGCGACGATTTTGAATGCGGTGCGCGTGGCGCTGGAACGCACCCCGCCCGAACTTTCGGCAGATATCAGCGACCGCGGCATCGTGCTGACCGGAGGCGGAGCGCTGCTAAAAAACCTGGACAAACGGATCCGGGAAGAGACGGGGTTGCCGGTTTCGATCGCGGATGATCCGCTGGCGTCGGTGGTGCTGGGCACGGGGAAAATGCTCAGCGATTTCAAGTTGTTGAGACAGGTTTGCATTGACTGATCGGGAAGTTAATAGCCGGCAGTCAGTCCTTGGTTTCGGCCAAAGCTGAGTTTGGAAGCATTTCTCCAGCCTGAAGCTGCTTCGGATTTGAATGAGATTGACTTTGAGGGGAAGTGCCGGCGGCCCAGGAATCCGGATCACGGGCAGCTTCCCGACGCGTGGGCCAGTTTGTTTGTTGAAGACGGATCACTGAAGGCTGAGAACAATTTGCGATGGTAGCGATTCCTTCAAGACATAAGTCGCTGGCTTTACTGGGCGGCGTGCTGCTGGCTCAGGTGTTGCTGCTAGCGGTGCAGATCAAGCGGGATTCACGCGGCCGGTTGATCCGCGTGTGGGCGGTAACCGCCGCATCGCCGTTTGAACGCTCCGGAGCCTGGGGAATTGGCAAAGTGCGGGGAGTGTGGACGCACTATTTCGCGCTGCAATCGACATCCAGGGAGAATGAAGCACTGCGGATCGAGAATGACGCGCTAAAGCTGACGATTGCGCAGTTGCAGAGCCGGGCGGCAGAGGCGGACCGCCTGGCGGCGCTTCTGAATTTCAAGAGACAACACGAGAACGTGCCGATGCTAGGGGCTCGAGTGATCGCGGCAAGCGCAGGGACGGCGAGCCGGACAATTGAGATCGACCGAGGTGAACGAGACGGGGTCTATCGGAACATGGCGGTGATCACGCCGGATGGCGCCGTGGGAAAAGTGATCGAAACGTTTCGCGACAACGCCCAGGTCCTGCTGCTGACGGATCGAGATGGCGGGGCGGGCGCCATGCTGGTGGATTCGCGGATTCAGGGGCCGGTTGGAGGAACGGGCGAACCAACGTTAATGATGAAATACATCCCGACCGAGGAAGAAGTGAAGGTCGGAGAGAAACTCGTGACCAGCGGAATGGACAAGATCTTTCCGCGGGACATCCCCGTGGGAACGGTGATGGAAGTGAAGGTGGGGACCCCGTTCAAGTTGATTCGCGTGCAGCCCGCGGCGAAATTGGATCGGCTGGAGACGGTAATCGTGCTACTGACGCAGACGCCGGTCGAGTCCAAGACAGAGGCAGAGGCGCAGGGCTCGCAGACCAACGGGCAACCGGGTGAAAGCGGCGCGCGCAATGGCTCTGGCACGACACCAGCCGCAGCGGTGAAGCCATGAACGAGGCGTACGAGCTCCACAGCGGCGAAACGCACATTGAGGTACATAAGTTTTTCCCCGGCGCCATCGTGGTGGTAACGGCAGCGGCCCTGATGTTCCAGGCGTCGGCACCAGTGTATTTTCCGAAACTGGAAATTCTGGATTTGCCGCTGCTGGTGACGATCTACTTTGGGTTGAGCCGACGGAACCCGTCGACCGGACTGCTCTTGGGAACAGTGATTGGGCTTTCGCAGGATGCGTTGAGCGGGCCGACAGTGCCGCTGGGATTTTATGGAATCGCGAAGACGTTGGTCGGCTTTCTGGCATCGTCGATCGGGGCGCGGCTGGATACGGAACATCCTGCGGCCCGGTTTGCGCTGACATTTGGATTTTTCGTGCTGCAGCAGGCGATCCTGGTGCTGGTGCGGCGATTGTTGCTGGCACAGCCGGAGGCCTGGTTTAACGTGCACCTGACGATCGCGGCGGCGGTGAATGCCCTGCTGGGGACGGTGTTGTTTGTGGGGTTTGACCGGTTGCGGCGGCGGTAACTGACCTACCTGTAAGAAGTTTGAAACACACCTAGAGAAACGGCACTTTTGCATCCCTTTGGTGTCAGATTGAGAGAAGCATCTCCTTCCGTGATCACTTTGCGGCAGCGGCGTGGGTCTGCGGAGCGCTGATGGGGCGAATCGCCCGCCGAGTTTACCTGACCGTTGTCCTCCTTCTGATCATTACCAGCGCAACCTTTCGAGTCTATACGTACGTGCTGGCACACCGAATGGAGGCGGTAATTACCGGGTTGCGCAAACTGGAGGTTGACAGGAGCAGCGAGGAAGAAGTGGTGCGAATCGTCCCACACCTGTCGCGAAGGCCGTGGGGAGGTGAGATCAAGAGGACTGCCGAGACAGGTGAGATCGATATCGGCACCGCACGGTACTATTCCGTCAAGATTACGAACGAAAGGAGTGAGATGGAATTCGGCCGATTGATCAGGCCGTTTGCGTCGTGTTGCGCGAGGACTCAGTACACAAAGGACGGGTATGAACGGAATTGGATAATGACACGGGCAAATTTGATGGCAAAGCACGGACGACGAGAGCCCCCAATTCCGGATAACTGGTAATGAACACGGAATAGGTGTCTTGTACGCGTACGGCGCGCCGCCCACATTGATTGCGCATGCGTTCCAGATCGATTTGAACTGCTTGTGGAGCCTCCGCGGCTGCCCCCACGTGCGCCAGATCGCACCCCTGTTATGGCAAAACAAGAGTGCGATCGAGGCCGCGACCCTTGCCCGATTGCAAAGCAGCGACCCATGCCCGGATCGCGTTCTGGCTGGCCGGCGCCGGCTTCGGCACGTCCCGGATGTGCATCTTGTGCTCTTGGAATCGGCCGGATACAAGAACGAGACCGTGAACGAGGATGGGGTTGCCATCTACGAGCTTTGGACAAATTACAAACTGGTCGAGGTATTGCGCGGAGGGCCTTGGCAGTCCTGGGGTAGCGTGAGGGGTGGCCACACGATCTTGTATCCAGGAGATTACCAGCGAACTTTACCTAGCACCGACCCTCAATGGACGAAGACTGGGGAACGAGTGCTGGCATTTTCTAACCACAGGTTTGATTCCTGACGGATGGTAGCGGCGAAGCCGAATACACTGTCAGGAGTAAAGAAGATAATTCCGGCACCGAGGCGCATCGAGGACCAGTTGGTGCGAGGATTGCAATAACCCCGACGCAGCTGATTGACAAAGCCAAGCAGAGTGAGAGCCGGCAGGACCCCTCGACTACACTGAGGGCAACATGCCAGCGCTACAGGGGAGTATGCGCGAGGTTGTGTTGTGTGCCGCGCTCGGCGTGGCGGACGGCTCGGAAAGCCGTCCCTACAAGTGCAAGCGCTAGTGGGCGAGGAGGAATTGCTTGAGGGCGGAGTAGTCGTTGGTCATGGGGAGGGAGAGTTTGGGTTGGTGGAGATAGCGGGCGAGACGTTCGGGCAGAGGCGGAGTGATGCCGATGCCCTTCTGGACGATGTCGGCAAATTTGGCCGGATGTGCGGTGGCAAGGACAAGGCCCTGCGACGGCTCGGGATGTTCCTTGCGGTAGGCTTCCCAGGCGTGGATGCCGACGGCGGTGTGCGGGTCGGAAACATAGCGGTAGCGGTCCCAGACGGCGTGCATTTCGCGGAGAGTTTCTTCGTCGGTGGCGCCGTGGCCCCAGATTTCCTTGCGCACAGTTTCGATGCGGTTTCGGCAAAGATCGAGAAGGCGCGGAAAATTGTTAGGATTGCCGACGTCCATGGCGTTGGAATAGGTGGCGATGGCGGGGCGCGGCTGGTATTCGCCGGAGAGCAGGTATTGCGGGACAACGTCGTTCGAGTTGGTTGCGGCTATGAATTTCGCTACGGGGAGACCGATGCGCTTGGCGAAGAGGCCCGCGGTGAGGTTGCCGAAATTGCCGCTGGGAACGGCGACGATGAGCGGAACGGAAGCGACGGGCAACTGGCGATAAGCGGCGACGTGATAGAACATCTGCGGGAGCAGGCGGCCGACGTTGATGGAGTTGGCCGAAGTCACGAAGGCGCGCTGATGGAGCTGCTCGTCGGCAAAGGCCTGTTTGACGAGACGCTGGCAGTCGTCAAAGGTGCCGGAAATTTCGAGCGCGGTGATGTTTTGGCCGAGGGTGGTGAACTGCTTTTCCTGGGCCTCGCTGATGCGCTTTGAGGGATAGAGAATCACCACGCGGATGCCGGGGACACCGAGAAATCCATGAGCGACGGCGCTGCCGGTGTCGCCGGAGGTGGCGACGAGGACCGTTAGGGTGCGCGATTCGCCGCGAACGAAATACCCCATCAGACGGGCCATGAAACGCGCGCCGAAATCCTTGAAGGCCAGCGTGGGGCCATGAAAGAGCTCAAGGACATGAAGCGCCGGAGAAAGAGAAACGAGTTTCACAGGAAAATTGATGGCTTCGGCGACAATCTGCCAGAGAACTTCTTCGGGGACGTCGGGCGTGGCGAAGGGGCGGACCACGCGAAAGCAGACTTCGGTGAAGGGCAGACGTCGAAATTCCTCTAGTTCTTCGGGGGTGTGGCGGGCGATTTCAGCGGGCATATAAAGGCCGCCATCGGGCGCGAGTCCGCGCAGGACCGCGCCACGGAGGGAAGTGAGAGGGGCTTTGCCGGCGGTGCTTCGATAGCGCATGGAATACGATGATCAGTAATCAGTAATCAATTCTCAAGCCGGAACAGACACTAGATAGGTTGTGATGGAAGGATACGTTGAGATCCTTCGCGGCGCAAAGCGCGGACCACTCAGGATGACTGCGCCGCGTGATTGTTCGCAAACATCGATCATCGGCGGGCGCCGAGGAGTTCGCCAACTCTTTCCAAGAACATCTGGCCGGCGGCGGGATTGCGGGAAGTGCCGGGTGGCGAAAGTTCGCGCGTGGTCAGAGTGGGTACCGTAAGGTGGGCAAGAGCTTCGTAGCTCAGGCGGCGGGCTTCGATAAGACGTGGGTAGCAGCGAACAACGGTATCGTGCGGCGTTTCGCCGGGGCGAGACTGGAAAACCCCTTGCCACAAGACGGGCTTGGGATCCTTGAGATAACGCTGAATAAGAAGTTCGACCTCTTCTCTGGAGGCAGCGAGGTAGACGACCGTCATGTTGCGGCGGAGGCGATGGAGGATGTGATTGCCGGTGCAGATGACGCTGCCGGTCGTATCGAGAACGAGCTCGCGCTTCGAATCCTTTTCGAGGTCGGTGAGGACTTCGTCGAGGACGTTGATCTCTTCCGAGAGGTATTGGGATTGGCGTTCCGCATAGGTGGCACTGTCGGGCCAGCCCATCCACGCGGCGACGCCATTGATGCCGGAGTACCCGCCCGATTTGAGGACTGGAGCGAGGCGGAGTTCGATCTGGTCGTCACAGCAGATGGTGGGACAACCGAGGACAGCGAGATTCTTGGCCCAGTGGGATTTGCCGGAACCGGACATGCCGATCAGGGCAAGGCGAAGAGGCTTATCCGAATGAGGCCACATAGAGAACCCACGATTTTAAGGGAGGACCGCAGGGCAAAGAAATACAAAAGAGAAGAGTTGCGCAGGGAGGTTCCGGTGAACGGGACGTTTGGGGGATAGGCTTAGGTTCCAACAAGAGCAAAAAGAGCATTGGCATGGAAGCCAGCACTGCGTTTTGAACGAGATTACTTGAGCTGGAAAAGCTCGTAGGGGCGCCAAGAGGACATGCCCTAGACGACGATGCGATCGCCGGGAAAAGGCCCTGGGCAATCTGAACACAATCATCGGAGAAATGGCCGAGGGTGACATCGACGCGTCGGGCTTCCTTGCCGTCATCGAAAAGCTTGCAGAGAGAAAGCGGAACGCGGTCGTGCGTTCTTAGGGGATATTTCACAAAGGCAGCGATCGGGAGCAGGGGGCGAAACGGAAAAAAGCATCAAATGAATCGATTCGTGGAACAGGAGAGGGAAAGCGGCCAGCAGAAGCGCAGATCAAGCTGTGCCATTGCACGGGCTGAAACCTGTCCTGCAGGACGGGTTGCGCGCCCTAAGGCCAAGTGCTACTTTTGATGGGACTTCCAGGATTTGACGGATTCGGAAGTGGGCGGCGATTCGGGCGCTTCCCGATTTGCACCGAGGCCGAGGTAAGGCTTCGACAAAAGAAGAATTCGAAGAGATTCGCTGCCGAAAAGAATTGAGAAATTGCGCGAGCGGGTACCGCTCAGCCCTGAGAGAGAAAAGAGCTCGCGCGCAGGGTTTTCGTGTCGTACTGGTTCCGCAACGATAATCGCTTGCCGCAAGAACGGCTCGCCGCCGCGTCCTACGTGATCGTGGGAATGGTTGCGCTCCTCCTGTTAGGCTTCTGGAAACTGCAAGTTATCGATTCCGACAAATACGGAGTGATGGCCGAGCGCAACCGCGTGCGCTCGATTCCGATTATCGCGCCGCGCGGAAGAATGCTGGACCGCGACGGGCGCGTCCTGGTGGACAACTACCCGTCCTTCAGCGTGCTGCTGCTGAGAGACGACCAGGCCGAGGTGGATAAGGATTTGCCGGCGATCGCCGAGGGCCTGGGATTGTCGCTGGACGACTTGAAGGAACAGCTCGACAACACGAAAAACCTGCCAAAATTTCAACCCATCGTGATCAAGCCGGAAGCGACCCCAGCGGACGTGGCCTTCATCGAATCCCACCGCGCGGACATTCCCTTGCTGGAAATGCTGATGGTGCACCGGCGGAGATACCTGCCGGGCAGATTCATGGCACACGCGAGCGGCTATGTGGGCGAGGTCAGCGAAGATCAAATCGAGAAAAGCAACGGCAGGCTGCGGCCGGGAGACATCGCGGGAAAAAGCGGCCTGGAGCGGCAGTACAACGAATTGCTGGTGGGTACGGACGGAATGCGGCGTGTGATTGTGAACAGTATTGGGAAGGAAATGGGACGGCTGTCCCAACAAGAGGCGATTCCGGGAAAACAGATTCAATTGACCATCGACTACGATTTGCAGCAGGTGGCCGAAGAAGGTCTGGCGGGCAAGAAGGGCGCAATTGTGGCGCTGGACCCGCGCACGGGGGAAGTGCTGGCGTACGTGAGCCGGCCGGCGCCGGACCCGAATGATTTTGCAGTGCGGATTTCGAAGGAAGAGTGGCAGGGGCTGAACACGGACGACGACCGGCCGCTGCTGAACCGCGGAATTCAGGCACAACTCGCACCAGGGTCGACGTTCAAGGTAGTGATGGCGACAGCGATGCTTGAGGAAAAGGTGCCGCCGCAGAGTTTCACCGCGTTCTGTCCTGGTTATGCGACGTTTTACGGGCGCATGTTCAAATGCCATATTTTCGGCAAAGGCGGCCATGGAGAAGTGGGGCTGCACTCGGCGATCGTGCATTCTTGCGACGTGTTTTTTTACAACGTAGGACAACGGATGGGGATTGACCGGATTTCGAAATACGCCAAACTTCTGGGACTTGGCTCAAGAACCGGAATTGATTTGCCGTCCGAGGAACCGGGGCTGGTGCCATCGGAGGAATGGGTGCAAAAGGCGTTTCACCGCAAGTGGTATCCAGGGGAGACGATTTCCGTGTCGATTGGGCAAGGCGCGCTGATGGTCACGCCACTGCAGCTTGCATACATGGTGGGCGGCGTGGCGTCTGGCGGCGAGTTCAAACAGCCGCACCTGCTGAAGGATGCGCAGAATGTCGGCGAAAAGCACGTGGAGCTTTCCGAGGGTACCGTCGAGCAGGTGACGCAGGGCATGTATGGCGTGGTGAATGAAGGGGGCACGGCGGGCGCCGTGAAATTGCAGGGCATCGAGTTTTGCGGAAAGACCGGTACGGCCCAGACGATCGGCGCGGACGCCAAGGCACGCTATGGAAAAGGAGAGAAGAAATTCAAAGATAACGCGTGGTTTGTCGGGTACGCCCCGCGACGCGATCCGGAGATTGTTGTGAGCGTGCTGGTGGAGGAAGGGGGCCACGGCGGGGTGGCGGGCGCACCCATCGCGAGAGATATTATCAAGGCGTATTACGACAAGAAGACGAAAAAGAATCAAGGGCAGGTGACGGCGGAGAACGTTCGACCGGATGTGCAGGGCGGGGCGAGGCCAGTGTCGGAGGCCCCGAAAGCGTCGGTGAAGCCGGAGGAGACGGCAGCGGTGGTTCCTGCCAAAGTTAAAGAGAAGAATTAACGAGGAGATCGCTGGGAAGAACGCAGAATTCGCAGAGGGAAGTGGAACAGGTAGGCTGTCAAGGCCGTGCCCTTTTGCTGGGCAAAGGAAAAGGAATAGGATGAGGGACGCACCGGGAGCACGGGATTACGATTGGTGGCTGCTGGCCATCGTGGCAGCGATCTGCGCGATCGGAGTAGTGGAGATCTACTCCGCGACTCATGGAAGCGTATTGGTAGGAATGCACGTGAAGCAGATGCGCTGGCTAGTGGTGGGATTTGTGTTGATGTTCGTACTGTCCAGGCTGGATTACCACGTAATCATGGATCAAGCGCCGTGGCTATATATCGTGGGGATCGCGGCGCTTGTGGCGGTGCTGTTGGTGGGCCACACGCGTTTTGGGGCGAAGCGATGGATCCCGGTGATGGGCGAATTTCTCCAGGTGTCAGAACTGGTCAAATTGATTATAATCATAGTGTTGGCGCGCTTCTTCGCGGAAGTACGCACGGATGAGCTCTCCCTGCAGGATTTGATTAAGGCAGGGCTTTTGGTAGGCTTACCTCTGGTACTGATTCTGAAGCAGCCCGATCTGGGGACAGCATTGGTGCTGATGCCCATGCTGATCGTAGGAGCGTTTTTGGCGGGGCTGCAATGGAAACATGCCTTGGTAATCGTGCTGATTGGAGTATTAATGCTGCCGGTTGGGTGGCATTTCCTGAAGCCTTACCAAAAGGAGAGAGTGACATCTTTTTTGCATCCTGAAGAAGACGCAAAGGGTTCCGGTTATCAAGTGCTGCAGTCAAAGATAGCAGTGGGTTCGGGCGGTTTCTGGGGGAAGGGTTTCGGCAACGGCAGCCAGAATCAACTTGGGTACATTCCGGTCCGGTATTCCGATTTCATCATGTCGGCGTGGGCGGAAGAACAGGGATTCAAAGGCGTGCTGATTGCCCTCGGGCTGTACATGGCGTTGCTGTTGCGTTTGGTGCAGAATGCCCAGCGGGCGAAGGACCGCGCGGGAATGTTTCTGGTCATGGGCGTGGCAGCGGCGCTAGGGTTCCATGTTCTGGTGAATGTGGCCATGGTCATCGGGGCGATGCCGGTCACCGGCATACCATTGCCACTGATGAGCTACGGAGGGTCGGCCACATTGTTTGTGTTTCTGGCGATTGGACTGGTGATGAATGTCCGGCTGCGCCGATTCGTCAACTGAGCCGTCGCAAGTGCCGGGCGCATAACCTCAGTTCAGGGAGGGAGCGCCGGGCCGGCGATCCCGAAGAAGCATCGGGAGCGCCAATCGGTCAAGAAGGATTTTTAGAGTGAGGATCGTAACGTCCGCCGTGATCCCGGGAAGAGCCCGGCAACGGACAAGCCTCGAAAGCAAGAGGTCAGAGAAGTACGAGGGCCGCCGCGCGGCCACTCCCTCCCGCTTCGAACGCAATGCCGCAACAATGGCAGTGTGGCCAGCGTGTACCGGAGAGCACCGGAACGGCGTGTTGTCCTGGGCTTCCCACGGTGAAGAACGGGCGGCCGTGCATCCTAAGGAGTTTTCATGTCGAAAGAACTGGTTATCAGCGCGACCTCCCACGAGCGGAGAGTCGCGATTTTGGAAGAAGGACAGCTAGTCGAAATCTACATTGAGCGCGAGAAGGAGTTTGCGCTCGTCGGCAGCATCTACAAAGGAAAAGTCACGCGAGTCCTGCCGGGCATGCAATCGGCGTTCGTCGATATCGGCCTGGATGGGGACGCGTTTCTGTACGTGAGCGACGTGTTCGAGAACCTGGAGGATTACGACCAAGGTCACGGACACGGAGAGGGGGCTCCGGCCGTGCCGGCCATCCGCGGAGGTTCGACCATCGAGCTTCTGCCGGGGGAGACGTTGGCGGTTGCGGGCGTGCGCGAAGAGGTTTTGCCACTTGACGAAGCGCCCGAAGAGCAAGGTTCGACTGCCGAACCGGGGACGAGCGAAGAGTATCCCGCTGAGGAACGCGGAGGCGAGCGCGCGGAGGCCGGCGAAGGACAGGGAGTTTCCGAATTGGAAGAACGCCAGCCGGAATCGAATGATTCGGCGCCGCAGAATTTCGCGCCGAGCTACAACCCGACGCGCAATTACCCCCCGCGGCACGGAAGTGATCGCGGCGATCGAGGCGAGCGCGGAGACCGCGGCGGCGATCGGGGCCGCGGACGTCGCGGGCGCTGGGGAAGGCGTCGCGGCGGCGGTGACCGTCATCACCATGGACACGGCGGCGGGCGCAACCTGCCTCCTTCAAAATACGCTTCGCCGCAGGGCGAACGCGATTCACGCGGGTATGACAAGCGCCGCGGGGGTGACCGAGGTGACCGCGGTCCTTCAGGGCCGCCGGAAAGCCGCGAAGATGACATTGTCCTGCCGGGCGAGTCGCTCGCGAAGTACCGGGGGCGCCCGCAGCAGGCTCCCATGGAGCCTCTTGGCGATCACGAACCGGAAGAACGCCAGCCGAATTTCGAGCAGCTGGCAGGGCGTCCCGGGGTCGGGATGCAACCTCCCAGCGGGGGACCGCGACGCTTCTCCGGCAGCCTTCCGCACTGGGTGCTCGCCGACAACGAGCCGGAAGCCGAAGACTCGGCCGCAGCCGCCGAGGAAGCGGCGGAGGAGCAGGTGGCAGGAGCGGCTGGGCAGGTTGCGCCTGTCGAAGAAGAGCATCACGAAGAAGAACAGCACGCCGAACTGCATCCCAATGGCGTGGCCAGTTTGAGTGAAGAGGAGTTGACAGCGCTTTCTTCCAGGTTGGTCGAGGCGAAACATGAGGAGACTCAGGCCCGCGCGGAAGCCGACTCGCTGGCAGGCGGCGCAGAGTTTGAAGAAGAGGAAGCGGAAGAAATCGCCGAGGAGGCGCATGAACACGATGAGGTCTCTGAGACGGAGATTCGCCTCGAGGCTGAGGCCGAGACGGGTGAAATCGAAGAAGAGCCGGAAGAAGAGCACCACGAGGAGGAGCGGGGCGGACTGAGCGAGGCCGAACGGGCCGACCTGGCACACGAAGAGGCGATGGAACACGTGGAAGCGGAAGCGGCGATGGCGGCGAGCGCCGGAGAGGGCGCGGCGAGAGAACCCGTGATGGAAGAGGACGCCGTTCTTCTTCCGGGCGAGACACGCGGGCCGCGGGACCCGAACGCTCCACGCGAGGAGTTTGTGCGGCGGGATTCGGCGCGCATCGGCAGCGATCCGCGCTCGCGGTTCCAGAGGCCACAGCGCGGAGGACGCGACCGCGGCGGGCGGCACGACCGTCGGGACCGCGGAGGCGATCGCGGACGCGGGCGGTTTGATCGCAGGGGTGGCCACGGTCATGGGCATGGCCATCATGGGCACCACCGCGGGCACCATGGCGGGCATATGCCGCAGCGGCGTCCCCAACTGATTTCGGAAATGCTGAAGCCAGGGCAGGACGTGGTCGTGCAGATCGCCAAGGAGCCGCTCGGCAAGAAGGGCGCGCGAATCACGAGCCACGTGGCGCTTCCGGGCCGTTTCCTGGTGTACATGCCGACAATCGACCATATCGGCGTTTCGCGGAAAATCGCGAGCGCGGAAAACCGTTCGCGGCTGCGGAGGCTGGTGGGCGAAGCGCGCGGAAGTTATCCCGGCGGGTTCATCGTGCGAACCGCGGCGGGCGGAGCGACCGACGACGAAATCCGGACAGACATCGAGTTCCTCGGGAAGACCTGGAACGAGATCAAGCAGAAGAACGACGACCGGAAGGCTCCTGCGCTGCTGCACCGCGACTTGAATCTGGTGGAGCGTGTGCTGCGCGACTATGTGAGCGACGACTTTACCGGGATTTGGATCGACAGCGAGGAGGAATACGGCAAGGTTGTCGAATTCGTAAGCCGGTTCCAGCCGAAGCTGGTGAGCAAGGTCAAGCTCTACATGAAAGAGCAGCCGATCTTCGAAGAGTTCGGGATTCAGCACGAACTCGACAAGGCGCTGCGCGCGAAGGTGTGGCTGAAGTCGGGCGGATACATCGTGATCAACCACACTGAAGCGCTCGTGGCCATTGACGTGAACACCGGCAAGTTCGTGGGCAAGGGCTCGACGCGGCTGGAAGACACGATCGTCAAGACCAATCTCGAGGCCGTGAAGGAGATCGTGCGGCAGATCCGCCTGCGCGACCTCGGCGGCATCATCGTGGTGGACTTCATCGACATGGAAGAGCGGCGGAATCGCGAGAAGGTGCTGGCCGCGCTGCAACAGGCGCTGGAACAGGACAAGGCACCTTCGAAGGCGCTCTCCTTCAACGAGTTCGGGTTGGTGTGCATCACGCGGAAACGCACGAAGCAGGCCCTGGAACGCGTGCTGTGTCAGCCGTGCCCGTATTGCACGGGATCGGGGATGGTGAAGTCAATTCCGACGCTGTGCTACGAGATTCAGGCGGAGGCCCGGAAAATGGCCACGGCCGAACACGAGGGGCCGAACCTCACTTTGCGCGTGCATCCGGAAATCGCCAAGGCGTTGAAGACGCGAGAGTCCATCCTGATCGATGAGCTCGAGCAAAACGCGCACAAGCACATCATCATTCAGTCGGATGCGACGTTGCATTGGGAGCAGTACGACATCTACTAGTTCTTAGCTTTAGGTTGCGAGTTTTAGATAAAACCGGAACGCCTGGGCTTTGCGGCCCGGGCGTTCTTGTTTTTGGTGATATACTGCCGCACGTTTTTCGTTGGGGGGACACATGCGTACGAGGTTGCTGGCCTTATTTCTTTTGATGGCTTTGCCAGTTGTGGCGCAGACCGTTGCGATTCGCGCAGGGAACCTGATCGATCCGGCGACAGGGACGGTGTCAAGGAATCAATTGGTCGTGGTGGAGAATGGAAAGATCACGGCGGTGGGCGCCGGGGCCACGATGCCCGCGGGCGCGCAGGTCATCGATTTGTCGAACGCTTGGGTGATGCCTGGACTGATTGATGCGCACACGCATTTGACGTTCAGCGAGGTGCCGGGGAAGGCGCCGTTCGAGGCGGCGTATTTGAAGGAAGGCTCTGCCCTGCGGGCTCTGCGCGGATTGCACAATGCGCAGATTATTTTGCAGGCGGGCTTCACCACCGTGCGGGAAGTGGGAAATGAGGCGAATTATGCCTGCAGCGACCTGAAGCGGGCGCTGAGGAAGGGTTGGTTCGATGGACCGACCATGCAGTGCGCGGGAAAGATCATTGGACCGTTCGGAGGACAGTCCGCGAATATTCCTCCGGAGCAGGGCCCGTTCTGGAGGTGGGAGTACATCGACGCGGACACACCCGACGAAATCCGGCGCGCCATCCACGAGAACATTTACTACGGCGCGGACGTGATCAAGCTGGCGGCGGATAACAGCGCGTACCACTATTCCGAGAACGACATCCGCGTGGCAGTACAGGAAGCGCACGCCGCGGGCCGGGCGGTGGCGGTGCACGTGTATGGGGGACCAGCGGCCGACAACGTAATTCGAGGCGGAGCCGATTCGGTAGAGCACGGGTTCGAATTGAGCGACGAGCAGTTGCGTCTGATGAAGGAGAAGGGCACCTTCCTGGTCGGCACGGATTTCCCCGCGGCACACCTGGCGGGGCTGAATCCTTCCAATGATACATTGGCGGACGCAGAATTATTGGGGAAGAAGATCATCGACCGGCTGGGCCGGGCGAACCGGATTGGCGTGAAAATGGCGTTTGGCTCCGATACAGTCACGGAAATGCCGGGGCGGACCCGCGCGGACATGATGTTCGATTATCTGGCGGTATGGCGGGCAGCGGGCGTGTCTCCGGCAGACATTCTGAGAGCCATGACAACGAATGCTGCAGAATTGCTGCGAGTCACTAAGGAGCGCGGCGCGATAGCGGGTGGGCAGTACGCGGATATAATCGCCATGCCTGCGGACCCGTTGCAGGATGTGGAAGCGCTGAAGAAAGTGAATTTCGTGATGAAGAATGGGAGGGTGGTGCGGCGGTGAGAGTTTTCAGTTAACGATTCACAATTCACAGTGAAAAGAGACGCCCAGGTCTTGGGGCCCTGGTGTTTTTTGCTTACGGCTTGCGCGGGAACACCGCCCCCCTCAGAATGCCCTTGAGCCGAGGCGATTGCGATGAATGAAAACGACTTTAGAGCTTGGCTGGATGCTTATGGGCGGGCCTGGCAGGACCGCGATCCACAAGCCGCCGCCCAGCTATATGCCGAGGACGGCAGTTATCAAGTCACTCCCTTTCTTCCACCCATGAAAGGTCGCGAGGCGATCCGGGACTACTGGGTCGAAGTGACGCAGACCGAGAAGGACATTACTTTCAGCTATGAAATCCTGACCGTAACGGAAAATTTCGGTGTTGCCCACTGGCGCGCCTCCTTCGAGCGTATCCCACCGGGGCTCAACACCAGGCTTGACGGCATTTTTGTCATTCGATTGGACGCAAACGGCAAATGCATGGCCCTGCGCGAGTGGTGGCATAAGCGACAATAAGATGCTCTGATGCCGGCGATTTCACCGCGACGCAACCTTCAGAGGCGCTTCTTGCAAAGCCCAATGCCTTGTTCACCCAGCGACCCGGAAACACTGCGGAAGAATCCTGGGAACTAATGTAACCAGGCGGTCTCTCCGGTAGTAAGAGTAGATAGAGGGCGGAAGATGGAACTGTTGGAGCGATTCGCCGCGGGCGACCCCGATGCGTTTGAGTTGCTCTTTCGACAGCACCAGGGCGCCGTGTTCCGGTGGATCATGCGCATTGTCCGGAATTCAGCAACGGCGGAAGAACTCACGGTGGAAACTTTTTGGCGGGTGTACCGGGGGCACGCGCGGTTTGACGCGGCGGGCGGGAATTGGGGTGCGTGGCTGCGG
>Ga0335077_10002487_pt1 | contig 22005 bp, 20 predicted proteins | sample Lox_Sample_31_FD_207151 | JGI IMG/M metagenome (GOLD analysis project Ga0335077, IMG submission 207151) | Soil microbial communities from Loxahatchee National Wildlife Refuge, Florida, United States - Lox_Sample_3.1 | ecosystem: Environmental > Terrestrial > Soil > Wetlands | place: USA...
AAACCTTCTCCGCGGACGAGCATCCCTTCCTCGGCGCCACCATGGAGAAACTCGCCAAACTCGCACCGGTCTTCTCGAAAACCGGATCGATCACCGCTGGCAACTCCTCGGGCATTACCGACGGCGCCGCCGCGCTTGTCATCGCCAGTGACACTTTTGTAAAGCAGCACAATCTCCGGCCGCTCGCCAGAATTCTCGCGGTCACTTCTGCCGGCGTCGATCCGCGAATCATGGGCATCGGCCCGGTTCCTGCGTTGCGGAAGATGGAAGCGAAGCATCAACTTCGTCTCGCTGACTTCGACCTCATCGAACTGAACGAGGCCTTTGCCGCCCAGGTCCTTGCCTGCGACCGCGACCTGCATCTTGATCGCGACAAACTCAACGTAAACGGAGGCGCTATCGCGCTCGGCCATCCCATTGGCTGCACTGGCGCGCGCATTACCGTTACCCTGCTGCATGAAATGCTCAGAAGGAAAGTCGCTCGCGGCGTAGCCACATTGTGCGTAAGCGGCGGAATGGGCATGGCACTCGCCTTGGAGATCGTCGCCTGACGCCATGCAGCCCGCGTTCAGGATGGCCGCCGATTCCGACGTGGACACATTGTTGTCTTTGATGTGTGAGTACTACGCCTTCGATCATCATCCGTTCGATCGGGCAAGAGCCGAAACGGCCGTGCGCGGGCTGCTGCAAGACCCCGCTTTGGGAGGCATCTGGCTCATCTGTGACCGGGAAGCCGTCGTGGGTTATGTCGCGCTGACTTTCGGTTACAGCCTGGAACTTCTCGGCCGCGATGCATTCGTCGACGAACTCTTCCTTCTTGAGAGCCACCGGCGGCGCGGGTGGGGCCGGCAAGCCGTGGCTTTTATTGAGCAGGCCGCGCGTGCTTTGGGCGTCCGCGCTCTTCACCTGGAAGTCACACAGCATAACCACAATGCCAACCAGTTCTACCGCAAACTCGGCTTTCAGGACCGCGAACATCATCTCTTTACTAAGCAAATTTGAGGGTCAAATCTCTATGAGCCTTCTCCTTTCCCCTCAATGACTTGGCGGCATCACGGAGACCTGAACTGCGTTCCTGCGTCTTTTTTTGATCCCGCCACGTATATCCCGGTAGCATGAACGCCGCAGCCCACTACTTCGTGACCGGGATGGAGTCAGAAACCGTAGCCATCGCTCATGGCCTTCGCCGCCGTGACCCCGATTTGCTCGATCGCCTGATCGAACAATATCAGCATCGTTTGCTCCGTTATCTGACTCATCTCACCGGAAATCGCGCCCTGGCTGAGGACTTGTTTCAGGAAACCTGGATTCGCGTGCTGGAACGCGGGCATCAATACGATGGCAAACATGAGTTCAGCACCTGGCTGTTCAGCGTGGCGCGTAATCTCGCCATCGACCATCTGCGCAAGAAGCACCCGGCCAGCCTGGACGCTCTGCTTGACGATACAGAGCACGCTCCGCTTGTTCCGGCCTCTGATGAGCCTTCCGCCTTTGACCTGTTGGCAGAGCACGAGCAAGCCGTAGAGATAAGGGCCGCGCTAGCGGCGATTCCAGTTGAGTACCGCGAGACCATCGTTCTGCGGTTTCAGGAGGGTTTGACGCTCGACGAAATTGCTGCCGTAACGCGAGCGCCTTTGGGCACTGTGAAGTCTCGTCTGTACCGTGGGCTGAATGCACTGCTGCCCCGCCTGAAAGGATCTCAGTCATGACGCAGGATCCGCATCAGCAAGTTCGTGAATGGATCGCCGGTGCAGGGCGATCTCCTCTCGCTGGCGAGAGACAGGCGCGGCTGCAGGATCACTTGCAGAATTGCCAGTCCTGCCGCAGCTATGCGGAACAGGTGGGAAAGATAATAACTGTATTGCGCTCCGTGCCTTTGGCAGCTGATTCAGAACTAGTCCGGGCGACCCAGCAGCGAGTTCGCATGCGTGCGCTTCAGTTGCAGCAAAGCCGGGAGCGGGCTTGGCTGGTGGCCATGGCTTGTCTGCTGGTCGGCCTCTCCGGAGCTATCACGACTTCGATCTTGTGGCGCGGTTTCGAGTGGATGGCTCAGTCAATGCAGCTCTCGGGGCCCGTCTGGCAGGTGGGATTTCTTATGGTCTGGATAGCACCAACGCTTGTCGTCAGCATGCTTTTTCTGCTTCGTGGGTCACATAGCTCACGGCACCACGGCGCAACCCGAGACCAGCGCCGATGGAAGGTACAGGGAGAACTCGAATGTTGAAACCACAAGGTCGTTCCCGCTTTGCAGACGAATTGCGCATTATTCCCGGGTGGGCAATCGTGCTGGCCGTCATCGCTTTCGCCAGTATGCAAATCGTGTTCAATGTCGTTATCGCCCGACAGCCGGACGCTCCGCCTATGTGGGGAAGAATCCCCCTCGGAATCTTAGTGGGAGGACTGTTCGGCTGTCTGCTTCTGCTCATCGGATATGTGAATCGCGACGCCGGCCGCCGCGGCATGAACCGCCTGCTGTGGACGCTGGTGGCAATCTTCGTGACCAACGGTCTCGGCATTATTCTCTATTTCCTTCTGCGCCAGCCACTCCTGAGTTCCTGCCCACAGTGCAAAAGCACTGTACAGAACGCCTTCAACTACTGCCCCAGGTGCAACTGCAGGCTGCATCCCAGTTGTCCGGTTTGCCAGCACGAAGTCGAAGCGGGCGCCGCCTATTGCCCATACTGCGGCAAGTCGATTGAAAACCCACCGGCTATCCCGTCAATTCAGGCGAACCCCATCGTCTAAGCACCTTCCGAGGGTGGGATCGTTCTGCTATGCTGAATTCGCCGCGCTGCATTCTGGCACCCGCATGGAGATGGCATGCCGTTATCCGCTGTAATCGTGGACGATGAGCAGCTTGCCCGCGATGAACTCGCCTTCTTGTTGAAAGGTGTCGGCGACGTGGATGTCGTGGCCCAGGGCAAGAACGGCGTCGAAGCCATCAACCTCATCCGCGAACATAACCCGGACCTGGTTTTTCTCGACGTTCAAATGCCCGGGCTCGACGGTTTCGGCGTAATCAAGAAGCTGCTGGATCGCAAAGTGCCTCTGCCCAAGATCGTCTTTGCCACCGCTTTCGACCAGTACGCGGTTAAGGCCTTCGAAGTCAATGCCGTGGATTACCTGCTCAAACCCTTCGACAAGAAACGCGTCGCTCTGTCTGTCCAGAAGGCGCGGTCCCAGATGGAAGGCAGCACGCCCTCCTCCGACAAACTAGAAACGCTGGTCCGCCTGCTCGAATCCCAGAAGCCTCAGGCTTCCAAGCTGCTGCTCAAAGCCGCTGGACGCATGTTCCTGGTAAGCCAGAAAGACGTCTGCTTCGCTTCCATCGAGGATGGGGTCATCACCGTTGTCACCTCTGGCCCCAACGGCATGGAAGGCCAGTCCAATTGCCGCACGCTCGAGGAACTGCTCGACAGCCTTGATCCGAATCTTTTCTGGCGCGCACACCGCTCTTTCCTGGTCAATATCAACCGCATTAAGGAAGTCGTGCCCTGGTTCAAGAGTTCCTATCAGTTGCGTATGGACGACAAGAAGCAAACCGAAATCCCCGTCAGCCGCGCCCAGACCAAGCGCCTGCGCGAGCTTTTCGGTCTGTAGTCAACCCATTCCTCAACCCAGACAACCAAAGCCCCACCTGTTCGCATCGCACCCACACCGGTTGCTCGGGTTTCCCAACCGGTGCAAGCTGAGCGTAGGTTTGGGGCTATCAATTGATCCAGGAAACGTCAACACCGCGGCGACGATTCTCTGATCAGGCACTGTGCCTTCTCTGTATTGTCCTTGTTGCCTGCGTTGGTGTAGTGCAGGCGATTCACGTGCACTCCGATGCCGGCAAGCTTCCCAGCCACGACTGTTCGCTCTGTTCGGTCGCGCATGCTGGAGTCATCGCGACTGCCAGCTACCTCTCAGTTCCCGTTATCGGGCGCACCGGACCCCCTAATCGCCGATGCTTGCCGAGCCCATCGCTGGGGTTCGCCTCGCTTCTCCGTGTTCGCCCGCCTCCTGTTGCCTAGCTATCTCTGACTCGATATCTGATCAGGTCTGGGTAAAGACACCTCGCATTCATACAGGAGAGGCACATGCTTACTTCTTGTACGCGTTTTCTTTGGGTATTTGGCCCATTCCTATGTTTTTGTGCGATCTCGGCTTCCGCTCAGTCCGCGGGCAACTCGACCTCCATCAGTGGTCGCGTCGTGGATCCGACCGGCGCTGTTATCCCCAACGCTTCAGTGCGGATTCACAACCCGGTCAGCGCCTTCGACCGCACGGTGCTCACTGACAGCTCCGGCGTTTTTACGATTCCCAACATACCCTTCAATCTCTACCACCTGACTGTTGTAGCCGTTGGCTTCGCCCCACTTGCCCAGGACGTTGACGCGAAGTCTGCCGTCCCCATAACCCTGAAGCTGGCGCTCCAGGTAGCTGAATCCTCCACCACCGTCACGGTCGAAGGCGAAACTGGCGGAGACCTTGTGGAGAACGACCCCACCTTCCACACCGACGTGGATCGCGGCTTGTTCGACAAGATTCCTCTCGAAAGCGCTTCATCCTCCGTGAGTTCCTTAGTGACACTCGCCACTCCTGGAATTGCAGCGGATTCCAACGGCCTGTTCCATGGCCTTGGAGATCACGCCGAGAACTCATTTTCAGTCGATGGACAGCCCATTACGGATCAGCAGAGCAAAGTCTTCTCGAACCAGATTCCGGTTGATTCCATTGAATCGTTGGAAGTGATTTCGGGTGCGCCACCGGCTGAGTTTGGCGACAAGACCAGTGTGGTCATCAACGTGACCACCCGCTCCGGACAAGGCATGACTACTCCAAAAGGCAGCGTGACCACATCCTACGGCTCATTTGGCAGTTCCAATCTCGCGTTCAACCTGGGTTTTGGCGGCCGCAACTGGGGCAATTTCATCTCCGCCAATGGCCTCAACAGCGGGCGCTTTCTTGACCCTCCAGAGTTCGCAGTAATGCACGACAAAGGCAACCAAGAGAACCTTTTCGACCGCGTGGACTACCAGATTTCGTCCGCCGACTCCATCCATCTGAATCTCGGTTTCACACGTTCATGGTTCCAGACTCCAAATTCGTTCGACGCTCAAAATGCGACCGCGTGGTCGGGAATTGTCGTCGACAACGGTGGGGTTGGCCCCGATGGCCTTCCCGTCGGCCCCTCCAACCAGCGGTCTCAGATCAGGACGTTCAACATTGCGCCTTCGTGGACCCGGCTCATGGGTTCGGCCGCTGTATTTACTCTTGGAGGGTTCGTCCGTCGCGACCAGTTCAATTACTACCCCAGCGCGGATCCGTTCGCGGACCTTGTGCCGGATCTTCAATCCCAAACGGTAGGTCAGAATCGCACTCTCACCAATGCCGGCCTGCGTTCGAACGTGTCTTATGTTAAGGGAATTCACAATGTAAAAGCCGGGATAACCTACGAACAGACATTCTTGAATGAGAACGACACCATCGGCATTGTCGATCCTACTTTCCTTGGTTCTCTGACCGGAGCCGCGGGGAATCCCTGCGTGAATGCCAACGGTATCCCGATTGAAGCACCTTGCACCACGCTTGCACCCTTCGACCTTACTCGCGGCGGCACTGCGTTTTCATTCGATGGCCACACCGACGTGAAGGAGCTCTCTCTGTTTCTGCAGGATTCGATCACCAGCCACAACTGGACATTCAATCTTGGCGTGCGCGGCGATTTCTACAACGGTTTTACTACCCATCGCGAAGCTGAGCCGCGACTTGGCATTGCGTATAACATCAAACCGAGCAACACGGTTTTACGCGTTTCCTATGCTCGCCTGCTGGAAACCCCCTTCAACGAAAACCTCATCCTGTCGGACCTGGGATGTGGCTCGCCTGTCCTGAATCCTCTGCTTCTCTGTTCCGGAACCGGCATCACACCGTTTTCTCCCGGATGGCGCAACGAATTCCATGCCGGCATTCAACAGGCCTTCGGACGATACGTGGTTTTTTCCGGTGAATACATCTGGAAGTACACTCATAACGCCTACGATTTCAGTGTGCTGGGAGCGACGCCGATCACCTTTCCCATCGAATGGGATCGCTCCAAGATTCCTGGCTACGCGGGGCGCATCAGCATGCCAAGCCTGCATGGATTCTCAGCTTTGATGGTCTTCTCCAGCGTGGCGGCGCGCTTCTTCGCGCCACAGGTCGGAGGAGCGGGAGCAACTCCTTCCGCGCCTGGAGGGGTCTTCCGCATCGATCATGACGAAAAATTCAACCAGACCACCCATCTTCAATATCAACCGTGGAAGAACGGCCCCTGGCTGGGATTCAATTGGCGCTACGACAGCGGCTTGGTCGCCGGGCCCGTCCCCTGCGCGGGAGGTAACTGCGACAACGGCCCGTTGGGCACAGGCACGATCGTCGACACGTCCCTTCTCAGTCCCGATCAGCAGTTCCAGGCTGGTCTGTTTTGCGGCTCCATCCATGCCACGCCGTCGACACCTCTCAGTTCTGGTCTCGGAACCAATCTCTGCCCGGCAGCTCAGTATGGATCAATGCTTGTGAGTGTGCCAGCGCCCGGCACGGAAAACGATGACCACAATCCTCCGCGTATTGCCTCGCGCCATTTGTTTGACGTCTCGGTGGGCGATGACAACCTCTTTCACGCGGAGAGATATCAATGGAGTGCGCAGTTAACGGTCGTCAACATCGCGAATAACTACAGTCTGTACAACTTCCTTTCCACCTTCAGCGGTACACACTACGTCACGCCGCGCGCCGTGACCGCCCAGGTGGCTTTCCATTTCTAGCCGGTTGAAAAAAAGGCGGCCGGAAGGAGGAAGTTTCTCCGGCCGCCAGGCCGCAAACCAGACTAGGCCGCAAGCGCTTCTAAGGCCGTTCGGTTGCGGATAACCAGAGTCGAGCCTTCCAGCCGGATCAGTTCTTTTTTCTTCAGCTCGCTCAGCAGGCGCGTGACGGTCTCCCGCGACGAACCAATCATCTGCGCCATCTCCTCATGGGTCAGGCTGGAGCGAATGCGGATTTCGCTGGGGGTATTGGTCTTTGCCGGGCTGGGCGTCCAGGAAAGCAGCAGCTTGGCCAGTTTTCCCGCCGACGACCGGGCCAGCACCAGGTCGTGAATGTCCCGGTAAGCCAGTTGAAATTCGCGACTCAGCGCCTGCGCGGCGCGAAGCCCCAGCTCTCCACTTCGCTCCATCAGCCGGATCAGCGCCTCTCTCTCCACGAAATTCACCTGGCATGGTCCCGCCGTTTCCGCCGTCAGTTCATACGGCGTTCCCGAGATCACCGCGCTCAAGCCCAGCACCTCCCCGGGTTCCGCCACCTTCAGGATCAGTACTTTGCCCTCTCGCGACGTGGTCGATAGCTTGACCTTGCCGGAACAAAGCACCAGCGCGCCCCGGGGCATTTGCCCTTCGACAAACAGCAGGGCGCCTCCGGGATAGGTGTTCAAGTGGCTGGCTGCGCTGAACGATCGCAGCACATCTTGCGAGAGCCCGCAGAACCACGAGTCCTTTCGCAGTTTGCAGCTCATGCAGTTTTCAATGATTTCCAAACCGTACGGCGTGTTCATGATCAGACCCTTGCGCAAGGCGCTTCCTCCCGACGGCTGCTGTTCGGTCATCCTTGGCTGCTCCCAGCCGGCGCTTGCCCGCAGCACATCCCGCTCTCGCAAGTTCCCGTTCTCGGTCTTTGCGAACAACATTCCCACTATCGCTTGCACCTGGTGATCCCCTGAGCGCAGAAGCTGAATCAGCTCCCATCCGGCATTGGCTTCGCCCTGCTTGTACCAGAGCAAGCTGCAGCCAAACAGGTACAGCGGGTCAACATGCAAGCCACATACTGTCCTCCGTTCCCGTTGGATCGGCACGCTACCCGATCTCCATCCCGCATAGGCACAATTGGTGTCAGGAGTCGAACCGAGTTCCATATGGGGACTCAGAGAACTCATCCCGGCACTTACCGTGCCAAACAGACGAGGATTCCTAACTCAAGGAAAACAGAAGAGCAGGTTCATCGGAAGGCCAAATTTATCCACCGGGACTTGCCGGAAAGTGACGAGGCGACGGCAGCCTTGCCGACCCTACGTCATTCAGAACGATCCCAATCCGGGGAAGGAATTTCAGTTTTCGTATTCGCGGCGGGAGATTCCCATTCGCTGCATGCGCGACTGCAAGGTGGTTCGCTTGAGACCCAGACGTGCGGCAGCTCCGTTCAATCCTGCGATCACGCCTCCGGTTTCACGCAATGTGCGCACGATGTGCTCGCGCTCCATGCTCTCCAGCGTGCTGCCGCTCTCGCCCGGGAGCAGGTCTCTTGACGGCTGTAGTTCGGCCAGCGGGACATTCAGGGCAGAGCCATTCGTCAGAATCACCGATCTCTCGATAAAGTTTTCCAACTCCCGCACGTTGCCAGGCCATTCCCAGCTCGTCAGGGCATTCATCGTCTCGGTGGGAATGGTCTCGATCGGCTTGTTCATTCGTCGTGCGAAGAGCCGCACAAAATGTCCCACCAGCAAAGCAATGTCTTCCCTGCGCTCGCGCAAGGCTGGCGTGCGCAGGGGAAACACATTCAGCCGGTAGTACAAGTCGCTGCGAAATTCGCGGTCCGCAACGCCTTTGGTCAGATCGCGGTTGGTCGCTGCAATCAGGCGTATATTCACGCGAATGGTGCGCGTGCTACCCAGCCGTTCAAACTCCTGGTCCTGCAGTACGCGGAGCAGTTTTGGCTGCAGTTCCAGGGGAATATCGCCCACCTCATCCAGAAACAGTGTTCCTTTGTCCGCGAGCTCGAGACGCCCTACTTTCTGACTGATGGCACCGGTGAACGCGCCTTTTTCATGTCCGAAAAGCTCGCTTTCCAGCAGACCGGTAGGAATCGCGGCACAGTTCAGCTTGATGAAGCTGGCCTCGCGGCGTGTACTGAGGCGATGAATGGCGCGTGCGATCAACTCCTTCCCGGTGCCCGTCTCTCCCTGAATCAGCACGGTGGCATCGCTCGGCGCCACAATTTGCACCTGCGCGAGCAAACGTTGTAGCACCGGGCTGTCGCCGACGATCTCTTCAAAGTTGAGCGCCGAACGAATCTCGCTTTCCAGATAGAGTTTCTCCTTGGCCAGCTTGTCCTGCAGTTGTCCGATCTTGTAGTAGGCGTGCACGTTATCCAATGCGACCGCCATTTGTGCTGCCGCTTGTTGCAGGAAGTCGATATCCTGAGACAGAAAAGCGCCTTGCTCCCGGCTGGCCAGGTTCAGCGTTCCAAGTACGCCATTGCGCGTGACAAGGGGAACGCTACAGAAGGAGCAGATGCCGGCTTCCAGCATGCCGTCCAGGAAATCGGAGTGCAGGGCGGCCATATCTTCGCGAGTAAAGACCCGCGTTTCCTTGCGGAGGAACGCCTGGCCGGCCAGTGATTCCCGCACCGAAATCACGGTGTTTTCCCCGATCATGCTGGCAGCCAGCGAGGAATCCAAAGCGTACAGGCGTAGATTCTGAGCAGATTCATCTGCCAGTGCCAGGCTGGCGTAATCCTGCTTCACGGCGTTGCGGAGAATACCGGCGATTACCGGAAACAGTTGTCGAGTATCCTGGCCCGAAACCAGCGTGCGGTTCAGTTCGAGCAAGAGCTGCAGCCGCTGCTTTTCCTGTTTCAGCGCGACCCGAGTCAAAGCGCTCTCTATTGCCAGCGCCACCAATCCGGCCACCCGGCGAAGGAGTTCTACTTCAGCCTCTGCATAGGCGTTCGGGCGTGAACTGCCGAGATTCAACGCACCCAGGCGCCGCTGTGCCGTTGTCAGCGGCAACGTGCAATAGGAGTTGATGCCCTTTTCCCTGAGAAACGACGCGGTCCTGGGAAAACAGGTGTCGTCCTTGGTGTGTGGGACCACCACCGGCTGCTGGTATTGCCAGACCCACCCCGACGCAGAGCCTTCAATCGGAAACTCCAGGGGTTCAGCCTCATCGCTCGCATGCGAACTGTAAAGACGCGTGGTGTTGCTCGACGGGTCGTATAAAGAAAAACCGGTGAAGTCGAAGTTGGCGATTGTCCGAAGAAGCTCGGCGAGTGCGCGGAACAGCTCCGGGAGCGTGCGATGCTGGACCATCAGGTCCGTCATCTGCAAAAGCGTCTCGTAGCGCCGATCGCGGTCAGACTGAAACTGGCGTCCGGGAACCATCTGCACGAGTTCGCACGGTCTGCGCCCCCTCGATGCAAACCAATCCTTCTAAAAACTAGCAGCCTGTAGTAGGTCGCATAATACACCGAATAGGGCCACGCGCAAGCAGATTTTTTTGACTAGCGTAGACGGCGTTAATCATCTTGGCATGATTCCTGACATATCCAACGCCCGTCCACCCCAGGCCGCCCGCTATAATCGACACATGGCACGAGGATGGGAGAGCAAGTCGGTCGAGGAGCAGCAGGCCGAAGCCCGATCGACACCGGCCAAGGCGAAGACTCCCCTCACCCCGGCCCAGGTTGCTGCGCAACGGCTGAAACAGGGGCTGATGCTATCGCGCAAACACGTGCTGCAGGAAATAGAGGCCTCGCAGAATCCCCGCCGCCTTCAGATGCTGCAAAAAGCCCTGGCTGACCTGGACGCACAACTCAACCGTCTGGGCTAAGTCGCTCGTTTCAGGCGGTGAACTTGGTCTCGTGACGTATAATGTCCTGTAACTCCCCATGAAAGCTTACGTGTACGTTTCATTGAAGAAGAGTGTTCTGGATCCCCAGGGAAAGACCATCCATGGGGCGCTTAAGAAGATGGGATTCAAGGGGTTGGAGGAGGTCCGGCAGGGCAAGTACTTCGAGTTGAGTCTCGATGGCGGCTTGTCCCGGGCCGAAGCCGAAACCGAAGTGGCGCGTATTGCCCGCGAAGTCCTTACTAACCCAGTGATTGAGGAATTCCGCTTCTCCCTCGAGGACTGATACGAAATCTGGTCCCGAGTCCAGAGATTTTGAATAACCCTTCCCCGAAAGAGTGATTTACGCTGACGAATTGACCCAGAGGATTACACCATGTGCGGCATAGTGGGCTACGTAGGCAAGAAGCAGGTTGTGCCCGTCATCATCGACGGGCTGCGGCGTTTGGAGTATCGCGGGTATGACTCCGCCGGCATTGCGGTGGCTGGCAACGGTGACGGCTTGCAGGTGCGCCGCGCGGAAGGCAAGCTGCGCAACCTGGAAGAAGTCATCCGGCTGAAGCCGCTGGACGGCACCTACGGCATTGGCCACACCCGCTGGGCCACGCACGGCCGTCCCACCGAGGAAAACGCCCACCCGCACCGCGACTGCACCGGACGGATCGTGGTGGTGCATAACGGGATCATCGAAAATTACGTCCCGCTCAAGAGAAAGCTCATAGAAGAAGGCCACAAGTTCACCACCGAAACCGACACTGAAGTGATCGCTCACCTGGTCGAAAAGTACTATCTCAAAAGCGGAAACGGGCACCGCCCCGCGCTGGACGAAGCCGTACGCAAGACGGTCAGCCAACTAACGGGAGTTTTTGCCCTAGCCGTGATTGCCGCCGACGATCCCAACAAAATCGTCGCCGCGCGCAATGGGCCGCCGGCGGTCATCGGGCTTGGCAAAGATGAATACTTCGTGGCTTCCGACGTTCCCGCCATCCTCTACCACACCCGCGATCTTTTTTTCCTTGCGGATGGCGACTTGGCCGTCATCACCCCGGAAGGCGTGCAGCTGACTGATTTCAAAGGACAACCCATTGTCCGCGAAGTGCAGCACGTCACCTGGGACCCGATCATGGCTGAGAAGGGCGGGTTCAAGCACTTCATGCTCAAGGAGATCTACGAGCAGCCCCGCGCCGTGCGCGACACCACGATCGGGCGCATCTCGCAAGAGAGCGGTTCGGTCTTCCTGGATGAAATGGAAATGACCGAGGCCGAATTCAAGGCCATCCGCAAGATCAACATCGCCGCCTGCGGCACCAGTTGGCATGCCGCGCTGGCCGGCAAGTTCATGATCGAGCGCCTCGCCCGCGTCCCCGTCGAGGTTGACTACGCGAGCGAGTGGCGTTACCGCGACCCGATCATTCCGCCTGACACGGTGACCATGCTGATCTCGCAATCCGGCGAGACCGCCGACACGATCGCTGCCCAGCGGGAAGCCAAGGCGAAAGGATCGAAGACCTTAGCTATCTGCAATGTCGTGGGTTCGATGATTACGCGTGAAGCTGCGGGAACAATCTACACTCACGCCGGCCCGGAGATCGGCGTGGCTTCCACCAAAGCGTTCACCTGCCAGCTTACGTCGCTCTATCTGTTTGCCCTGTACCTGGCCCAGTTGCGTGGAACTGTAACAAGAGAAAAGGCCCAGGAAGCGGTTCACGAACTCACCTTGCTTCCGGGCAAGCTGGAACACATTCTCACCCACGACGAGAGCTGCGAAAACCTGGCCAAGGAATATGTCCGCTCGCAGGACTTCCTGTTCCTGGGACGCGGCATTCATTATCCGATCGCGCTCGAAGGCGCCCTCAAGCTGAAGGAAATCTCCTACATTCACGCCGAAGGCTATCCGGCCGGCGAAATGAAGCACGGCCCCAACGCGCTGATTGATGAAAACCTTCCCGTAGTAATTCTTGCCACCCGCGACGCGAAAGATGATCTCTCCGTGGTGCGCTATGAAAAGACGATTTCAAACCTGAAAGAAGTCAAGGCCCGCTCCGGACAAGTGATTGCGCTGGCGACCGAAGGCGACGAGGAAATCAAGGAAGCCGCCGACCACGTTCTCTACGTTCCGCCGGCGCCCGAAGAGCTTTCGCCGATTCTCGAGATCGTCCCGCTGCAGCTTCTGGCCTACCACATCGCGGTGCGCCGCGGCTGCGACGTCGACCAGCCACGCAATCTGGCGAAATCTGTGACGGTGGAGTAGCCGCGAGAATCGAATTGCTGCATGAGATTCAGACAGCGTACGGGGCACGCCTTCAGGCGCGCCGTTAAGCCCAGGCTTAAATGAGCGTCTTTGGGGGCTGCGCGCCGGTCCGGGTACGGACACGGCCTGTGATAAAATCAGCGAGAATCAATTAATTAGTTCACGAACATATGGGAACAACACCAGAGTCTTTACCTCGAATCGTATCTGCGCTGGCGGCGCGAACGCAGCTTGGACAAATCATGCGCCGGGCCCGGCGAGATGATGTTCGCTTCGTTGTGGACCGGCGAGGCGAGCCGCAAGTAGTCATTATGGGCATCAAGGACTTCCTCAAGACCATCGCCCCGGAGAAGAAAGTCGTTGCAGCCATTCGAGCCGCTGCCCGCAAGCAGGGAAAGCACACGCTCTCCAAACGTGAGATTGATCGCGAGATCCGCGCCTACCGCCGCGAGCGGACGTTGTAGCCGATGAGAAATGTCCGGGTTGTGCTGGATACAAACGTAATCGTATCGGCGCACCTGAATAGCGACGGCTTCGAGCGCCACGTTCTGGATCTGGTCCTGGCGGGTAAGCTGCACCTCATCGTCTCCCCGCCAATTCTTGAGGAATACGAGGGTGTGCTCCGTCGATCGCTGGGTGTGCTGAGAGGTGCGGCACGGATGGTCCGACCACATCGGCAACTGAAAGTAACTCGTGATGCCACGGACAATCGCTTTCTGGAATGTGCCGAGGCCGGCAAGGCAGACTACCTGGTGACCGGCAATAAACGCCACTTCCCTGGCAAATGGCGGCAGACTCAAATCGTAAACGCCCGCGAACTGCTGGAGTGGGTTGTGCCGCTGCTAAGGCGATGACTTCCAAATAGCGACCAGATCTTTATCACGGGGGACACAGAGTATCACGGCGAACTGTCCACGGTTCGCCGCACAATGGAGCCGGTCAGCTGGGTCCACGCCACAGATAGGAATCGTCGTCCCTTCTTGCCGCATCTAAACCTTGACAGCAAAACACTCAAGTCTTAGCATAGCAATGAGTGCAATCAAAATCGCTATGAATATAAAGCACTTATTGGTTTAGGAGGAGCCAGTTATGGCCAAGATTATCGGAATTGACCTCGGTACCACCAACTCCTGCGTGGCCGTGATGGAGGGTGGAGAGCCCAACGTGATCGCCAACGAAGAAGGAGGAAGAACCACCCCTTCCGTGGTTGGGTTCACCAAGACCGGGGAGCGGTTGGTAGGGCAGGTGGCCAAACGCCAGGCCATCACCAACCCGGAGAATACCGTGTACTCGATCAAGCGCTTCATGGGACGGCGCTATGACGAAGTGAATGAAGAAATGAAGATGGTCCCCTACAAGGTCGTCCGACAGGGCGATCACGTGGCCGTTCTGGCGCAGGGCAAGGAATACACGCCTCCGCAGATCTCCGCCATGATCCTGCAGAAACTCAAGAAGGCAGCGGAAGACTATCTCGGGGAGAAGGTCAGCGAGGCGGTCATCACCGTCCCGGCCTATTTCAACGATGCCCAGCGGCAAGCAACCAAGGATGCGGGCCAGATTGCCGGGCTCGAAGTGAAACGCATCATCAACGAACCCACGGCTGCCGCGCTCGCCTATGGCCTCGATAAAGGCAAGGACGAAACCATCGCCGTGTACGACTTCGGCGGCGGCACCTTCGATATTTCGATTCTGGAAGTCGGCGAAGGCGTCATCGAAGTGAAGGCGACCAACGGCGACACCCACCTGGGCGGCGACAATATCGACCAGCGCCTGGTGGACTGGCTGATTGACGAATTCAAAAAAGACGAAGGCCTTGACCTGCGCGGCAAGGGCAATGAGATGGCGCTGCAGCGGCTGCGCGATGCGGCAGAGCGCGCCAAGATCGAGCTCTCCACCACCATGGAGCACGAGATCAACCTGCCCTTCATCACTGCCGACGCCAGCGGGCCAAAGCACCTGGTGAAGAAGCTCACCCGCGCCAAGCTGGAATCGATGGTGGAAGACATCATCCAGCGGTCGGTTGGGCCATGCAAGCAGTGCATGAAAGACGCGGGCGTGGAGCCCAGCAAGATCAACGAAGTGGTGCTGGTCGGCGGACAAACGCGCATGCCGCGTATTCAGCAACTGGTGAAAGACTTGTTCGGCAAGGAACCGCACAAGGGCGTGAATCCGGATGAAGTGGTAGCGGTAGGCGCAGCCATTCAGGGCGGCGTGCTCAAAGGCGAAGTGAAAGATCTGCTGCTTCTGGATGTGACTCCGCTGACGCTGGCCATCGAGACGCTCGGCGGCGTGGCTACGCCGATGATCCCGCGGAATACGACCATCCCGACGAAGAAGACCGAAGTCTTCTCGACGGCGGCCGACAGCCAGACCTCGGTGGAAGTCCACGTGTTGCAGGGCGAGCGGCCTATGGCGGCGCAGAACCGCACTCTCGGCAAGTTCCATCTGACCGGCATTCCGCCAGCTCCGCGCGGGGTGCCGCAGATTGAAGTGACGTTCGACATCGACGCGAACGGAATTCTCAATGTGACCGCGAAGGACACGGCCACGCAGAAAGACCAGAAGATCACGATTACGTCGTCTTCCGGCTTGTCGAAAGAAGAAGTGGAGCGGATGGCGAAGGACGCCGAATCCCACTCCGCGGAAGACAAGTCGCGGCGGGAGGAGATCGAGGCCAGGAACCAGCTGGACTCCATGGTCTACAGCGTCGAGAAGATGCTGAAAGAGCTTGGCGACAAGATCTCGGGCTCCGAACGCGGGGATGTGGAGAATGCCGTGGCTGATGCCAAGAAAGCGCTGGAAGGCGGCGACAAGGCGGCCATGGACAAGGCCCGCGAAGCGCTGACCCAGGCTTCGCACAAGCTGGCCGAGCAGATGTACAAGGCGGCGCAGTCGCAGACGCCGCCGAGCGGCGGCCCGGCTGGCGGAGGTCCGGAGCCGAGCGCCAACGGAGCCGGCGGCAAGAAAGACGAAGGAGTCATTGACGCCGAGTACGTGGATGTCGAGGACAAGAAGTGAGCCGATTGCGAAGGCGGATTGCAAACAGGGCTGCTCGCAAGAGCAGCCCTTCGCGCCGAAGCAAAAAGTAGAGGTTGCACGCAAGAAGGGATCGATCACAAGAAAGCAGGGGAGGTAGAACGTTGCAGTTCCAGGTCAGGGGTCAGGAATATTTTCTGGCATTCGTCGAAGACGAGCGCCGTTGGTATCTGTTTGCGCCGAACGCGGACGGCGTGCAGCGCATGCCGGTCTACGTGGACGCGCCAAAGAACGAAAAACCGCAAGCGCCCAGCGTCGGCAAAGGAGGACGGCAGTCCTGAGGTTCATCGCGGGGCGAGAGAGACCGCGGCACGCCACGAAGCCCGTGGGCTACAATTCCACCATTCCGAAAGGAGCCCGACTTTTGAAGCTGCGACTCGCGATCCTCTCCGTTTGGCTCACCACCATGGCGACTTTCGCCCTGGCCCAGACCGGCGCGCCGATCTCGCCCGACAGCCCGCTCTACAAGTCTTTTACGCTGCTGAAAAGCCAGCCGGCGTATCGCATGACGATCAACATGCAGTCGAACGATCCGCGCATGGCACAAGCGGCGGCCATGGGCCTTGGCTTCAGCCCCATCGAAAAACTGGTCCAGGGCGACACATCGCAGGTCATCATGCATATGAAGATGCCGGCCATGGACATCCCCGGGAAAATTGACGATTGGGAGATTCGAGCGGTTGCGAAGGGCGGCCGAGCGGCGCGGATGTTCTCATCGCCGGCGATTCCGCGTTTGAAGAAGATGCAGGAGCAGCAATTCGCCATGCAGATGGCGATGCTCGACAGGCAGGCGGGCATGGCCATCGCGCAGGCGTTGGCTCTCGGCCCGTTTGGCGCCATCCGCGCGGGCATGCTGGCCGGCGAGACGGCTGCCTTCAATGTGCTGGCCGCCCGCCAATTCAAGAAGGCGGAAGAGTTCTGGGATTGGAAGTGCATGGACCAATCAAACAAATCGGCCGACCAAACCGCCGAGCGCAGCCCCGATCCTATGAGCGATATGAAAGCCACCGGCGATGAAGCCATCGGTGGAACGCCCGCCAGCGGCTATGACTTCTACGTCCGGGAAAATGGCAACGCCCAGGGACCAGTCCACTTGGCCGTGGCCAAAGACAGCGGCTTGCCTCTGCGCATTGGCATGACCGATCCCCAGGGCCACGGCAGCATGCAGATGGACTATGCCTATACGGCATCGGAAAAGATCGAGATTCCGGAGTGCCTGGCCAAGGCGCAGTAAGAAGCACGAATCGCTGGAAACATGGTTACTACTACCAAGAAAGATTATTACGAGATTCTCGGAGTAAAGAAGTCGGCCTCGGCGGATGACATCCGCAAGGCGTTCCGCAAACTGGCGCGAAAGTATCATCCCGACGTCAATCCCGGTGACAAATCGGCGGAAGAAAAGTTCAAAGCCATCTCCGAGGCCAACGACGTCCTGAGCGACCCCAAGAAGCGGAAGATCTACGACCAGGTCGGCTTCTATTCTGACAACATTGACCCGGCAACCGCCGAAGCCTATGCGCGCGCGGGCGCCCAAGGTGGATTTCCCGGCGGCTTCCCGCAAGGACAAGGCGCGCCCGGCGGACAGGGCGCCCATTTCGATTTCGGCGGATTTGACTTCTCCGACATGTTCGAAGGCGGCCGCGCTCGGCCGGAAGCCGGGAGCAGCAGTTTCCGCGACATCTTCTCAGGCATTTTCGGCGGGCGGGGCGGTGTGCCCCAGGAAGGCCCGGAGCCCGGCACCGACCTGGAATACCAGGTGAACGTGCCGTTCTGGACAGCTATCCGTGGCGGCGTGATGCGACTGAACATCGCCCGCCGCGATGCATGCACCCGTTGTGCCGGGCAGGGTTTCACCGAAGCTCCCGGCAAGTGTCCGGAATGCGGCGGCAAGGGCCAGGTCACTCAGACTGGCGGACGCATGAAGTTCAACGTTCCCTGCCCTCGCTGCCACGGAACCGGCAAGAACATCTCGACCTGTCCCACTTGCCACGGAGAAGGGACCGTCGAGCGCAGTGAACCGCTCGAGGTTCGCATCAAGGCGGGCACGCGCGACGGGCAACGCATCCGCATCCCGGGCAAGGGCAACGCCGGCTCGCACGGCGGCCCGGTCGGCGACCTTTATGTGATCATCCGCGCGGGCGAACATCCGGTTTTCCATCGCGAGGCCGACGACATCCATCTCACCGTTCCGGTGACGGCTACCGAGGCGGCGCTCGGCGCCAAAATCGAAGTTCCGACCATTGACGGTCGCACGCTGTTGAAGATTCCGCCTGGCACGCAGTCGGGACAGAAACTACGCCTGCGCGAAAAAGGCGTTCCCTCGGCCACACGCGAAGGACTGCGCGGCGATGAAATCGTAGAGATCAAGATCACCGTGCCCATGCCGCGCGACGAAAAGACCAAAGAACTGCTGCGGGAACTGGCCAAGCTGAACCCGGAAGACCCGCGTGCCGAGTTGTTCAGCAAAATCTAGAAGGCTTGTCTTGACTCCCCTGCATCCCGCGGGCACAATCTCCTGCTGACAAAACCACGATTTCAGCCTTCAGGAGGAGCGCCAAATGGGGCTTTCACAACAGCCGCATCGCAGCCAGCGGAACCGGCGGGCCTTTCTGCGTTATCTCGCCGCCAGTCCACTGCTGGCAGGCCCGAGCTTTTCTCCCGAGAACTGGGCAAAGTTCCTGGGCCTGCCTTCGTTCTCGCTCGACGCAGGAAAGACCTTTAAGCCCGGCGACCAGATAACCAGCCCCGAGCAGGCGCTCGACGTGATGGAATTCGAGGCGGTCGCTCAAAAGACTCTGCCGCCCGCGCATTGGGGATTTCTGGCAACCGGCGTCGACGACGACGCCACCATACACGCCAACCGCGAAGGCTTCTTCAAGATCCAGATTCGTTCCCACCGGCTGGTCAACGTGGAACACATCGACACCTCGGTGCGCCTCCTCGGTACCACATGGGAAACTCCGATTTTTCTCTCCCCGGTAAGCTCGATGCGTGCATTTCATCCCGACGGCGAAGCCGGCGTGGCCAAGGCGGCGCGCGCAAAGAACCATCTCCAGATTCTCTCGACCGTGGCCTCGTGTTCAGTGGAGGAAGTCACCGAGGCGCGGGGAGGCCCGGTGTGGCAACAGCTTTACCCTACAAATGACTGGAACGTAACCCGCGCGATTATCAAACGCGCCGAAGCCGCGGCCGCACCCGTGCTGGTGTTAACCGTAGACCTGCAAGACGGCAGCAACCGCGAGACCATGTTCCGCTCGCGCCGCTATGACGATCGTGAGTGCACCGACTGCCACCAGGGCGGCGGTGGCCCTCAAAACTGGATGCGCCTGCCGTCGTTTGAGAAGCTGGATAGCTCGAAGGTCACCAACCTCGCCCCACCGAACATGACCTGGGATTTTGTGGACCGCCTGAGAAACTCCACAAAGATGAAGTTCATGATCAAGGGCATCGTCACCCGGGAAGATGCCGCGCTCGCGGTCAAACACGGAGTGGATGGCCTCATCGTGTCCAATCACGGCGGCCGCGCCGAGGAGACGCTGCGCTCCACGATTGAAAGCCTGCCCGAAGTCGTCGAAGCCGTGAACGGCAAAATTCCGGTTCTGGTGGATAGTGGGGTGCGCCACGGCACCGACATCTTCAAGGCGCTTGCGCTGGGCGCTACTGCCGTGGGCATCGGTCGCCCCTACGCCTGGGGACTCGCCAGTTTCGGTCCTGCGGGCGTCGAAGCCGTGCTCACCATCCTGCGGCGCGAGTTGCAAACCATGATGCGGGAAGCCGGAACACCGTCCATCGCCGATATCACCCGGTCATCGGTAGCGACGCACTGGTAGCCGCGTGGCGCGGGCCGCGTTACCTCCGTGCTATCACGCCCGCTTTACAAACTTTTTCAAGAATCCTCTTGCATCTGCGGGAATTTGCCGTAATCTCAATGTGCGAAGTAACTCCAGCCGAAATGCCTGGAATCCGTCACCAGGAGCCTCGCAACAAGGGAGACGGGGTGGCTGAGAGTGATTCGCCCGGAGGAGGAAGCCATCGAAATTGGCAACAGCTAGTGCGCCCCGTCAACAACTCCAGCCCCCAGCCATCGTTCCCAGCCGAAAAAAGTCCGTTCGACTCACGCTCTGGCCGCTCGTCGCCGCCACCTTTTTCATGGTCTCCGGCGGCACCTATGGGACCGAAGACATCGTGCACGGCGCCGGCTACGGCCGCGCCATCCTCATTCTGTTGCTGACGCCTGTCCTCTGGAGCCTGCCCACCGCTTTCATGATTGGGGAATTATCGAGCGCCCTGCCCTTCGAAGGCGGCTATTACGCCTGGGTGCGCCGCGCCATGGGCAATTTCTGGGGCTTTCAGGAAGCCTGGCTTTCGCTGGTCGCCTCCATTTTCGATATGGCGATCTACCCCACTCTGTTCGTGGCTTACCTCACCCGCATGTTTCCCTGGTTCGCCGAAGGACATCGCGGCGTAATCGTGGGCCTGATCGTAGTCACCGCCTGCGTCATCTTGAATATTGCCGGGGTCAAAGTGGTTTCGACCACTTCCCTGTGGCTGTTCTTCGCGCTCTCGGCGCCGTTTGCTCTCATGGTTCTGCTCGCTCCCTTCAAGTACGGCGCGTTACTTCACGCCGTCACCCGGCCGACGACCTCCTCCGCCGATATGGTCGGCGGCCTGCTCATCGCCATGTGGAATTACATGGGCTGGGACAACGCTTCCACCATCGCCACTGAAGTCGAGCGCCCGCAGCGCACTTATCCGCGCGCCATGCTGGCGGCCGTGGTCATCGTGGCCGTGAGCTACGTCGTTCCGGTCGCCGCCGTATGGATGACCGGCCTGGCCCCCACCGCATGGGAGACGGGTTCCTGGGCGGAAATCGCCGGATTGCTCGGCGGTCCGCTGCTTCGCGCCGGCCTTGTCCTGGGGGGCATGATCAGCGCCTTTGGCATGTTCAACGCGCTGGTGATGAGCTATTCCCGCCTGCCGCTGGCCATGGCGCAGGATGGCATGCTGCCTCGCGCATTCGGCAAACTCAACCGGCGGCGCGCTCCCTGGGTCGCAATCGTAGTTTGCGCCATCGGCTGGGCAATGTGCCTGGGCCTGGGCTTTGAACGCTTGGTGACCATTGACATCCTTCTGTACGGCTCCAGCCTGATGCTCGAGTTCGTCGCCTTAGTCGCCTTGCGCATTCGCGAACCCGAACTGCCGCGCGCCTTCCGCGTTCCCGGAGGAATGTTCGGCGCGGTCGCCGTGGGCGTGGCTCCGCTGTTGCTCCTCGGATTCTCGGTTGTGCGCAGCGAAACCGAGCAGGTGTTCGGCCTGAGTTCGTTCGCCTTCGGCATGATTCTGATCGGCGCCGGCGTGGTGGCCTACGGTGTGAACCATGCGCTTAAGCCTGCGGGATGGACACCGGCGGTGCAGGAAAAGCCCGGCGCAGCAGCCTGATTCCGATTGTCAGCCGGCGGCGCAAGTCGAGTTCATTGCAGCCCGTCGGCTTGCTTTCCTGACTTCCCCCCGGCCGCGCTTCTTTATTTCTGCTGATCGTTTAATATTTCAGCAATGACCAAGCGAAAATCCAAGGGCGCGTACATGATCTCAGCCGTAGCCGAGATGTACGGCATTCACCCCCAAACCCTGCGGCTCTACGAACGCGAAGGGCTGCTCAAGCCTTCGCGCACCGAGGGCAACACCCGCCTTTATACCGACGAAGACCTGCAGCGCCTCGAATTCATTCTGTCGCTGGCGCGCGATCTGGGCGTGAATATCAGCGGGATGGCCATCATCCTGCAAATGCGGGAACGGATGGAGGAGATGCAGCGGCAGATTCAGGAGTTCGTGCAATACATCCAGCAGGAAGTACTCTCGCGCGCTACCGCCGCTGCTGATCCCTCGAAAGGCGCAATTGTCCCTGTGCGCCGGCCCATGGTCGCGACCTCGCAGACCACGAACCGCAGAAAGTGATCCTAGGCCGCCGCTTTTTTCATCCCCGTGCCCACGTGCATCCGCGGGTCATGACCGAAGGTGAACAGATTGCCGGACGCCGGTGGATTTGCATTCACGTACACGCTGGCGCCGATATTCAAG
>Ga0335077_10002488_pt1 | contig 22003 bp, 24 predicted proteins | sample Lox_Sample_31_FD_207151 | JGI IMG/M metagenome (GOLD analysis project Ga0335077, IMG submission 207151) | Soil microbial communities from Loxahatchee National Wildlife Refuge, Florida, United States - Lox_Sample_3.1 | ecosystem: Environmental > Terrestrial > Soil > Wetlands | place: USA...
GATCTGCAAGGTCTTGCCGATCGCCCCGTCGACGTATTTTGCGCATGCTGCCCGTCGCCCCAATCCGGATCTGCGCAGTGACCGCGCCAAACGGGATGCTGTGCTGATTCCCGAGGTGCAGCGCGTGTACCGGAAGAACTTCGAGGTCTACGGAGTTCGCAAGGTCTGGCGGCAAATGCGGCGGGAAGGTTTCGACATTGCGCGTTGCACCGTGCAGCGGCTGATGAAGCATCTCGACCTTAAGGGTGTCGTGCGCGGCAAGGTGGTGCGTACCACTATTGCCAATCCGGCGACGCCTTGTCCGCTGGACCACGTCAACCGGCAGTTCAAGGCCACCTGGCGGAACGAATTGTGGGTGTCCGACTTCACCTACCTGTCGACGTGGCAGGGCTTCGTATACGTGGCCTTCATCATCGACGTGTACGCTCGTCGCATCGTCGGCTGGCGCGCATCTTCGACTCCTCACACGGACTTCGTGCTGGACGCGCTGGAGCAAGCCTTGTACGAACGGCGTCCGCGAACGGGAAGCCGCTTGGTGGCGCACTCGCACCGCGGCAGTCAGTACACGAGTATTCGCTACACCGAGTGCCTGGCCGAAGCCGGGATCGAGCCCTCGGTGGGCAGCGTGGGCGATTCCTACGATAACGCGCTGGCGGAAACGATCAACGGGCTCTACAAGGCGGAGATCATCCATCGCCGGCGTTGGCCCAACCTGGCGGCGGTGGAATTGGCCACACTCGAGTGGCTAAACTGGTTCAATCATCATCGGCTTCTGGAACCGATCGGCAACATTCCGCCGGCCCAGGCTGACGCACACTGCTACGAGCAACTTTCCGGGTTACCCATGGCGGTGTAACTCACATGACGGAGCCTCCGCGATTCCCGGGACGGTTCATACACTTATGTGTCGCTATACGCCGCATGTATCTCCCTCACCCTATCGATCCCCGCCGCAAACGCGTCGACGCAGTTGGCATCGAAGTGCTTGCCCTTCTGCGAGCGGAGGTAAGCGAATCCCTCGTCGATGCTCCACGGCTGCTTGTACGGTCGCTCGGTGACGAGCGCGTCGAACACGTCGGCGACGGCCACGATGCGAGCGACGATGGGAATGTCCTCGCCGTGCAGTCCCGTCGGATAGCCTGAGCCATCGTACTTCTCGTGGTGCCCGAGGGCAATGATCGCGCCCATGGAAAGGTATTTCGACGGGCTGCCCTTCAGGATGTCGTAGCCGATGCGCGGGTGCCCCTTCATCACGACCTCTTCCTCGGGGGAGAGGGGGCCGCCCTTGAGCAGGATGGCGTCGGGAATGCCTATCTTGCCGATGTCGTGCATGGGCGCGGCGAACTCGAGCACGTGGACCGTCTCCGGGGCGAGGCCGAGGTTGGTCCCGATGAGCGCCGAGTACTTGGCCATGCGCGCGAGGTGATTGCCGGTCGTGCGATCGCGGAATTCGCCCGCCTTGGCGAGCTTCGACAGCGTCTCGAGCTCGCGCTCGTGGATCTCGGCCACCGACTTGTCGACCTGGTACTGCAGCACGCGCGCCTGGTCGGAGAGCACGATCTTGTGCCGGCGGAGCTCCAGCAGGTTGGCGCAGCGCGCACGGGTCTCGTGCTCGTCGAGGGGCTTGATCAGGAAGTCGGTGGCTCCGGCCTCGAGCGCCTCGTAGCGCACGCGCCGATCGTCGACGACGGTGATCACCACGATCGGAACGTCGATGCAGTGCTGGAGCCCGCGCAGCTGCCGCACGAGCTGGATGCCGTCGAACTCCGGCAGCTTGTAATCCGTGAGGATCATGTCGACACGGTTGCTTCGGCAGTACTCGAGCGCCCGGCTCGGCGTGTCGAAGAGCTCCAGATTCAGCTTGCCGTCGATCTGCCGCACGATCTCCGCGAGGAGCAACCGGCTGCTGAAAAGGTCGTCGATGATGACGACGGTGTTGCGCTGCGCTCGCGCGAGGGCGAGTTCGGCGACGACGCCCGTCTTCTCGGTGTGGCGATGATGTGCGACGCTCATAAAACCCCCTTCGCGCTGAGCCCGAGGCTCGCTCGGGCAGCAACATCCGTCCCGTTCGCTTGTTTTCTTCCGCCGGCGTGCCGGCGGCAGGGCCGTCCTTCGAAGCCCGCTGCGATCAATGGCGGCGCTCGCCGCCAGCTGCGTTGCGGCGCCGCAGTCGAAGCCGAGCGGCCGGATTGCCGCTCGTCCGAAAGAAAATGGTCGGGGCGATGTGATTCGAACACACGACCCCCTGCACCCCATGCAGGTGCGCTACCAGGCTGCGCCACGCCCCGACACGACGCGTATTGTACCCGCGCCTTCACGAACCGTCCCTCAGCAGTTGCCGGATTTCCTCGATCTTCTGGCGGATCTGTGCCGGCGAGAGGCCTTCCTCGCCGTTGCTGCCATCAGAAGGGTGAGCCCCGGGGACGATCGGCGCGTCGGTGAGCACGTCCGCCTCCAGGCGGTGTCGCGCTCCGTTGATCGTGAAGCCCTGCTCGTAGAGCAGGTCCCGGATGCGCCGGATCAGCAGGACTTCGTGATGCTGGTAGTAGCGCCGGTTGCCGCGCCGCTTCACCGGCTTGAGCTGCGTGAATTCCTGCTCCCAGTAGCGGAGCACGTGTGGCTTGACGGCACACAGATCGCTCACCTCGCCGATCGTGAAGTAGCGCTTGGCGGGGATGGGCGGTAAGTTGGCCTTAGTCTGCCTGGGCTCCGCCATGGTTCGCGGCTTCGACCATTGCCTTCAGTTTCTGACTGGCGTGGAAGGTGACGACCCGACGCGCCGTGATCGGAATCTCTTCGCCGGTCTTCGGATTGCGTCCGGGCCGCTGCGGTTTTTCGCGGAGCTGGAAATTGCCGAAACCCGAAAGTTTCACGCTGTCGCCTGCCTCCAGCGCGATCCGGATTTCCTCGAAAAATCGCTCGACCATGTCCTTGGCTTCGCGCTTGTTCAATCCCAGCTGCTCGAACAGCAAATCGGCGAGTTCAGCTTTCGTCAGCGTCATCGGAGTCCCCGGCATCCCTAGCGGCGCAGCACGGCCTTGAATCGACTTTGGAGTTCGCGCAGCAACACCTCTACGGTCCCGTCGATTTCGGCGTCCGTTAAAGTACGTGCAGTATCTTGTATAAGCACCAGAATTGCAAGGCTTTTTTTGCCAGGATCTACGCCAGGGCCATGATAGACGTCAAAAATGCCCAATCTTTCGACGGATGGGTGCTTTATGGCGACCAGCGCGTCGAGCACATCCTGCGCCGGAATGGCCTCGTCGACGACCACGGCCAGATCCCGCCGAACGACGGGAAGCTTCGAAACCGGCCTCGCGACGGGCGTCGGCTGCTGCTCCAGCATGCCCACGTCGAGCTCGAACACGATGGGCGCGGCCGGGAGGTCGAAGCGGCGCACGAGTCTCGGATGCAGCTCGCCCAGCCAGCCCGCGGGCTCGCCCGCGATGCGCACCCGAGCCGAGCGCCCGGGATGCAGGGCAGGGTGCTCGCCGGCCTCCGTCGTGACCGCCCGTGGTGCGGCGAGCGCTTCGACGTCCGCCTTGACGTCGTAGAAGTCGACCGCGCGCTTGGCCTCGCCCCATTGCTCGGGGGCCGCGGAACCCGAAGCGAGGCCGCCCAGGCGCAGCGGCTGGCCGTAGCTCTCGCCGTCGCGGAAAAAGCAGCGCCCGAGCTCGAAAACGCGCACGCGCTCCTGCTTGCGGTTGGTGTTCGTGCGCAAGGTCTCGATGAGCCCGCCCAGCAGCGTGCTGCGCATCGCATCGAGGTCGCTCGCGATGGGGTTCAGCACGCGGATCGGGTTCGGCTCGATGCCGAGCGCGCGCTCCCAATCGGAGCTCACGAAGCTGAAGGTGATCACTTCCTGGTAATCGCGATCGACGAGCCGTTGCTTGAGGCTGTACGCGCCGCGCAGGCCTTCGGGGTCGGGCAGCATCGACTGCGGCTCGCGCGCAGGCGCGACCGGGATGCTGTCGTAGCCGTGGAGCCTAGCGACCTCCTCGACGAAATCCTCCTCGATCGCGAGATCGAAGCGGAACGAGGGTGGCGTGCAGACGAAGTCGTCGCCCTCGCGACGGGGCTCGAGCTGCAGCCGCTCGAAGATTCCGGCGATCTCCGCGGCGGGAATCGCAACCCCCAGCAGTCTCGCGATGCGCGAAGTGCGCACGCGCACCGGATCGCGGCGCGGGAGCTCGCCGCGCACGTCGACCAGCGGACCGGCCGCACCGCCGCACAGCTCGATGATGAGACGGGTCGCCCGGTCGACCGCCGCGGGCGCGTTGGCGAAGTCGACGCCGCGCTCGAAGCGGTAGCCGGCGTCGGTGACGAAGCCCAGGCGGCGGGCCTTGCCCTGGATCACCTCAGGGTTCCAGAACGCGCCCTCGAGGAAGACGTCGCGGGTGGCCTCACCGATACCGCTGTGCTCGCCGCCCATGATCCCGGCGAGGCCGAGCGGCTTCTTCTCGTCGGCGACCAGCAGCAGGTCCGGATCGAGGATGAGCGTCTGACCGTTCAAGAGCGTGAGCTTTTCGTCGCTGCGCGGGAAGCGCACGACGATCGATCCCTCGAGCTCGCCGTCGTCGTAGGCGTGCAGCGGCTGGCCCAGCTCGAGCATCACGTAGTTGGTCACATCGACCACGGCCGAGATCAAGCGGATGCCCGAGCGCTCGAGGCGGCGGCGCATCCACTCCGGTGTCGGCGCCTTCGGATCGATGCCCTGGATCAGGCGCCCGCAGAAGCGCGGACAGGCGACCGGGTCTTCGACGCGCACCCCGCGGATCGCCTTCGATTCGACGGCGACGGGGGCCGCCGGCGGTGGCTCGAGCGGCGAGACGGTGATCGCCGCGACCTCGCGCGCGATGCCGAGGATCGACAGGCAATCAGCGCGGTTCGGCGTCAACTTGAGCGTGAAAAGCGCGTCGTCGAGGTCGAGGGCGGCCCGGAGGTCGGCGCCCGGGTCGAGGCCGGGGTCGAGGACGAGGAGGCCCGAAGCGTCATCGGAGAGCCCGAGCTCCGCGGCTGAACAGAGCATCCCTTCGGACTGGACGCCGCGCATTTCCGCCTTTTCGATCGTTTTTCCGCCGGGCAGCGTCGTACCGGGCAGGGCGCAGGGCACCGTGATGCCGGGCGCGGCGTTGGGCGCGCCGCAGACGATAGAAAGCGCCTGCGGCCTGCCAGCATCGACCTTGCAGACCGTGAGCCGATCGGCGGTCGGGTGACGCGTCACCTCGATCACGCGGCCGGCCACGATTCCGGTGAACGGCGGCGCGGCAGGCACGCGCTCCTCGACCTCGAAGCCACCCATCGTCAGGGCGTCCGCGAGCTCCGCGCTGCCGATCGGCGGATCGACGAGCGTGCGCAGCCAGGCTTCGGAGAACTTCATGAACCTGCTGTCCCCGCCGAAGCGGGGACCCGGTAACTCGGGGACGAACGACGCTGGGCTCCCGCGTTCGCGGCAACGACGGATGGCACGATCATGCGAACTGCCTCAGGAACCGCAGGTCGTTCTCGAAGAACAGGCGCAGGTCGTCGACACCGTAGCGCAGCATCGCCAGCCGGTCGGGCCCCATGCCGAAAGCGAAGCCCTGGTAGCGCTCGGGGTCGATGCCGACGGCGCGCAGCACGTTCGGGTGCACCTGTCCGGCTCCGGAGATCTCGAGCCAGCCGTCGCCGAATCCCATGTCGATCTCCGCGGAGGGCTCGGTGAACGGGAAGAACGAGGGCCGGAAACGCACGCGCAGGTCGTCGCGCTCGAAGAATCGGCGCAGGAACTCCGTGAACACGCCTTTGAGGTCCGCGAAGCTCACGTCCTCGTCGATCCACAGTCCCTCGACCTGGTGGAACATCGGCGAGTGCGTGGCGTCGCTGTCGACGCGATACACGCGGCCCGGGGCGATGATCTTGATCGGCGGCGCGTGCTCTTCCATGTAGCGCACCTGGATCGGTGAGGTGTGCGTGCGCAGCACCATGCCGCCTTCGACGTAGAAGGTGTCGTGCATGGAACGCGCCGGGTGGTTCTCGGGCGTGTTGAGCGCGGTGAAGTTGTGGAAATCGTCCTCGATCTCGGGGCCGTCCGCGACCGCGAAGCCCATCGAGTGGAACAGCCGCTCGATGCGCTCGAGCGTGCGCGTGACCGGGTGCAGTCCGCCCGTGCCGCGGCCGCGGCCGGGAAGCGAGACGTCGAGCGCGTCGGCGGCGAGCGAGCGGGCAAGCTTCGCCTCGGCCAGCGCCTCGCGCCGCCGCTCAAGCGCCGCTTCCAGCGCCGCCTTCGCCTCGTTGATCCGCGCGCCGGCGGCCGGACGCTCGGACGCCGCAAGGCGCCCGAGCGACTTGAGCTCGGCGGTGAGCCGGCCGCTCTTGCCGAGATAGCGCGCCTTGGCGTCTTCCAGCGCCGCCGCGTCGCCGCAGGCGCCAAAGTCGGCCAGCGCGGCCGCAACGATCGAATCGAGCTCGTTCATCGTCGCCAAAAAAAAAGGGAGGCGCTTCAATCGCCTCCCTCGTCGGTTTGCTGCCTTCAGACCAGAGAGGCTTTGGCCTGCTCCGCGATCTTGCTAAACGCCGCCTTGTCGTGGACCGCCAGGTCGGCCAGCACCTTGCGGTCGATGTCGATCGACGCCTTCTTCAATCCGTTCATGAACGCGCTGTAGGTGAGGCCCAGCTCGCGCGCGGCCGCGTTGATGCGGGCGATCCACAGTGCGCGGAACTCGCGCTTGCGCGCGCGGCGGTCGCGGTACTGGTACTGCCCCGCCTTCATCACCGCTTCCTTGGCCACGCGATAGACGTTGCCGCGCCGGCCGCGATAGCCCTTCGATTGCGCGAGAATCTTCTTGTGCCGCGCCTTGGCGGTCACGCCGCGCTTGACTCGTGGCATGGAGATTCTCCTTTACGCGTAAGGCAACATCGCCTTGACCGAGTCCGCGTTGGTGCTGTGGACGCCGGCCGACCCGCGAAGCTGCCGCTTGTTCTTGGTCGACTTCTTGGTGAGGATGTGGCGCTTGAACGCCTGCGAGCGCTTGATGCTGCCGCTGCCGCGTACGCGGAAGCGCTTCTTCGCGCCGCTCTTCGTCTTCATCTTCGGCATGATGCCTTCGCTGGCCTTTCTCTATTTGCTGCCCACCGCGGTGCTCTCCGGGGGAGAGGCTTGTTGCGCCTTGCCTTCCTTGGCTGGCGCCTGACCGGCTTCGGGCTTGTTCGGGTGATGCGGCTTCGCTGGTGCCTTCTTCGGAGCCAGCAGCATCACCATTTGCCGGCCCTCGAGCTTCGGAAACTGTTCGACGACGCTGTACGGCTCCAGGTCCCCGCGGATGCGTTCGAGAAGGCGGATGCCGAACTCCTGGTGCGCCATCTCGCGGCCGCGGAACCGCAACGTCACTTTCGCCTTGTCGCCCTCGCCGAGAAAGCGGATCAGGTTGCGCACCTTGATCTTGTAGTCGCCTTCGTCGGTTCCGGGTCGGAACTTCACTTCCTTGACCTGGATCTGCTTGAGCTTGAGCTTCGCCTCGTGCGCCCGCTTGGCTTCCCGGTACTTGAACTTGCCGAAATCCATGATCCGGCAAACCGGGGGCTTCGCGAGCGGCGCGATCTCGACCAGATCGAGCTCCGCCGCTTCCGCCCGCGCCATCGCGTCCGCGGTCGGTACGACGCCGATTTGCTCACCGTCTTGGCCTACCAAGCGAACCTCCGGGGCGGTGATCTCGCCGTTGATTCGCTGCGCTTTTTCCAGGGCTATTGCGTTCTCCTGCCGTTAATGAAAGACCGGCCGTGCTCGCGCCCGTCCCTCCCTGCCGGCGCTTCGGTTCAGCGCCGCTGCGCCTCGGCTTCGAGGCGGGAGGTGAAGGCCTCGAGGGGCATCGCCCCCAGGTCTTCGCCGGTACGCGTACGCACGGCCACGTGTCGGGCCTGCATCTCCTTGTCGCCCAGGATCAACTGGTACGGCAGCTTTTGCAGGCTATGTTCCCGAATTTTATAGTTTATCTTTTCGTTGCGCAAATCGGTTACGGCGCGATATCCGGCCTGCTTCAGCGCCGCCTGCACCTCCCGCGCATACTCCGCCTGGCGGTCGGTAATGGTCAGCACGGCGACTTGCACCGGCGCCAGCCAGAGCGGCATGGCGCCGGCGTGGTGCTCGATCAGGATCCCGATGAAGCGCTCGAGCGAGCCGAGGATCGCGCGGTGGAGCATGACCGGGATCTTGCGGGTATTGTCCTCGGCGACGTACTCCGCCCCGAGGCGCTCGGGCATCATGAAGTCCACCTGCATCGTGCCGCATTGCCAGGAGCGGCCGAGCGAATCGCGGAGCGAATAGTCGATCTTCGGGCCGTAGAACGCTCCGTCGCCCGGGAGGTCGGTCCACTCGACGCCGCAGGCTTCGAGCGCGCCTCGCAGCGCGGCTTCGGCGCGGTCCCAGACCTCGTCGGAGCCGATCCGCTTGTCCGGACGCAGCGACAGCCGGATCGCGATGTCGTCGAACCCGAAGTCCCTGTAGACCGAGAGCGCGAGGCGGTTGAACGCCGTGACTTCGGCTTCGATCTGCTCCGGGGTGCAGAAGATGTGACCGTCGTCCTGCACGAAGGCGCGCACGCGCATGATGCCGTGCAGCGCTCCCGACGCTTCGTTGCGGTGGCAGAAGCCGAACTCGCCGTAGCGCAGCGGCAGGTCCCGGTAGCTTCTCAGGTCGGAGTTGAAGATCTGCACGTGTCCGGGACAGTTCATCGGCTTGATCGCGAAGTCGCGCTTTTCCGACTCCGTGGTGAACATGTGCTCCTTGTAGTTCGCCCAGTGGCCGGAGCGCTCCCAGAGGCTGCGGTCGAGGATCATTGGCCCGCGCACCTCCTGGTAGCCGTTGTTCTGGTAGATCCTGCGCATGTACTGCTCGACCTGCTGCCAGAGCGTCCAGCCCTTGGGGTGCCAGAAAACCATCCCCGGCGCCTCGTCCTGCAGGTGGAAGAGGTCGAGCTGCCGGCCGAGCACCCGATGGTCCCGCTTCGCGGCTTCCTCCAGCCGGTGCAGGTACAGATCGAGCTCCTCGCGCTTCGCCCACGCCGTACCGTAGATCCGCTGCAGCATCTCGTTGCGCGAGTCGCCGCGCCAGTACGCGCCGGCGAGCTTGGTGAGCTTGAAGACCTTGAGCCGGCCTGTCGACGGCACGTGAGGCCCGCGGCACAGGTCGGTGAACTTCCCCTCGGTGTAGAGCGAGATCGGCTCGTCGGAGGGGATCGAGGCGATGATCTCCGCCTTGTAGTGCTCGCCCAGCGACTGGAAATAGCGCACCGCGTCGTCGCGCGGCATGAGCTTGCGCACGACCGGCTCGTCGAGCTTCGCGAGCTCCCCCATCTTGGCTTCGATGGCGGCGAGGTCCTCGGGCGTGAAGGGGCGCTTGTAGGAGAAGTCGTAGTAGAAGCCGTCCTCGATCACCGGGCCGATGGTGACCTGCGCGTCGGGGAAGAGCTCCTTGACCGCGTAGGCGAGCAGGTGCGCCGTCGAATGGCGCAGGACCTCGAGGCCTTCGGGGTCCTTGTCGGTGACGATGGCGAGTGCCGAATCGCGGTCGATCGTGTAGGAGGTGTCGACCAGCTTGCCGTCGACCTTGGCGGCGAGCGCGGCCTTGGCCAGGCCCGGGCCGATCGACTTGGCGACGTCGGCGACGGAGACCGGCGCGTCGAAGTGCTTCACCGCGCCGTCGGGCAATCGAATGTCAGGCATCGTTTGGGTCCTCGAAAACAAAAAAGTGCGGACGAGCCGCACTTTTTCGCTACAAATACTCGCGTGCAAGGCTCGCGCCCGGTCATCCGGCTCCTGTACGCGTTCGCGGTGTCATAACGCTGCCTTTCCGTCCTTCGATTCGTCGCTGCTGCGATCGAGCGCCCATGATAGCAAAATCCGCGGCGCTCAGCGGCGGGGCGAGAAGGCGATCAGCACGTTGCCGGGCTGCCCGCCGTACAGGCCGTAGCCGGAGCCCACGAGCAGCATGCCGCCGGCGAGGGTCGGACCTGCCGCGTCGATCGACCCGCCGTTGGCCTTCACGCCGTTCACGGTGGCGAAGGGTTTCGCCGTGTCGTAGTCCCACAGCAGTGCGCCGTCGGCGGTGGAGTACGCGCGGATGTGGCCGTCGACCGAGCCCGAAAGGACGTACTCGGGCGTAGCCGTCACCGCCGCCGATTGCGCGGGGCTGCAGTTGCTGCGATTCGCGCAGGCCCTCGAGGGCGGCGCGGTCCAGCGCGTCGCGCCGGTCGCCGGGTCGAGCGCGTGCAGCCCGCCGCCGACCTCCGGATTCGGCAGCAGCGGCTGCCCGAGGACGACGTTGGAGAATGCGATGTCGGAGACCGCGGCGTACACCGCCTTGCCGTCGGTGGCGAGACCCCATTGCACGCCGCCCAGAACCCCGCCTTTGCCGACGCGCGTCTGCCATACGATCCGGCCGCCGTCGTCCGGATCGAGCGCCCAGACCATCCCCGACTTCTGGCCGATCGTAAGCACGCGCCTGCCGGAGGCGAGCGTGATCAGGTTCGCCGAGTCGCCGAGGTCGGCGTCGGGCCCGCGCGGCTCGGGGCAGTTGGTCTTGTCCGGAGCGAAGCAGGCGTTGTTGCCCATGTCGCCCGCCGTCAGCTGCCGCGTCCACAGGATCCTGCCGGAATCGAGCGCGAGGGCGAGCACGGCGTCGCTGGCCGCCGTCGCCGGCGCGGAATGGTTGTCGCCCGTGCCCACATAGAGCGCGCGGCGCTTGCGATCGATCGTCGGCGCCGCCCAGATCGAGGCGCCGGAGGGTCCCCAGAGCTGCGTCCCGATGCCGTTCCTGCCTTGCGGGACCGCTTCGGGAAGCGTGTGCGTCGTCCAGATCGTCTTGCCCGTCGCGGCGTCGAGCGCGACCACCGCGCCCCGGCCCCTGCAGCATTCGAACCTCGGATCGATCGCGTCGCTGTCGTCGCCCACGGCGGTCGGGACATAGAGCTTGCCCTCGAACAGCGTCGGCGAGCCGGTGACCTGCACGTGAGGCGTGTCGTCGGCCAGCACTTTCCACACGGTCCTGCCGGTGGCCGCGTCGACCGAGTAGACGTAGCCGCGGCGATCTCCGAACAGCGCGACGATGCGCTTGCCGATGCGCGCGACGACGACCGCGGTGCGCACGCCGGCGCCCGCGGCGTAATCCCAGTAGTAGCAGCCCGAGCGGGCATCGAGCGCGTAGACGTGCCCGTTCTGGCTGCCGACGAAGACGCGGTTGGCGGCGATCGTGGGCTGGCCGAAAGCCACGACCGCGCCCGGGAAGCCGAACACCCATTTCACCTCGAGCCGTGGAAGCTGCGACGCGGCGATGCCGGGGGCCGGCTGATAGCGCCAGTTCTCGACGTTCGGGCTCCAGCCGTTGAACGAGGCTGCCGCGACCGCCAGCGGTGCCGGCCGGCCGGTGCAGCGTCCCGCCATCGGGGTCTCGGCCCCGGGCTTGCGTCCGGTCAGGTATTCGGCGAGCGAGGTGCGCTGCGCGGGCGAGAGCGCCGAACCCTGCAGCTTCATAAGCCCGTTGGTGAGCGCGTCGACGATCAAATCGGGCGACATCGCGCGGAGCGCGGTCGGGCTCGGCGCCCGCGTCGCCGGATTCTCGTGACAGGCGGCGCAGTGCTGCTGGAAGGTCGCCGCAGGAGCCGCCGGCGGCGACGCTTGCGACTGCGCGAACGCGGCACCCGGCGCGAAGAGGACGCCGACGACCGCGAGGGCGATGATTCTTCCGAGCGGAATGTTCAGTCGGCGCAAAGATGGTAGGCGCGATTGGACTCGAACCAACGACCCCCACCATGTCAAGGTGGTGCTCTAGCCAGCTGAGCTACGCGCCTGTCGGTGCCGATTATAGAGGACTCGGCCTGGCGCCGCCATGCGCGGGCGGAGCCAGGCCGATGGGTCGCGGCTAGCGACCGTACGTAGCGGTGAACGTCGTCTTTGCGATCAGCGCGGAGCCGATCGCCTTGTTGAGCGCGAAGCTGTAGAGACCCGCTGTCCCCGTCCGCGGCAGTCCGGCCGCGACCTGGACGTCGGGAATGTTCAGCGCGTAGATCGTGATGATGTAACGATGCGGCTTGTCGCCGACGGGAGGACAGGGCCCGCCGTAGTTGCCGTTGCCGCCGGTGGTTCCGGTATCCAGGAAGTCGGTGTTGCCGCCGAAGGCCGGGGCTGGCAGCGTGTTCGCCGAGTTGCCCGCGCCGCGCGGCAGGTTCGTGGTCGTCGCAGGGATGTTGTAGATCGCCCAGTGCCAGAAACCGCTTCCTGTCGGTGCGTCGGGATCGAACATCTGCAGCGAGAACGACTGCGTGCCGGCCGGCGGATTGGACCAGACGACCGCGGGCGACAGGTTGCCGCCCGTGCAGCCGAAGCCGTTCAGGACGAAGCTGTTCGCGAACGTTCCCGATGCGAGGTCGGGGCTGGTGACGGAAAAGACGGGGGTTTGCGCATCACCCCCGCCGCAGCCTGCGACGGCGGCGACGAACAGCGACGAGACCACCAACGACAGACACGGTTTTGCGTTCATGAAAGTCCTTTCTTATGTCAGTGGCAGGCGACCGTCTCTACCGGCGGTCGGTTAAGGCGCCAGCGCTTGGGGCAAGCCGGGGCGAAACTCCTCTCTGTGCGGGTCTTGCGCATTCACAGTCCTGGAACCTGCCCGCTATCGCGAAGGCACTGGATACTCCTCCCGGTTCGGCTCGTCAAATGCCTCGCTTGGGGCAAGCCGCCGGGCTGCGAAGTTGCCCGAGTCGAGGGCTACAGCGCGACGCGCAGCAGACCCACGATCAGCGGCTGGTGGGCCATGTAAATGAGCAGGCTGTGGCGTCCCAGCCAGGCGAGCCAACGGGGCGCCCGCGCGCCCATCGCGGCGACGCGGGCGGGGCGTGCGAGCACCGCGTGCCCGGCGGGAATCCCGAGCAGGACGACGCCCAGCCATGGAAACAGCGGGACGTAGTCCTCCGTGGCGGGTTTGTGCGTCATCATGCCGACCCAGTTGAGCCAAGGCTGGTCGAAGAAGGGCAGGTGCACCGTCGTTCCCAGGACGATGATCGCGATCCCCAGGGCCAAGGCGATCCGCGGACGGCGCACCAGCGGCCGGGCGAGGATCGAGCTCACCGCGATCGCGTGCAGGATGCCGAAGGTGATGAAACTCTGGGGAAAGGTGACGTAGCTCGCGATGCTGACGAGGATCGCGCAGCCGGCGATCAGCGCGACGCGGCGCCAGAACGGCTCGGGCCCACGGTGCGCGCGACTCGCGAGCACGAGGCTCACCCCGACCAGTGCGAGAAAGATCGTGACGATCAGCGCGCGCGAAGCGAGCCAGAACGGTTCGTGATTGAAGTCGGCCTGGATGACGCGGAACCAGGCGAGATCGAACGCGAGATGGTAGGCGACCATCAGGCAGATGCCCAGCCCGCGCAGAGCGTCGACCGCAGCGTGGCGGATCGTGGGCGGGGCAGCGGCTCGCGGAGCGGCGCTGCGGCGCCGGGAGCGTCGGCTCATGTCACGATCCCGACCAGGCGAGCCGGAAGCCGCCGTGGCCATCGGGCGCAGCGACGAGCGACAGCGCAGAGGCGATCGCCGCGGTGCGGTCGCGATCGAGGCCCGCGCGCGGACGGATCGTAGCGTCGATGCGGGGCGCGAGCGACGCCGTGAGCGCCACGCGCCCCGCGATTTCCACGTCGCCGCCGCGATTGGACAAAGCCCCTTCGATTTCTCGGCCGGTGCCCTGGACATCGCAGCGCACGTCGCCGAGCGCGATCCGCAGGCCGGGCTGAAGGGTCGGGACGGTGGCGTCCTGCCACTGGAGCGCGAGGTTGGCCTCGATCGCTCCCGGCGTCTGCACCAGCCGCTCGACATGGGCCGAGACGACGCCGCCGGCCGTCGCGATCGCGCCGGGTACGCCCGCGGTTTGGAGCAGACTCTCCATCGGCAGCGAAAGATCGAATCGCCGCAGCGTATTGCTGGCCGGGCCGGCGCTGAACTCCGCGGGGAGCGCTTCGCCGCCGCCGGTGCGGAGCGTCCCGCGCAGCTCGCCGACGAACAGCGGCCAGGCGTCGATGTGCCACGCCATCGCGCGGCGCGTGCCGCGCGGGAGCATGACGAGGTCGCCCGAGCCGTTCCACAGCGTTCCGGCCGCAGCGGCGATGCGCAACCGGCCGCCGCTCAGCGCCGAGACCCGCGCGTCGGCCAGCGTGGCCGGCGCGGTCGCCGCGACCGCGATCGCGAGCAGCAGGAGCGCCGTCGCGACGGCCAGCACGACCTTCATCAGCGCGTGAGCGTCACGTCGGCGCGCGCGAGTCCGGGCTCGACGCGCGCGGTGGCGACGACCTCCGTCGCGCGCAGGTGCCCGTCGCGCTGCAGCGCGTCGAGGACACCGGCGAGCGCGTCGAAGCCGATCGAATCGAACGTCACCCGCAGCCGGTCGTTGTCGACGCGCTCGACCTGGGTCGCTGCGGCCTTGAGATTCTTCGCGGCGAGAACTGCATCGAGCGCGGCTCGTGGCTCGGTCGCGGGCGGGGCGGGCGCGGCGCGTGCAAGCCCGGCGATGTCGTCCGCGGCGCGCCGCGCATCGGCGAGCGCCGTGTGCTCGGCGGCGGAGCGCTGGGCGAGCTGATCGCTGTCGCGGACGATGGGCTGCCAGACGACGAGCCACGCGAGGCTCACCGCGACGAGAGCCCCGAGCGCGGCGAGGATGCGGCGTTCGGTCCGCGAGCGAAGCTGCCACCAGCGCGCGAACGCTTCGCGCGCGGTTGCCGGGGTGGCCGTAGTCGCCATCAGTCCCAGCCGATACGCAGCCGCGTGCCGGCTTGAGTCGGCGCTACGATCGCGACCAGGCCCAGCTGCCGCAACTCGCTCTGCAGGCGCGAGGGCTCCTTCGCGTCGAGCTGCCCGAGGTCGAGCAGCAGGTGGCTGTCGGCGTAGGAGAGCGAGCGCAGGGCCCCGCGCGGCAGCGAGGCGAGCACGGGCGCGGCGCGCGAGAGCAGCGGGAGGAAATCGTCGCGCGCCGTGAGACCGGCCCGGTGCTTCAGATCGCGCTCGCGGTGTGCGAGCGCCAGCGCGGGCGCAGCGTCCGCAGCGCCGCCTTGCCCGAATCCCGGGACCGCGGCGCGCGCCAGCGCGGTCAGCTCGCGATCCATCGCGAACGACTGCCAGCGCAGCCACGCCCATTGCCCGAGGGTCGCCGCGATGTGGAGCGAGAGCGCGATCGCCGCGATCCACAGCGCAGGACGGAACATGCGTGCCGTTGCACGCGAGGACAGGCGCGGCTCGGGTCCGAAGCGGCCGCTCAGCAGATCGATCGCGCGGGCGTACGCCGACGGCGAGGCCTCCGCCCAGCGCCACGGCGTCCCGGCCGCAAACGCGATGCCGGTCGCTTGGCCGGCGGCGGCGAGGAAGGCCGGTCCGGCGCCGTCGGCATCGACGCGGACGGTGCGCGGGACGCCGCTGCCCGCTCGCGCCAGCGCCAGCGCGAGCTCGGCGGGAGGATCGTCGCCGTGCGCTGCGCCGACCGCGATCGTCGCGCCCCGGTCGGTGCTCACAAAGCCTGCGCGGCCGATCGACGACGCGCACCAGCGCCACACGCTCGACGCGCTCGGCGCGAGATCGCTTTCGAGCACCGCGCGATCCCAGTCGATATCGCAGCGCCGCGAGCCTTCGACGAAGGCGCTCATCCAGGCGCCCGCGACGATCGCGGCACGCAGGCCGCCGTCCGCATTCTGCGGTGCGAGCGCGACGTGGCTCTCGTCCGGCGCGTCCGCGAGCTGGTCTTCGAGCGCGTAGCGCACCGCCGCGTCGGCGCGCCCGGGCGGCAGCGGAGGCAGCTCCAGCGCCGCAACCCTGCCGTGCGCCGCGGCGATGACGGCTTCGACCCGGTCGGCTTCCGGCCACGCCGCCGGCGCAGCGCTGCCGCTGCGGGTCAGGTGGCCGGCGGCATCGTACAGCGCCCAAGGCGCAGCGCGCGTCGCCTGGGGCGGTTCGTCGACGAAAACGCGAAGCGTGGTCGAAGCCTGTGCCATGATCTCGCCGGTCGGCGGCGATTGTACTCGCGCCTCACTCGACGGTCTCCCAGACCACGCCGGGCCACTGCCCGGCGCCCGTCGAGCGCTTGAGCAGCGCCCGCGCGTGCGCCGTCGTGTCGGCCTGGCGCGCCTCGATCGTGACGATGAACCAGTCGCTCTTCACCGAGAGGATCGTCTCGTCGACCGCGAGCGCACTCCCCGGGAGCTTGCCGCGGAAGTCCGACACGGTGGCGAAGGGAGCGGCCATGCGAGCCGCGACGAGCGCCGCGGCGCCGGTCGCGTCGAGCCCGCCGATCGCCGCCATGAGAACCTCGGGCGGCGCGGTGTTGACGTTGATCGCCGACGGGGCGTCGATCGCATCGACGAAGGGCAAGAGGCGGGCGACGATCGTGCTGTCCGCGCCGCGCACGGCGAGCAGCTCCGAGACGCGCTCGAGCGGCGCATTGGCGGCGAGCCGCGGCACGCTTTGCGCGAGGTAGTAGCCGTCCTCGGCGCCGCCGTTGTCGGTCGGGATGCTGTCGGGGTCGACCCAGTCGCCGACGGCATTGAGGAACGACGGCGGCACGCCGAGCTCCGCGAGCAGGCGCTGAAACGCGGTGCGCGAGCTCGCCGACGCCGTGCCGGCCGCGAGGTTGTTCACGTTCAGCCCGGCCTGCGCGTCGGTGATGTAGCCGCTGATCGAGCCGCGCTCGATCGGCGTCGCGGGCAGGCGGAACGCCCACGGCTGCCCGAGATGGACCACGGTGGCCGGCGCGTTCTCGAAGACGATCTGCCGGGCCCACTGCACGCCGGCCATCGCGAGCGCCTGCGCCTGCACCTGGTCGCGCCGCAGCTCGTGCTCGCCGATCCAGCGCTGCTGCTGCCAGAGGAGCGTCGCGCCGATGATCGCGGCGAGCGCCGCAAGCAGCATCGCCATGACGACCGCGGCGCCGCGCGTGTTCATCGCAATGCCAGCCAGCGCTCGATGGTCTCGCCGGAGGCGAGGCTGAGATCGACCTTCACCGCCCGCGGCAGGTCGGCTTCGCCCGTCCTCGGCCAGCTGTCGACCCACGAGCCGTCGCGCGCAAGGTAGGCGAGCGTGAAGCCGGTCACTCCGGCGATCAGCGGATAGGCCGTCGGCTCCGCCGTTCGCAGCCGGTCGTAGCTCGCCCAGTACAGCACCTCGACGGCACCGTTGCGATAGCGGTATTCGAGCCGCGCCCCCGCGCTCGAGGGCTCCAGCGTGAATTCGGGGCCGGCGCGGGAGAACTCGAGGAGACCGTTGCCGGCGGCGTCGGCGCTCCCGAGCCATGCCGGCTCGACCGTGTCGCCGTATCGCGCCGGGCGCGGCATCGCCTGGCGCAGGTCGCCTTCGAGGCGCGCGAAAAAAAGGTCCAGCGTCCGCCAGCGCGTCGCCTCGGTCGCGAGCTTCTCCTCGCTGTCGGAGAGTGCCGCGAGCGCGCGGTAACCGAGCAGCGACAGGAGCGCCACGATCGCGACTGCGATCAGGACTTCGACCAGGGTGAAGCCACGCGGGTGTTCGCGACGATTCACGGCTGGGTCGCGCTGCCCACGTAGCCGACGAGTCGGGCGAGCACGTAGTCGGGCCGCGAGGTGTCGGCCACCGTGATCTCGACGCGGCGAAACGCCGGATTGGGCGTTCCGCCGACGGTGCGGTGCCAGGCGAAGAGCGCTCCCGCCTGAGTCTCGTTGCCATCGCTTTCGCCGACCGCCGGACCGGGCACCTCGAGCTGCGCGGCCGCCAGCCGATTCTGTGCGACCCAGAGCGCGAGCGTGCGCGCCTTGAGCGCGGTGGCAGTCTCCGCGCTCTGCGCGACGCTGCGGAACCCCGCGGCCAGGGCGACGGCGACGATCGCCAGCGCCACCAGGACTTCCACGAGGGTGAAGCCGCGGCGGGGCACGCCGGTGCCCTCTAGCGCGGCGTCGGGCCGACGAGCGCGACGCGGTTGAGCGGGTCGGAGGCGAGCACGATCTGCCATTGCGGCGAGGAGAACGCGATCACGAACGGCTCGTTGCGGCCGCTCGGAACGAAGGGCAGCACCGCGTTGCCCGGCACCGGCGCCCCGGCGTAGAGCTGCAGCGTCGCGACGAGCGGCGGCGGCAGCGCGCGCGGCGCGAGCGTGTCGTCGTCGGAGAGCGCCACCCACTGCTCGGCGTCCGCGCTTCCCGGGTCGCGGCGCCAGAAGCGATAACTGTCGCCGATCGCCGACACGCCGATGGTCTGGTTCTTCCACTGCGCGAGGAGAGCGGCGTGCTCCAGCGCACCGGCGAAGCGCCGCGCTTCGCGCTCGAGCGCCTGGCGGGGATCGGCTTCGAGCTGCGCGACCACGAGCCCTGCGGCGATGCCGATCACGACCAGCACGACGAGGATCTCGGCCAGCGTGAAACCGGCCGAGCCCCGGCGCCGCGCGCTCAGAGGTCCCACGAGCCGATATCGGCGTCGAAGCCCGTTCCGCCGGGTTGGCCATCGGCGCCGAAGCTGAACACGTCGATCTCGCCGTGCAATCCCGGGTTGAGGTACTGGTAGGGGTTGCCCCACGGATCCTTGGGCAGGCGCTCGAGATAGCCGTTGGGCTTCCAGTTCGGCGGCGCGGGGGGCGCCGTCGGTCGGATGACCAGCGCCGTGAGCCCCTGTTCGGTCGTGGGGTAGCGCTGGTTGTCGAGGCGGTAGAGCTTGAGCGCCTGCATGATCGCGGCGATGTCGTTCTTGGCCGCGATCACCCGCGCTTCGTCCGGCCGCTCGATGATGCGCGGCACGACCAGGGCCGCGAGGATGCCGAGGATCACGATCACGACCATGATCTCGATCAGGGTGAAGCCGCGGCGAGCGTGCGGGCGGCGGGCCGGCGCGTGCATCGGGCCATTATAATCGGGCGATTCCGGCTCATAGGTATCCAAACGTTTCATGCTGCGGCGACTGGTCGCGCTGCTCTTCCTGGCGCTCCTCGCAGCCGCGGGAGCGTATGCGTGGGTGACGCGCCATCCTCTGCCGCTGCCTGAGCGGCCGTTCACGTTCACCGTTCGCTCGGGCGAGAGCCTGCGCGCGGTCGCGCGCGGGCTCACCGGCGCCGGCGTGCTGCCTGCCGACTGGACGCTGATTGCGCTCGCGCGCATCGAGCGCGTCGATCGCGCGATCAAGGCGGGCAACTACGAAGTGCCGGCCGGCACCACGCTCGACGGGCTGCTCGCGAAGCTCACCCAGGGCGACGTCACCCAGACGAGCTTCACGATCGTCGAGGGCTGGTCGTGGCGCGATCTCCGGGAGGCCCTGCGCGCCGAGCCCGACGTCGCCAAGACGGTGCTCGACCTGCCTGAAGAAGCGCTGATGCGCGCGATCGGCGCGAGCGAGGCGCAGGTCGAAGGCTGGTTCTTCCCCGACACCTATTTCTTCGCCGCCGGCGCCACCGACGCCTCGCTCCTCAAGCGCGCGCACCGGGCCATGCAGCGGCGCCTCGACGCGGCGTGGGCGACGCGCAACCCGGGGCTCCCGCTCAATTCTCCCTACGAGGCGCTGGTGCTCGCGTCGATCGTGGAGAAGGAAACCGGTCAGCCCGCCGACCGGCCGCTCGTCGCCTCGGTGCTCGAGAACCGGCTGCGCCAGGGCATGCGGCTCCAGGCCGATCCCACCGTGATCTACGGCATCGGCGACCGTTACGGCGGCAGCCTCACGCGGCGCGACCTCGACACCGACACCGCCTACAACACCTATCTGCGCGACGGCCTACCGCCGACGCCGATCGCCTTGCCGGGACAGGCGGCGCTCGACGCCGTGCTGCATCCGCCGGCGACGCCGTACTTGTACTACGTGTCGCGCGGCGACGGCTCGAGCGAGTTCTCGGCGAGCCTGCCCGAGCACAACCGCGCGGTCGCGAAGTACCAGAGGGCCGCCCGCTAGGGCGAATGGGCGATGCCGTCACTCGCGCAGCGCGGCCGCTTCATCACGCTCGAAGGCATCGACGGGGCGGGCAAGAGCACGCACCTGCCGTGGATCAAGGAGCGCCTCGAGCGCGCCGGGCGGTCGGTATGGTCGACGCGCGAGCCGGGCGGGACGCCGCTCGGCGAGCGCCTGCGCGAGCTCCTGCTGCACGAGCCGATGACGCACCTGACCGAGGCCATGCTCATGTTCGCCGCGCGACGGGAGCACTGCGAGCGCGAGATCTGGCCGCGGCTCGAGCGCGGGACCTGGGTCGTCTGCGACCGGTTCACCGATGCGACCTACGCCTACCAGGGCGGGGGCCACGCGCTGCCCCGCGAGACGATCGCGGCGCTCGAGCGCATGGCGCTGGGCGATTTCCTCCCCGACCTCACGCTGGTGTTCGACGTTCCGATCGCGGTCGCGCGCGAGCGGCTTTCCGACGGACGCACACTGGACAAGTTCGAGCGCGAGCAGGGCGAGTTCTTCACGCGCGTGCGCGACGTCTACCTCGAGCGGGCACGGGCCGATCCGGCGCGCGTGCGCGTGGTCGACACGACCCGATCCCGCGCGGAGGTCCGGGCTGAGCTCGACGCCATCGTCTCGACGATCCAGGCATGAGCCGGGCGCGCGAGACCGAACCGATCGTCTGGCAGCCGCTCCTGCCGTGGCAGGAGGCGGCGGCGAAGGAGGCGCTCGCCGCCCGCGAGCGCTGGCCGCACGCACTTCTCATCGCGGGACGCCGCGGCATCGGTAAGCGGCGGCTCGCGCTCTACTTCGCGCAATCGCTCCTGTGCGAAGCACCGCGCGGCGACCGGACGGCGTGCGGCCGCTGCCCGAGCTGCGCGTACGTGGCCGCCGGGGCGCATCCGGACCTGCGGCTGATCGAGCCGGTCGAGCGCGACGAAGAGGGCAACGCCAAGCCCGTCGACGCGATTCTCGTCGACCGCATTCGCGAGCTCATCGACTTCGCGCAGCTGACGACTCACCGCCAGCGCGCGAAGGTGGCGCTGATCGCGCCGGCGGAAGCGATGAACGCGGCGGCGGCCAACGCGCTGCTTAAGACGCTCGAGGAGCCGCCGCCGTCGACCTATCTGCTGCTGGTCAGCGATCAACCCGGGCGGCTGCTTGCCACCGTTGTGAGCCGGTGCCGCCTCATGCCCGCGCCGGAGCCGGGCCGCAACGCGGCGAGAGACTGGCTTGCCGCGCAGGGCGTGGAGCGCGCCGAGCTCAAGCTCGCGCAGGCCGGCGGCGCGCCGCTGCTCGCCCTCGCTCTGGCCGATCCGGCGCTGCAACGCGAGCGCGACGCGCTGCTCGACGCGCTCGCCCAGCCGGAGCGGCTGTCGCCGCTCGCGTTCGGCGCTCGCCTGGACGCGCATCCCAGGGACGAGCGGGGAGCGCGGCTCGCCGACACGGTGCACTGGCTGCTCGCGTGGACCAGCGATCTCGCCGCCGTCGCGAGCGGCGGCGAGCCGCGCTTCCATCCCGATCGGCGCGACGCGCTGGCGAGCCTCGGCGCTCGGGTGGCGCGGGTAACGCTCTTCCGCTATTATCGAACGCTGCTGCGGCAACGCGAGCTTCTAAGCCATCCGCTGCAGCCGCGGCTGGTCGCCGAGGCGCTGCTGTTCGAGTATCGTACGGCGTTCTCGAGGGAGCAGGGCACGCCACTTTCGACATGAGCGACCGCTTCAACGGCAATTCGACGACGCCCTCGGTCGCGAGGCCGGGCGTCCTTTCCCTCAACATCCGCGAGAAGGCCGCGCTCTACGCCGCCTACATGCCCTATCTCAAGGGCGGCGGTATCTTCATACCGACGAACCGGCAGTACCAGCTCGGCGAAGAAGTCTTCATGCTGCTCTCGCTCATGGACGATCCGCAGCGGATCGCGGTGCAGGGCAAGGTAGTCTGGATCACGCCCGAAGGAGTGCAAGGCAACCGGACGCAGGGCATCGGCGTCCAGTTCACCAACGACGAGACCGGCGCCGCGGCGCGCGCACACATCGAGAAGATCCTGGGCGAGATGCTGGCGTCCAACCGCCCTACCCATACGATGTAGGTGCTTGACGTTCGGCGCGTCGACCGG
>Ga0335077_10002489_pt1 | contig 21994 bp, 18 predicted proteins | sample Lox_Sample_31_FD_207151 | JGI IMG/M metagenome (GOLD analysis project Ga0335077, IMG submission 207151) | Soil microbial communities from Loxahatchee National Wildlife Refuge, Florida, United States - Lox_Sample_3.1 | ecosystem: Environmental > Terrestrial > Soil > Wetlands | place: USA...
CACGAACCAGCGGAGCCCCGAGCCCTCCCCGCCGCTCGCCCCGGACTCCTCGGCGAGGACGGCGCTCCCGGGGAATCGGTCGGAGAGGAAGCGGAGCAGCACCTCCTCGCTGGCGCGGTCGGCGTCGGTGACGAGGTCGATCCCGCCCTTGTAGTCGATGGTCCTCTGCAAGCCGAACCGCGCCTTCAGGACCTCGCCGGCTCGGCGCGCCGCCTCGGAGGCCGCCTCCATGAGATCGCCGATCTCGCCCAACCGCTCCTCCCGGAAAGCTCCGCCGCCGCCTACGATAGCCGCCGGCCCGCACCGGCGCAGCCCGTGCTAAGTATCGGAGCGGGAGGCCTCCGTGAAGACCCTGACCGTGGTCCGCGCCGCCGTCTTCGTCCTGCTCGCGCTCTACCTTCTCCTCTTCGCCATGCCGTGGACGTACGTCCCCCTCCTCTTTGCGAACGTCGACACCCAGGCCATCCTCACCCGCACCGAGCTCCGACGGGTGATGGCGCCGCTCATCGGTGCCGCGGCCGTGGCGGTGGCCTGGACGGGGATCGACGCCTACCTCGGCATCCTCCTGTGGCGGCGGGGACGCCGGGACGGCGGGGCGGGCCGGCCGGCGGCGCCCCCGCCCTCACGCTAGGGGCTCCCCCGAGGGCCATGGCGGTCGGGCCCCGCGCGCTCCTCTACCGGCTGGGGTGCCTTTGGCGCCGCCGCGAGGTCGACGTCTGGAACCACCCGGCCTACCGGCTGCCCCTGTCCGGCCTCGACTCGACCGGCTTCGACTCGCGCCGCGCCGACTTCGCGGCCTGGTGGCTCCGGGAGAGCCGGGCGGTCGCCCCCGCCTGGTGGAGGAGCCCGCGGCGGGTGAGCTACGAGGATCTGGCCCGGGTGCATTCCCCCGAGCTCCTCGACTCCCTCTCACGCGCCGAGACGCTCGCCGGGATCTTCGGGGTCGACCCCTCGGACGTCCCGGTGGACGAGGTCATGCGCACGGTCCGGCTCGCCACCGGAGCCACCGTGGAGGCCACCCGCGAGACCCTGCGCACGCAGAAGCCGGCCCTGAACCTCCTCGGGGGCTTCCACCATGCCGGGCCGTCGTCGGCCGGCGGGAACTGCCCGGTGAACGACGTCGCGGTGGCGCTCGCCGCGGCCCGAAGCGACGGCTTCGCCGGCAAGGTGGCGGTGCTCGACCTCGACGCTCATCCCCCGGACGGGGTCGCCCTCTGCCTCGCGAAGGACCCGGACCCCTGGATCGGCTCCCTGTCGGGGTCGGACTGGGGGCCGCTGCCCGGCGTCGACGAGACGCTCCTCCCCGAGGGGACGGGCGACGCCGGGTACCTCGCCGCCCTCGAGGCTCTGCTCGAGCGCATGCCCCGCCCCGGCCTCGCCTTCGTCATCGCCGGAGGGGACGTCCTCGCCGGGGACCGGCTCGGCCGGCTCGGCCTCACCTTGAACGGGGTGCGGTCGCGGAACGTCGCGGTGGCGGCCCACCTCGAGGGGATCCCCTCGGTCTGGCTCCCGGGCGGCGGTTACAGCCGGCAGGCCTGGAAGGCGCTCGCCGGCGCCGGCCTCGCGCTCTCCACCGGGTGGACCAAAGAAATCCCGGCGGACTACGACCCGCTCTGGGCCCGGTTCGCCGGCATCGCCCGGGCCATGCCCGACGAGCTCCTCTCCGACAGCGGGGAGCTCACCGAGGCGGACCTCGCCGAGGCGCTCGGCATCCGGAGGCCTCGCCAGCGGCTCCTCCTCGGCTTCTACACCGCCTCGGGGATAGAGTTCGCCCTGCAGCGCTTCGGGATCCTGGGTCAGCTCTCCCGGCTCGGATACGAGAACTTCCGCGTCGAGTTCGACCGCGCCGACTTGGGCGAGCGGGTGCGACTCTTCGGGGAGGCGGACGGGCGCGAGCACCTCCTCATCGAGACCATCCTGGAGCGGCGGCGAGCGGCCGGGAACCCGGTGCTCTACATGCACTGGGTGTCCCTGCGGAACCCGCGCGCGCACTTCAGCGACCGGCGCCCCCGCATGCCCGGGCAGGAAGTGCCGGGGCTCGGGATCGCGCGGGAGATCGTGGAGATGCTCGCGCTCATGGCGCTCCGCCTCGGCCTCGCCGGCCTCGTCTACCGCCCCGCCCACTTCCACACCGCCTTCCCCGCCCGCCACCACTTCGCCTTCACGGACCCGGCGCGCCAGGGTCGCTTCGAGGCCTTGGTGCGCGACCTCCCCGCGGACCTGAGCCTCGCGGAGGCGACCCAGGCCATCGACGAGGGGCAGGTGCTGTTGAACGGCGCGCCCTACGCCTGGGAGCCGGACGAGATGGCCTTCTGGTTGCGGGAGCCCCTCGCCGAGCCCGGCGAGGTGGCCCACGAGGCCGCCCAGTCCCACTTCCTGTTCACTAATAGGTGATGGCCCGGGTAGGCGGGCGGCCGCTTGGGGCGCACCAGGGACCGCGCCGCCCTCCCTCCGGCGGGTCGAGCGGTGCATAGACCCGCTCATTCGGGGGACAGTCCGCCTACCAGGTCGCGGTCCGCGCACACACGGGCGGCACTCTCCGTTCACGCAAGACCGCGGTCCCTTGCGGACTCTCAGGCGATCGCGCTGCCTCAATAATTCTGTCAAAACCGCTCATTGTGCGGTATGCGATGAACCCGGCGCGCCTCGGCGTATCGACGCCTCGCGCACCGTTGCCGGCTGGACACCCGAACCCTGGACGGACCTCCCTATGAGACAAAGGCTCGTCATCGCTCTCGCCGCGGCGACCGCGGTTTTCGGACCCATCGCCGGGGGCGCGAGCGAGCTCGACGTCTACTCCAACACCCAGCTCAACGCCGCCCAGGAGTGGCAGAGCGGCCGCACCACCCCCGTAGTGCCGCTCTACGAGTTCCTCTCCCTCTCCGGCCGTGGGATCACCATCCCCGGCGGCGACCTCCAACTCGTCGTCGACGTCTGGGGCGGAGTCGACCTCGCGGCGCCCGCCTCGGCCACCTCCTCCCTGCCCGGCGGCTGGTGGAACGGCTACGACAACTCCGGCCGGTGGAGCGGAGACCTGAACCTCGCGTACGTCCAGGGGTCCTGGCTCGGCGGGGACCTCAAGCTGCGGCTCGGCCGCATGAGCGTCGGGTACGGGAACTCCCGCATGCTGCAGCTCGACGGCGGCGCGGTGACGGCCCGCCTGGCGCGGCTGGTGACGGTCGACGCCTACGTCGGCGCCCCCACCACCCAGCGCTTCACTGCCTACGGGAATGTCTTCTCCTCGAACCCGACCATTGGCAACCTGGCGGTGGGCGGGCGGGTCGGCCTGGCCGTCGAGCAGTGGGTGAACGTCGGCGTCTCCACCGCGCTCGCCTGGGACTCGGGCACCGTGACTCGCGAGGACGTCGCTGCCGACCTCAAGCTCTCGCCGGTCTCCTGGGTCTACCTCCTCGGCTACCTCGACTACAGCCTCTTCGCATCGAACTACTTCACCGGCGTTGGCGGGCAGATCGCCGAGGGGACGGCGAGCGCCATCTTCCCGGTCATGCCTCACCTCCAGTTCACGGCCGACTACGTCTACACGGTGCCGGCGCTCATGCTGCCCTACAACTCCATCCTCTGGGTGTTCAGCGACTCCACCCGCCAGTACCTGGGCGCGAGCGCCCGAGTCGGACTGGAGGCCTTCCACCTGAAGGCGCCGGTCGACATCGACCTCGGCTATCGCCGCGTCTTCGAGGACGCCTTCGCGAGCAGCGCCACCGCCGGGAACAAGCTCTTCCTCGGAGTGCGCGTCACCCCGACCGCAGCGGCCACGGTGGGCGTCGAGGGCGCCTGGCTCGACGTGCCCTCCGGCGAGAGCTGGACCGGTTCGGCCTCCGGTTACGGGAACGCCCGGGCCTACGGGTCGCTCAAGGGATACGGGTTCACCGGGACCCTCGACTTCCAGGGCTACTGGTACACGCAGCCGGTGAACGGCCAATGGAACTCCCTCATCGGCTACGCCACCCTCGGCTACGCGGTCGGCAACGGCCTCTCCGTGGTCGGCGCCGTCTCCGGCGGAGAGAACCCCTTCTTCAAGAACTACTTCAGCGGCCTGGTGAAGCTCGTCTACAACCAGAGCTACCGCTCGCGCGAGGTGTACGAATGAAGACCCGCCTCCTCATCGCGCCCCTCCTCCTCGCGGCCTGCGTGAACCAGGGCAAGCGGGCGGAGGAAGCCCCGCCACAGCCCTACAGGTTCCCGCACCCGACCCACATCGAGGCCGGCGTCGCCTGCCTGGACTGCCACTCCCCCATCCCCTCCTCGAAGGAGCTCAAGGCGAACGTCATCGAGGTGAAGCTCCCGGCGAAGTCCGAGGTCTGCGGCAACTGCCACGACCCCATCCCGGCCTACACCCCAGTGCAGCGCTTCGACCCGGCGGTGAACTTCGACCACGCGGCCCACCTGCCGCGCGTCGGCAACGACTGCACGAAGTGCCACGTGAAGTTCACCGACAACGGCGACCTCGCGAAGCCGGTGCCGCCCATGAAGGCCTGCACGAGCTGCCACCAGCACTCACAGGACTTCGCGGTGGGCAAGTGCCAGCCCTGCCACCTCGACCTGAAGCGGTACCCCTTGAAGCCCATCGCCGAGTACACCCACGCGGCGAACTTCCTGGAGACACACGGAAGGTGGGCGCGGGGGTCGGTCTCGACCTGCGCCACCTGCCACGACCAGACCATGTGCTCCCAGTGCCACACGGCGACGACGCGGCCGCTTCCGCCCGACGTCCAGTTCCCCGAGAAGGTCACCGCCCAGTTCATCCACCGCGGCGACTGGATCTCGCGCCACGCCATCGAGCAGCAGATGGACCCGGCGAGCTGCCTCAAGTGCCACGGCCCCGGCTACTGCCAGAGCTGCCACGGCTTCCAGAACATCGCCGAGGGCCCGAACCCCATGAACCCGCACCCCGGAAACTGGGCGGCGACCCACGGCCCCATCGCCCGCGGCAACATCGCCTCCTGCGCGGCCTGCCACAGCCAGCCGCGGCCGGTCTGCGTGACCTGCCACGCCGCGCCCTCGGGCGTGAACCCGCATCCGCCCGGATGGAAGGGCTCCTCGTCCGACATGACGACGAAGCCGGTCTGCCTCGTCTGCCACGGCTGACCCGGACGGGCGGAGGTCCGAAGCCACCGCGCCCGCTCCCTCTCCGGGGGCGGGCGCCTCCTTTTCGGAACCCCCGCTCCCTGCAGAACTCCGTGGCTAGAGCGAGCCGAGGAGCTTTTCCCAGATCCCGCCGAAGGCTCCGTTCGACATCGCCACCACCACGTCGCCGGCCCGGGCCTCCGAGCGGACCGACTCCACCATCTCCTCCACGCTGGCGCAGGCCCCGGCCGAGGGTCCGGCGGCCGAGATCTCCCGGGCCAGCCGGTCCACGTCGAGCCGCTCCGCCTCCGGGACGCGGTCGCTGGGCGCGGGGCGCAAGAGCCACACCCGGGCCGCGTCCCCGAAGCTCCTCGCGTACTCCTGCTGGTGGAGGCTCCGCCGGCTGGTGTTGGAGCGGGGCTCGAAGCAGGCGAGGAGCCTCGAGCCGGGGAAGGACCCGCGGATGGCGGCGAGCGTCCGGGAGACCGCCGTGGGGTGGTGGGCGAAGTCGTCGACGACCGTCACCCCGCCCGCCTGGCCCCGGACCTCCTGGCGCCTCTTCACCCCGCGGAACCGGTGGAGCCCCTCCGCGATCTCCGGGAAGGAGAGGCCGAGGCGAGTGGCGGCGGCGGCGACGCCCAGGGCGTTCTCCACGTTGTGGGCTCCCCCCACCGCGAGGTGGACCGGGCCGAGCGACCGGCCGCCCCGGGTGAGGACGAAGTTCGCCCCGTCCGGCCCGAGAGAGAGGTCCCGGGCCTCCCAGACGGCGGGCCTCTCCGCCGAGTAGGTCTCGACCGTGCAGGCCGCCCCCCGTGCGATGCGGACCGCGCTCTCCCACGTCGAGCAGGCCGCGAGGTAGCCGTCCCCCGGCAGGAGCTTCACGAACCGCTCGAAGGCGCTCCGGTAGTGGGCCTCGTCCCGGTAGATGTCCGCGTGGTCCATCTCGCAGCTCGTGAAGACCGCGGTGCGGGGGTGGTAGTGGAGGAACTTCGGCCCCTTGTCGAAGTAGGCGGTGTCGTACTCGTCGCCCTCGACGACGAAGTGCGGGCCCGAGCCCAGCCGGAAGTTCCCGTCGAAGTCGCGGGTCACGCCCCCGACCAGGAAGGACGGGTCCCGCCCGGCCTGGAAGAGGAGGAAGCCCATCATCGCGCTCGCGGTGGTCTTCCCGTGCGTCCCCACCACCACCACCGAGTGCCGCCGGGCGAGGAAGAGCTCGCCCAGGGCTTTTGGGAAGGAGACGTGGGGGAGGGCGCGCTCTCGCACGGCCGTCGCCTCGGGGTTCACGGCGCGCACCACGTTCCCGACCACCACCACGTCGGGGCGGGCGCGCTCGAGGTTCTCCGGCCGGTACCCGGCGTAGGCCTCGATGCCCCAGCGCTCGAGCTGGGTGGACATGGGCGGGTAGACGTTCTCGTCCGAGCCCGTCACCTCGTAGCCGGCGGCCTTGAGCATGCCGGCGAAGGAGCCCATGCCGGTGCCGCAGACGCCGATGAGGTGGACCCTCCTCACCCCTTTCCAGTCGATGGTGCGCTCCGCTTCCATCCCTTCCCTTTCTAGGCGCCGACTGCCTCGCCCACCGCGTCGTGGAACCGCTGGCGGAAGCCGAGGATCTCGGCCGGCCGGCGACCGTCCGGGTGGACGTGGTTCGTGAGGAGCACGCAGGCGAGGTCCCGGTCGAGGTCGAGCCAGATCGAGCAGCCGGTGTAGCCCAGGTGGCCGAGGGCGCCTTTCGGCCCCCGCCCGAGCCGCGAGCCGAGCGCGGAGCGCCCGGGCGTGGGTGTGTCCCATCCGAGCGCGCGGGTGCTCCCCGGGATCCCGTCGCGGCGCGCGAACTCCCGGGCCACGGCTGGGTCCAGGATCCCGGGCCGGCCGGCGAGGGCGCCGAGCCAGGCCCCCCCGATGCGGGCCAGGTCCGCCGCCGTGGCGAAGAGGCCGGCGTGCCCGGCCACCCCCCCCACTGCGTAGGCGTTGTCGTCGTTCACGGCCCCGCAGTTCACCTCGCCCCGGTGCTCGCAGCGCTCGGTGGCGGCGAAGCGCCGGGGCGGCGCACGGCCCTCGCCGCGGCGCGCCTCGTCGACGAAGATCGCGTCCTCGAGCCCGAGAGGCCTCGCCACCCGGTCCGCGAAGAAGGCGTCGAGGCTCGACCCGGCGACCCCCTCGATGGCGAAGCCGAGCGCCAGGAACGCCGGGTCCCCGTACAGGGAGCGGGTGCCGGGCGGGGCCTCGAGCGGCTCGGCGCACGTCGCCTGGCGGACGAGGGCGCGCCCGCGCGCGAACGCCCCCGCCAGGCGCTGGGGGCGCTTCCCGGGCGGGAGGAAGGCCGGCCCCGCCTCCGGGTCCGACCTCGCCCGCTCGTAGTAGGCGCGCCAGGCTGGAAGCCCGCTCGAGTGGGCGAGAAGCTCCCGGACGGTGACCCGCTCCTTGCCCGAGGCCTCGAATCCGGGGAGGTAGCGGGCCAGGGGCTCGTCGAGCGAGAGCCGGCCCTCGGCGACGAGGAGCGCGGCGGCGGTGGCGGTGACCGCGACCTTGGTGAGGGAGGCGGTGTCGAAGAGCTCCCCGCCCTCGAGCTCCCGGCGCGCGGGGGCGAGCTCGGCCGCCCCCCAGGACCCCCGGTGGACGAGCTCCCCGTGGCGAAGGACGGCGGCGGCCGCCGCCGGAGCGATCCCTTCCCGGACGCCGGCCTCGAGCACTCCCGCCACTCCCGGAAGCTCCGGGAAGCCGAGGCTCATGCGGTGGCGCCCTGCTCGAAAGCCAGCCGCGCCGGCCCTTCCTCCGGGTGGCGGGGGGCGACCACGGTCACGATCGACCCCATCGGAAGGGCGAGGTTCGTGTCCCCGTGGCCGGCGGGTACCCCCTCGATGGCAGGGACGTTGAGCTCGAAGGCCGCCCGGCGCGCCACCTCCAGGCCTGGGAGCTCCGGGTCGTCGCACTGGGTGAACTGGCCGAGGCAGATGGCGGCCACGCGGTCGAAGGCTCCGGAGAGCCTGAGCTGGGTGAGCATCCGGTCGATGCGGTAGGGCCTCTCGCCCACGTCCTCCAGGAACACCACCGCCCCCGAGAACCTGGGCTGCCAGGCGGTACCGCACAGGTGGGAGAGCACGGTGAGGGAGCCGCCGAGGAGCGGGCCGGAGGTCACCCCGGCGCGGAGCACCGCGCCGGCCACGATGCCGCGCCCCGGTGCGGGGACGACGTTGCGGCGCTCCGCGGGGGGCGGGGCACCGCCGAAGAGGAGCCCCTCCAGGTGGTCGAGGGATGCGGGCCCGAGGCGGGGGAGCTGCGTCACCACCGGGCCGTGGACGGTGACGAGCCCGGCCCGGTTCAGCACCGCGTGGATGGCGGTGATGTCGCTGAACCCCACCACCACCTTGGGCGGGTGGAAGAGCCGTCCGGCCTCGAGCCGGGGCAACAGACGCATCGCCCCGTATCCGCCCCGTGCGCACCAGACGGCGCGCGCCTCGCCGTCGCTCGCCGCCTCCAGCCACTCCGAGAGGCGCCGGGCGTCGTCGCCCGCCAGATACCCCTCCCGGGCGCCGATGTCGGGGCGCATCCGGGGGACGAGGCCGAAACGGGAGCGGAGCACTTCGAGCCCTTTCTCGAAGAGCTCGGGGTCGAAGGGTGCGGACGGGGCGACGATGCGGACGACGTCGCCCCGCTTCAGCGGAGGAGGGCGCAGCACTTGTCCGAGCATAGCCGGGGATCCCGGCCGGGTCGAGGTTGCCGGCACCCACCGCCCTCCCCATTGTTTCCCCGGCGAGGGCTTTGCTAGGCTCCATCGCCACTGAAGCCCTGTGAACCCCAACCGCGACGAGCGAGGTCACAAAGAACCCATGGCCGGCAAGCCCGCACTGGAAGGCGAGGTCTTTTATCCGTCCCCCGAGGTGGTGGCGCAGGCGCGCGTGAAGGACTGGGACGCGCTTGCGAGGTCGGCGCTCGCCGACCCTGTCGCCTTCTGGGCCAAGGAGGCGGAGGAGCTCGAGTGGTACCGGAAGTGGGACAAGGTCCTCGACGACTCGAAGAAGCCCTTCTTCAAGTGGTTTGCGGGGGCGCAGTGCAACATCGTCCACAACGCGCTCGACCGCCACCAGAAGACCTGGCGCAAGAATAAGCTCTCGCTCGTCTGGGTCGGCGAGCGCAGCGAGGTCCGGACCTACTCCTACTTTGCCCTCAACCGAGACGTCTCCAAGTTCGCGAACGTGCTGAAGGCCATGGGCGTCCGCAAGGGCGACCGGGTCACCATCTACATGCCGCGGGTCCCGGAGATCGTCATCGCCATGCTGGCCTGCGCCAAGATCGGCGCCATCCACTCCGTCGTCTACGGGGGGTTCAGCGTCGACGCGCTCCAGGGGCGCATCGAGGACTCCGAGTCGAAGGTGGTGATCACCGCCGACGGCGGCTTCATGAACGGGAAGGTGGTGGAGCTCAAGAAGACCGTGGACGAGGCCGTCCGCCACGCACCCACGGTCGAGACGGTCATCGTGGTCCAGCGCACCGGCCACGAGATCCGCATGGAGGCGGGGCGCGACTACTGGTACCACGACCTCATGAAGCTCCCGCTCGCCGCCGGCGTGGCGGCGACCGAGGTCATGGACGCCTACGACCCCCTCTACATGCTCTACACCTCGGGTACCACCGGCAAGCCGAAGGGGCTCATCCACTGCCACGGCGGGTACATGGTGGGCGTCTACGCCACGCTCAAGTACGTGTTCGACGTGAAGGACGAGGACCGCTACTGGTGCGCCGCCGATCCGGGCTGGGTGACGGGCCACTCGTACATCGTGTACGGCCCCCTGCTCATGGGCGCCACCACCTTCATGTACGAGGGGGCGCCCACCTACCCCTATCCGAACCGCTGGTGGCACCTCGTCGAGAAGTACGGCATCACCATCCTCTACACGGCGCCCACCGCCATCCGCGGGCTCATGCGCTTCGGGGAGTCGTGGCCGAACCGCCACGACCTCTCCACCCTCCGGCTGCTCGGCTCCGTGGGCGAGCCCATCAACCCCGAGGCGTGGAAGTGGTACCACCGCGTCATCGGCAAGGGTCGATGCCCCATCATGGACACCTGGTGGCAGACGGAGACCGGGATGTTCCAGATCACCCCCACCCCGGTGGTGCCGCTCAAGCCCGGCTCGGGCACCCGCCCCTTTTTCGGCCAGGACGCCGAGATCCTGGACGAGACCGGCAAGCCCGTCCCCGACGGTGAGGAGGGCTACCTCACGCTCAAGAACCCCTGGCCGGCCCTCGCCACCACCATCTACAAGGACCCGGACCGCTACGTGAAGCAGTACTGGTCCCGCTACCCCGGCCGCTACATGGCCGGCGACTCGGCCAAGCGCGACAAGGACGGGTACTTCTGGGTCATCGGCCGCACCGACGACGTCATCAAGGTGGCCGGGTACCGGCTGGGGACGGCGGAGGTGGAGAGCGCGCTCGTCTCCCACCCGGCGGTGGCCGAGGCGGCCGTCATCGGCGTGCCCCACGAGGTGAAAGGGCAGGCCATCTACGCCTACTGCATCCTCCGCGCCGGCTTCAAGCCGTCGGAAGAACTCGCGGACGAAGTGAAGACCCACGTCGGGAAGCACATGGGCCCCATCGTCCGGCCCGAGAAGATCACCTTCGTCGACAGCCTGCCGAAGACCCGCTCCGGGAAGATCATGCGCCGCGTGCTCAAGGCCCGCGCCCAGGGTCTCCCGGAAGGCGACGTCTCGACGCTCGAGGAATAGCGGGCGGGATCGGGCGTTTCATCCGAGGGGGCGGGGCCCGAGGCTCCGCCCCTTCGCCTTTCCCGCCGCACAGTTGCCGCTTCCGGCCGCAGCCGATTCGCGGTATGAGGCCGGGACTTCCAAGGAGACTCCATGCGCATCGCCGTCGCAATCGCACTGTTCGCCTTTTCCGCCCCGGCGCTGGCCGCCGGCCACGAGCCGAAGACCGAGGAGGAGAAGACCCTCTACACGCTCGGGGTCCTCGCGTCGAAGGGGCTCGCCGACCTGAACCTCACGCCGAAGGAGCTCGAGACCGTGCAGCGCGGCATGTCCGACTCGCTCTCCGGCAAGAAGCTCGCCGTCGACACCGACGCCTACCAGCCCAAGGTGCAGGAATTCGCCCAGAAGCGCATGGCGGTGGCCGCGCAGGCCCGGGGCGAGCGGGAGAAGGGCGTCCTGGACAGCTACGCGAAGGAGAAGGGCGCCGAGAAGACCGCCTCCGGCCTCGTCTATATCTCCGAGCGGGAGGGGACCGGGACCTCGCCCAAGCCGTCGGACAAGGTGAAGGTGAACTACGAGGGCAAGCTCGTCGACGGCAAGGTCTTCGACAGCTCCTACAAGCGCGGCCAGCCCATCGATTTCCAGCTGAACCAGGTCATCCCCTGCTGGACCGAGGGCGTCTCCAAGATGAAGCCGGGCGGGAAGGCGAAGCTCGTGTGCCCGCCGGCCATCGCCTACGGGGAGCGCGGCATGGGTGGCGCCATCCCGGCGAACGCCACGTTAATCTTCCAGGTCGAGCTCCTCGAGGTCACCCCGGGGACGAAGTAGCGGGGGACGCCCCCGGGGGCGCGGGGCGTTGGCGGGGGAGCGCGTGGCCGGGCGAGCCGCCGTCGCCGCCCTGGTGCTCCTCGTCCTCCCGGCGTGGCCGGCCCGGGCCGTCGACCGGTTCGAGATCGAGGTCTACGGCCCGGACCTCGCCGCTCCGGGCGAGTTCGGCCTCGAGCTCCATCTGAACTACGTCCCCTCGGGCGACGCCCTCCCCGCCTACCCGGGCGCGGCCCCGCTCGATCGCTCCGGCCACTACACCCTCGAGGCCGCGGCCGGCACCCTGGAGTGGCTCGAGCTCGGTGGCTACCTCCTCAGCTACTCCGCCCCCGGCTTCGGCTACCGGTACGGAGGCTGGAAGCTCAGGGCCAAGGCGGTCGTGCCCCGGCGCTTCACCGGGGCCTTCTTCCTCGGCTTGAACGCCGAGGCGGGCCAGGTCCCGTCCGAGGTGGAGCCGAACGCCTGGGGCGCCGAGCTCCGCCCCATCCTCGGCTGGTCGAGCGGCCCCCTGTACCTCTCGGTGAACCCGATCCTCGAGTTCGCGATCTCCGGGCCGGGCGCCTACCGGGTGGTATGGAGCCCCTGCGCCAAGGCCGACGTGAACACCCAGCTCGGCTTCGGGGTGGGGCTCGAGTACTACTCGACGGCGGGCTTCCTCGACGCCCTGCCCTCGCCGGGGCAGTGGGAGCAGATCCTCTTCGCGGTCGCGGACCTCCTGCCGCCCTCCGGCGCCGAGGAGAGCCCCTGGGAGCTCAACCTGGGCGTGGGGAAGGGCCTCACCGCCGCTTCTCCCGAGCACCGGGTCGTGAAGGGCATCGCCGGACACTCGTTCTAGATCCCAGCGGACACCGGGCCCGCGAGAGGGTCCTCGCTTGCTCCGCCGACCGTTTGAGCTTAGAAACGCTCCTCACCGAGGAGGTCCGGGGAATGGCGGAAGAAGCGGCGAAGCTGGTGCTGTGGGGCGAGAGCAACTGGGAGAGCCCCTGGGTCTTCTCGGCGGTCGTGGCGCTCGAGGAGAAGCGCCTGCCCTACGAGATGAAGGTCCTCTCGCTCTCGAAGGGAGAGGCGAGGAAGGGGGACTACGCCCTCCGCTCCATCACCGGACGCGTCCCGGCCCTCGAGCACGGGGACTTCTGGCTCTCGGAGTCGAGCGCCATCGGCGAGTACCTGGAGGACGCATTCCCGCCCCCGCAGTGGCCGCGCCTCTACCCGCAGGTCGCCCGCGAGCGCGCCCGCGCCCGCCAGGTGCAGGCCTGGCTCCGGAGCGACCTCCAGCCGCTCCGCCAGGCGCGCCCCACCAGCGCGCTCTTCCTCGGGGAGAAGGTGAAGCCATTGACGCCGGAGGCGAAGGAGTCGGTCGAGGCGTTCTACCGCGCCGTCGAGCAGCTCCTCCCCCCCGGCGCCGCCACCCTCTTCGAGGCCTTCTCGATCGCCGACGCCGACCTCGCCCTCACGCTGCAACGGCTCGTGCACAGCGGCGACCCGGTCCCGGAGCGGCTCCGCCGCTACGCCCAGGCCGTCTGGGCGCGCCCGTCGGTGCGGAAGTTCGTCGATCACCCGCGGCGGAAGGCCCTCTAGGGGTCGCGGGCGCCGGCGGCGGGGAGGCGCTTCCAGTAGATGGACTCGGCGACGTCGGGGAGGACGAGCCCGGGGACGGCACCGACCCGGGCGTACCCGTGGCGCTCGTAGAAGCGGTGCGCGCCCTCGTTGAAGTCGGAGACGAGCAGGAAGGCGTGGCGGCTCGACCTCGCGGTCTCGGCCTCGAAGGCGGCGAGCAGTGCCGCCCCCACCCCCTCCCCGGTCGACTCCGGGGCCACGGCCAGGAGCCGGAGGTAGCCTCCGAGTCCGAAGGTGCCCCCGCGGGAGAACCAGGCGAGCCCCCGCACTTCGCCCTCGCGCTCCTCCGCGAGAAGCCCGTCCCCCCGCTCGAGCGCGGTGCGGAGGTCGTCGGCGATGCGCTGCGCGTCGCGCCGGTAACGGACCATGAGCGGGAGCCGCGCGAGCGCCGCGGCGAGCCTCGAGACGTCCCCGGGCCTGAGCGGGCGGATCACGGCGAGCTCGCGAGCGTCGCCAGGGTCGGCGAGGCCACGGGAAGGAGGGGGAAGGGCGCACCGCCCCGGGAGGCGCGGACCACGACCGAGGCCCCGGCCGGGAGGTCGAACCAGACCCGCGACGAGGGGCCGTGCTCCCCCTCGCTCGCCTCGGCGCCCTCCACCTCGAGCTCGAGGTCGGGGGCTGGGATGGCGACGGTGAGACCGAGGAGGGGGGCCTTCCCCCGGTTCGACACCTCGGCGGCGCCGTCGCTCCGGTAGGTCACCTCCACCTCCTCGAGCGCGCGGAGCCTCGTCCCCGCCTCGTCCCAGGTGAGAGAGGCGATGGTTCCGGCCCGGGCCCGCCTCGCCAGGCGGCCGAGCGCTTCGTCGAAGGCCGGGTCGAGCTCCAGGCCGCCCGGGACCTCGCGGACCACGAGTCTCGCGAGGAGCTCCGGGCGGGTGGTGGTCCTCGGAGCGGCTGCGAGGTAGGTGTGCGCGACGAAGAGCCCGCGCTCCGCCTCCAGGCGGTCGAGGGCCGCGTCGGAGAGGGCCCGCCCCAAGGCCTCCGGGGTCCCGTGGAACATGGTGGAACCGAAGACCCAGAGCTTGGAGTCGACGGGGAGGGGGTAGAAGGCCGGCGCCAGCCCCGGAGCGAAGAGGTTTCCGATGGCGGGCTCGCGGGCGAATCCCCCCACGTCTCCGGCCTCCCACACCCAGCGGAAGCCGGCTTCGGCGAGGAGGTCGGTCACCGCGTAGGGCCCCCCCGCGCGCCAGCCCTCGGCGGAGATCGCCTCGCAGTTCGTGTAGGGCTCGTGGTCGATCCAGGTGGTGGCCCCGAAGCGGCGCAGGACCCCGAGGGCGGAGCGGACGGCGTCCCGGTCATCGGCGACCGGGGTCGGCGAGTGACTGGCCACCTCCGATCCGGCGCTCCGGAGCTCTCGCGCCAGCGCGGCTGTCTCCGGATCGTCGAGGGCGCCGCGCCGGGCGTGCACGAAGAAGCTCTTGGTGATGCGGAGCCCCCGGCCCAAGAACCCTCCCGGCCCCTCCGGGCGGGAGAAGGGGCGGGAGTCGCCGTAGAGGAGGGCCCGGAGCGCCTCCGGGTCGGTGCGGTCGGCGTGGTCGGTGAACACCACCGCCGCTCGGGTCCCGGCGGGCCAGCGCTCCGGGACGAGCGGGAGGCCCTGGGCGCCGCCGAGGAGGTAGAGCGTGGCCCCGCCGCGGACCTCGTCGCCGCGGTGCCTCGGCATGCGGCTCTCGGACCTCTTGTGCTCGAGGGCCGCGAAAGGGACGTTGCCGTCCTCGTCCTCCGGCAGCCGCGGCAGGCAGTGCTCGTAGACGGAGAACGGGTGGGAGGCCTCGTCGTCGAGGATGAGGTCCAGGTCGGCCCCCCCGTCCGGCCGCCGGGCCACGCGGGCCGCCGCAAGCCCCGGCCCGCCGACCACGGCGAGGTCCTCGGCGACGACGACGATCGGGGTCCCGCGCTCGAGTCGCAGCGCCTTCCCCACCCGGCGCCAGCCCAGGTCCTGCGCCACCGCCTGAACCGGCCCCTTTAGCCGCAGGCGCACCGCCTCCCGCTCCGCGAGCACGTCGGCGAGGTAGCGGACCCGCACCGCGAGGGCGAAGCCGTCGCCGCGCGGGGAGAGCCGGACCTCCACCTCCCGCAGGGCGTCCTTGACCTCGCCCACGAGCCCCTCGCCGTCCTGCCGGAGGGAGAGGGCCGGGGGCGGAGCCTCCGCGGATTCGGGCGCGAGGACGAGGGAGAGGTCGAGGGGCCGGGAGAGCGACGCGGCGCGGAGGGCCACCACCGCGCCCCCTCCCGCACCGGGAGCCGCGAGGACGGCGGCGAGCGCGAGTCCGGCGAGGGCGCTCATCGCCCGGCGTCGATGCGGCGCCCGGTAGCGGCCCCCATTTCGACCTCCTCCCGGGCGCGTGCCCGTACCCGAACGGTACCGGGCGGGCGGCGCGGTCACAAGTTCCCCTCGGCCGCAGGGGGAAAGGTGGGAGATCCCCCCGCCGGCCCGGACCGCCGGGCGCCGCCCCTCACATGTTCTGCGAGAGGATGAGGTTCACGTACTGGGCGCGCTCGAAGGCCCGGGGGTCCTTCGCCTCCCTCTGCGACAGGGTCCCGCGGAAGTCGTCGAGGCTCGAGTAGCGGCCCCGCTCCATCCACTCGTCGAGGTCGGAGCGCAGCGCCGCGAGGTGCGAGATCCCGTTGCGGAGGAGCGTGGCCGCGAGCTGCACCACCGTGGAGCCCGCGAGGATCATCTTCACCACCCCGGCGCCGTCGTGGACCCCGGTGGAGGCGGCGAGGTCCGCCTTCACGCGGCCGTAGAGGATGGCCGTCCAGCGAAGCGGGAGGAGCATCTCCCAGCTCTGGGAGAGCTGCATGGAGCTGTGCAGAGCCAGCCGGTCGAGGTCGATGTCCGGTTGCAGGAAGCGGTTGAAGAGGACGAGGGCGCTCACTCCGGCGTCGTCGAACCTCTTCGCCATGTTCGCGAAGGAGGTGAAGAAGGGCGAGACCTTGAGCGCCACCGGGAGTGTCACCGCGTTCCGCACCGAGGCGACCACGTCGAGGTACTGCCGCTCCATCTCCTCGCCACTCACGGCCGGGTCGGCGCCCACCGCGTAGATGTTCACCTCCAGGGCGTCGGCGCCCGCGTCAGCGAGCTGCTTCGCGTACTCGCTCCAGCTCCCGGAGGCGGCGCAGTTGAGGCTCGCGATGATCGGGATGCGCACCGTCTTCTTCGCCTTGTCGAGCAGCCGCAAGTACTCGCGGGGCCCGATCCTCTGCGGCGGCAGGTAGGACCGCGCCTCGGGGTTCGCGTCCGACTGGAACCTCGCTGCCTCCTCGAGCTCGCTCTCCGCCGCCTCGATCTGCTCCTCGAAGAGCGACCGGAGCACGATGGCCCCCGCCCCGCTCGCCTCGGCAGCCTGGAAGTTCTCGACTTTGTTGCTGAGGGAGGAGCTGGCGACGACGAGGGGGCTCGAAAGCTTGAGCCCCATGTAGCGCGTCGAGAGGTCGGCCATCCGTGATCTCCCTATTGCGGCGGGGCGTTCCCTGCCGTGGTCGAGTTGACGGTGCGGCCAGCTATCCTCGCCCGTCGGGGGTGGGTTTGGGAAGGGTCTTTTCGGGCCGGCGCGCGCTCGCCGGCCCGGCCAGCCCGCGCCGCAGCGCGGCATGGAGCCTCGCCCGGCGGGTTCGCTGGCCTCCGCTCCCTCAGTCCTTCGGGCGCACCGTCAGGACCGGGACGCCCGACTTCCGCACCACGCGCTCGGCGACGGAGCCGAGCAGCGCGTGCGCGAAGCCGGTGCGGCCGTGCGTCCCGATGACGAGGAGGTCGAACTCTCCCTTGCGGGTGAGTTCGAGGACCTCGACGGCCGGGTCGCCGATCGACTTCGCCGAGGTCGCCGCCGGCGCGCCGAGGTCGAGCGCGAGCTTCCTCCACTCCTCGAGCAGCCGGTCAGTCTGGTCCGCGAGGTCCTGGAGCATCCGGGGGCTCGGGAGGACGGTGCCCTCCGGCAGCGTGTAGCCCGGCAAGGGATAGGCGTGGAAGACGGTCACGTCCCCGCCAAACCGCTTCGCGAGGTCCGCCGCGACCTTGAGCGCGTCCCTCGAGGCGAGCGAGAAGTCCACCGGGCACAGGATCCGCTTCCACTCGAGCGCGCTCATTCCTTCCAGTCCCTGAGGAGGAACTCCTCCTCGACCGGGGAGAGGTCGAAGCGCTCCGAGGCCTCGGAGATGATCTTCGCCCTCGGGGCCTTCGGGTCCTCGAGCCTCCGCTCGCTCAGCCAGCGAAGCGCCCGGCGCAGCGAATCGCCTTCCGGCAGGATCCCCTTCGCGTCCGCCATCCGCCACCTCCTCCGGGGAAAACGTTACTCGCTCCCAGGAGAGCCGGAAAGCGCCTTCGCGGTCCCGTCGGGGGCGAGAGGCCAAGTGCCCGGGAGGTGGGCTCCCTGCGAGGCCCGATCACGGGAGGCGAGAACCTCGGACCTCGCCCGGACCCGGGCGACGCCCGGGCCTTCGAGGGCTTGCCGAGCGGGCCCGAGCTCTCCGGCGGTCGCCCGGCTCCCCACTCGTTAGGATGGGCCCATGAACCTCACCCTTTACTCCTACTGGCGCTCCACCTCGTCCTGGCGGGTCCGCATCGGGCTCCACTGGAAGGGGCTCCCCTTCCGCTACGAGGCCGTGAACCTCCTCCAGGGGGAACAGTTCGCCGAGGCGCACCGGGCCCGGAACCCCATGGGCCACGTCCCGGTGCTCGAGGCGGAGGAGGACGGCCGGGTCCTCCGGCTCTCCCAGTCGATGGCCATCCTGCAGTGGCTCGACGAGCGCTTCCCGGACCGCCCGCTCCTCCCCTCCCACCCCGACGCCCGCGCGCGCGTGCGGGCTCTCGCCGAGCACGTGAACTCGAGCGTCCAGCCCTACCAGAACTCCGCGGTCCTGAAGTGGATGAAGGAGCGCAGGATCCCGACCGAGGATTGGGTGGCCCGGTTCGTCGCCGAGGGGATGGCGCACCTCGAGGCGGTGGTCCGCCCCGGCGCCGGGCGCTTCTGCCACGGCGACGAGGTCACCCTTCCCGACCTTTACGTCGTCCCCCAGCTCTACGGCGCGCGCCGCCTCGGCGTGGACGTGACCCGCTTCCCCACCCTCCTCGCCGTCGAGGAGGCTTGCCGCGGGCTCGAGCCCTTCGCGAGGAGCGAGCCGCCCCGCCAGCCCGACGCCCCCGCCGAGCGTTGAGCCCGCTCACTCCCGGGCCACGGACTCCACCCAGATCTGCTCGCAGGCGCCGCTCCCGACGTCGTCCCGCCGGAGGCTGGTGAGCGCGCGCCGCCTGAGCGCCCCGCTCGCGTCCCGGATCTCGAGGTCGACGAGTTTCCCCTCGAGGGTCACGAGATCCCCGGTGCGGATGCGCTTCATCTCCCGCCGCACCTCCTCGCTCGCCGGGATGAGGTGGTTGTTGGCGATGTGCGTCTCGAGCACCGGGCGCGGGAGGGGATCCGCCCCCTGCCAGCGGTAGCTCACGTAGCGGTCGGAGAGGTGGAAGGAGAGCCGGCGCAGGACCGCCGGGTCGGCCGCCGGCCCCCACACGAGCGCGACGTCCATGGGGACGACGAAGTCCCATTCGTCGAGGAGCTCCGTGCTCGTGTCCACGGCGTAGCCGGTGATGCGGTAGGTGGCCCGCGGCCGGAGCCGGACGGAGTACCCCCGGGCCTGGTACTCGATGGGCGGAGAGTCGTCGAGCGCCACCTGCTCCGGCTCGGCCGCCGCCCGCGATGGCTCCACCCGCGCTCGCCAGTCCCGGCAGCCCGCGAGCGCGAGGAGGAGGAGGAGCGCCCGGGGCGTCCCGCCGGCCCGCTCGGCTCGCGCCCTCGGCCGCGCCGGAGACCGGACTTCCCGGCCGCCGGCGCCGTCCCTCCGCCTCCACGGCCCCGGGAGCAGGCGAAGGAGCGTCCGGCCGAGGCTCGGCCCGGTCCCCGCGGCCGCCGGGGGCTTCCCCTCCCCATCCGCCCCGGCGCCGTCCCTCCGCCTCACGTACACGACCTTCTCCACGGTGGCGTGGACGTTCCCCTCCCGGTCGGCGAGCTCGATCTCGTACCTCCGGTCGACGGAGCGGGTGGTCTCGAGCGCGGCGCGGATGGCGGAGAGCTCCCCGTCGTCGACCGCGAAGCGCGCGGCGAGGGTGGTGCGCCCCGGCCGCAGGAATCGGATAGTCGCCTCCCGGTCCCAGACCACGTACCCGGGTCCGAGCCGCTCGATGAGCATGATCATGTAGAAGGGGTCGACGGCGCCGTAGAGACTCCCGCCGTAGATGGTGCCCACGTAGTTCCGGGTCCTCCAGGAGAGAGGCACCTCGACCCGCACCTCGCTCCAGTCGGAGGCGATGTACCTCACCCTCCCGCCGGTTCCGCGGTAGACCGGGGCGAGGTTGAAGAGGTGGCGCGCGAGGCGCGTCCGTGGCGATTCGGGCATGGAGCGGCCGGGAATCGACTTTACACGGCCGGGCGCGATCGTGTCTCCTGTCCGGCCTATGCCCGTCCGCCCCTTCCACAAGATCCTCGCCGCGAACCGCGGGGAGATCGCCATCCGCATCTTCCGCGCCTGCACCGAGCTCAGCATCGGCACCGTCGCCATCTACTCGGAGGAGGACCGGCTCTCGCTCCACCGCTACAAGGCCGACGAGGCCTACCTGGTGGGCAAGGGGAAGAAGCCCATCGACGCCTACCTGGGCATCGACGAGATCGTCGAGCTCGCGCGGCGCGTAGGCGCCGACGCCATCCACCCCGGCTACGGGTTCCTCTCGGAGAACGCCGAGTTCGCCGAGGCCTGCGAGGCCGCCGGCGTCGCCTTCATCGGCCCCACCGCCGCCATGCAGCGGGCGCTTGGCGACAAGGTGGCGGGGCGCCGGGCCGCGGTGGGCGCCGGGGTCCCGGTGGTGCCGGGCACCCCCGAGCCCATCGTGAACGACGAGGAGGCCCTCCTCTTCGCCCGCAAGCACGGCTACCCCATCATCGTGAAGGCCGCGGCCGGGGGCGGGGGGCGCGGCATGCGGGTGGCGCGGAGCCAGAAGGAGCTCCTCGAGGGGCTCGTGTCGGCGCGCAGCGAGGCAAAGGCCTCCTTCGGCAACCCGGCCGTGTTCCTGGAGCGCTACATCGAGAACCCGAAGCACATCGAGGTCCAGGTCCTCGGCGACGCCCACGGCAACCTCGTCCACTTCTTCGAGCGGGACTGCTCCGTCCAGCGCCGCCACCAGAAGGTGGTGGAGATCGCCCCCTCCCTGTCCCTCACCCCGGAGGCGCGGAAGGCCCTCTGCGAGGATGCCCTCAAGATCGCCCGGTCCGTCTCCTACCGGAACGCGGCCACCGTGGAGTTCCTCGTCGACCAGGAAGGGCACCACTACTTCATCGAGGTGAACCCCCGCATCCAGGTGGAGCACACCGTCACCGAGCTCGTCACCGGCCGGAACCTGGTCCAGGCCCAGATCCGCGTGGCCCAGGGTTACCGGCTCTCCGACCCCGAGGTCGGGCTCGGGAACCAGGCCGACGTGCAGATGCGCGGCTATGCCATCCAGTGCCGCATCACCACCGAGGACCCGCAGAACGGCTTCGCGCCGGACTTCGGGACCATCAAGGCCTACCGGACCGCCGGCGGGGCCGGGGTGCGGCTCGACGCCGGCAACGGCTTCACCGGGGCCCAGATCACCCCGCACTACGACTCGCTGCTCGTCAAGGTGTGCGCCTGGGGGCTCAAGTTCGAGGACGCCGCCCGCATCATGCACCGCTCCCTGCAGGAGTTCCGCGTCCGCGGCGTGAAGACGAACATCTCCTTCCTGGAGAACGTCGTCACCCACCCCGTCTTCCTCGCCGGGAAGTGCGACACCTCCTTCATCGACGCGCACCCGGAGCTCCTGCAGGTCCCGGTGAAGCGCGACCGCGGCTCGAAGCTCCTCGGCTGGATCGGCGAGATCATCGTGAACGGATCGCCCGGCGTCCAGAAGCCGCTCAAGCCGAGCGAGCTCCGCGAGCCGCGCATCCCCCGGGTGAACCCGTCGGCGCGGCCGCGGGGCACCCGCGACCTCCTCCTCGAGCGAGGACCGGAGGGGCTCGCCGCCTGGGCGCTCGAGCACAAGGGGCTCCTCTTCACCGACACCACCATGCGCGACGCCCACCAGTCGCTCCTCGCCACCCGGGTGCGGACCCACGACCTCCTCCGCATCGCCCCGGCGACGAGCGTGCTCGGCGCCGGGCTCTTCTCCCTGGAGCTCTGGGGCGGGGCCACCTTCGACGTGGCCATGCGCTTCCTGAAGGAGGACCCGTGGGCGCGCCTCCGCCGGCTCCGGGAGGCCGTCCCCAACGTGCTCTTCCAGATGCTGCTCCGCGGCTCGAACGCCGTCGGGTACACGAACTACCCGGACAACGTGGTGGAGCGATTCGTGGAGGAGGCGGCGAAGAGCGGCGTCGACGTCTTCCGCGTCTTCGACGCCCTCAACTGGACGAAGGGGATGACGGTGGCCATGGAGGCGGTGCGCCGCCAGGGCAAGGTCTGCGAGGCCGCCATGTGCTACACGGGCGACATCAGCGACCCGAAGCGGGACAAGTACCCCCTCTCCTACTACGTCTCCCTCGCGAAGGAGCTCGAGCGCATGGGGGCCCACTTCCTCGCCGTGAAGGACATGGCGGGGCTCCTGAAGCCCATGGCGGCTCGGAAGCTGGTGCGGGCGCTCAAGGACGAGCTCGCCATCCCCGTCCACCTCCACACCCACGACACCTCCGGGGTGGCCTCGGCCACCCTCTTCGAGGCGGCGCTCGCCGGGGTGGACGTGGTGGATGCGGCCCTCTCCTCGCTCTCCG